>Ga0065721_10053359_pt1 | contig 10068 bp, 4 predicted proteins | sample Mesricmetagenome_FD_59108 | JGI IMG/M metagenome (GOLD analysis project Ga0065721, IMG submission 59108) | Mesophilic microbial community from rice straw/compost enrichment Sample: eDNA_1 v2 (version 2) | ecosystem: Engineered > Solid waste > Grass > Composting > Bioreactor | place: USA: Davis... | reverse complement strand
GTAGACGACGGTTCGACGCCTCCCGAAAGGACGCCGCCATGACCCGCGCCGACTGGCAAGCCGCCACGCCGAAGTGCCCCGGAAGACCCACCCACGCCGGTCTGAGCCTGTGCGGCCGGCCGCTGGAGTGGACGACCGAGCCCGTCGCCGACGTCTGGGCGGCGCTCTTCCACTCCGACGGCGACGGGCTCTGGTGCTGCCCGCGGCACGGGCCGATGCTCTCCGGGCTCGAGGCCGCCGAGCGCACCGCGGCCTAGGTCCACGGTCCAGCCGCAGCGGCTGGACCGTGGAACCGCGACGGGCTACGGGTTGGTCGTGGAGAGCGTGAAGGTCAGCGTCTTCGCGTAGGTGCCGGTGCGCAGGGCGTCCCGCTCACCGATCGTCTGCTTGAAGCTGACGGTGGACGCGTCGTTGGCCGTCGGGCCGTCCCACACCTTCACGGCGGCCGGCGTGGTGAGCGGCGCATAGTCACCGCCCGCGCCCAGCACCTGCAGCGGCTGCGGGAGCGAGAAGGCGCCGTTGACCAGGTGGCCCGTGGCGGTGGTGCTCGGGTCGGTGACCGTCAGCGTCGCATCGCCGGCGGTCGAGGTCACGGTCGCCGTCGTGGTGGCCAGGTAGTCCCGGTCCACGCCGGGCGTGAACGGGCCGAACGCGGCCGGTGCGCCCAGCGTGAGCGAGAGCGTCGGCGGCACGGTGCCGCCGACCGTGCCCGGCGCCTCGACCGCCGTCTTGGCCAGCGAGACGTAGATCGCGTCGGGCGAGGAGAACTCGGCGTTCTTGCTCCCGTCACCGAACACGAAGAAGCCGCGCTGCTCGATCTTCCCGCGCTCGGGGAACGGGTCCGGGTTGTTCTCCAGGAACTCCGGGTTGACCGTGTAGAGGTCGGTCTTGGAGTCGGCCAGGACGGGCTCCACGCCGTCGTACGGCGCGTCGGTGATCGCGAGGTTCACCGACAGGTAGATCACGTCCGGGTTGTTCGCCGAGTAGCGGGCGGAGAAGAACTTGTCCGCGCTCTGCCCCGCGGGAGCCTTCAGCGCCACGGTCGACCCGCCGCGCAGGAGGTTGAACCTGGCCTCGCGGTAGCCGCCGGCCACGAACGCCGCCCACGCCGCGTCCGACATGTCGCCGGGCCGCTCGACCTTGAACTCGAGCCGCATCGGCGCCACGTAGGTCGAGCTCAGGTACTCCGGGTCGTCGAGCGGCAGGTAGACGCCGCCCGGCGCGTGCCCGAGCGCGTACACCGCCGCGGACTGGGTCGTGTTGCCGCGCCCGTTCCACATCGGGATGTTGAACGTGGTCGCGCCGAGCAGCGTCTCCGTGCCCAGGTGGCTGGGGGCGACCGCGTCCGACGCGTCCTTGAACGTGCCGATGTGGGCGTCGAGCAGGTCCAGGTCGGACCGGTTGGCGTTCAGGCCCGGCATGTCGGCCCACATGAACTTGGCCCCGGCCGGCCCGGTGTAGCGGGCCATCTCCAGCATGCCGTCGGCCATCATCTTGGTCATCTGCACGGCCGCGTCGATGTGCATCCGCTCGTTGGCGGTGTGCCACCAGCGCTCGTTGCCGGGGATGACGGCGCCGAAGGCGGTCATCTTGTTGCGGAAGTTGCTGGCCAGCGTGCCGCCGGTCGTGCCCTGCGGATAGGTCACGTCCAACAGGTCGGCGGGGCCGGCGAACTTCGCCGGGTCATGCGCGATCGACGCCTTGTAGCTGCCGAACTGCAGCGCGGTCAGCGGGTTGTCGTGCGTGACGTACAGGCCGGCGCCGACCGGGGAGCCGAGGTTGCCGATGGTGAAGCCCCGGGCCTGGAACGCGGCCGTGACCGCCGCCGTCGCCTGCGCGGAGTCGGCCGCGTTGACGTGCATGGAGCGCACGTACATCGGGATGTTGAGCGTGCTCGTCCCGGCCGTGAAGAAGCTGACCGGGTTCTCGTTGTTGATCCCGCCCATGAGCGCGAACGTCAGGTTGGGCGTGCCGTTGGCCGGGTTGCGCAGCAGGTTCGCCGGGATGCCCATGTACTTGCCGATGTAGGCCTCGCCCTCGACCCCGCCGCGGAAGAACAGGTCGCTGATGCCGTCGGCGGCCTTCTTGAGCTCCAGGTCGGACGCGACCTCACCGAGGCCCTGCGAGAGCAGGTACATGCCCCAGACGACGGCGTTCTTGCCGTACTGCGGGGTCGGCATCTCCATCGCCACGTCCGTGTTGACCTCGAGCGTGAGCGCGTCACCGGCGATCGCGGTCTGCACCTTGGGCGTCGTGTTCGGCGCCGCCGGCAGCCAGCCCTTCGCGGTCGCGGCCGCGGTGATCGCCGCCACGAAGCGGTCGCGGTCGGCCGCGCTCGCGCCCGCGACGTCGAGCGTGAAGATCGCCCGCGACGCGATCTGCGTCGTGCTGCCGTAGACGATGTCCTTCAGCGTCGGGGCACCCGCGCGCAGCGTGACGCCGGCCCGCGCGTCCGTCAGCCGGAAGGCCCTGGCGTTGTCGGCCGCCAGGTTCATCGACACCGACGGCGTCACCGACCCCGAGTTGCCGACGATCACCGGGAACCGCGAGTCGGACGTGTAGGCCGCGATCGGCATCTCCTCGCGGTTGAGGTTCTTGTACGCCCAGTTGTCGTAGAAGCTCGGGTTGGCGTTGTACGGGATCGACTGGAAGCGGGCCGTGTTCGCCGCCGTGGGCGTGCCGGGCCCGCCGTCCTCGTAGATGCCCATCACGATCCGCACGCGCCGGTCCATCGGCAGCCCGGCCTCCAGCATCGCCTTGGCCGCGAGCAGCGTGGCCAGCGTCGGACCGCTGTCGTCCTGAATGCCCGCGCCGTAGACCCAGCTGTCCTTGATGTAGGACGAGTGGTAGGCGCCGGGCGTCCCGAGGTTGCCGAACGGGTCGCGCCAGCGCGCGAGCTGGGCGGCCGAGACGGACGCCGTCGGCGAGTCCAGGTGGCTCAGCGCCATGACCATCTCGGGCGCGTCCGGGTCGCCGATCTCGGCGTAGACGTACTTGTCGGGCTGGCGCTGGACGACGACCGGGAACCCGAGGTCGGTGGCCAGCTTGACCACCCACGCGAGCTTGGCCACCTTGCGGTCGTACTCGTTCTGGTTGGCCGCGGTGTTGCTGACCGGGAACGGGTACGTCGTCGCGGCCGTGCCGCCGCGCGAGATCGAGTCGTAGGTCGCGCCGTCGAGCATCGCGCCCACGAGCGTCAGCGGGTCGTAGGTGCCGTCGCCCGCCCGCGCGTCGCTGACGCGGCCGGCCAGCGCCTCGACCTCCGCGTGGATCTTCGCACGCTCGGCGTCCGTCACCGACAACTCGTAGGTGACGCTCGGCTCGAAGGGCTCCTGGGCGGTCGCACCGCCCGCCAGGCCCACTGACAACAGCGCCGACGTTCCCAGCGTCAGCGCAAGACGCTTATACCCCATGAACCGTTACCCCTCCCGTGAACGGTCAGACCCTGGCCCCAGGATCAATGTTCGTAGCGGTGCCCGAGCCTGGCAGGTCCCTCCCGACCTGTCAACGCACTACCGGCCGACGGAGGGGCCGACTGCTGGTCCGCAGTTCGCGGCGGCGTGTCGGCCGCCGCGGACGGGCCGATGCGTCAGACGAGGGTGACCTGCGTCGCGCTCGGTAGCAGCCGCTGCCGCCCTGGGTAGGCGGGAACCGATGACACAGCGAATCGCACTCGGCACGATCCTGCTGGCCGCGCTGCTGCCGGCCACGGCCGGCGCGCAGCAGGTGAAGGGCATCAAGACCGACTTCACGCTGGCCAGGAGCGGCCTGAACGCGGGAACCGCCAAGAACATCGACGCGGTCGCCAAGCGCATGGGCCGCCGCGTGGGCTTCAAGGAGATCTTCACCCACGCCGAGCAGCGCACGCGCGGGCTCGACGGCGACCCGGTGCCGCGCGCGCTGACCGGCTTCCGCTGGGAGGGCGGCAACGAAGGCGAGGGCGACTGGCGCCCGCAGGGGATCACGGGCAGCGCCGACGGCTACAAGAGCGGGACCGCAGCCGGCGGCCGCAAGGTCCTGATCACGAGCTGGTACCACCGGCCGGCCCCCTCGTACGCGCGGATCACGCTGCACGACACGACCCGGGCCAACGCCAACGCCCCGTACCGGCACGCGCTGCTGGTGTACCCGACCGGGAAGGGGCGCGTCCAGCCCGTCCAGTCGCACGCCGGCGGGCTGGCCTGGGTCGGCAACCGCCTGTACGTCGCGTCGACGGACCGCCTGCTCGTGTTCAAGCTCAGCGACCTGATCAAGGTCAAGCCGCGGCTGCGCAAGGAGGTCCGCACCTACGACTACATCCTGCCGCTCGCCGGTTCCTACAACCCGCGGCCCGCGCTCGGCATCTCGTCCGTGTCGGTGGACCGCACGGGCAAGCGGCCGGCGCTCGTCACGTCCGAGTTCAAGCAGGACAAGGGCGGCGGACGGATCGTGCGCTTCCCGCTCAGTGGCGGCGCGCCCGGGGCGTCGGGCAACGCGTGGAAGGCCGTGGGGGTGCCGAACATCCAGGGCGCGCTGATGCGCAAGGGCCGGTTCGCGCTCGCGTCCAGCTACGGCAACGGCAACCCGAGCTACCTCTACACGGGCGCGCGCCGGACGACGCTGCGGCGGACCGCGTGGGCGCGCTCCGGGATCGAGGACCTGTTCCTCGTGCGCTCGAACGACCGCCTCTACACGCTCACCGAGTTCGAGGGCACGCGGCGGGTGTTCGCCGTCGACGGCTCCGCGCACGGCCTCTAACGCCTCGTGCCGGGGCGGCGGACCGCCGCCCCGGCACGGATGCCATCACGGCTCGGTCGTGGAGAGCGTGAAGGTCAGCGTCTTCGCGTAGGTGCCGGTGCGCAGCGCGTCATCGGCGCCGATCGCCTGCCGGAAGCCGACCGTCACCGCGTCGTTGGAGACCGGTGCCGACCACGTCTTCAGCGCGACCGGGGTCTCGACGGACTGGAACTCACCGCCACCGCTGGCCTGCAGCGGCTGCGGCAGCGCGAACGCGCCGTTGACGAGGTGACCCGTCGCGACCGAGCCGGCGTCCGCGACCGCCAGCGTCGCGTTGCCCGCGGTCGAGATCACGTTGGCCGTCGTCGAGGCCGAGTAGACCTGCTCGACGCCGGGGGTGAACGCCCCGAACGACGCGGGCTCGCCGAGCGTGAGCGAGAGCACCGCCGGCACCGTGCCGCCGACCGTCAGCTCCGCCACGAGCGTGAGCGTGACCCGGTCGTCGAGGTAGGAGACCTGGAACACGTGGTCGCCCACGCGCAGCAGACCGCTCTCGGGCAGGCCGGCGAACGTGCCGGTCACGGTCCGCCCGGTGGCGATCGTCAGCGCCGCGCCCGGCTTCAGATCCCCCTGCACGTCGAGGACGAGCTCGCCGCCGAGGACGAGGTCGCCGTCGGCCCGGAGCCTCGTGTACTCGTTGGCGCCCTGCACGGCGACGACGAGCCGGCCCGCGCCGCCGAGCCGCACGTTCCCGCCGGCCCACAGCACGGTGCCGGGGTCGTCCGTGTGCAGCGCCGCGGCCTCCTCGGACGTCAGGCCGGGCTGCAGCGTGCCGCTGTCGACGTCGATGCCCGCGACCGTGCCGGTGCCGCCGAGCGTGCCGCCCTTGACGGCGATCGGGCCGGCCTGGGAGCCGGTGACCGACAGCTTGCCGGCGTCGACCGTCGTGACGCCCTCGTAGGTGTTCTCGCCCGTGAGGATCAGCGTGCCGGAGCCCTTCTTGGTCAGCGAGGCCGTGTACAGGCCGTTGTCGATCTTGCGCTGGATGTCGGCGGCACGCGCGTCCATCCACTCCTTGCGCCACTTGACGGCGTCCTCGTACGGGATCTTGTCGTACCACTCGGGACGGCCGCCCGTGAGCGCCTGGATGTGCGGGTCGGCCAGGATGCCCTGGAGCATGAAGGCGCGGTCGTCGAGCGTGCCGTCGGGCTTGATCACGTTCGGGCTGTACTCGCCCGCAAAGGCCAGCCCCTGCGCGCGGTAGCCCGCCAGCCACTCCAGGTCCTCCCGCTCACGCTGCTTGATCGCGACCTGGCCGATGTCGTTGGACCAGACATCCAGCGCCTTCTGCTGCATGTCGTAGGTCAGCGGGCTCAGCAGCTGGCCGGGGCCGCGCATGCCCTTGGCCAGGTCGGGGATGCCCCAGCCCCAGCGCTCGTCGGGGAGGCCGTCGGGCGCGGTCCAGGCGATCGAGGCTCCCGTGGGGGAGGTCTGCCCGGTGCCCAGGAAGCGCTCGCCGTCGGACATCCTGTTGTTCGCGGTGGTGAGCATGAGCTCGCGCACCTGCTTGGCGTCCAGGTCGGGGTAGCGGGACAGCAGCACGCCCATGACCGCGCTCGCCACGGGCGTCGCCGGCGATGTGCCGCTCGAGTTGGAGTAGCTCGTGTCCCCGGCGCTGCTGGTGGTCCGGACGCTGTTGGACGGCGTCGAGACGCTGAACCACTTGGCGAGACCGGCCTCGTTGAACGTGAACGTCTTCGTGTACTCGGGGTTGGCGGCCGTGGGCGGTTGCACACCGCCGACCGCCACCCACTGGTCCTCCGCCCACGGGTTGAAGACGGGGTAGGCGGGCCGGTAGTACGGGTTGCTCCAGTCGTTGTTGCCCGCCGACCGCACGTTGACCGTGTCCGTGTCCTTGATGGCGTCCCAGATCGCGTCCATGAACGAGCGCCCGGGGAAGTTCGGGTTGTACTGGTGCCCGCCCTCGGCGTAGCTCTTCTTGAACAGGAAGTACTGGTACTCGAGGTCTCGCAGGTACTCGTTGGGCAGCGTGGTCGCCATCGCCGTCGCGCTCGCGCTGTCCTTGGCGGTCAGCTCGTACGCGTTGGCGCGGTTGCCGTTGGCGCCGAGGTCGCGACCGAGGCCGTCGAAGCGGGTCCGGTCGAGCGTCTGGACGAACGAGCCCCAGCTGCTGTTGATGACCTTCGAGCCGGCGTCGACCAGGGCCTTGTTGGCCGTGTACCAGTACACGTAGTCGTGGAACGGGCCGTGGGACTGGCTGTCGGAGCCGCCGGTCTTGGCCACGAACATGTCCGAGCCGAAGGCGATGCCGTGCTGCTCCTTGCCGTCGCGGATGCCGGACGTGACGCCGAGCATGCCCGTGCCGTGCGAGTAGTCGCTGGTCCGCCCCTGGTCGCCGTCGATCGTGAACGGCTCACCCGCGGTGAACGGGTTCGACGGCGTCGCGCCGCGATAGCCGAAGCCGGACGTGCCGTACACCCCCGACCCCCGCACCGGCTTGATCAGCTCGGTCTGGAAGGCCTCGTGCGTGGTCCGGTACCCCGAGTCCATCATGCCCAGCTTCACGCCCTGGCCGCAGTAGCCCATGGCGAACGCGGTCGACGCGTTCACCGCGACGAGCTGCCACGGCGCGTTGATGGCGGTGCCCGGCGTCGACGGGTTGTGCCCCGTGAAGTACCCGTATTCCGGCGTCTCCCAGCTCGCCTTCGCCGCTTCGAGCTCCCCCGGGCTCGTGGCGACGAACCCCGGGTCACCCGGGTACTGATCGGTGCACGCTGTCGCTTGCGCCCCGGCCGTACTGACACCTACCACCGAGGACAAACACACAGTAAGTCCCAGATAGGCAACTACGCCCCGCCCTGATCCCCTCATTGAGCCCCCAGCCCCGAGATTGACGACCGCGGGATCGGTCCATCGCACCCTCCCCGCGGATCGAACCTTCGCGATCGTTTCATAGGAGAAGGAATCCCGCAATGGTCGACCGCCGATGCCGGACCCGACGGGCGATGGCCCCTGGGCCCTGATCCCGCGCTCGGGACCGACGGCCCGATCAAGTCCGCGGCGACAGCGCCGATGACCGAGGGTGAGTGCATCCCGCCCGCCACCGCCCCTTCCTGCTCTGGCCGTTTGCCCTCGTCGGCCTGCTGCTCGTCCTCTGCGTGTCGCCCGCGGCCCGGGCTGCGTCCCCCGACACGCTGCAGAAGACATGGGGCGTCGAAGGCACCGTCGAAGCGGTCGTGCCCGCCGGCCCGGTCACCTACATCGGCGGGCTCTTCACACAGGTCGGCCCGTCGATCGGCCAGGGCGTCTCCCTCGACGTGACGACCGGCGAGCCTCGGGACTGGCCGGAGGTCACTGGCGGCGCGGTCCGGGCGGCGGTCGCAGACGGAGCCGGCGGCTGGTTCATCGGCGGCGACTTCACCCACGTGGGCGACAAGCCCCGGGCCGGCCTGGCCCACCTCGCGGCCGACGGCTCGCCCACCGCCTGGGCCCCGGCGGCAAACGGCCGCGTCCGCGCGCTCGCCCGCTCGGCCACGACGGTCTACGCGGGCGGCGAGTTCACGTCGGTCTCCGGGCAGGTCCGCAACCGGCTGGCCGCCATCGACGCGAGCACGGGTGCGCTGACCGGGTGGAACCCCAACGCCAACGTGGCCGTGAACGCCCTGGCCGTGGCGGGGTCGACGGTCTACGCCGGCGGGGCCTTCACCTCGATCGGCGGGCAGGCACGCACCCGGATCGCCGCCCTGGACGCCACCACCGGGACCGCCACCCCGTGGAACCCGTCCGCCAACGGCACGGTGAACACCCTGGCCGTGTCCGGATCGACGATCTACGCCGGCGGCAACTTCACCTCGATCGGCGGGCAGATGCGCAACGCGATCGCCGCCCTGGACGCCAGCACCGACAGCGCCACCGCGTGGAACCCATCCGCCAACGGGCTCGTGGCCAGCCTGGCCGTGTCAGGGTCGACGGTCTACGCCGGCGGCAGCTTCACCTCGATCGGCGGGCACGCGCGCAACGCGATCGCCGCCCTGGACGCCACCACCGGCAACGCGACCGCATGGAACCCATCCGCCAACGGCGTCGTGAACACCGTGGCCGTGTCGGGATCGACCGTCTACGCCGGCGGCAGCTTCACCTCGATCGGCGGGCAGCCCCGCAGCCGGCTCGCCGCCGTGGACGTCGGCAGCGCCCTCCCACGCTCATGGAACCCGAAGCCCAGCGCGGCGGTGTACTCGCTCGCCGTGTCGGGGTCAAGCGTCTACGCCGGCGGCGCGTTCACGGTGATCGGCGGGGAAGCCCGCACGAACCTGGCCGCCGTGGACACCGCCACCGGTCAGCCACTCGCCTGGGCTCCGAGCGCCAACGCCAGGGTGAGAGCGCTGGCGGTGGCGGGGTCGACGGTCTATGCCGGCGGGGACTTCACGTCAATCGGCGGGCAGGCACGCAGCCGGATCGCCGCGCTCGACGCCACCACCGGCCTCGCGACCTCCTGGGACCCCAACGCCAACGTGGCCGTGAACGCCCTGGCCGTGTCGGGATCGACGGTCTACGCCGGCGGCGCCTTCACCTCGATCGGCGGGCACGCGCGCAACGCGATCGCCGCCCTGGACGCCACCACCGGCGACGCGACCCCGTGGAACCCATCCGCCAACAGCGCGGTGTACGCCCTGGCCGTGTCGGGATCGACGCTCTACGCCGGCGGCGGCTTCACCATGATCGGCGGGCAGGCCCGCAACACGATCGCCGCCCTGGACGCGACCACCGGCGCGGCGACCGAATGGAACCCCAACGCCAACGTCACGGTGCGCGCGCTGGCCGTGTCGGGATCGGCCGTCTACATCGGCGGTGACTTCACGATGGTCGGCGTGCAGGCGCGCAGCCGTGTCGCCGCCCTGGACGCGACCACCGGCGCGGCGACCGAATGGAACCCCAACGTCAACAGCACGGTGCACGCGCTGGCGCTATCGGGATCGACCGTCTACATCGGCGGCGCCTTCACCTCGGTCGGCGGGCAGGCCCGCAACCGGCTCGCCGCCCTGGACGCCGCCACCGGGCAGGTGACCGCCTGGAACCCCTCTCCCGACGCTGACGTCAAGAGCGTCGCCGTCGCGGGAACCGCGCTCTTCGTCGGGGGTGGGTTCACGTCGATCGGCGGGCGCGGTCAGGCCGGGCTCGCCACCTTCCGCCCCGCCCAGGCCACGCTGACCGTCGCGCACGCCGGGACCGGCTCGGGCTCCGTCTCCGGGTCGGGCATCGCTTGTCCGGGGACCTGCGCGGCCACCTTCAGCGCCGGCGACACCGCCACGCTGACCGCCACGCCGGCCGCGG
>Ga0065721_10053362_pt1 | contig 10070 bp, 8 predicted proteins | sample Mesricmetagenome_FD_59108 | JGI IMG/M metagenome (GOLD analysis project Ga0065721, IMG submission 59108) | Mesophilic microbial community from rice straw/compost enrichment Sample: eDNA_1 v2 (version 2) | ecosystem: Engineered > Solid waste > Grass > Composting > Bioreactor | place: USA: Davis... | reverse complement strand
CCGCGCGCCGTCGGCCAGGCGCACGCCGGTGACACGCTCGTCTCCAAGGATCTCGCTGGTATTGGCGCCGAGCAGGATGCGCAGGCCGCGCCGTTCCAGCGTGCGCTTGAGCAGCGCGGCCGCGCTGGCGTCCAGCTGGCGATCCATCAGCGCATCGCCCAGATGCAGCACGGTGACGTCCATGCCCTGGCGCAGCAGGCCGTTGGCCGCCTCCAGCCCGAGCAGCCCGCCGCCGATCACCACGGCATGGCGATGCGCGCGTGCCGCCGCCAGCATGGTCTCGACATCCTGGATGTCGCGGAACGCGATCACGCCGTCGAGCTGGTGTCCGGGGACCGGAACGACGAAGGGACGCGAGCCGGTCGCCAGCAGCAGCCGGTCGTAGCGGACCTCCTTGCCGGACTGCGAACGCACCAGCCGGCGCGCGCGATCGATCGCCACCACCGGATCGCCGGCCAGCAGCGTGATGCCATGGCGCGCATACCACGCGCGCGGATGCAGCATGATGTCGTCGACGGTCTTTTCCCCGGCCAGCACCGGCGACAGCAGGATGCGGTTGTAGTTGCCGTGCGGCTCGGCGCCGAACACGGTGATGTCGTACAGGTCGGGCGCCAGCGCCAGCAGCTCCTCGACGGTGCGCATGCCGGCCATGCCGTTGCCGACCACCACCAGGCGGGGCTTGTCGGTTCGCGTCATGCCGCCACCCATACCTTGCCGTCGTAGACGCGCGCCGGATAGGCGGGCACCGAATGCTCCGGCGCCTCCAGGCATTCGCCGGTGCGCAGGTCGAAATGCTGCTTGTAGATCGGCGAGGCCACCACCAGCCGGTCGCCGAGGTTGCCGACCAGACCACGCGACAGCACCGAAGCATCGGCGTTCGGATCGTAGTTGCCGATCGCGAAGACCTGGTTGTCCGGGCCGACGCGGAACACCGCGATCTGCTGATACCCGACCAGTGCGCAGACGCCGGTGTTCGGCAGGATGTCGCGGAGCGCGCAGACCGCGGTCCACTGTTCGGAAGAAGCGTGCGTGGCAGACTGGCTCATGATGGTTTCCTCGGCTGCGTAGGGCATGGCGGCTGATGTGGCGACTGACGTGGCGACAGATGTGGCGACAGATGTGGCGGCTGACGTGGCTGGTGTCGTTCGGCTGGCGAAAGGGTGCGGTTACGCTACCGGGTCCGCCTCGGCGACCCGATCCATGCGGACCAGCGGCACCGCCACCGGGCGCTGCGCCGGCATGCCGCCGCCAGCGCCGCGTTGCAGCTTCCGTTCCTCTGGCGTGGCCGGACGGATCTGGCCGCGCTCCTGCACGAACACGACATGCTCGTCCCCTCGCTCGCTGTTGACGAAATGGTGGAAGCGCTGGCGCGTCTGCGGATCGGTGACGGCCTTCTTCCATTCGCACTCATAGGTATCGACCACCAGTTGCATCTGCGCCTCGAGCTCGGCCGCGATGCCGAGGCTGTCGTCGACGACGACGGCCTTCAGGTAGTCGAGGCCGCCTTCGAGGTTGTCGCGCCAGACGCTGGTGCGCTGCAGTCGGTCGGCGGTGCGCACGTAGAACATCAGCACGCGGTCGATGTAGCGGACCAGCGTGTCGCGATCCAGATCGCTGGCCAGCAGCTCGGCATGGCGCGGCTTCATGCCGCCGTTGCCGCAGACGTACAGGTTCCAGCCCTTGTCGGTCGCGATCACGCCGATGTCCTTGCCCTGCGCCTCGGCGCATTCGCGCGTGCAGCCGGACACGCCGAACTTGATCTTGTGCGGCGCGCGCAGGCCCTTGTAGCGGTTCTCCAGGTCGATGGCCAGGCCCACCGAATCGCCGACGCCATAGCGGCACCAGGTCGAGCCGACGCAGGACTTCACGGTGCGCAGCGACTTGCCGTAGGCGTGGCCCGATTCGAATCCCGCTTCGATCAGCTCTTCCCAGATCAATGGCAGCTGCTCGACGCGCGCGCCGAACAGGTCCACGCGCTGGCCGCCGGTGATCTTGGTGTAGAGGCCGTACTTCTTGGCGACGCGGCCTACCGCGATCAGTCCGTCGGGCGTGACCTCGCCGCCCGGCATGCGCGGCACCACGGAATAGGTGCCGTCCTTCTGGATATTGGCCAGGAAGTAGTCGTTGGAGTCCTGCAGGCTGGCGTGCTCGGGCTTGAGCACGAACTCGTTCCAGCACGAGGCCAGGATGCTGGCGACGGTCGGCTTGCAGATGTCGCAGCCCTGGCCCTTGCCGTGCGCGGCCAGCAGCGCTTCGAAGGTGCGAATGCCGCCGACGCGGACCAGGTGATACAGCTCCTGGCGCGAGTAGGCGAAGTGCTCGCACAGGTGGTTGTTGACCGCCAGGCCCTGCTTCTTCATCTCGGCCTTCATCAGCTGCGTGACCAGCGGCACGCAGCCGCCGCACGCGGTGCCGGCCTTGGTGCAGGACTTCAGCGCGCCGATGCTGGTGGCGCCGTCGCCGACCGCGGCGCAGATCTGGGCCTTGGAGACGTTGTTGCAGGAGCAGATCTGCGCGCCGTCGGGCAGTGCATCGACCCCGAGGCCGGGTCTGGCCTTGCCGTCGGAGGGCGGCAGGATCAGGAATTCGGGCGATTCCGGCAGCGGGATGCGGTTCAGCATCATCTGCAGCAGCGTGCCGTATTCCGCCGCATCGCCGACCAGCACGCCGCCGAGCAGATAGGTGCCGCACTCGGACACCACCAGCTTCTTGTAGACCTCCTTGCGCTCGTCGGCGAACTGGTAGACGCGCGCGCCGGGGGTGTGGCCGTGCGGGTCGCCGAGGCTCGCCACGTCCACGCCCATCAGCTTGAGCTTGGTGCTCATGTCGGCGCCGGTGAAGGCGGCCTCGTCGCCGAGCAGCTGGCTCGCGGTCACACGGGCCATGTCGTAGCCGGGCGCGACCAGGCCGAAGATCTTGCCCTGCCACAGCGCGCATTCGCCGATCGCGAAGATGTCCGGGTCGGAGGTGCGGCACTGGTCGTCGATCACGATGCCGCCGCGCTCGCCGACCGCCAGGCCCGCCGCGCGCGCCAGTTCGTCGCGCGGACGGATGCCGGCCGAGAACACGATCATGTCGGTGTCCAGATGCGTGCCGTCGGCAAAGCGCATCCGGTGCGTACCGTCCTCGCCGTCGACGATCTCGACGGTGTTCTTGCCGGTATGCGCGGTGACGCCCAGCGCCGCGATCTTCCGCCGCAGCATCTGGCCGCCGCCGTCGTCGACCTGCACCGCCATCAGCCGCGGCGCGAACTCGACCACGTGGGCCTCCAGACCCATGTCGCGCAGCGCCTTGGCGCATTCGAGGCCAAGCAGGCCGCCGCCTACCACCACGCCGGTGCGCGAGCGGGCGCCGCACTCGCGCATCGCTTCCAGGTCCTCGATGGTGCGGTAGACGAAGCAGTCCGCGCGATCGCGGCCCGGCACCGGCGGCACGAAGGGATAGGAGCCGGTCGCCAGCACCAGCTTGTCGTAGTGCAGCGTCTCGCCGGTCGACACGGTGACCGTGCGCGCGGCGCGGTCGATCGCCGTGGCGCGCGCGTTCAGCCGCAGCGCGAAGCCGGTCTCGTCGAAAAAGCCGGGCGCGACCAGCGACAGGTCCTCGGCGCTCTTGCCCGCGAAGAACTCGGACAGGTGCACACGGTCATAGGCCGGGCGCGGCTCCTCGCACAGCACGGTGACCTGCAGGTTGGGGCCGCCTTCGTCGCGCGCCTGCGCCAGGCATTCGAGCAGTTTGTGGCCGACCATGCCGTGGCCGATGATGACGAGCTTCATGATGCGTTCCTTGTTCGTGGGCGCCTGCGTGGGCATCTGTTCTTGCGTTCCGGTCCGTTCTTGTGGGCAGTGGGGCGGGCGGGATCGGCTAGCTGGCGAGCGCGCTTTCCAGCAGCGCCTGCTCACGGGCCTTGTGCTCGGCCGAGAAGCGCACCGCCACCGCGCACAGCGCCGACAGCACGACCAGCACGCCGAGCACCATCAGCGTTTGCTGCAGGCTGCCCAGGCTCTTCATCAGCAGGCCGGCGGCCACCGCGCCGACGTTGCCGCCCGCGCCGATGATTCCGGACACGCCGCCGAGCGCCTTGCGATCGATGAAGGGCACCAGCGCATAGGTGGCGCCGCATGCCATATGGGTGAAGAGACCAAAGGCCAGCATCGCGATCACCGCCAGCGCGACCGAATTCGATTGCGAGAACCACAGCAGGCCCAGGCCCTCGCCGAGCATCAGCACGAACAGCAGCGTGGTGCGGGCGCTCAAGCCATGGGTGCGCGCGACCTTGTCCGAGGCCCAGCCGCCCAGCGCGCGGGCGAACAGCGCCAGCAAGCCGAAGCTTGCGGCGGCCAGGCCCGCGGCCTTCAGCGACAGCTCGAACTTGTCGACGAAGTACATCGCGGCGACGTTGTGGATGAAGATCTCGACGCCGAAGCAGGCGCCGTAGGTCACGAACAGCAGCCACACGCGGTAGTTGGCGCTGGCGGCGACGAAGCTGGCCCAGCCGCCCTTCTTGCCGCCGTCGATGGCAATGCCCTGCGCGCGCAGCTCGGCGTAGTTGCCCTGCGGGCAGTCCTGCGTGAAGCGCCAGTACAGCGCGGCCATCAGCAGCATCGCGACGCCGGGCACCAGCAGCGCTACGCGCCAGCCCATCGTCTCGCTGACGCCGAGCATCAGCACGCCGGCCAGCAGCAGCGGCATCAGGCCCTGCGCGGCGCCGCCGCCGGCATTGCCCCAGCCGGCCGAGGCGGCGTTGGCGGTGCCGACCACGTTGGGCGCGAACATCACCGAGGTGTGGTACTGCGTGATCACGAAGCTCGCGCCGATCGCGCCGATCAGCAGCCGGAAGAACAGGAAGGCCTCGTAGGTCTGCGCCATCGCCACGCCCAGCACCGGCATCGCGCCGAGCACCAGCAGGCCGGTATAGGCCTTGCGCGGGCCGTAGCGGTCGCACAGCGGACCGATGATCAGCCGCACCAGGATCGTCACAGCGACGGCCGCGATATTGATGTTGGCGACCTGATCGGGCGTCAGGCCGAACTCGCCGCGCAGCATCGGCATCAGCGGCGCGCAGGCGAACCAGGCGAAGAAGCAGATGAAGAACGCCATCCACGTCATATGGAAGGCGCGCATCTGTGGCGTGCGGAAGGTGAACAGCGCGATGCGGGTCGCTTTGCCTTGCGCGCTGGAATTCAGGCTTGCATCCGGGCTGGGGGTCGCTGCCATGCTGGCTCCAAGAAAACAAAAGGCGTCCCGAGAGCCGAGGCGGTAATGCGATCGGATCAGGGGACGCCGTTGTCCTGACGCCGGCGGTGAAGACCGCCGACGCGCTGTGTGTCTGGAGCGGGCCGCCGTTGGTCCGCTCGCGTCACAATTCAGCAAGCGGCATGCCAGGGGGTTTTGTGCTGTGGGATGCAGAAACGGCGCTGCCGCGGCGCGGCATACGCCACGCGATGCGCGCTGATGGGGCGGGGCGGCACGACGATGGTGCGGCGCAATGCGCGGCTGCGGTGCGGCCGCCTGGTCGGCGTGGGAGGGGCCGGGGATGCTGGAGGGCCGGGTGGCGTCGGTCGCCTTCGTGACGTCGCTGGCCTGGGTCGGCTCGGACCAGGGGCAGGGCCAAAGGCCGGGTAGGGCAGGGCTACGGCCGGCCAAGGCCAGGGGCTAGGGGCTAGGGCTAAGCCTAGGGCTGGGCCTAGCGCCAAGGCCAGGCCCAGGGCCAGGGCCAGAGGGCGGGGCCCGTCGGGCTAGCTGGCTTCGGACGGCGATGGCTGGGAGCGGGCGGCATCGCCCGGCGCCGCATCCGCGTCCGGATAACGTGCGCGCACCACCTTCAGCTGGTTCGGCGACACCTCGTTGCCGGCCTCATCGAGCAACGCGGCGTGGACCTTGAGCCCGCTGCTGGCCGAACGCACCTCCATCAGCCCGCAGCCATCCTTCAGATGACGGTCGCCCCACTGCATCAGCCCGATCAGCACCGGCAGCAGTTCGACCGCGGCGCGGGTCGGCCGGTAGGCGAAGCGCTCCCGCTCACCGGGCTCGCGGTAGCCGACCCGGCGCAGCAGGCCGGCCTCGGTCAGCGTCTTCAGCCGGGCCGACAGTACCGCGGGCGAACACTGGAGCCGGCCGAGCAGGTCGTCGAAGCGGCCGACGCCGTTCAGCACATCGCGCAGGATCAGGATCGACCACTTCTCGCCGATCAGCGAGAGCGTGCCGGCGATCGAGCAATGGCGGAGGTCTTCGTGGGTCAGTTCCATGACCGAAGCATAGCAGGCTGACTTCATTTGCAAAAGTCAGGTTTCCGCCTATACTCTGGCTACGACAAATGAAGTCAGGATGCCGCTCATGCCCGCCGTCTTGCGTGCCGCCGAAATCGCTCCCTTCCTGTTTGCCAAGCCTCTGGCGTTCGGCGACTTCCCGCAGACCTGGACCATCAAGGGCGGGCAGACCTTGACGGCCCGTGCGGTGCGGCCGGACGACTTTGTCCGCCAGCGTGCCTTCGTCGACGGGCTGTCGCGCGAGAGCCGCTACTACCGCTTCCTGACGGGCGGGCTGGTGTCCGACGAGTTCATCGCACAGTTCGTCCGCAGCCGCTGCGCGCTGGTGCTGACCACGCGGGAGGAGGGCGATGGCGCCGAAGAACGCATCGTCGCCAATGGGGAATACGTGGCTGGGGAAGGCGGCGTGGCCGAATTGGCCCTGGTCGTGACCGACCGCTGGCAGGGGCGCGGCATCGGACGCCGGCTCGTGCAGACCCTGGTGCAGGGCGCCCGGGCTCAGCGCCTGCGCGCCTTGCGTGGCGAGGTGTTGAGCGAAAACCGCCGCATGCTGGCGATCCTGCGCGAGCACGGCTTCTCCGTGCGGCTGCATCCCGGCGACGCGTTGCTGCACGAGGCCATGCTGACGCTGGCGCCGGCCCGGCAAACCAACGAGTGGCTGCCGGAGGACTGGTTCGCGATGCGCTGAGCCGCGGCGGCGCGGCGTTCAGCCTTTGGCGCCTTCAGCGCCTTTGGTTCCTTCAGGACCTACGGCGCTTTCCGCGCCCTCGGCGAGGATCTGCCGGATCACCCGTTCGAACGCTTCGGCCGGTTGTCCGCCGGTGACCAGATAGCGCCCATTGAAGATGATCGACGGCACCGAGTGAATGCCCATCGACTGGTATTCCCTTTCCTCGGCGCGGACCTCGTCGGCATAGTCGCCGCCTTCCAGCACGCGCCGCGCCGCGGCACCATCGAGTCCGGCCGACTGCGCCGCCTCGACCAGCACGTCATGGTCGCTCGGATCCTTGCCCTCGCCGTGATAGGCCCGCAGCAGCGCCAGCTTCAGCGGCAACTGATGGCCTTCGAGCCGCACCCAATGCAACAGCCGATGCGCGTCGAAGGTGTTGTACACGCGCTCGCGCGGACCGAACGAAAAGCCGACATCGGCGCCGCGCTCGCGAATCATCGCCTGCGTCTCGGCGATCTGGACCGGCGTGCGGCCGTACTTGTTGCCGAGATAATCGACGATGGCCTCGCCGTCGGGCCCCATGTCGGGGTTCAGCTCGAACGGGTGCAGCACGACCTCGGCGTCGACCTCATCCCCGAGGTGCGACAGCGCCAGCTGCAGCGAGGACAGGCCGATCGCGCACCAGGGGCAGGCGATGTCGGAGACGAAGTCGATTTTGAGGGCTGGGGGCATGGATCTTTCCGTGACACGATCTGTTTTGCAATGCGGCTGGGTCGTACGGCCACATGAATGCGCGACAGATTAACCCGAATGACTGATCTCTGCTCTGAATGCCAGGATGACTTGTCGGACCCTTGTCGCACTTACTATTACGATTGGGCCCGGATAAACCGAAGCAACGTGTACGAATTCCGCGACTTGCCGCTTCCTTGCTTGACCGTCTTCTCCTGCAGTTCGACCAACCAGCGTTTTCCCACGATGTCCGCGGCACGGGCGCCGGCACCGCGATGTTCGTCTTCTCCATTTCGCTGGATGACATCGGCGGCAACGATCCCCTTCAGCACGGGCCCGGCCGTGGGGTGCAACTCGAACCGGCGTGCATCGGGAACGAGAAAGAGGACACCTTCCCGCTGAATAATCGTTTCGTCGATCACGGTGGCGTCCGCTCGCTCCCTGCCTCGATGCAGGCTATGGCTATCGAACGACAGCTCGCGGTCTCCTTCAACGAGTCGCAGCGTGGCGCCGTTGTCGTCAAGGACACGGAGAAAATCCCTGATCGCAAAGAGCGTCCTGTCGTCGAGGGTCTCTGCCGCTTCTTCGAATGCTGTCGGATTCTCGGCCGCGATGTTGGCCAACAGGTTGCTCACGTCTTCCAGGGTTTGCTGGAGGGACGCAACGATCGGTTCGCTGGCCTCGCCATTCTCTTGCAAGACAAATCCAAAGGAACCCCGCACAACATCGGTGACCAGCATCGTGGAGATGTCCCGACGCGGCACCGGTCCACGCGTCGCCAGCGGGCCCAGCGCCTGGCTGGCCATACGCTTGGTGACCAGTTCCTGATAATGGCTGATGGCGTCGGCAGCAAAGTCGGCTCGGATTCCCCGGGATCCCACTACGGGTGTTCCGCCAAAGAAGACCGCAACTTCGGCGTTGGAAGGCAAATCGGACTCCATGCGCGCGAGCCGTTCCGCCACGTCTGCCCGGCGATGCGTCAGTTGCAGCCAGCCTAGCGGGTCCTCTTTCTCCGTGCGTCGGGCGAGCAGTGCATCGAGGGTCGATAGTTCTGCCTGCAGGCTGTCAAGTTCCAGCTTTCTCATCAGAGCCCCCTGTTCCCAGCACGGCAAGCGCGGCGGCATCGTCGTCGACAAGGCCAACTTGCAGCATGCCCTTCCAATGATATGAATTCCGCTGGTGGGAAAAGAGCCCGAACCAGTAACGCGTGTCATCGACCAGCAGGGACCCTGGGCTCTGAAGGTCCATCAGGAATGCCTCACAGTGATATCGCGCCTTTACCGTTGCCGGTATCAGCAAATCGAGATGCTCTTGCTGGAAGAGGTTCCACTCTGCGTTGTCGCGCGCTTCCTTCGGCCGCTCCACGAAGGTGACGACGTCAATGTCGCCGGGCGGACGCATGCGGGCGCTTTCGACGTCTTCGACGAAGCTGCCATCGAGCCATTGAAATCCTTGTGTCAAGCCAATGTCCCTCAGTGCCTTCCGATATGCCAGCAGGCCACGGAAGATGGTTTTTCGCGCTGGCGATTTCGCGAATCTCCGGGCCACATCTTCGATGCCGACCTGATAGGGGGACATGGAGCCGCGGCGTGCTGGTGAGTCGCCTACGAAAGGGGGTAACACGCCCGATGGCGTAAAAGCCGGAATCACAGTGTCGATCTCCGTCATGGGTGATTCCGAATGCTGCCCGGATGACGGATCCGCAACTTGCGACTAACTGAGCCGTCGATCGATTTAGGTATGCCGGAGCGACTTATGAGATTCTTCTGACGCCGGTTGAGCCGACTTGGACGACGTCGTTCAAATTACTAGACGACCGGTCTAATTCTGCTATCATCCCACCCCATGGCAACCACCACTACCGCTGACGTCCGCCAGCACATCCTCGACACGGCCAAGCCGATCATGCTCCGCAAGGGCTTCTCGGCGGTGGGGCTGAACGAGATCCTGCAGGCGGCGGGGGTGCCGAAGGGGTCGTTCTATCACTATTTCGGCTCCAAGGAAGCGTTCGGCGAGGCGCTGCTCGAATCGTATTTCGCCGACTATCTGGCCCACCTCGAACAGATGCTGGTGCGCGGGCAGGGCGATCACGGACAGCGGCTGTTGCGTTACTGGACCGAGTGGCAGAACGCGCAGGGTACCGAGGATCCCGAGGGCAAGTGCCTGGCGGTCAAGCTCGGCGCCGAGGTTTGCGACCTGTCGCAGGCGATGCGCGGCGCGCTGGAGCGCGGCACCGGGCAGATCGTCCAGCGGCTGGCGGCATGCATCGAGGCAGGGTTGCGCGACGGTTCGCTGCGGGAGATCGACGACCCGCATGGGCTGGCGACGACGCTGTACCAGCTGTGGCTCGGCGCCACGCTGTTGGGGAAGTTTCGGCAGGACGGCAAGCCGTTCGCGCTGGC
>Ga0065721_10053361_pt1 | contig 10070 bp, 9 predicted proteins | sample Mesricmetagenome_FD_59108 | JGI IMG/M metagenome (GOLD analysis project Ga0065721, IMG submission 59108) | Mesophilic microbial community from rice straw/compost enrichment Sample: eDNA_1 v2 (version 2) | ecosystem: Engineered > Solid waste > Grass > Composting > Bioreactor | place: USA: Davis... | reverse complement strand
GATGCTCGGCCGCGCCGCTCGCCGGATCGATCCGCGACAGGCGGCCGCCGGCCCAGTCGGTGACGAGCAGGCGACCGTCCCCCGTGAAGGCGAGGCCGAAGGGCTGGCCTCCGAGGTCGTGGCTGCGCGCGACGGCGCCGCGGCCGAGATCGACGAGGGTGAGGCGGCCGAGATCGGGATGGCTCACCGCCGCCGCGGTTCCGGAGCCGTCGACCGCGACGCCGGCGGGGGCGGCGTCGAGCGGCAGATGGCGGACACCGCCCGACGCGTCGATGCGGGCGAGATCCGCCCCGGTCTGCGAGACGACGAGAAGATCCGCGGCGAGAGTCCCGGAGCCGGCGAGGAGCAGGGTGAGGATCGCGGCGGCGTGCCGCAGGCCGCGCCGTCCGGCGGGAGGAAACGTCGCCACGGCGTCACTCCATCTTCGCCTTGAGGCCTTCGAGGCCGGTCCGGAAGAAGGCGGACATCGCGGCGACGGCGGCCTCGTCGGAAAGCTCGGGCGGAGGCTCGTTGGTGGTGTCGCCGCGATAGAAGCGGCCGGACCATTCGACCTTGCAGGACTTGCCCTGGGGCCCCTCGCGGCCGAGCGCCATCCGCGCGGTGTAGAAGCTCACGGGCAGGGCCTCGAGGTTCTCGGTGGCGAGGCGGTAGGACAGGGCCTGGGCGAGGCGGTCGACCTCGTCGAGCTTCTCCGTGAAGCTCTCGCCGTTGGCGAGGGTGATGGTCCGCGTCGCCCCGCGTTCGGCGGCGCCGGTCGCCTCGACCCCGGCGAGGCCCGGGTACCAGTCGCCGATCGAGCCGAAGTCGAGCAGGGTCGACCAGATCAGTTCGCACGGCGCGCCGATCTCGATGCTCTCCTCGACCTTCTGCGGTGTCGGCCCGTGAGCGTCGGCTGGCGCGGCCGGCAGGAGCGCGAGGGGCAGAGCGAGGAGAAGGGTGGCGGCAGGGCCGGCCGGCGAACGGGTGAGACGCGAGACCATGGTCGTTCCTTCTGAGTGCGATCGCGGGTGCGATCGTGCGGCGCGAGGACGGGGGACGGCGGCCCGGCGGCGGGCGAGCCGCGTGAGGCCCGGTGCCAGCAGGGCGGCGGCGAGAAGACCGAGGGCGGCCCGGCCGAACCAGCCGTCGATCGGCACCCGCGCCGACGTCGTCCGCCCCGGCAGCGTCCGCGCGACGGTCGCGGCGAGTTCCGCGCCGCCGGTGAGGCGGGTGAAGCCGAGCCCGAGGCCGGCGGCGAGGCCGTCGAGATGATCGGACCGCAGGCTGGTCAGATGCTCCGTCCCGCCGACGACCTCGCCGTAGGGATTGTTGCGCGGGTGCCAGCCCGGCCGGTTCTCGGCACCCGGCGGCGGCGGGCCGAGCCGGGATTCCTGGGGAACGTCGTCCGGACCCCAGACGCCGGCCTCCCGGCCGGCGTCGTCGAATTTCGGGATCTGCACGGGGGTCGGCCCGCCGACGCCGACGACGAGGCCGCGCACGGCGCCGACGGGGCCGTCGAAGGCCGGGCCTCCGGTCCAGGGCAGCGGCGGCGCCTCGTGGCCGTCGGTCAGGAAGACGACGTCGAAGCCGCCTGCGGCCGCGGTGCGCAGCGCGTCGTGCAGGCCGACGGTCACGTGGCTGTCGCCCTCGAAGGCCATGCGCCAGTCGAGCCGGGCGAGAGCCCCGGCGACCGGCGCGGCGTTCTCGCAGACCTCGACGGGCAGGAACAGCACGAAGCTGCGCCGCTCGGTGAAGATCGACAGACCGATGCGGGAGCCGCAGTCGAGGTGGGCGAGAAGATCGACGAGGCCCGCCTTCACAACGTCCAGCCGGCTCGCCGGCCGACCGGCCAGGGTGCCGTCGCGGGCGTTCATGCTGCCGGTGACGTCGACGACGAGCATGAGATCGTGGACCGTCACCCGGCGTTCGAGCATCGGCTGGAAGGCGGCGACGGCGGCGGCGAGGGCGGCGAGCGCGAGCAGGCCGGCCCGGAGCGGGAGGCGGCGTCTCACGGCAGCCCCCGCGGCAGGCCGGGCAGATCGGTCCAGAGGTTCTTCGGCTGGACCGGCGGCGCGTCTCCGACCTCCGGTTCGTGCTCGGGAAAGTCGCGCACGAGCCGCATGGCGACGTCGAGGTTGACCTTGGCGTCGAAGGCGTCGGGGAGGAGCGCCAGCGTGCGGCGATAGGCTTCCTTGGCGACGGCGACCTGGGGAACGGCCTCGTCGAGGTCGCGGTCCTCGACGCCGGCGAAGGCCATGGCCATGCGCCCGTTGCCGACGGCGAACCAGAGGTCGGCGAGGAGGGCGGGCCGTCCGGTCCGCGACAGCGGGTCGATCAGGGCCTCGGCCTCGTCGACCCGCTCGTAGCGGACGAGGAAGTCGGCCCGGGCGAGCAGCAGTTCCGCCGGCGCCCGGTGAACGTCGATCGCGCGATCGCGTCCGGCGGCGAGATCCCGGATCGCGGCGTTGGCCCGCTTGCCCTCGACGACCTGCCAGCCGAAGACGGCGGCGGCGGCGAGGCCGGCGACGGTGATCGCGGCGAGCAGGAGGGTCGCTCGCGTCCCCTGGGCGGGGACGGCGGTGGAAAGGCCTGCCCCGCGCGGGGAAGGCGGCGGGCGGCGGACGGGACTCATCGCCTCTCCTCCGGCCGGACGAGTGAGACGGCGCCGTGGATCGCGACCAGCGGCCGCTCCAGCAGGGCGGCGCCCGCGAGCAGCAGGGCGAGCACCGCGGCTGCGGCAAAGGCGATCGGGGCGAGTTCGCGCCGCGGCACCTCCTCCAGGTAGGTCCTCGGCCGGGTTTCCAGCCGGTCGATCTCGGCGATCGCCGCCTCGATCGCCTCCGGGTTCTCCGCCTCGAAGGCGCGGTAGGGAATGCCGAGGCTCTGGAGGAAGATGTGGAGATGCCGCTCCGGGCGGGAATGGGGCGTGTCCTCGGCGGACCTCTCCGGCACCTCGAACAGGCCGGGGCTGCCACGGGTGCGGATGAAGAGCCAGTAGAGGTTGACCGGATCGCGCTTGACCATGGCACGCAGCAGATCCTGGACCCGGCGCTCGACGACGCCGGCGCCGTCCGACACCAGCACGACGGCGCGGGACTGGAGGCTCGCTTCGTCCGCGAACAGGGTCAGCGCCATGGCGAGGCCGCCGCCGACGTCGGTGTGGGCGAGGCCGGGCAGCCCGATCGCCTCGACGGCGCCGCGCACGGCGTCGTGGTGGTCGGAGATCGGCATCACGATCATCGGCGAGGTCGAAAAGGCGGCGACGCCGATGCGGTCGTGCGGACGGCGGTCGAGGAAGTCGAGCAGCAGCCGGCGGGCGACGGCGGACTTGGACTCCTCGTCGCCATCCGGTCGCTTGCCGGCGAAGCTGTTGTCCATGCTGGAGGAGCGGTCGAACAGCAGGACGATGTCGGCGCCGGTTCCCTCGCGCGTCACGGTTCCGCCGCCGAGATGGGGGCCGGCGAGGGCCGTCACCGTGAGCGCCGCGGCGAGGGCGCCGGCGACACGCAGCAGCGGACCGATCGGCGCGGAGGCCCGGTCGCCGGGGACGGAGCCGAGCGCGGGGTGGGCCGAGCGGCGCTGCGGCCGCGCCAGCAGCAGGGCGAGGCAGGGCAGGAGAGCGAGCAGCAACGCGGGATGGTCGAAGGCGATCACGGCCGGCTCCTCTCGAGGGCGGCGAGGCGGCGGGCGAGTCCGCCCAGCGCCGCCGCCGCAAGGGCGGGGGCCTCCTGCCCCGTGCCGGACCCGGCGCGGCCGAAGAACAGCCGGCCGGAGCCCTCGAAGAAGCGGCGGACGTCGTCGCCGGCGGCGGCGAGATCGGGCCGGGCGGCGAGGAAGCCGTCGACGTCGGCGGCGATCATCCGCCGCCCGAGCGCCGCGTCGAAGGCGCGGTGCAGGGCGAGATGGGCGGCGCGCAGATCCTCGGCGCCGCCGCGGGCGAGATGCGGTCGCATCGCCCGCGCCGCGCGGCTGAACGGGCGGGCCGGGCGGCGGCTGAAGGGGCCGATCGCCCGGTGCCAGGCGAGGCCGACGAGGGCGGCGAGGGCCGTGAGGCCGCCGAGACCGGCGCCCCACTGCGCCGGCCGGGTGTCGACGACCGCGATCGGGCGCAGCGGCGCCAGCGCCTCGAGGACGGTCGGCGCCATGATCTCGCGCAGCGGGGCGCTGACGAAGGTGAAGGGAGGCACCGTCACCGTGCCGCCGTCCTCGCCGGCGAGGCGCAGCGCGACGGGGGGAATCGTGAGGGCCTTGGGTTCCAGTGGCGCGTAGAAGGTCTGGTAGTCGAAGGCGAGGCGGTAGTGCCGCCGCCCGTCGCGGCTGCCGAGATCGTCGACGCGGACGTCGCGGAGGTCGAGCCAGTAGGTGACCGCGCGCGGCCGCGGCAGCGAGGCCGGATCGAGCGCCCGGTCGGCGTCGATCTCGACGGTCGCCTCCACTGGCAGGATGTCGCCGATCCACCAGCCGTGGCTGCGCGGGAAGCGGGCGTCGACGGTGGGGTCGGCCGCGGCGGCCGGCCCGGCGACCACCGCGAGGGCGGCGAGTGCGGCGAGCGGGGCGGCGCGCGTCATGTCGCCCCTCCGCTGGCGAGCGCCTCGAACAGGGCCTCCGGGTCGATCCGGTCGAGGATCTCGACCGGCGCGAGGTCGTGGGCGGCGAAGATCCCGGCGAGACGCCGGCGCCGGACCGCCGCAGCCGCGCGCCAGCGGGCGGCGAGCGCCGGCCGCATCAGGACCAGCGACCGGCTCCTGTCCTCGAGGTCGACGAGATCGACGAGGCCGAAGGACGGGTCCGGGTCCTCGGCGGCGCTGTCTCGCAGCACGAGCGGCCGGACGTCGTGGCCGGCGAGCCGGTCGAGCAGGAGGTCGAGCTGGTCGTCGCCGAAGGTGAAATCCGAGACGAGCAGGACGACGCAGCGCCGCCGCGGCAGCAGGTCGGCGGCGGCGAGCAGTCCCGCGGCGCCGCGACCGGCCGTGCCCGCCGCGGCGACGAGGTCGCCGACCTCTACCGCGAGGTCCCGGCGCGGGCTCGGTGGCATCATCCGGGCCGGCGCGACCGTCTCGCCGGCGAGGAGGAGGCCGAAGCGATCGGAGGAGCGCGACACGGCGTGGGCGAGGCCGCCGACGAGAAGCCGCACGACGTCGGCGCGGGGCACGGCGCCGACGTAGCCCATCGACGCGGAGCAGTCGACGAGAGCGACGACGTCGGTGGCGACGGTGCGGTGGTGCCGGCGCACCCAGAGGGCGCCGAAAGGATCGCGGAGGGCGGCGCGCAGGTCGATCCGGCGCGGGTCGGGATCGGCCATCAACGGCGCGAGGCCGGCGAAGGGGCCGCCCGCGCCGAGGGTGCGGCTGCGATGCCGTCCCGGCCGGTCGCCGAACAGGTGGCCGCGCGCGCCGACGGCGATCTCGGCGAAGGCGTCGAGATCCGCCTCCCCGGTCCGTCCGTTCCCGTCGCCGACGCCTGCTTCTCTCATAGCCGTCGCCTCAGGCCGGGGTCGGGACGCGGGCGAGCACCGCCTCTAGCAGCCCGGGAAGGATGCGTTCGCGGCGGGCTTCGTAGGCCGGGCTGAGGAAGACGCGGTGACCCATCACGGCGGCGAAGACGGCGGTGACGTCGTCGGGCAGCACGAAGTCGCGCCCCTCGAGCCAGGCGCCTGCGCGGGCGGCGCGCACCAGCGCGGAGATGCCCCGCGGGCTCGGACCGCCGGCGACCAGCCGTTCCACCGCGACGCCCGGCAGGGTGATGCCGAGGGCATCCGGCGCCTTCAGCGCCTCCCAGAGCGCGAAAACGTAGGCCTCGATCTCCGGCCCGGCATGGACGGCCTCCTGGATTGCGGCGGCGACGGCGCCGAGGCGGCGGTGGTCGAGGACCGCTTCGGGAACCGAGGCGACGAGGCGGTCGGTGTCGTGGAAGCGGGTGTCGAAGGCGAGGGCGCGGCGCAGGGCCGGATCGGCCGGCGCGTCGATGGCGATCTCCATGAAGAAGCGGTCGCGGGCGGCGGCGGGCAGCTCGAAGGTTTCTTCGCGCTCGACCTTGTTGCGGTCGGCAAAGACCTGGAGGTGGGGAAAGGCGTGCTCGTGCCGAAAGGCCGTCAGGCTGCGCTCGGCCATCGCCCTCAGCAGCAGGGCGTGGACCTGGGGGCGGGCCCGGTTGATCTCGTTGAAGAAGAAGACGGCGAGATCCTCGCCGTGGCGCAGGATCGGTCCGGGGTCGACCCGGGGCCTGCCGTCCTCGCCGATGAAGGCGGCGTAGACGATGTCGGTCGGCATCAAGTCGATGGTGCCCTCGATCCGCTCGTAGGGCCCGCCGAGGGCGCGGGCGAGCGCGCGCAGCAGCGTCGTCTTGCCGACGCCGACGTCGCCCTCGAGCAGGACGTGGCCGCGGCAGAACACGGCGAGGGTGGCGAGGCGGATCGCCCCGGTCTGGCCGATCACCGCCGACGCCACGGCGGCCTCGAAGGCCCGGGCCCGGGGCAGCCAGTCGCCGAGGTCTGGATGGAACGGTTCGGTGCTACGCGACATGGGACCTCCCGTCCCTGACGTGAAACGCGGCCCGGCGCCTTTGGCGACGGCCCGGGGGACCCGGCCGCCCGGAACGGGCCGGGCGGACGCCGGAGGCGGGACGAGGCGTTCGCAGACCCGGCGTTTCGCGATCTAGGGAGAGTCTCGAAACTGCGGAGAAGGCGCCGATCTGCCAGTCCCGCCTCCGGTCCGTCGGTGAAGACCTTGGTGCGGTCCGGGTGAGGGCTCCGGAACGCGATCTTCACCGTCGGTTCGGACGACGATCGATGCCGGAGGTGCCTTCCGCACCCCGGCATCCTTGCCCGCGGACGCCGGCGGCGAGGCCGCAGGAGCCCGGCGGGCGGTCGATCGCGGGCGGGGCCGGGGCCGCCGCCCGCTCGTCGTCATTCGGACGGGATCTTGCTCACGTCGTAGATGAACTCGCCGGTCTTCTTGAAATAGGCGACGCGCCGGGCGTTGCGCTCTTCCATGCCCCCGATCGACTCGGCCTGCTTGTTGAGCTCCATCGGATCGTGCTGCGGGTCGTATTTGGAGCCTTCGACCTTGTCGGGGTAACCGGGCTTGGGCTCCCAGCAGTTGCCCGGTGCGCGGCAGTTGGTGCCGTCGTAGGCGGCGGCGCCGCCGGTTCCGGCGAGACCGAGCAGCAGCGCGGTGGCGGCAATGGTCAGGATCTTCATGGATGGTCACTCCCCAGGTTTGTTCTGATCGCCGGCCGGACGACGTGGTCCGGACGGCCCGGCGTGGCACGGACGGTGGACGAGACGGAGCGGCGCCACGTCGGCCCCGCCTCGGTCGCGGAAGGGGTTGTCGGACCCCCTCCGCCGACGGGCTCAGTCGGGTCCGCCGTCCGGGTCTTCGGCGTGCGGCGGAGGAACGTAGGGCGCGAAGGCGGCGCGCTGCTCGGCGGTGAGCCAGGTCGCGGTCTCCGGCGCGCCGGTGTAGACGTGGCGGATCCAGCTCATGACGCGCAGCATCTCGTCCAGCGTCAGGTGGCCGTATTGCGGACCCATCTGGCCCTGGGCGCCGCCGTAGATGGTGCGGAACAGCCCCGCGTCGGTGTCGTTGCCCTGGTAGGTCCAGTAGTCGTCGTTGAGACCGGGGCCGATCTTGCCTTCTGCGAGATGGCCGTGGCAGCCCGAGCAGGCGGTGAGATACAGCTCCTCGCCGGAGGGCAGCACGTCCGCCTTTTCGTTGTAGATGTTGACGCCCGTTTGCAGGAAGGTCGTCACCGCCTCGGTGTCGCGCCCCTCCTCGAGCGCGAAAGAGAGGTCGAGCGGTTCGCCCGTCACCACGTTGAACAGGGGGATCTGGGCGAAGGCCGCCCCGCCGGCGAGTGCGGCGGCAGCCGCGACGACGAGAAATCCTGGTCCGCGCATTGTCATTGGTCGTAGCCGTTCCGATTGTTTCGGGGGGTGTCGCCCCGCGGTCCGTCCCGGCCGCGGGCGACGAGGTCCCGTGCGATGGACTGCCGCCTCAGCTGCTCGGCGGCAGCAGCGGAATGCCTTCCTCCATGAGGATGGCGTTGATCTCGCCGCGAACCTTCGGCAGGGCCGCGTTGATCTCGTCGAGCAGGGTGCGGTCGTCCTTGCGCACCCCGATCGCCTGGTCGTATTGCAGCGGCACGACCTTGCCGTCGGACCGCGTCATCTCGTCCTCGATCATCGTCATCCGCAGCGGGACGCTGGAGGCCTTGACGTAGCGGGCGACGTCGGGCGCGAAGGCGATGGCGAGGTCGGCCTCGCCGCTGGCGACCTCGGAGACCAGCCGGTCGGCGGCGACCTGGTTGTACTGGTTCCGCCGGGACTGGAAGTTGATCAGCCCGTAGAGATAGGCGGCGTTGTCTTCCCACTTGCCGGCGTATTTCAGCATCAGTTCGGCCGGGGTGTAGAAGCGGATCGCGAAGCGGCCGTAGGGCGTGCCCTGGATGTCTCGCCAGCTCGAGCCGGTGAAATTCTCGTCCTCGCGGCTGACGTAGACGTAGCCGGTGCGGTAGACCGAGCCGGTCGTGAGCATGCGCTCGTCGCCGACGTCGACCCCCATCACGACGTCGCACGCCCTGGCGTCGAGGAAGTCGCGGACGAGGTAGATCGCGAACTTGTCGGTGAAGACGAATTCCGCTTCGCGTCCCATCGCTTCGGCGAGCTTCGCCGCGATGCGGTTCTCGAAGCCGGTGGCGCCGGCGTCGGAATAGGGTGCCTCCTTCGTGGAGGCACAGATGCGCAGGGTCTGGGCCGCGCTGGCCGTCGCCGCGCCGGAGGCGGCGGCCGCGAAGGCCACGCCGGCGCAAAGGGCCCGGAAGGCTCTCTTGCTGATCATGATGGTTCCCTCACCGTTGGTCTGGTCGGGGCCGGATGTCGTCGGCTCGCACCCGGGGGATGTCGTCGTCGCCCCGCGATGTCGGTTCCGCGAGGTCGCGCGATCGGGATCGGACGACCGGCGCGCGCCGGTCGTCCCTCCGCTTCGGGTCAGCCGTTCGGCTGCCACTCGCCGGTCTGGATGTCCTCGGTGTAGGGGCTCTTGCCGTCGAGCGAGAACACCATCACGCCGCCGCCCATCTGGGTGTAGTTGGCGAGCTGCTTGAACGCGCCCACCGCACCGAGGCCGGCGGTCGGGTCCTTGAGATCGAAGACGAGGCCGACGCCCGGCCAGCCGCCGACGCCGTAGTTGATGGCGACGTACTGGATGCCCTTGTGCTCGTAGGTCATCGGGTGGCCGATGACGCCCGAGGGCAGCTTGTACTTCCAGAGCAGTTCGCCGGTGTCGGCGTCGCGCGCCTTCAGGAAGCCGTCGAGGGTACCGTAGAAGACGAGGCCGCCGGCGGTCGACATGGTGCCGCCCCAGGCCGAGAAGCGCTCCATCACCTCCCACTTGTACTCGCCGGTGATGGCGTTGTAGGCCTTGACCTGGCCGAGGCCGAGGTAGTTCTGCCGGTCACCTTTCGGGCCGGGATACATGTTCAGCGTCGCCCCGACGAAGAACTGGCCGGCGCGGTAGGGCAGCATGAACGGTTCCCAGTCCATGCAGATGTGGTTGATACCCATGAAGAAGAGCTCGCGCTCCGGATCGTAGGAATCGTGGCCCTGGTTGTGGTAACCCATGGCCGAGGGGCAGATGTCGCGGCCCTTGTGGTCCATGCGGGTGCCGTATTCCGGGTCGCGCACCGGCAGGCCGCTGTCGAGCTGCACTTCCTTGACCCAGTTGACCGTGTCGTCGAGCTTGTTGGCCGAGATCAGGTCGCCGTTCTCGCGGTCGAGGGTGTAGACGATGCCGTTGCGGTCCGGGTGGGTCAGCAGCTTGCGGACCTTGCCATCCTTGTCCTTCTGCTCCGACAGCATCATGACGTTGACGCCGGCGTAGTCCCACTCGTCGTGCGGCGTCTTCTGGTAGCCGAACTTGGCCTCGCCGGTGTCGATGTCCCGGCCCCAGATCGTCATGGTCCACTTGTTGTCGCCCGGACGCATGGTCTCGTTCCACGGCGCCGGGTTGCCCGAGCCGTAGTAGAAGAGGTTGGTGTCCGGGTCGAAGGCGTACCAGCCCCAGTTGGTGCCGCCGCCGATCTTCCAGGCGTCG
>Ga0065721_10000045_pt1 | contig 10072 bp, 11 predicted proteins | sample Mesricmetagenome_FD_59108 | JGI IMG/M metagenome (GOLD analysis project Ga0065721, IMG submission 59108) | Mesophilic microbial community from rice straw/compost enrichment Sample: eDNA_1 v2 (version 2) | ecosystem: Engineered > Solid waste > Grass > Composting > Bioreactor | place: USA: Davis... | reverse complement strand
GCTTCATCCAATGCATCCGCTAAAACCTGAGCTTTAGCATTATTCTGAGTTTGAGATAAATGCTCTAGAGAAGCCTGAAGTGCCAAGAACTCNCCTAAAGAATCCCATCTCAAATATCCTTCCTCAATAAATTGCTCAATGTGCTTAGGCGCAGAACCTCCGGCTCCTGTTTCGAACAAACCACCTCCGTTCATCAAAGGAACGATAGAAAGCATTTTAGCAGAAGTTCCAAGCTCAAGGATTGGGAAAAGGTCAGTTAAATAATCTCTCAATACGTTTCCGGAAACAGAGATCGTATCTTTACCTTCTCTTGCTCTTTTAAGCGTTTCGCTCATAGCGTCTTTTACGTCAAGGATTCTGATGTCAAGACCTGTAGTATCATGATCTTTAAGATATTTTTCTACTTTTTTGATGATCTCTCTGTCGTGTGCTCTTCCTTTATCTAACCAGAAAATAGCCGGAGTATCAGAAAGTCTGGATCTGTTCACCGCTAATTTTACCCAGTCCTGGATCGGAGCATCTTTTGTCTGACACATTCTGAAGATGTCACCTTTTTCTACTTTCTGAGAAAGAAGAATATTTCCGGTTTCGTCCTGAACTTCAATCGTCCCTTCAGCTGTAGCCTGGAAAGTTTTGTCGTGAGAACCATACTCTTCAGCTTTCTGAGCCATCAAACCAACGTTCGGAACGGAACCCATTGTTGTAGGATCAAGTTTTCCGTGAGCTTTCATATCATCAATTACAGCCTGATAGAAACCTGCATAAGAACGGTCAGGAATGATACAAACGGTATCCTCTTCTTTACCTTCTTTGTTCCACATTTTTCCTCCGCCTCTTACCAATGCAGCCATAGAAGCATCAACGATGATATCAGAAGGAACGTGGAAGTTGGTGATTCCTTTATCAGAATTTACCATTGCCACTCTTGGTCCGTTGGCTAAAGCAGCTTCAATATCCGCTTTGATCTCAGCTTCCTGTGCATTTCCTTTGATTTTTTCGAAAAGATCTGCAAGACCGTTATTTGGATTGATATCTAAAGATTTGAAAGTTTCAGCATATTTAGTGAAAACCTCTTTGAAGAAAGTTTCTACAATAGCCCCGAAAATAATAGGATCGGAAATCTTCATCATCGTAGCTTTAAGGTGAGCGGAAAGAAGCACATTTCTGTTTTTTGCCTCTTCGATCGCCTGCTGAACGAAAGCTTTCAAAGCATTCAAATTCATTACAGAAGAATCAATAACTTCTCCTGCCTGAAGATTGGCAAAATCTTTCAATACAGTTTCAGAACCATCATTTCCTTTGAATACGATTCTGAATTTTGTAGCGTTCTCTACCGTTGTTGAAGTTTCAGTTCCGTAGAAATCTCCACTTTCCATGTGAGCAACATCCGTTTTGCTGTCTGAAGTCCAGTCACCCATTCTGTGCGGATTGGCTTTTGCATAGTTTTTAACGGCTTTAGGAGCACGTCTGTCAGAATTTCCTTCTCTCAACACAGGATTTACGGCGCTTCCCAATACTTTAGCATATTTAGCTTTGATCGCTTTTTCCTCGTCATTCTTAGGTTCTGCAGGATAATTCGGAACTGCGAAGCCTTTAGACTGTAGTTCAGCGATAGCTTCATCCAATTGCGGAACAGAAGCAGAAATATTCGGAAGTTTGATGATATTCGCATCAGGCTGAGTAGCTAATTCACCCAATTCCGCCAAAGCATCTCCGATTTTCTGATCATCCTTCAAAAACTCAGGAAAATTCGCTAAAATTCTTCCTGCCAAAGAAATATCCGGAACAGCAATTTCNATATTTGCTGATTTTGTAAAAGCCTTTACGATAGGTAAAAACGAGTGTGTAGCCAGCATTGGAGCCTCATCCGTTAATGTGTAGTAGATTTTTGATTTTTCTGACATTATACTGTTATTTATTTTTTTGAAATTTTAAGTCCCACAAATTTAGTTAAATTTTGAATTTTTTAAATTAATACTCAGTAAGATTTTGCACTTTAAGAATTATTTAACCTTTATTTGAGCGAGAATGCGATGCAATTTGAGTAAATTTGATACAACTAAAAAAATAACGTTTATGTCAACAACTATTACTTTAAAAGGAAATGAAGTACACACGATAGGAAATCTTCCGTCCGTAGGAACTACTGTAAAGGATTTTGCATTAGTAGACTCAGGTTTGAATGTTAAAACGCTTCAGAATTTTGATGGAAAGAAAAAAGTTTTCAACATATTTCCGAGCATCGATACGGGAGTTTGTGCAGCTTCTGCAAGAAAATTCAATGAAGAAGCTTCTAACCTTAGCAATACTGTGGTTATTAACGTTTCAAAAGATCTTCCGTTTGCATTAGGAAGATTCTGCGCAGCGGAAGGATTAAANAATGTGGAAACACTTTCGGATTTCCGAAGCAGCTTTGGNGATGATTATGAAGTGACGATCACGGATTCTCCGATGAAAGGTCTTTTAAGCAGAGCCGTAATTGTTACTGACGAAAATAATAAAGTAATTTACACAGANCANGTNCCTGAAATCACACAGGANCCTAATTATGAAGCAGCCATTGCCGCTTTAAAATAAGTGTAAAATGAAATAGAAGTAAAGCCCTGTGAGAATCCTGTTNTCGCAGGGCTTTTTCGTCTATCTGTTCAAAAAAACTGAAAATATGGAAGAATTGTAAATAATATTAAAACTGAGGATCCATCACAGGCAATTTGTAAGAGATCCGTTTGAGAAATTAGTTAATATTCTTAGGNATTAGAATTTTTAATTTTCTGATTNTTATAATTGCGTTCAGTCATCAAAATTTAATTTTATTACCCGTACATTTACAAAATGAAACGTTCAGGAACAGCAGATTTACCGCTTCACTATGGCAAAGTACCGCCGTGGCTGTATGAACGTATGTCTGTTTTGGGACTTTCCATCATTGAGGTTATCTTAATGGATTACGGAAAAGATGAGGNTCTCCGCAGATTGGCAGATCCGTTCTGGTTNCAGAGTTTTGGNGCNGTNATGGGAATGGATTGGCATTCTTCCGGGATCACGACATCNGTGATGGGAGCTTTAAAACGTTCCATTAATCCTAATTCTCAGTCACTCGGATTGTATATCTGTGGNGGNAAAGGTAAATTTTCCAGAGAAACCCCTTCAGAACTTATTCGGATTGCCGATAAAACCGGATTGAACGGTACAGAACTGGTAAAAGCCAGTAAACTTTCCGCAAAAGTGGATAATACAGCTATTCAGGATGGTTATCAACTCTATCTGCANAATTTTATTTTNGCAGATAATGGAAACTGGAGTGTGGTTCAGCAGGGAATGCACGAATCGGATGGTACAGCAAGACGCTATCATTGGCATTCTGAAAATATAAAATCTTTTGTTGAAGAACCTCATACGGGCATCAATGGGGTGTTCAGAGGGCAGATTCTGAACCTTACAGCTGCGGAAGCTTCTGATAACAGAAAAGGAATTATTGAAATTTCCCATACAGATTCCACACAGATCATGAGTGATTTTTCAAGGTTGATTTTACCCAATCATCACGATGTACAGGCTTCGGATGTAGATCTGAAACGTTTGGGGGCATTGTTGTACATAACCCGCGAACAGCAGCCGCAGAATTTTGAGGATTTGCTGTTGCTGGAAGGAGTGGGACCAAGAACGATGCAGTCTCTGGCTTTGGTAAGTGAAGTGATTCACGGGGCACCTTCCAGATTTACAGATCCTGCAAGATTTTCTTTTGCTCATGGAGGAAAAGACGGCCATCCTTTTCCGGTTCCGACTAAAATCTACGATGAAAGCATCAATATCCTCAGAAAAGGGATTGAAAAATCCAAATTAGGAAATTCGGACAAGCTGAAAACATTGAATAAGCTGCATCAGGTGATAACAACAGCGGAAAAGAATTTTACTCCGGATTTTGATATTCAGCAGGTTATTGAAGACGAAAGGCAGAATTCTTGGAGGTTCGGTGGGAAAACTGTTTTTGGTGACGCTCAGAAACCCGGAGTTTCTAAACCGGTACAGTTATCTTTATTTTAAGAATATCATTTAATCCTTAAAAAAATAAATTTCTTGTGCAGAATCTGAGAAAAATTTATTTTTAAAGCCTTAAAGTGAGTCAGATGAGTTATAAAGCCCTGGAAGTTTCTTACGATTTTCCGTTTTTCCTCTCCGAAGAACTTGATGAGATATTTAAGGCTCATGAAAAAGTTCATTTTCAAAAAGGAGATTTTATCCTTGAAGAAGGGAAAACTGCAAATGAATATTATATCATAGAAAACGGACTGGCTCGTTCATTTGTAAATGACTTTAACGGCAACGAAGTAACTACGCATTTCTTTGTAGATAATGAAGTTGTGATAGAGGTCTCATCACTTTTCCAGAGAATTCCTACTCAGGAAAATATCGTTTGTATCACAGACTGCGAATGCTGGAAACTGGATTTTGAAGTTTTTCAGGATCTTTTCCATAAAATCCCCAATCTCNGAGAATGGGGCAGATCATGGATGTCTCAGCAGCTTTTTGCCTATAAACAGCGTTCCGTTGAAATGTTNACGCTTTCTGCTACCAAACGTTACCTTAATCTTTTAGAACANAAACCACAGGTTGTACAGTTTGCTCCGCTTAAGCAGATCGCTTCTTANCTGGGTGTTACAGATACTTCTTTAAGCCGAATCCGAAAAGAACTGGTTTCCCATTCCAGGAAAAATTAAATCTTGTCTTATGGCAAGTTGATTTTCATAGCGACATGGTAATTTTGGTTAAAAGTTTAACACCAAAATTATTACCAATGGAAACCATAACCAACGATATCGAAATTATCAAAATTCAGACATTCAGCAATTACAAAGTAATTTCGATGAATCTTGAAGGAATCACCCACGAAGAATCCATGATCTTTCCGAATGGAGATGCCAATTGTATGAATTGGATTTTAGGACACCTGATCTACATCAGAAATGCCTTTTTGAATGTTTTGGGTGAAGAATCTGTTTGGGATAACGAAAAATTCTCAGTCTACAACAGAGGAGAGATTCCATTGGACAGGAAAGGCGAGCTTGTGGATTTTGAAGACCTGAAAGCCTATTTAAAAAGTTCACAGGACAAATTAGAATCAGCATTTGGCAAGCTTGAAAAAATCAATTCTGAGAACATCAATGATATTGCTGTTTTATCTTTTCATGAAATTTACCATGGCGGACAANTAGGATATCTCAGANGAATTCTNGGAAAACCNGGAGCTATAAAATAATTCTAAGTTCAAATCTGCCGAANCAAAATTTTGAATATTATGGAAAANTCACATTCAATATTTCATGATTTGGAGGTTAATGCAACTTTGGAAAATGTTTTTCAAATGTTTTCTGTTCCCGAGTTTTTAAATGAGTGGTGGACTCATCATTGTCTGGGAAATCCGGAACCGGATGCGGAATATACCTTTGANTTCACCGAAGAATATATCTGGAAAGGAAAAATTTCAAAATTTAACCCACCTTTTGAGATTGAATACACCATGACGGAAGCAGATGAAGACTGGAAAGGAACCAAAGTAGGATGTACACTTAAAGAAACAAAACGTGGAACCCGCATAAGCTTTTATCATACAGGATGGGAATCCGCCAATGATCATTTCAGACAAACATCATTCTGTTGGGCAATGTACTTAAGGATCCTGAAAAAGTTTGTAGAAGAAGGACTTCACATTCCTTATGCAGAACGGNACAACTTTTAAACAATTAAAACAAATCATAATGGACACACCAAAATCAAAAAAATTAGACATCATTATTCCTGCGTTTCGCGGTCACAGCCAGAACTTTCTGATGGTTCTTGATGGGATTTCAGAAGAAGATGCACTGAAAAGAATTGAAGGAAGAACCAATCACATTATCTGGATGGTAGGNAATTTCCTGGATATGCGTTATGCACTGGGAAATATATTGGNATTGAATGAAGAATTCAGGTATAAAGACTTTTTCTTTCAGGGAAAAGCATTGGATGAAACCTTCAGTTATCCCTCTTTACAGCAATTGAAAGAAGAGTTTCATAAAATTTCACCACGAGTTTATCAGAAATTGCTTGAAGTTTCCGATGAAGAACTCGAAAAAGCCTTTCCAATGGGTATGAATATTGATTTTTTCCCCGAAACAGTACTGAACTTCATAGGAATGTGCATCGGTCGTGAAGATTATCTGTGCGGACAGATAGGGCTCATGCGAAGAATTCTCGGATATGAAGGCATGAAATATGATTTTGATAAAGATCTTAAATATTAGTCAATGATACCACAGGAAAAAGGATATAAAACGGTGAACGGAATCCGGATGTACTACGAAATTTATGGTTCCGGAAAGCCTTTGGTGCTGATTCACGGAGGAGGATCATCCATGTTGTTTGATTTTCAAGAAGTGATTCAGCGGCTGGAAGGTAAATTCCGGCTGATCGGGATCGATCTTCAAAATCACGGAATGACAGAGCATAGAGATATTCCCGAAACCTTCGAACAGGATGCCCATGATGTGGCAGCTCTTTTAAAAGAAATTAATATTGAAAAAGCTTCTTTCTGGGGTTTCAGCAACGGCGGAAATACAGTAATGCAAATAGCTCATCTTTATCCTGAACTGGTCGAAAAACTGATTGTGGCTTCAGCATTTTTCAAAAGAAGCGGAATAATGGACGGTTTTTTTGAAGGAATGCAGGAAGCAACCCTGGAATCCATGCCTGAACCGCTCAAAATCAATTTTCTCAACCTTAATCCTGATTTCTCCAAGCTCGAAAATCTTTTCGATAAAGACAGCAAAAGGATGCAGACTTTTGAAGACTGGAGCGAAGATATTTTGACCTCCATCCAGTCTCCGACTTTGTTGATCACAGGGGATAAAGATGTAATGAAGCCGGAACATACCGTAGAAATGTGGCGACTGATACCCAACTCACAATTGATGATCCTTCCTGCAACCCATGGTTCCTATATGATGAAGGATTTTAACGGGAATTTAGACCATAACCTCATCAATTTTACAGTTGCAGAAGTAGAAAAATTTTTAAATCAATAACGACGTTTGACTATAAGACTTTATAAATTTTGCTAAGTGAAACGCCTTTGTGCTCTTAAAAGGCATCATAGCTTTCAGATTCTTTGCGGACTTTGCGATTAAAAAAACAATTAAACAAATTTTTAAACTTAAAATCATGGCTAAATTAAATCCATACCTCAATTTCGACGGGAAAGCAGAAGAAGCTTTCAATTTTTACAAATCTGTGTTCGGAGGCGAATTCCTTGGTGATGTTCACAAAATGGGAAATGCTCCCGGAACCGAAAACCTTTCAGAAGAAGAAAAAAACAGAGTGATGCACATTGCGCTTCCTATCGGGAACGATCTTTTGATGGCTTCAGATATAGTGCCTTCATTCGGACANACGCTCAATGTGGGAAACAACAATTATGTTTCTATTTTCCCTGAATCCAGAGAAGAAGCNGANAGGCTTTTCAAGGGNCTTTCGGAAGGAGGTAACATAGAAATGCCGATCGAAGACCAGTTTTGGGGAGACTATTTCGGAAGCTTCCAAGATAAATTCGGTGTTCATTGGATGGTGAATTATAATGAAGAATACACAAAATAATCTTATATTTAACTCAATTATAAAAAGGGTGGTCGGTTCTATTCTGATCACCCATTTACACCCGCTTAAATCAAAATAATATGGATCCAATTAAAATTGACATCACTATTTTAGAACCAGTTCAGAAAGTCTGGGATTATTATAATACCCCGAAACATATCACCAAATGGAATTATGCCGACGAATCATGGCATTGTCCCAGTTCCGAAAACGACCTGAGAGAAGGCGGAACCTTTAAAACCAGAATGGAGGCCAAAGATGGAAGTTTCGGGTTTGACTTTGAAGGAGTTTATGACGAAGTAATTCCGTACGAAAAGATACAATATCATATTGCAGATGGAAGAAACGTAGAAGTGAACTTTGATAAGATTGATGAAAATACGACCAAAGTTCGTATAGAATTCGAGCCTGAAAAACAAAATTCTGTGGAAATGCAGCGAGACGGATGGTATTCGATCCTCAATAATTTCCATAAATACGTAGAAAATCACTAAAACTGTCCAAGACCATGCTCAATCTGGTGATAATGGCAAGATGTTTAGGACCTGTCTGTACAGACAACCACTCGGTAAAAGGAGATTTTCTTAAAGGCATTATCGCAATGCCTGCAAGAAGAGCATTGGAAAAAGAGAAAATAGATACGCTGGAAAAACTTTCCGGATATTCCGAAGAAGAGATTATGAGTCTTCATGGTTTTGGAAAAAATACCATGGAGAGATTGAAAAAACANATGGCAGAGTATCAGGTTTTCTTTAAAGATGAAAGTTTAAGTATAAATTCTAATTAAATTGGAAATTAGGATAATCAATTGTGCAATTATAAATAATTATGAATAACGATATTTCCCGTGTCTCTGGTATGATGGAGACGCAAAACAGTCAGCAGATTTTTATTGTAAAGTGTTCAACGGACAAATTACCGCAGATACACCCGTTGTTTTGAATATTGATTTGTTTGGACAGAAATTAATGCTCCTGAACGGAGGTCCGCATTTTCAGAAAAACGCATCCGTTTCCTTTATGGTGATCTGCGATGCTGAAGATGAGGTTCAGAAATACTGGGAGCAGTTAATGGAAGACGGAATGGCTTTAATGCCTTTGGATTCTTATCCCTGGAGTAAAAAATACGGTTGGGTTCGTGATCAGTTTGGAGTGACGTGGCAACTGTATTTGGGAGAAAAAGCAAGCGACCAGAAAATTGTTCCTACGCTTATGTTCATCCATCAGAACAATGGAAAAGCTATGGAAGCTATGGAGTTCTATACTCAGACATTTCCCAATTCAAGCATTGGAAACGTTTTGAAATATAAAGATGGAGGTGAACCGGGTGAAGTACCGGAAAACGTTCAGCATGCCCATTTTGTGATCGATAATTACAGTTTGTTCTGTATGGATAACTCTTATGACCATCAGTTTGATTTCAATGAAGGAATTTCTATGGTTGTNATGACAGATGATCAGCAGCAGACAGATCACTTTTGGAATACTCTGATTTCAGGAGGAGGAAGAGANAGTATGTGCGGCTGGCTGAAAGACAAATATGGTTTCAGCTGGCAGATCGTTCCGAAAAAACTGATTCAGCTGATGAATGATTCTGANCAGGAAAANGCNCAAAAAGTAGTNCAGGCNATGCTGAAAATGCAGAAAATCATTATCAGGGATTTAGAAGAAGCTTATAACTCTTAAAGCTGTTTCGGCTTGCTGTTTGATGTGATTTAGAAAAGATTTGCTTATGAAAACACAGAACAAGTCAGAATCTAAATCAAAAGTACCTAAAGAAGGTCAGTTTCCGGAGATCATCCGGGAAAATTATCTAGGAAGCAGAAAATTAGCTAGAAAAAAAGCAGTCATAACAGGAGGTGACAGTGGAATAGGACAGGCTGTTGCGGTACATTTTGCAAGAGAGGGAGCCGATGTTGCCATCATTTACAAAGAAAGTGATGATGATGCAAAAGAAACTCAAAAACTGGTGGAAAAAGAAGGACAGGAATGTATCTTGTTGAAAGGGGATCTCACAAAAAAAGCATTCAGGACAAAATGCCTGAACACCATCAAGAAAAAGTGGGAAAATCTGGATATTCTCATCAATAATGCAGGAATCCACACCTCGAAAGATACCCTGAAAAAGATCTCCGATGAGCAGATAGAAGAAACCTTCAATACCAATATTATTTCGATGATTGCTTTTACAAGAGCATTCTTATCGATCATAGAAGAAGGAGGAAGGATCATCTGCACGACATCAGTTACAGCATATCGAGGAAGCGATCATCTCATTGATTATGCAGCAACAAAAGGAGCTATTTTGTCTTTCATCAGATCCTTATCAACCAGCCTTGCTGAGAAAAAGATCATGGTCAACGGAATTGCACCCGGACCGATATGGACGCCGCTTGTGAAGGAAACATTTGATGATCTTTCAACCTTTGGAAAAGATACACCGC
>Ga0065721_10053360_pt1 | contig 10073 bp, 6 predicted proteins | sample Mesricmetagenome_FD_59108 | JGI IMG/M metagenome (GOLD analysis project Ga0065721, IMG submission 59108) | Mesophilic microbial community from rice straw/compost enrichment Sample: eDNA_1 v2 (version 2) | ecosystem: Engineered > Solid waste > Grass > Composting > Bioreactor | place: USA: Davis... | reverse complement strand
TATGTCCCTGGAAACCTGTCTCGGTCGCGAGCAGCCGGTTTTCACGGAAACCGAGGAGCATGCCCAGCGCATCATCCTGAGCAGTCCGGTGCTCTCCCCGGCCAAGTACCGCGCACTCATGTCGGTTGACCAGAACCGTTACACCGTCGGCCGCTACAGCCTGCAGTACAACCCCGCCGAGAAGAATCTCGAGCAGGCGATCGCTGATCTGGTGGCTGCTGTAGCTGCAGGCGTGCGCAAAGGCGAGGTGATGATCGTGTTGTCGGATCTCGGCTTTGCCGAAGGTTTGCTGCCGATCCACGCGCTCCTGGCAACCGGTGCTGTGCACCACAGCCTCACCAATTCCGGGCTGCGCTGCGATGCCAATATCATCGTGGAAACGGCGACAGCCCGCGACCCGCATCATGTGGCGACTCTGATTGGTTACGGTGCGACTGCGGTTTATCCGTATCTCAGCTACTACATCATCAATCATTTGGTTGAAGCCGGCGATCTGCTGGTGGATATCAATACCGCGTACAAAAACTATGTGAAGGGCATCGATAAAGGTCTGCTCAAAATTCTCTCCAAAATGGGGATTTCGACGGTTGCCTCTTATCGTGGCGCCCAGCTTTTTGAAGCCATCGGTCTCAGCGCCAAAGTGGTGGACACCTGTTTTGCCGGCACTCCCAGCCGTATTCAGGGTGCGGATTTCGTCGATCTCGAAGCCGATCAGCAAGCGCTGGCCGAAGATGCCCGCAGAGCGCGCAAACCGATTAGCCATGGCGGCCTGCTCAAGTATGTGCACGGGCAGGAATATCACGCCTATAACCCGGACGTGGTCAAAACCCTACACGCCGCTGTGCAGACTGGCGACTATTCCGCGTGGCGCGATTACGCCGCCCTGGTGAACAATCGCCCGGTCGCTACTTTGCGCGACCTGTTGAAAATCAAAACCGGTATCCAGCCGATTCCGCTGGAAGAAGTCGAGCCGGTGGAAAGCCTGTTCAAAGCTTTTGACTCCGCCGGTATGTCCCTCGGCGCTTTGTCGCCCGAGGCTCACGAGGCTCTGGCAGAAGCCATGAACAGCCTGGGTGGCCGCTCCAACAGCGGCGAAGGCGGCGAGGATCCGGCGCGTTACGGCACTATCAAGGTATCCAAAATCAAACAGGTCGCCTCCGGCCGCTTCGGCGTAACGCCGGCGTATCTGGTGAATGCCGAGGTATTGCAGATCAAGATTGCCCAGGGCGCCAAGCCTGGTGAAGGCGGTCAGCTGCCTGGCGGCAAGGTGAATGCCCTTATTGCCCGTCTGCGCTACTCGGTGCCCGGCGTCACTTTGATCTCACCTCCGCCCCACCACGATATCTATTCCATCGAGGATCTGGCGCAGTTGATCTTTGACCTGAAGCAGGTCAACCCGGACGCCTTGGTATCGGTCAAGCTGGTATCCCGCCCCGGTGTGGGCACCATCGCCGCAGGTGTGGCCAAGGCCTACGCCGACCTGATCACCATCTCCGGCTACGACGGTGGCACTGCGGCCAGTCCGCTCACCTCCATCCGCTACGCTGGCTCTCCCTGGGAACTCGGCTTGTCAGAGACTCACCAGACCCTGTGTGCCAATGATCTGCGCGACAAGGTCCGGGTGCAGACGGACGGCGGTCTGAAGACCGGTCTGGATGTGGTTAAAGCTGCCATTCTCGGTGCGGAGAGCTTCGGTTTTGGTACCGCGCCCATGGTGGCATTGGGCTGCAAATACCTGCGTATCTGCCACCTCAACAACTGCGCCACCGGTGTTGCGACCCAGCAGGACAAACTGCGCCGGGATCACTACATAGGCACAGTGGAGATGGTGAAGAACTTCTTCACCTTCGTCGCCCAGGAGACTCGCGAGTGGATGGCTCTGCTCGGCGTGCGCTCCCTGCGCGAACTGATCGGTCGGGTGGATTTGCTGGAAGTGATCAAAGGCCAGACCGAGCGCCAGGGCAAGTTGGACCTGGGACCAATCGTCTACACCGACGACCTGATCCGCAGCAAGCCCAAGTACTGCAGTGTCGCCCGCAACGAACCTTTCGATCGCGGCTTGATGGCTGAGCGCATGGTGGCGGACATTCTGCCGGCAATCGAAGCCAAAGCTGGCGGTGAGTATGAATACACCATCACCAACTGCGACCGCTCCATCGGCGCGCGCATCAGCGGTGAAATCGCCAAGCGTTACGGCGATGCCGGCATGGCAGACAATCCGATCAAAATCCGCTTTAAAGGTGTTGCTGGCCAGAGCTTTGGTGTCTGGAACGCCGGCGGCTTGGAGTTGTACCTTGAAGGCGACGCCAACGACTACGTCGGCAAAGGCATGGCCGGCGGCAAAATCGTCATACGTCCGCCGCGCAACTCAAGCTTTGCCAGCCAGGAAACCACCATCATTGGCAACACCTGCCTTTACGGCGCCACGGGCGGCAAGTTGTTCGCGGCCGGTCAGGCGGGTGAGCGCTGCGCGGTGCGCAACTCCGGTGCCCATGTGGTGGTTGAGGGCGCGGGCGATCACTGCTGCGAATATATGACCGGGGGTGTGGTGACTGTTCTGGGCGATACCGGCGTCAATTTCGGCGCGGGCATGACCGGCGGTTTCGCCTATGTCCTGGATCGCAACAACCGCTTCGTCGATCGTTACAACCACGAGTTGGTGGACATCACCCGGATCAATACCGAGCAGTTGGAGGCGCATCGCAACCATCTGCGCGGCATCATCCGGGAGTTCGTCGACGAAACCCAAAGCCAATGGGGACAGGAGTTGCTGGACAATTTCAGCAGCTATATCGGTAGTTTCTGGCTGGTCAAACCCAAGGCTGCAAGTATCAACAGCCTGCTGACCAGTTTCCGCAATCGCGGCGAGTAAGTGCGCCGCGGAAGCACAGGTCGACCGGAACATTTCAGTTGCTTTTAGCTGCGGGCGCCGCGCTGCGCCCTTCGGGTATTTGAGATAACACTATGGCAGAGCGTTTACACAACGATTTTCAGTTCCTGGATGTAGGGCGGCAGGATCCGGACAAAAAGGACCTGAGCACCCGCAAGCACCAGTTCGTGGAGATCTATCAGCCGTTTTCTGATGAACAGGCGAAAGGGCAGGCGCACCGCTGCTTGGCCTGCGGCAATCCCTACTGCGAATGGAAATGCCCGGTTCATAATTACATCCCGAACTGGCTGAAGCTGATTTCCGAAGGCAACATCATGGCTGCCGCGGATCTCGCCCACCAGACCAATACCCTGCCGGAAGTGTGCGGCCGTGTGTGCCCGCAGGACCGCTTGTGTGAAGGCGCCTGCACCCTGAACGACGGCTTTGGCGCCGTGACCATCGGTAGCGCGGAAAAATACATCACCGATACGGCATTCGCTCTTGGCTGGAAGCCGGACATGTCCAAGGTGGTCCCCACCGGCAAGAAAGTTGCCGTGATTGGCGCCGGCCCCGCCGGCCTCGGCTGCGCAGATATTCTGGTGCGCAACGGCGTAAAACCAGTTGTGTTCGATCGTTACCCGGAAATCGGCGGCCTGCTGACCTTCGGTATCCCCGAGTTCAAGCTCGAAAAGAGCGTCATGACGCGCCGTCGCAAAGTGTTCGAGGAAATGGGTGTGGAATTCCGCCTCAACACCGAAGTTGGCAAAGACATTGCCATGGCGCAGCTGTTGGAGGAATACGACGCGGTATTCCTCGGTATGGGCACCTACACCTATATGAAAGGCGGCTTTCCCGGTGAGGATCTCCCGGGGGTTTACGACGCTCTGCCCTTCTTGATTTCCAACGTGAACCGCAACCTGGGTTTTGAAAAAGATCCGGCGGATTTCATCAGCGTCAAAGGCAAGCGCGTGGTGGTGCTGGGTGGTGGCGACACCGCGATGGATTGTAACCGCACCTCCATCCGTCAGGGCGCTGCCAGCGTGACCTGCGCCTACCGTCGCGACGAAGAAAATATGCCAGGCTCCCGCCGCGAAGTGGCAAACGCGCGGGAAGAAGGTGTGCAATTTCTCTTCAACCGCCAACCGGTCGCTATCGTCGGCGATAACAAAGCCGAAGGGGTCAAAGTGGTCACCACCCGTATGGGTGAGCCCGACGCCAAAGGCCGTCGCCGCCCCGAAATCGTTCCCGGAAGTGAAGAAGTGTTGCCGGCGGATGTGGTGTTGATCGCCTTCGGTTTTCGCCCCAATCCCGCTCCCTGGTTTGCCGATTTCGGTATCAACGTCAATGACTGGGGCGGTGTCGTGGCTCCAGAGCAGCAGACTTTCAAATATCAGACTTCCAACCCGAAAGTCTTCGCCGGTGGTGATATGGTGCGTGGTTCCGACCTGGTGGTGACCGCGATCTGGGAAGGCCGCAACGCCGCCGAAGGCATTCTCGATTACCTGGATGTGTAACCGCGGCAGCGGTGTTGCCACCGCTGCGCCATCCTCATAACAATAAACGGCTGAAATTCTTATGGCAGATCTGAAAAACGACCGCTTTCTCCGCGCCCTTATGCGTCAACCGGTGGATGTGACGCCAGTGTGGATGATGCGCCAGGCCGGTCGTTATCTACCGGAGTATCGCGCCTCCCGCGCCAAAGCCGGCAGTTTTATGGATCTCTGCACCAATCCCGAATTGGCCTGCGAAGTCACCTTACAGCCCCTCGAACGCTATCCGCTTGATGCTGCCATTTTGTTCTCCGACATTCTGACGATTCCCGATGCCATGGGACTCGGTCTCTATTTCGAAAACGGCGAAGGCCCGCGCTTCAAAAAAGCGCTTTCATCAGCAGCGGATATCGAAGCGCTGCCGGTGGTGGATGCGCGCAAGGATCTGCCCTACGTCCTTGACGCGGTGCGCACGATTCGTCGCGAACTCAACGGCCGCGTGCCGCTGATTGGTTTTTCCGGCAGTCCCTGGACTTTGGCGACCTATATGATCGAGGGCGGCTCCAGTAAGGATTTCCGCAAAGCCAAAGCCCTGGCCTACGATAAACCCCAGCTGATGCAGCAGTTGTTGGACAAGCTCAGTGCGTCGGTCACTGACTATCTCAATCAGCAGATACTGGCGGGCGCACAGGCGGTGCAGATTTTCGATACCTGGGGCGGTACCCTCGCGCACGACGCCTACCTGGAGTATTCCCTCAAACCTATGCAGAAAATCGTGCAGGGTTTGATCAAGGAGCACGAAGGGCGGCCGGTGCCGGTGATTCTGTTTACCAAAGGCGGCGGCCAGTGGCTGGAAGCCATGGCGGCAACTGGGACGCAGGCTTTAGGCCTGGATTGGACCACGGATATAGGCGCCGCCCGGGCGCGGGTGGGCGGTCATGTTGCATTGCAAGGTAATATGGATCCCGCTATTCTCTACGCCAGTCCCGCGCGAATCCGCGCCGAGGTTGGCCGTATCCTGCAATCCTTCGGTACCGGCAGTGGCCATGTTTTCAATCTAGGACACGGGATAACACCGGAGGTTGACCCTGAGCATGCAGGTGTCTTTATCAACGCCGTGCACGAGCTGTCAGCGCAATATCATTGAGGCCCTCATTGGGTCTTAGACCGGGTGGCTTAGGCCACTCAGTTCACACTGTGTGGTTGCGCTGTTTTGCATTGCTTACATTTCGCGCCACGCAGCCTCATCGACCTCCAAATGCCTAGTTTATAATCAGCTCGGCCAGCCAATCGCCCCTATTGGATGGATAGCAGTCGCATTTGTGGGAGAGGTACAGGCTTTGGGTATCAAGCAAATCAAGTTGGATGTCAATGAAGTCACCATTGGCATGTTCATTTCTGGGTTGGACCGACCGTGGACCCAGACACCATTCCCACTACAGGGTTTCTACGTACGCGATCTCGACGAAATTCGTGAACTCAAGGCGCATTGCCGCCATGTCTACATAGATGTCATCAAGGGCAGCGGCCCTCTCAAAAACAATCTCAAAACCTTAAGCAGCGGACCCACTACACCGATTCGTAAAGAACACCGGGTTTCCTCTGCATCCAAGGTCGCCGACGTCGCGCCGATCAAAATTCGTGAAAACGTCTATCCGGTTCCAACCGTGCCGATCGAGAAGGAAATCGAAAAGGCCAAAGGCCTGCACCGCGAAGTATTTGGCGCTCTTGGCAAAGTCCTGGAACAGATTGAAAAAGACCACAATTCCGTCCCGCTTAACGACACCAAACGGGCGGCGAGCGAGATGGTGGACAGCGTATTGCGCAGCCCCGACGCGTTCACCTGGCTCAGTCGGGTGCGTGAAAAAGACGAATACACCTATAGCCACGCTGTACGTTCGGCGGTATGGGGCATCCTTTTCGGTCGCCATATCGGCCTTAGCAAAATGGATTTGGATGTGCTGGCCATGGGCATTTTGCTGAAAGACATCGGCAAAACCCGCCTGCCGCGCCATCTTATCGAAAAGGCGGATCGCACACCGACCGAGCAGGAGGCCTACGAGAAATTCGTCGATTACGGCGTGGATATCCTGCGCAAAATGCCGGATATCAAACCGAGGGTCACCTCAGTGATAAAAACCCACTGCGAGCGCATCAACGGCCGCGGTTTCCCGGAAGGTTTGCGCGGCGATCGCATTCCGCTGCTAGGCAAAATTGCCGGTATAGTGACCTTCTATGACGAAGTAACCAATCCTCGCGGTGAGAAACATCCTCTGTCTCCTTCAAAAGCCGTGGCGCGGCTGTATGAATTGCGTGATGTGGAGTTTCAATCTGATCTGGTGGTGGAATTTATTCGCGCTATCGGTCTGTATCCGACGGGAACGCTGGTGGAGCTCAACAGCGGCGAAGTGGCAGTGGTGGTGGAGCAAAACTTTAAACGCCGCCTCAAGCCCCGCGTCATGATTGTGATGGATGCTTACAAACGTCTGTTGAGCGAGCCGGTATTTCTGGATATGGCGGAAGACGACTTGGAAAAGCAGGCGAAAATCGATTCCGGTAAGGCGCATCCGAGTGAAGTCGAGCGTTACGAAATCGTACAGGATCTGGAACCCGGTGCTTATGAGGTCAATGTCGCCGCCATTCGCGACCAGTACCTGATGAGCCGCTCCGGCAACAAGATTCTCTCCTTCCTCAAAAACCGCTCCCGTATTGCCTCATTATTCGGCGGCTGATTTCTCAACCGCCGCGGTTACTCAAATCAGCTGCCCAATTGCCTCGCCCATTTTGACAGGTTCCAGAGCGGCCAAATCGGAATTCCAGCCGACCGTCCCCCGGGGAAACAGCACTATCGCCGTGGAGCCCAACAGGAAACGCCCCAGCTCGTCGCCTTTGGCGAGATGCACCGGTTGGACGTCGGCGTAGCGGGTGCTGATGATTTTGCGGCGCAGCGGTGCCACCAATCCGGCCCAGGTGGTTTCGATACTCGCGACGATCATGGCGCCCACCAGCACCACCACCATAGGGCCTACGCTGGTGTTGAAGTGACACACCACCCGCTCGTTGCGGGCGAAGAGACGGGGGACTTCTTCGGCGGTGACAGTGTTGACCGAGAAGAGATCACCTGGAACGTAGGTCATTTTGGTGAGCGTGCCGGCGAAGGGCATATGCACCCGGTGATAATCCCGCGGTGATAGATAGACCGTTATGAACTCGCCATCGGCAAACGCGGCGGCGGCTTCGGCGTCCCCTCCCAGCAATTCCAGCACAGAAAATGTCTGCCCTTTTGCCTGAAAGACTCTGCCGGATTCGATCCGCCCCAACTGACTGACCGCGCCATCGGCTGGGCTGATCACCGAATTGACATTCGAATCTATGGGGCGGGCGCCGGGCTTCAGGGCGCGGGTGAAAAACGCGTTGAAATTGCGGTAGGCAGTCGGATCTTCCTCCAGAGCCTCGGACATATCCACCTTGTAGCGATCCACGAACCAGCGGATAAACAGGTTCTTGATGGTGGTGTTGCTGGTGCTCGCCAACAGCCCCGCGCCCCGGGAAATCAGGTGCTGAGGGGCAAGGCGTTGCAGGGCGATAAAAAACATTCGATTCATAGCTAAGACCGGACTTATTGTTGTAGGGGCGCCGCCTCAGTCTGAGCGGACGTCAACGGCGTCCAGGCTGGCGATGATGTGTTGGTAACTGTGGAAGCGCTCCTGGCTCACCGCGCCACTCTCCACTGCCGCGCGCAATGCGCATCCCGGCTCGTGCTGGTGACTGCAATCGCGAAAACGGCAGTTCTCCATATGTTCGCGGAATTCACGGAAGCCGGCGGACACCTGGTCGGCCGACATATGCCACAGGCCGAATTCGCGGATACCGGGGGAGTCGATGCAGTCGCCGCCGAACGGGAAATGGTAGAGCCGCGCGTGGGTGGTGGTGTGGCGACCCTTCTGTTCCTGCTCCGACATGTCGCCGACTTTGATGGCGTGATCCGGCAGGAGCGCCTGGATAATCGACGATTTCCCCACCCCGGACTGACCGACAAAAATGCTGGTGCCACTGTGCAAGCGCTGGCGCAGCTCCGCCATGCCCTCGTCGGCGCGGGCGGATATTGCAAGGGCCGGATAGCCGAGGTCTGCGTATCTGGCGAGCAGGCCGGTGAGCGGATCGTCGGGAGTGAGCAGGTCGCGTTTGTTGAGCAACAGCAGAGGTTCGAAGTCGAGGGTTTCGGCCACCACCAGATAGCGGTCGATCAGATTGGCGTGCGCCTGCGGCTCCGGTGCCACCACTATGACCATGCGGGTGATATTGGCCGCGACCAGTTTGAGCTTGCCGAAGCTGTCCGGGCGATGCAGCTCCGACTGCCGCGGAAACAGCGCCGTCACTACACCGCCATCACCACCTGCGCGCCAGACGACCCTGTCGCCGGCCACGATGTTGCCCAAATTCGCCCGTAGGTGGCAGCGCACAATGCTGCTGTCGCTGTCGTTTTCTACATCCGCCTGTTTACCGTAATGGCTGAGCACCAAGCCGTGCTGTTCGGGGCCGAGTTGGTCGTCGGCGGGAAGGTTGACTGACGCCTGGGCGTCGGCGGAGCGACGCTTCTGCACCCGTTCGATCTGCTGTTTGGACAGCCTGCGTTTACTCAAAAGGGTTCTGCCTTGGCGAAGTGATTAGGGGCGGGGTTGTATCAGCCCAGCATTGTATCAACCCGGTATCTCGGCCACACTTGCTAGGCGGCCACAAAACGGCCGGTATTGTAGAGTAATTTTTCGTCTCCGCTACAAACAGAGTGAGGAATCGGCATGCCTGTGGGTACCAATAATCTGATCTGGATCGATCTGGAAATGACCGGCCTCAGCCCGGAGCGGGACGTCATTATCGAAATCGCCACCATTGTTACCGATGCGGATCTGAACATTCTCGCCGAGGGGCCGGTGCTGGCGATCCATCAGTGCGAAGCGGTGCTCGCCGGCATGGACGAGTGGAATACCCGCCAGCACGGCGGCTCCGGCCTCACCGAGCGGGTGCGCACCAGCTCCGTCACTACCCGCGCCGCCGAGCAGGCAACCCTCGATTTTCTCGCCGCCTGGGTACCCGCCGGCAAATCACCTATGTGCGGCAATTCCATCTGTCAGGATCGGCGCTTCCTCGCCCGCTATATGCCGCGGCTGGAAGCCTATTTCATGTATCGCAATCTGGACGTGTCCACCCTTAAGGAACTGGCGCGGCGCTGGTACCCCGATGTCTTTGGTGGCTTCAGCAAAAAGAGCAGCCACCTGGCCCTCGACGATATTCGCGATTCCATCGCCGAGTTGAAGTACTACCGCAGCACCATCTTGCGCGCCTAACCGTCCCGTCACTCTTCCCGTTTGAGCTTGCGTCGGCGGCGCAGCTCGGGGTTGCGCTGTTGTTGCAACGCCCAGTCGATATGTTCCTGCACCAGCGGCGTTGCCGTCTCTCGACGTTTTTCCAAAGCTTCGATGATGGCCGCGTCGCTGGGCGCGTTTCCCAGGCCCACGGCGAGGTTGCGCAGCCAGCGTTCGTAGCCGATGCGCCGGATAGCCGAACCTTCTGTATTGCGTAAAAAGGTCGCTTCATCCCAAAGAAACAGCGCCAGCAAATCGCTATCGGCGAGGCCGTGGCGTGGCTGGAAATCCGTCTCTTTGGAGAGGTGAGCGAATTTATTCCACGGGCAAATCGCCTGACAGTCATCGCAG
>Ga0065721_10006168_pt1 | contig 10074 bp, 9 predicted proteins | sample Mesricmetagenome_FD_59108 | JGI IMG/M metagenome (GOLD analysis project Ga0065721, IMG submission 59108) | Mesophilic microbial community from rice straw/compost enrichment Sample: eDNA_1 v2 (version 2) | ecosystem: Engineered > Solid waste > Grass > Composting > Bioreactor | place: USA: Davis... | reverse complement strand
CCAGCCGTGGTCGCAGGGCGCGACGGTGCTCTTCGCGGGCCCCGACTTCGGCACCGGCTCGAGCCGCGAACACGCCGTCTGGGCGCTGCGCGACTACGGCTTCAAGGCCGTCATCGCCCCGCGATTCGGCGACATCTTCCGCGGCAACTCGGGCAAGCAGGGCCTCCTCACGGGAACCGTCTCCGAGGACGACATCGCGCGCTTCTGGGCCGCCATCGAGGCGCAGCCCGGCATCGCGGCGACGGTCGACCTCCTAGCACGGATCGTCTCCGTCGGCGACCTCCAGGTGGGATTCGACGTCGACGATTACACTCGCTGGAGATTGCTCGAAGGGCTCGACGACATCGGGCTCACGCTGCGCGACGAAGCGCGGATCACCGAGTTCGAGGCCGCGCGGGAGCCGTGGCGGCCGAGGACTCTCCCCGTCCGCTGAACGAAGGCGCTGAAACATGGGAACGCTCGTGAACGATTCCTCCGAGCTCGACGGGCTCGCGAAGGATGCCGCGAAGGCGGCCGAGCGCGTGGGCCTCAAGGCCGACTCGATCGTCATCCGCGGCGGCAAGCCGCTCACCGGTCGCGTCGACGTGCGGGGGGCGAAGAACCTCGTCACCAAGGCGATGGTCGCCTCGCTCCTCGGCCGCACCCCGAGCGTCCTGTCGGACGTGCCGCAGATCTCCGAGATCCAGGTCGTCACGAACATGCTCCAGGCTTACGGCGTCGCCGTGTCGAGCCCGGAGGACGGCGTGCTCGTCATGGACCCGTCGAACGTCGAGCGCGCCCAGTTCCACGAGATCGACGCGCTCGCCGGGTCGAGCCGCATCCCGATCCTGTTCTGCGGACCGCTCCTGCACGCCCTCGGCGAGGCGCTCATCCCCGACCTCGGCGGCTGCCGCATCGGCGACCGGCCGATCGACTTCCACCTCGACGCGCTGCGGGCGTTCGGCGCGGTCGTCGACAAGTCCTACGAGGGCATCCGCATCACCGCGCCGAACGGACTCACCGGCGCCGACATCGAGCTGCCCTACCCGAGTGTCGGCGCGACCGAGCAGGTGCTGCTCACGGCCGTGCGCGCGACGGGCGTCACCGAGCTGAAGAACGCCGCGATCGAGCCCGAGATCATGGACCTCATCGCGATCCTGCAGAAGATGGGCGCCATCATCTGGATGGAGCCGAACCGCACGATCTTCATCGAGGGCGTCGACCAGCTCAGCGGCTACACGCACCGCGCGATCTTCGACCGCAACGAGGCCGCCTCGTGGGCCTCCGCGGCGCTCGCGACGAAGGGCGACATCTTCGTCGCNGGCGCGAAGCAGCAGGAGCTCATGACGTTCCTCAACGTCTTCCGCAAGGTCGGCGGCGCGTTCGACGTGCGNGAGGACGGCATCCGNTTCTACCACCCGGGCGGCCCGCTCANGCCCGTGCAGGTCGAGACCGACGTGCACCCCGGNTTCATGACCGACTGGCAGCAGCCGCTCATCGTCGCGCTCACCCAGGCGGAGGGCGTCTCGGTCGTGCACGAGACGGTGTACGAGAACCGCTTCGGCTTCACCGACGCGCTCGTCGAGATGGGCGCCGACATCGTCGTGCACCAGGACGGCCTCGAGTCGGTCACCCGCCGCGTGCCGCGGCGCAAGCTCGAGCAGGCCGCCGTCATCACCGGTCCGACGGCGCTCACGGCGGCGGATGTGCGCGTGCCCGACCTGCGCGGCGGCTTCTCGTACCTCATCGCGGCGCTCGCTGCGGAGGGCACCTCGACGGTGAGCAACCTCGGGCTCATCAGCCGCGGCTACGAGCGCTTCGTGCAGAAGCTCGAAGACCTCGGCGCCGACTTCGACCTCGTCTGAGTCGCCCACCGCGTCTCGGTGGTCGAGGAGCCCGCGGAGCGGGCGGGCGCTTCGGTGGTCGAGTAGCCCGCGGAGCGGGCGTGTCGAGACCGTAGGCTGGCATACCGTGGCGCGACGCAGACCCGAGAAGCTCCTCCGCTGGCGGATCATCGCGGCCGTCGCGATCCCGATCTTCGAGTTCTTCGGCCGCTACCGGATGCGCGGGCTCGACCACATCCCCAAGCGCGGGGCGTTCGTCATCTCGCCCAACCACCTCACCAACTTCGACCCGCTCACGACCGCCTACCTCGTGTGGCGCGGCGGGCGCGTGCCGCGGTTCCTCGCGAAGGCGTCGCTCTTCCGCGTGCCCGGACTGCGGTGGCTGCTGCGCGTCACCGGGCAGATCCCGGTCGAGCGCGACGGCTCTGGGCCCGACCCGCTCGCGGCGGCGACGCGGCTCATCGACGAGGAGCTCGCGGTCATCGTCTACCCCGAGGGCACGCTCACGCGCGACCCCGACGAGTGGCCGATGCGCGGCAAGTTCGGCGCCGTGAAGCTCGCGTTGCAGCACGACATTCCGCTCGTGCCGATGGCGCACTGGGGCGTGCAGCGCATCCTGCCGCGCTACGGCGGGAAGCTCTCGCTGCGCCGCCACGACGTCGAGATGCTCGTCGGGGCGCCTATCGACCTGACGCCGTGGCGGGGTCGGGCGAACGACGCGGCGGCGCTCGCGGAGGCGACGACGGTGCTCATGAACGAGATCGCCCGGCTGCTCGGCGAGCTGCGCGGCGAGACGCCGCCCGCGCAGCGCTGGAACCCCCTCGACCACGGACAGTCGGAGTGGGGGAAGTTCACGCCTCCGACCCGCTGACCGCGGCGGGCGTGCCGGCGCCGGGCTCGTCGAGCAGGTCGCGCGCGAGGAGCGACGCGCCCGCGACGGCGGCGGGCATGGCGACGATCGCGCCGAACGGCACGAGGTAGCACAGTTGCACGGCGAGCCCGAAGCCGAACGTGCGCGCTCGCCGGGAGCGCCGCGCCGCGCGCCGGGCCGGCCCGAGCAGCCCGCGCCGCGCGAACGGGCCGAGGGTGAGCTCCCGCGATAGCGCCCACGCCGTCAGCACGAGACCGAGTACCGCCGCGATCGCCGACCCGACGACCGGCACGAGGCCGACGACGAGCACGACGAGGCTCGCCGCGAGCGACTGCAGGATGAGCACCCCCGTCGCGCGCGTCGTCGCCCAGAACCCGAGCGGGGCGGCGTCCGACGGGGGAGCGGCCTCCTCGACGGCGGCCTGGATGCGGTCGTAGAACGGGGTGCCGACGAGGAGCGTGATCGCCGTGAAGGTGCGCGCCGCGAGGGCGAGGGTCGCGATCACGAGGGCGACGGCGAGCAGCACGCGCAGCACGTCGCGCCACACGCGGTCCCACCCGTCGGCGAACGAAGTGAGCGCGAGCGTGATCGGGTCGAGGAAGACGCCGAGCAGCGCGATCGCGCCGAGGATGACGACCGCGACGATCGCGGCCGGCACGAGGCCGAGCGCCATGACGCGCGGGCGCTCCCGCCAGAACGCGAAACCGCGACCCAGGGTGCCGACGCCGGCGGCGAACTCCCGGAACGGGTTCGTCGCGGCGGCCATGCCTCCCAGGCTATTCGCCGCCCGACTCGCGCAGCACGCGCGCGGCCTCGATCCGATCGGCCACACCGAGCTTGGCGAGGATCGACGAGACGTTGTTCGCGACCGTCTTGCCCGCGAGTCCGAGGCGCTCCGCGATCACGCGATTGGGGAGCCCGCGCGCGAGGAGGTCGGCGATGTCCCGTTCGCGTCGGGTGAAGCCGTGGCGATCCTCGGCCGGCTCGGCAACGAGCGCCGCGGCCCCGCCCAGACGCGGACCGAGGACGGTCGCCCCCTCCGCGAGCGCCCGGAGCGCCGCGACGATCCGGGCCGGCCCGGCGTCCTTCACGAGGTACCCCGCCGCGCCCATCCGGAGGGCCTCGCGGACGGTGCCGTCGTCGTCGAACATCGTGAGCACGAGCACACGCGTCTCGGGAAGCTCGCCGACGATGCGGGCGAGCGCGGTGACCCCGCTCGCGTCCGGCAGACCGAGGTCGAGGACGACGAGCTCCGGCCGGGCGGCGCGGACGGCGTCGACGGCCTCGGCCGCGCTCGCCGCTTCGCCGACGACGTCGAAGCCGGATGCCGCGAGCAGCGTCGCGACGCCGCTGCGGAACACCGGATGGTCGTCGACGACGACGACGCGCGTCACTCCCGCGCCCCGTCGGCCGTGAGGGGAAGCGTCGCCGAGACGCGCGTGCCGCGCGGCAGTCGTTCGATCTCGAACTCGCCCCGCAGCTCCGCCACGCGTTCCCGCATCGACTGCAGCCCCACCCCGGCGCGGTGGCCGGGATCGATCCCGACGCCGTCGTCCTCGACGCTGATGCGCACCGCGCCCTCGTCGCGCGCCAGACTGACCCGACACACCGTCGCGGCCGCATGCCGGCGCACGTTGACGACCGCCTCCTGGACGAACCGCAGGGCGGCCGCCTCCACGGCGGCGGGCAGCCCGAGCGGCCCGTCGGGCGCGTCGACCGTGACGACCGGGGCGCCGGCACCCGACTCGACGCGATCCCGGATGGCGGCCACCAGGCCGCGGTCGTCGAGGATGGGCGGGCGGAGGTCGTAGGCGATCTCGCGGACCTGTCGGGTGGCGTCGGCGAGTCCGCGCACGAGGCGCTCGGCGACGTCGGCCGCGCGCGGGTCGGCATCCGCGACGTAGCGGCGCGCGGCCTCGGCGCCGAGCGCGAGACCGGCGAACGTGGGGGCGAGGTCGTCGTGGAGGTCGCGTCGCAGCCGGCGTCGCTCCTCCTCGCGGGCGAGGACGAGGCGGCGCCGCGCGTGCTCGAGTTCGTCGATCGTCGTCGCGTCGCGCAGGGCGGGTCCGGCCTGGCGGGCGAGATGGGCGAGGGTCTCCCGGTCGCGCGGACTCAACTCCGCCTCCCCGATCCGCGGGGCCACTTCGATGCGCGCGAGCGCCTCGCCCTGGTAGACGACGTCGAATCCCTCCACCGCGTCGCCCGCGGGCTCGTCGCCCGTCGTGACGGTCGTGCCGTCGGCGAGGCGGATGCGCGCCCCCGGAAGAGCGAGCGCCCGCGCCGCGGTCTCGACGACCGTGGTCGGCACCTCGCGCGGTCGCAGCGGCTTCTCGAGGCGCTCGCCGAGCTGCGCGAGTGCCACGAGGGGGTCGCTGCGCGTGCCATAGACCAGGCGGTCGGCGATCCTGCCGCCCAACCGGCCGAGGGGCCAGGTGAGCCCCGCGACGAGAGCCGCCCCGATCCAGCCTGCTCCCGCCGGCGCGACGCCGCCCGCCCCCAGCAGCGCGACGGTCCCGGCGAACACCCCGACCAGGACGAGAGCGGTCGGGCCCACCGCGAGGGCGGCGCGGAGCGCGCGGTCCACGCGGAACAGCCCCGGGGCGAGCAGTCCGACGGCGAAGCCGAACGGGAGGAGGGCGTTGAGCAGATGCGACGCGGCGGTCGCGGCCTCGATGCCGTCGAGGGAGCCGGTCGCCCCCCATTGGATGCTGGAGCCCACGGTGAAGACGCACACCTGCACGACGGCCGCGAGCAGGGGCCAGGAGGCGCGGCGACGCTCCTCCACCGTCGAGCGCCGCACGAATCGGTAGAGCTGACCGCCCAGCAGGAGCGGCAACCAGGTGAGCAGGTAGTGGGCGGGCCACCAGCTCTGGGTGTCCCAGGTGAAGCCGGAGAGCACGTTGCCGACCTGCGCGGCGATGCCGAGTAGCACCGGAACGATCGTCCAGCGCGGGAAGAGTCTCCCGTTCGGATAGGTCGCCAGGAGCACGAGGACCGCGGGGTCCAGCACCGCGTTCAGCACGCTCTGGGCGCGGTCGGCATCCATCACGGCCGTGAGCCACTGCGAGCCCGCGACGCCCACCGCGGCCGCCGTCGCGAGGCTCGCGATCGGCCGCCGTCGCCGTCCGGCGTCGCGCACGAGGAGTGCGACGACGGGGACGGCGACGACGGCCACGATGACCTGCGCCGCGAGGATCATCCGCTCATCATGCCGGGGCGTCGACCGGGCGGCCACCGCGCGTCGCGCGGGCCGCGCGCACGCGCAGGACCACGCCCATCACCACGAGGCTCAGCGAGACGAGCGGCAGGCTCGTCGGGTAGGCGGTGAACAGGATCGTGACGAGGGCCGAGAGGGCGGCGAGGAGTAGCAGCACGAGCCCGAGCGCCCGGAACAGCCGTCCCCGGAACGCCGCCACGGCGAAGGCGACGAACCAGGCGGACACGATCCAGCCCGCGGCGTACCACGCTCCGTGCAACACGATCCAGGCGGCCTGCATCGCGGCCTGCTGCGCGGGCACGTCCGCGCCCGACTCGATGAGGTCCGCGGTCGCGCCGCTGTAGAGGGCGAGGGTGATACCCCCGGTGAGCGCGATGAGGGTGCCCGTGGCCACGCCCGCCGCCCGGGAGATGCTCCCGGGCATCGTGCCGGTCGCCCAGACGAGCCGCCCGAGTGCGATCAGCGCGACGCCGTAGCCGAGCGCCCACACGAGGATCAGCAGCGAGAACAGCAGCCCCGCGCCCCGGTAGGCGAGCACGGTGTCGGCGGCGTACTCCCAGTTCTGCACCGGGGCGAGCGGTCCCGATGTCGCCACGCCCGCTGCCGCGAACGCGGCATGGGCGAGACCGCCGACGAGCGACCAGGTCGCCGCCGAACGCAGGTGCACCGGCGTGGCGTCGGCGCGGGCCGGGGTCGCGGTGAGGGGAGAGGTCATGGCGGGAGCTCCTTCCGCATCCGTCTCTCGGATGCGCTCCCATGGCACTCCCGCCCGTTCCCGGTCCACCAGGGTCGCCGCGTCCCGGGTCCGCGAGGGGCCGGGGTAGGGAAGAATGACCGAGTGACGATGACCCAGCCCCTCGTCCTGCCGGACATCGGTCGCCGGGTCGCCGTCCTCGGCGCCGGATCGTGGGGCACGACGTTCGCCAAGATCCTCGCCGACGCGGGCAACAGCGTCGCCGTGTGGGCACGCCGCCCCGAACTCGCGCGCGAGATCACCCAGTCGCGGCGCAACTCCGACTACCTTCCGGGCATCAACCTGCCGCGCCACCTCGCGGCGAGCCCGCGCCTCGACGAGGTGCTCGAAGGGGCCGAACAGGTCTACCTCTCGGTGCCGTCGCAGTCGCTGCGCGAGAACCTGCGCATCGTCAAGGACCTCATCCCCGACGACGCGATCGTCGTGTCGCTCATGAAGGGCGTCGAGCGCGGCACCCTCGCGCGGATGAGCGAGGTCGTGCTCGCGGAGCTCGACATCGATCCCGCGCGCATCGCCGTCGTCTCCGGCCCCAACCTCGCGCTCGAGATCGCGAAGGAGCAGCCCACGGCGTCGGTCGTGTCGAGCGTGAGCCTCGACACGGCATCCGTCGTCGCGATGACGGCGTCGAACCGCTACTTCCGCTGCTTCGTCAACACGGATGTCACGGGCACCGAGTTCGGCGGCGTGCTCAAGAACCTCATCGCCGTCGCGATCGGCATCGTCGACGGGGTCGGCTACGGCGAGAACACGAAGGCGTCGATCATCACGCGCGGCCTCGTCGAGATGACCGACTTCGCCGTCGCCTACGGCGCGCTGCCCGAGACCATGTCGGGCCTCGCGGGCCTCGGCGACCTCATCGCGACGTGCGAGTCGCCCCTGTCGCGCAACAACACGGCGGGGCGCCTGCTCGGTCAGGGCTACGACTACACCGAGGTCGTGCAGCAGATGAACCAGACCGCCGAGGGCATCGCGTCGGTCGCCCCGGTGCTCGAGCTCGCCGCCGCGAAGGGCGTCGAGATGCCGATCGTCAGCCAGGTGGCCGAGGTGCTCGCGGGCACCCTGTCGCCGCGCGACCTCGCCCCCCACCTCACGACCGACACGACGGAGCCCCAAGGTGAGTGACCCCCGGATCCGCGTCGCGCTGTTCTTCGGCGGACGCTCGAGCGAGCACGGCGTCTCGTGCGCCACGGCGGGCGGCGTGCTCGGCGCGATCGACCGCGACCGCTACGAGGTCGTGCCGATCGGCATCACGCGCGACGGCATCCTGACCCTGCAGCCCGACGACCCGTCGGGGCTCACCCTCGCCGACGAGCTGCCCGAGGTGCGCGACAACGGCACGCGCGTGTTCCTGCCGGAGTCGGCGTCGACGCGCGAGTTCCGCGTGCGTGAGGCCGACGGGTCGGAGCGCTCGCTCGGCGACGTCGACGTCGCGTTCCCGATCCTGCACGGCCCGTTCGGCGAGGACGGCACCATCCAGGGCATGTTCGAGCTCGTCGGCCTGCCCTACGTCGGCAACGGGGTGCTCGCGTCGAGCCTCGGAATGGACAAGCACTTCACGAAGACCGTGCTCCAGGGCGCGGGGGTCGAGGTGGCGCCGTGGGTGACGGTGACGCGCGCGCGGCTCGCCGAGGACGAGGCGGGCCCGGACCGCGCGTGGCGGCGCCGCATCGAGGCGCTCGGGCTCCCGGTGTTCGTCAAGCCCGCCCGCGCCGGCTCGAGCGTCGGCGTCACCAAGGTCAAGGACTGGGCCGACCTCGACGCGGCGCTCGAGACGGCGTTCGCCGAAGACCACCGCGTGCTCGTCGAGCAGGCGATCGTCGGGCGCGAGGTCGAGTGCGCGGTGCTGCAGGGCCGCGACGGCGCCGCGCCGCGGGTGAGCGTCGCGGGCGAGATCGTGCTCACGACGCGCGAGTTCTACGACTTCGACGCGAAGTACCACGACGCCCCCGGAGTGGAGCTCGTGTGCCCCGCCGACCTCGGCGAGGGCGCGCTGCGGGAGATGCAGCACATCGCGGCGCGCGCGTTCGAGGCGATCGGCGGCGCGGGGCTCGCGCGCGTCGACTTCTTCTTCACGGGCGAGGGCTTCGTGCTCAACGAGGTCAACACGATGCCCGGCTTCACGCCGATCTCGATGTTCCCGGCGTGCTGGCTCGCATCCGGCGTGACCTACCCGGAGCTCATCGACGAGCTCATCCAGCTCGGGCTCGAGACGGCGCGCTAACCCTCGGCGTCGTCGTCGAGGCTCTGCCCGGTGACGGTGTCGTCGGTCGAGAGGCACTCCCGCCCGTTCTCGGGCAGGTACGACACGACGTCGGTGAGCTCGTCGAGCGCCACCCCCGGACCGCCGACGATCTCGTCGTCGACGATGAGGCGGATGGCGGGATCGCGCCCGTAGGTGGTGAACGCGAAGCCCGCGTCGACTTCCTCGCGCAGCCAGAAGATGCCGCCGTACTCGATGCACGGCAGTTCCGACGGCTCCGGCACGGGGACGCCGCAGTACAGCAGCGCGACGGTCGGCTCGCCCCACGCCGCGGTGCCCTGCGCGTCGGTCGTGCGGAGGCCGTAGTCGGCGATGTCGAGCGGCGTGCCGCCGTGGTAGATCCGGGCGATGACGTCGGCGCACGCGGGGTCGTTCGCGTCGCCCGCGGCGGGCGACATCGCGACGGTCGGCGCGCACCCCGCGAGCAGGGCGAGGGATGCCGCGGCCGCGACCACGAGCGGGGAGCGTCTCATCAGTTCCAGGCTAGCCTGGCGACATGGCGCCCCCCGACCCGTCGACGACCCTCGGCGAGCTGGGCGAGTCGGCGGTGCTCGCGCGCATCTTCCCGCGGCTGCCGGATGCGGCGTCCGCCCTCGTCGGCCCGGGCGACGACGCCGCGGTGCTCGCCGCGCCCGACGGCCGGTTCGTCGTGACGACCGACACGATGATCGAGGGCCCCGACTTCCGCCGCGCCTGGTCGACGCCTCACGACCTCGGCTGGAAGGCCGCCGCCACGAACCTCGCCGACGTCGCCGCGATGGGCGCCGTGCCGACCGCGCTCGTCGTCGCCGTCGCGGCGCCCGCGGCGACCCCGGTGGCGCTCCTCGAGGGACTCGCCGACGGGCTGCGCGACGCGTGCGCGGCCCTCGCCCCGGGGTGCGGTGTCGTGGGCGGCGACCTCGGATCCTCGGCGACCCTCACCATCGCGGTGACGGCGTTCGGCGACCTCGAGGGTCGCCCGCCGGTGCTGCGCTCGGGCGCGAGACCGGGCGACGTCGTCGCGGTCTCCGGCGCCCTCGAGCTCGCCGCCGTGGGGCTCGAGCTGCTCTTCGCCGAGGCGGTGGATGCCGACGGCGCCCCCGACGCCGAGCTCGCCGCCGCCGTGCGGGCGCGGCACCCCCGGGAGGTCGGCGCCCAGCTCGCGCCGAC
>Ga0065721_10009048_pt1 | contig 10075 bp, 8 predicted proteins | sample Mesricmetagenome_FD_59108 | JGI IMG/M metagenome (GOLD analysis project Ga0065721, IMG submission 59108) | Mesophilic microbial community from rice straw/compost enrichment Sample: eDNA_1 v2 (version 2) | ecosystem: Engineered > Solid waste > Grass > Composting > Bioreactor | place: USA: Davis... | reverse complement strand
TGCGGGCGGGCTCGGGTTTCACCGTGCCACTGGCTACGCGGTTGCCGTAGTTCAGAGCGAGCGGGGGTGCCTGCTGACGGCGTCCCGGCGTGCGGCCGGGGCGGACGCGATGCCGTTGGGGCGGCTTGCCCACCACGGTCTTGAACCGGCCCACGACCCGTAAATGGCTTCGGTGCGGGCTCCGTCGTGGATGGAGACTTGTTCTGTTCCCGCTGCAGTTGCGCCACCTGGCGCGCCCGTGCGCCACTGCGCTTGCGGCGTTCTGCCGCCTCGCCGTTAGGCCCGGCGTCAGCTTTCGTAATCGTCTTGCGCGCAAGGGTCAGCGTCTTGCGGGGCTTGGAGTCGGTCATTATTCTACTCAGAAGGGTTTGACCACTACCAAGATGAGTACCAGCAGCAATATCAGTACGGGCACTTCATTGAACCAGCGGTAGTAGCGATGGTCGCGGGTATTCTCGTGTCGCTCGAAGGCCTTCACCACATGTGCACAGACGACGTGATAAGCGCCCAGAAGGGAAACCAGGAGCAGTTTGGCATGCATCCACCCTTGCCCCATTCCGATTCCGTACACCAGGAATAGCCAGAGTCCGAATGCTACGGCCAGGATCGCAAGCGGAGTCATGAAGCGCAGGAGTCTGCGCGCCATGCCCAGCAATCGGTTGTATGTGTCCGGAGTTTCCGCCAGTGCGAGGTTCACGAAAATGCGCGGCAGATAGAACAGTCCGGCGAACCATGAGATCACGAACAGCAGGTGAAAGGTCTTTACCCAGAGCATGTCAGTTCTATGTCAGTTCATTCAGCCGCGCAACTGGCCTTCGCCCGTCAGCACCCACTTCATGGTCGTGAGACCTTCAAGGCCCACGGGACCGCGGGCATGCAACCGGTTTGTCGAAATGCCGATTTCTGCCCCAAGACCGTATTCGAATCCATCGGCGAAGCAGGTCGGCAGATTGACATAAACCGAGCTGGAGTCGACTTCACGCTGGAAGCGTGTGGCGGCCGACAAGTCTTCCGTGACGATCGATTCAGTATGTTGGGAACTGTAGCGCTCGATATGTTCCATCGCCTGATCGATATCGTCGACGATACGGATCGCCAGAATGGGTTCCAGGTATTCCGTGCGCCAGTCTTCCTCGGTCGCTGGCAGGGCCGTCGGCAATATGTGCCGCGTTCTTTCGCACCCGCGCAGTTCTACGTTCTTCGCCGTAAGCGTTGCTGCAATCGGGGGCAACAGGGAGGCGGCGATATCGGCATGAACCAGCAAGGTCTCCATGGCTCCGCAGATACCATAGCGATACGTCTTCGCATTCACTGCGACATCATGCGCTTTGCGAGGATCCGCGGCTTTGTCGATGTAGACGTGGCAATTGCCATCGAGGTGCTTGATAAGGGGAACGCGCGCTTCCCGCGACAGGCGCTCGATGAGTCCTTTTCCACCGCGGGGAACGATGACATCAATGTAATCCGTCATGGTCACCATTTCGCCAACGGCAGACCGGTCTGTCGTATTGACGATCTGGACAGCGTGCGCGGGCAGCCCGGCCTCGGCGAGGCCGGCTTGAATGACGGCTCCCAGGGCCATGTTGGAATGGAAAGCCTCACTTCCCCCTCGGAGAATCGTTGCGTTGCCCGACTTCAGGCACAGAGCGGCCGCATCGATGGTCACGTTGGGCCGCGATTCGTAGATGATGCCAATGACACCGAGGGGGACGCGCATCTGGGCCACACGCATGCCATTCGGGCGGATTGTCGTAGGGCCCACGCTACCGACCGGATCGGGCATGGCAGCAATCTGGCGAAGGCTCTGCACCATGCCATCGAGCGAACGGTCGCTGAGCGTGAGCCGGTCCAGCATGGCCGGATCGAGGCCATTGCGGCGTGCTGCCTCGAGGTCGAGCGCATTCTCCTGCTTGAGCTGCACGCTACGTTCTTCGATCAAGCGGGCCATGGCCAGCAAGGCATCCGATTTGGCGCGACCAGGTGCGTTGCGCATCAGGCGAGCTGCGGCGCGGGCGCGTTGCCCGAACGCCACCAACGAAGCGTGAACGTCGGTTTGAATGTCCAATTGAGTCATGTCTTTCTTTCCACAGTAATGCGTAGCAGCAGCCGAGCGAGTTCTTCCCAAGGGTCGTCGAGGCGCCCCGGAACCTTCAAACCTTTCACCAACCGGTCGATATCGTGAGCGTGTTGGACGGCTGAAGGCCAGCTGGAGGAAGGCACGCGGGCCAATGCGCGTCGCAAGCCCTGTTCGCGCGGACCGAAGACGCGGGCTTTCCGCATTTCCCCCGATATATCGCCGCGTGCCGCTTGCAAGGCGGCCAGGCGCGCCAGCAGTCGAATTTCGTCACCCACGGCCCAGAGAATCAGGGGAAGCGCTTCGCCTTCTCCGCGCAAGGCGTGCAGGATAGTGAGTGCCCGAGTGGATTCACCGGCCAACATGGCGTCGCGCAGGTCAAAAACATCATAGCGCGCTACATCGAGTACCGCCCGGCGGACATCCTCACCGCTGACTCGTCCCGGGGGGTAGAGCAGCCCGAGTTTTTGGATTTCCTGGAATGCAGCCAGTAGATTGCCTTCCACTTTGTCGGCCATCCACGCCAGCGTGTCGGCGTCCAGCTCCTGTTCCTGTCGGGCCAGGCGTTGCCCGATCCACCGGGGGAGTGCATTGCGATCGATCGTGGGCACTTCGACCAATGTACCCGCTTCAATGAGCGCGGAGGCCCATTTGGAAGAGCGTGTCGCCTTGTCCAGGCGGGGCAGGCTCAAGCCCACCAGTACATCACTCAGCTCGCCATTCGACAATTTCTTCGCCAGCACTTCGAGCGCATCGCCGCCTGCCTTGCCGGGTTTGCCCGAAGGCAGGGCTAGATCCAGCAATTTTCGGTCACCGAATAGCGACACGTTCTGTGTGGCTCCCAGGACAGCGGTCCAGTCGCTGCGCGCGTCGAGGATCAAGCGCGTCCGTTCCGTGTAACCCTGCCGGTTAGCGGCCACTCGCAGAGCATCCATGGCTTCGATGACGAGCAAGCTTTCGTCGCCACTAATGATGTAGAGCGAGGCCAGCGGCACAGCAGGGTCATCGAGCTGCCGCAACAGGCCGTCGTGGTCGAGGCGGCGTGCCATGGCGGATGCTTACTGGAATCCTGAAAGTGGGTTCGTGTAGGGTGTCACCCGATTCTGCGGTTGCCCCTGGCGAGTGGTGTCTGGAAGGGGCGTGAGGTCCGGTGTGACCTCGGCCGGGGGCATGTCCTGAGCGGCCGCATAGGCCTCGGAGACGGCTGGCGCTGTGATATGGCGAACGACGCGATCCACCATGGATTGCTGCATTTGTTGGAAAACGACATCGATTTCAGACTGCTTGGCCTGAACCATGGTGTCGTCGTACGGAACGTCTCGTGTTGCCCGAAGCGTAGTGATGGGAAGGAGTTCCCGCCCAGCGGAATCAAGCAGCTGGAAGGAGAACACCAAGTTCAGTTCGTATTCTTCAACATGACCTTCTGCATCGATCGATAGTTGACGCAGGCCTTGATCATTTGCAAGCTGGATCAAGTGGGCTTGGGCTTTTGAAGGGTCTGAGGTGAAACGGGTATTGGGCGATGCGGCACGGATGGCGCGCCGCATCGCTGCGCCGAATGGGGAATTTTCGGCGATGTTGGTGTAAAGGGTGTCGAAGGGCAGGGGAGTGGCCCCCTTCATTCGGAATCCGCAGGCAGCCAATGTGATGCAGGCTGCCAGCAGGGCGAACATCACCAGGCGCTGCGCGCAGCGCGCGCTCGTAACGTGGTGGAACAAGGGGGCCATGATCATGTTGGTTTATCCGACGACGTTCACCAGTTTACCCGGCACGACAATGACGCGCTTGGGCGGACGACCCTCAAGGAATCGACCCACCGCTTCGTGAGTCAGGGCGGCTTTCTCGATATCTTCCTTCGCTGCACCATTTGGCACGGTCACGGCACCACGCAGTTTGCCATTGACTTGCAGCACCAATTCGATCTCGTCGGCGATGAGTGCCGCTTCGTCGACTTCAGGCCAGGAAGCGTCCAGGAGATCACCATGGATCTCGGCATAACCGAGGTCACGCCAGAGTTGCCACGTAATATGGGGCACGACGGGATACAGGGCGCGCAACAGGATCGAGGTGCAATCAACCAACGCACGCGATGCGACTTCCGTGTCGGGCAGCTGGGCGTTCTCGAGCGTGTTCAGCATCTTCATGCAGGTGGAGACCACCGTGTTGTAGTGCATGCGCTGGTAGTCGTAGTCGGCCATTTTCAGCAGCCCGTGGACCTCGCGCCGCAACTTCGCCGAAGCGTCGTCGATGTCTTGCCAGCCATTTGCCTGCAACGAGACCGACTTGCGCAGCACATCGGCGCGCGATTGGCAGAAGCCCCACACGCGTCGCAGGAAGCGGTGCGCGCCGTCCACGCCGGAGTCTGACCACTCAAGCGTCTGCTCGGGCGGGCTGGCGAACATGACGAACAGGCGTGCCGTGTCAGCCCCAAGTGAATCGATCAGCGACTGCGGGTCCACACCGTTGTTCTTCGATTTCGACATGGTGCCGATGCCGCCGTACTGGACCTCGGAACCATCCGTTTTGAGGCGAGCGCCGATGATGGCACCCTTGGCATCCAGCACGTTNTCGACTTGTTCAGGCCAGAAGTATTCCACGCCGCCNTGCGGTGTCTTGCGGAAGTANATGTGGTTCAGCACCATGCCNTGGCACAGCAGCCGGGTGAANGGCTCGTCAAATTTCACNAGGCCAAGGTCGCGCATCACGCGAGTCCAGAACCGGGCGTAGAGCAAGTGCATCACCGCGTGCTCGATACCCCCGATGTATTGGTCCATCGGCATCCAATAGTCGTTGCGGGCATCGACCATGGCCTCGTTGTTGTCGGGCGAGGCATAGCGCATGAAGTACCAAGATGAATCCACGAAGGTATCCATCGTGTCGGTCTCCCGCCGGGCTGCAGTACCGCACTTAGGACACTGACATTTCAGGAAGGCTTCATTCTTCGCGAGGGGATTGCCACTGCCGTCCGGGATAAGGTCTTCCGGCAGTACCACGGGCAGGTCCGATTCCGGGACGGGAACGGGCCCACAATCCGGGCAATGGATGATGGGAATAGGGGTGCCCCAATAGCGTTGGCGAGAGATGCCCCAGTCGCGCAGACGCCAGGTGGTCTTCTTTTCGCCCAAGCCCATGGCGGAGAGATCCGCGGCGACCGCGTCGACGGCTTCGGCACTGGTCAGGCCATCGTATTTGCCGGAATTGATCGTGCGACCGGCTTGTTTGTCGCCGTACCACTCCTGCCAGGCATCGGTCGAATAAGGCTTGCCGTCAACATCGATGACTTGCAGGATCGGCAAGCCGTATTTCAGGGCGAACTCGAAGTCGCGTTCATCGTGACCGGGCACGCCCATCACCGCGCCATCGCCATAACTCATCAAGACATAGTTGCCGACCCACACATCAACGGGCTTGCCCGTCAGGGGGTGAGTGACTGTCAGGCCGGTAGGCATGCCTTCCTTCTCGCGTGTGGCGAGTTCCGCTTCGGTGGTGCCACCGAGCTTGCAACGTTCGATGAAAGCCGTCAGCTCAGGATTGTTGCGGGCGGCCAATTGTGCAAGCGGATGCTCAGGTGCCACGGCACAGAAAGTCACACCCATGATGGTGTCGGCACGCGTCGTGAAGACGTACATGCGGCCATCCTGGATCAGGTTGCCCGCTTCGTCCCGAATATCGTGGGTGAAGGCAAAGCGCACACCGGTGCTCTTGCCGATCCAGTGCTCCTGCATGGTGCGTACGCGCTCCGGCCATCCCTCNAGGCCGTTTTGTACTTGTTCAAGNAGTTCTTCAGCGTAGTCGGTGATGCGCAGGTAATAGCCCGGAATCTCGCGNTTCTCGACGAGNGCGCCGGAGCGCCAGCCNCGACCGTCGATCACCTGTTCGTTGGCCAACACGGTTTGGTCCACCGGGTCCCAGTTCACGACTTGCGTCTTGCGGTACGCGATGCCCTTTTCCAGCATCTTCAGGAACAACCACTGGTTCCACTTGTAGTACTTGGGATCGCAAGCGCACATTTCGCGCGACCAGTCGATGGCCAGCCCCATCGCCAACATTTGCTTCTTCATGTAGGCGATGTTGTCGTATGTCCATTTTGCGGGTGGCACGCCGGACTTGATGGCCGCATTTTCGGCAGGCATGCCGAACGCATCCCACCCCATTGGCATGAGCACGTTGTAGCCGCGCATGCGCAGCTGACGAGTCATCATGTCGTTAATGGTGTAGTTGCGCACATGGCCCATGTGGAGTTTGCCGCTCGGATACGGCAGCATGGAGCAGGCATAGAACTTAGGCTTGGGCGAACCGTCAGTATTGACGGCATTCTCGGTGACGCGATAAGCATCGCGGGCGGCCCAATCGCTCTGGGCGTTCTTCTCAACCTCGGTAGGGCGGTATTCCAGCATGTGCGTGCGTTCTAGAAGGGTTGCGCAAACCTGCCATTATAAGGGCTTGCCCCCGAAGGGCCGGTTATTGCGCCGGAAAAGAAAAAACCCCGCCGGAGCGGGGTCGGAAACTTCGTAGCGCGACGGTCGCGGCAGCCAGGCCGGGGCGTACCACCGGGCGCCGCCATCGTTGCGCGCCGCAGCTTATTTCAGCTTGGTTTCCTTGTACTCAACGTGCTTGCGAGCGACGGGATCAAATTTCTTGATCAGCATCTTCTCGGGCATGTTGCGCTTGTTCTTGGTAGTGGTGTAGAAATGACCCGTGCCGGCGGTGGATTCCAGCTTGATCTTTTCGCGGATACCTTTTGCCATGATGTGCTCCTATTATGGACGGCGCGCGGCTTAAGCCACTTCGCCGCGAGCGCGCAGATCAGCCAGGACGGCATCGATGCCGACCTTGTCGATGGTGCGCAGGGCTCGGGTGGACACGCGCAGGCGTACCCAGCGGTTTTCGCTCTCGACCCAGAAACGGCGCGATTGCAGGTTGGGAAGGAAACGACGCTTGGTCTTGTTGTTAGCGTGCGATACGTGGTTGCCCACCATCGGGCCCTTACCGGTAACTTGGCATACGCGTGCCATGGTTCACCCCTTGTTGAAATCTGTGTAAAGACAGCGATTCTACTATGAAGTAGACAGATGAATCAACAAAGGGGCCGGTTTGCTTGTGGGAGATTGGCCAGTAAACGACATGTTCGGGGGCAAAACTTGACCGCGTAGCGGTAAGGCATGTTACAGAAGGCAGGGAACCTGTCATTTCTAGCACGTAATTATTGATCTCGGTATTTTCGACTCATCAGGAGGCCGCCTTGAGTTCAATTTTGTCTGCAGTGGAAAGCAAGTTGCATACACTTCCGCTACCCGTGTACCTGATTCTGCCTGATGGCAGCAAGGTCGGGCCGGGGGATGCACCCGTTCGGCTCCATATTCGCGAAAACCGCACGCTCATGAACCTGGTGGCGGGGCAGGTGGGCGCGCTGGGCGAAGACTACGTGGAAGGCAAGTTTGAAGTAGAGGGTTCCATGCGGGACCTCATGAAGGCGGCTGCAGCCCTGTTGCCTCAGTCGCCCGTCGATGCGGCCCGTGCAGGCATGTTCACTTCGCTCATCAAACGGCTGGTATCGGTATGGCGTCATACACTTGAGCGCGATGCCAAGCAGATTCAATTTCACTACGACCTGTCGGATGATTTCTATGCGTTGTGGCTTGATCCGCGGCGGGTGTATTCCTGCGCCTACTATCGTGAAGACGATATGACGCTTGAACAGGCCCAGGAAGCAAAGCTCGATCATATTTGTCGCAAACTTCGCCTGCGTGGCGGCGAACGGTTCCTTGATATCGGGGCGGGCTGGGGCGGGCTGCTGCTGTGGGCGGCCGAGAACTACGGCGTCAACGCAACGGGCATCACGCTTTCACGCAATCAGCACGCGTACGTCAATCGCCTAATTGAAAGGAAAGGCCTGCAGGGCAGGGTGCGCATGGAGTTACTTGATTACCGGAAACTCGACGAGGGCCATCCCTATGACAAGATCGCGTCGGTCGGCATGTTTGAGCACGTGGGGCGCGCCCAGCTCGTCGGTTACTTTTCCAAGTTGCGTGCCTTGCTGCGGCCAGGCGGTCTGGTGATGAACCACGGTATCACCGCGGGTGGTGTTGACAATACCCAGTTGGGTGCCGGCATGGGCGAATTCATCGACAAGTACATTTTTCCGGGTGGTGAACTAACTCATATCAGCAATGTGCTGCATGGCATGACGGAAGGGGGGCTGGAGGACCTTGATGTAGAGAACTTGCGGCCGCACTACGCGCGTACGCTATGGGCCTGGAGCGATCGCCTAGAGTCACAGCTTGAGGCCGCCCGCGCAACGCTGTCGAGCGAGCATGGCGAGCGTTCCCTCAGGGCATACCGCATGTATCTGGCGGGCTGCGCCATGGGTTTCGAACACGGTTGGATCGGCCTGCATCAAGTGCTCGCGCAACATCGTGGGGGCTGGAAAGGAGATGAACTCGTGACTGACGGCACCTCAGCCTATCCGTGGAGGCGTGACTATATGTACCCCTCGCGGCCTCAAGGCAGTGCACCGGACTCGGCCGGTACTGCGATGCAGTCAGACGACGTTTTGTGTGATACCGACGCCTAGTACAACCGCCCGGGCCGGTGCCGGTGCATCGCGTCGCGCCGGCACTAAACGTCCGATAGTCGCCTTTCATGCCGGTCCACGACATGGAGATACCAGCAATAGAGCAGGGCAGCAGAAAGCGCCAGTCCCAGAGTCGACATGAGCCACATTGTTGTCGTGCCGATTGGCGCGCCCGGCAGGAGGGCGTGGATCGGTTCCGCAAAGGCACGTGGGCCGGGCCCGAATCCGAGCCACCATCCCCCTAGCAATCCGACTCCCAGCAACGCGACGATTTGCATGATCAGCGGTGCGACGGCCACCTTGTATGCCCGAAGCAGGTAGCAGGCGATGCACTGCAGGGCATCGCCGGTGTGGAAAAAGGGCAGTAGAGTCAACAAAAGCGTAGCGGCTGCAACCACTTGCGCATCGTCGGTATAGATACGCAAGATGGTGTCGCGGCCACTTGCAATCATCAGGGCGGTCAGCAATGCGGCAATGATCACCAGCATGAGCCCGGCTTTTCCGGTACTCCGGGCCAGACGCATGTCGCGCGCGCCGATGGCTTGCGCCGTGAGGGAAGCGGTGGCGATGCCCAGTGCCATAGGAATCATGTAGCTCAACGCGGCCAGATTGGCCATGATTTGATGAGCGCCCGTCACGAACATGCCGTCTCGGGCGGCCAGGAGGGCCATGAACGTGAAGGCGCAGACTTCTACCAAATACGAGCCGCCCATGGGAATGCCCAGACGCAGCAATTCCCACTGATCGCGCCATCGAGGGCGGCCCAGGCGGGGCTCGAAGCGGCGGAACCATGGGGCGTTCCAGACCGTCCAGAGGCCAGCGGCGAGCATGAGCCATGATACGACCGCGGTCGAGAGCCCGGCGCCTGCTGCGCCCATGGCAGGAAGTCCGAGCTTGCCGAACATGAACAGCCAGTTGAAGAAGAGCTTGAAGGCCAAGCTGCCAACATTGATGACCATGATGGCGCGCGGTCGCGAGACAGCCGTGGCGAAGGCGTAAATGGTGCGAAACGCGAGGGCGGCCGGCAGGGCCAGAACCAACGCCAAGAGATAGTTCCGTACCCCGTCACGTACTGCGGAGTCGAGACTGCCCGACAGGCTCAGCCAGATATCCGGAATGAGCAGGAAAACTGACCCAATGAGAAAGAGTCCGACCGCTAGCCACACGCCTTGGCCCCAGAGTCGGCCGACTTCCGTTGTGTTTCCCGCTCCGAAATGCTGTGCCAGGATTGGGATCAGGGCGTGGATGACACCCATGAGGCCGACGAAGACGGTGATATAGATCGACGTCGCCAAGGCCATGACTTGGAGATCGAGTGCGCCCGAATGCCCGCCCATGGCCGTATCGATGAGGCCGAATGCCACGCCGGCCCACGATGCAATCAATACGGGCCAGGCTTGCCGAGCGATCTCTGTCATGCCGGCTGC
>Ga0065721_10053358_pt1 | contig 10076 bp, 11 predicted proteins | sample Mesricmetagenome_FD_59108 | JGI IMG/M metagenome (GOLD analysis project Ga0065721, IMG submission 59108) | Mesophilic microbial community from rice straw/compost enrichment Sample: eDNA_1 v2 (version 2) | ecosystem: Engineered > Solid waste > Grass > Composting > Bioreactor | place: USA: Davis... | reverse complement strand
CAGCTCATGCACCGTCTGCTGCTCCTTGATCGCTTCGATGGCTACTTTAGCCTTAAAGCCTGCACTGAATTTTCTCCGTTCTTTTTTCATTTTTCAACTGCTAAGTTAAACATTTAAGCAGCTGTCCAATATTTGGGGAGTATTATAAAGTTCGGGCAATGCTCCGAAAAGTGAACGCAAAAATTCTTCTGCTGAAATTGGTCTGCCGTCTGGACTCCAAAATGATGTGCTAACCATGTGTTGAAACTGTCGCACTTTGCCGTCTGCCAATTTCACTTTTACCATTCGTCTTGGTGGATTGTCGCAACGGCAATAAGAGTAACCACAAACAGGACAAGGTTCTGGCGGTGGTTCTTGAGCACAAATACAAGGTCTGTGTCCGCAAACTTCACAAGGTTGTGGCTGTGGTCTTGGTCCAGGTGTTTCAGGTTCTTCGGGTTCTCCGTCCCATTCAGGGTCGCTGAAATGATGATGTGCTTTTACAAAGTCGTAAATTGTGAAATAATCTTTGCCGTCAAATAAACGTGTTCCCCGTCCAATGATTTGTTTAAACTCAATCATGGAGTTCACAGGACGAAGCAAAACAATGTTTCTCACTTCGGGAGCATCAACTCCTGTGCTTAACTTCTGCGAAGTGGTCAGAATGGTTGGAATGCTTTTCTCGTTGTCCTGAAAATCTCTTAAATGTTGTTCGCCTAATTTTCCGTCATGTGCCGTTACTCGTTGGCAATAGTTCGGATTTTTCGTTTCTGCATATTGATTGATTAAATCACGAATTGCCAAAGCATGTAATTGCGTGGCACAGAAAACCAAAGTCTTTTCGCTTTGATTTATCAGGCTCATGAAAATCTTAACCCGATATTCTTCACGTTCCTTAATCTCAATTATGCGGTTCATTTCCGCTTCGGTGTAGCGTTTACCTTCTTCAATTTCACCTTCTAAAACGGTATCATCCGAAGTGAATAAATACTCGTCAATGGTAGTGTCAATTTGTTTGACTTTGAAAGGTGTTAAGAAACCGTCATTGATTCCTTCTTTCAACGAATACACATAAACTGGCTCACCAAAATAATTATAAGTGTCTGCGTTTATGGTTCGTTTTGGTGTGGCTGTCAAACCCAACTGAACGGCTGGACTGAAATATTCCATAATGGCTCGCCAACTGCTTTCGTCATTGGCTCCGCCACGGTGGCACTCGTCAATAATGATGAAATCAAAAAAGTCGTTTGGATATTCTCCAAAGTAGGGCGTATCATTTGGCCCACTCATAAAGGTTTGGAAAATGGTAAAAAACACACTTCCGTTTTTAGGCACTCTGCCTTTTTTCTTGATGTCGCTTGGATTGATACGAACCAAAGCATCTTCTTCAAAAACCGAAAAAGCGTTGAATGCTTGGTCAGCCAAAATATTTCTGTCAGCTAAGAATAAAATTCTTGGGCTTCGTTGTCCATCTTTGTTGATGTTCCATTTTGCCTGAAACAGTTTCCATGCAATTTGAAAAGCAATTGCTGTTTTTCCTGTTCCTGTAGCAAGGGTTAATAAAATACGTTGTTGGTTAAATATGAGCTTTGGAAGTTGTTAAAAAAACATATCGACGTAGCGGATTTCGAAACATATAAATTGCTGAGTTTGCTGCAAGAAGCTCGATTGAAAACAAAACGGTTGCCTTATGTGCTGGTGGAGTTTTACGAGCTGTACTGCGACGGATATTATTTTCTCCAGGATCTCGCCATCGGTTATGGCTTAGCGATCCAGGTTCCGCAAATGGAAAATACTGCGGAAACGTGGGATGAGCTGACCACGGCGCAAAAAGCAACGCTTTTAGAAAGTTTGGAGCCCGGGCTGGATGACGAATTAACGCGTGTTGCCGATTGGCTGGAATCGGGTAAGATCAAGCTGACCGGCGAAATCGATGAACGGGGACACTATGGCTATGTTGACCTTAGGACAGGCTCTGCCAATGTGAGTTGATAGCTAAGGAGTTATTGTTCCCGGCAATCGCAGTTTGCACTGGCTAAAATCACGCCTCCTGAAGTCATTTCATGGTAATTGGCCCGACCAAAAACAAGTTCGGCATCTACGGAAGCTGACGCTACCTCTTGTGGATTTTCTACGCCTCCTTTCCATTTCATCACAGTTCCAGAGACATTGAACCGAATCCGTTCGCTGGAGTTTTCTGTTACCGTAAGGATAATCTCACCATCATTCCCAAGCCGTCCTTTGTCATATTCAAACCCGTCGAACTCCGGAGCACCTAATTGGAATGCATGAAATAAATTGGCGGTGTACGTCGTGCCCACAGGCGTTTCACGGTTGAACCTGGCTCCGTCAGACGAGAAATCGAATACCGGGTCTTGTTGACCATTTGCTTTCGTTTGTACAATCGAAAGACTAAATCCTGCATCTCCTTCATAGGATTCGGAGGTAAAGGTCATCCAGTCCTGCCCGAAGCGATTGGCTGTGGTCGTCTCGCCGTCAATTGTAATCTTGTACGAGCATTCACCGATGCCTTCTTCAGCTTTGTTTTCATTTTTAGAACAGGATGTCATTGCCATGGCTATAAAAAATAAGCCTACCATTTTTTTAATTATGTTTTTCATACGTGTATCTTTTAATTTACAATTGGATGTGATGTAAGGCATTGGGCATTTCAAACTCGCCGTCCGTTATTTCAATGATTTCACCGGTCTTGTGTCCTTGTTCTGTACCTTTTAGCGTAACGGAAAACGTGCCTTTTAGCCAATTGATCTGTCTTTGGGCAAATGCACCGTCTCCTTTTTCAAATTCGGTGATCGTCAGCGTGCCGACATGTGGCGAACCCTGAGGATCGGTGCGGGACGAGAAAATAACGCCGGAAGCCGCTTTGTTATAATAGTTGATTTCGGCTGTACCGACCATCATGCCTGACTGCGTAGCGTCTGAAGCTACTGGGTACGACCCGATGGGGTTATCAATTTTGTCAGCGGGCAGGCGAAGGCTGATCTGAAATGTCTCTCTATCGCCCGACTGCATGGCAGAGAGCAATAAATGGTACTCACCGGAGTGATCATCAACGCCTAAACCTCGTTCGACGAATTTTATGTCGAAAGAACCATCGGTTTCCCACTTAGCGCCGTCGATGCTCATTTTGAGATATCGTCCGTATTCCTTACCGACATTTTCTTTATCATCGTTTTTGGAGCAGCTTGCCAACGCTGCTACCGCCAAGAGCAGTATGCCCGTTTTTCTGATTGTTGCTTTCATTTTTGTTTATTTTATCGTTTATAATTTTATCCGGATGCGGGTTTTCAGCTTAATATTGACCGTTCTCCTTCATTTGACAAAGACAAAGGTATAGTGGCAAAACTTTCCCCAATACCCCCCAAAGGGGGGTTAGCAAGATTCCTTATTGCAAACTAAGCACGAAATCCCTATCTTTAGCCAACAACTAACCTGACGGGGCTCCTATCCGCTTATTTCACGTGGTAAATGCCGCCTAAACGTGGAAATCAGGGAAGACAGGGAAGTTTTCTTGGTATACCAGATAGCACGTATAGGCAAAACCCGTTGGCTTTTTTTGAAACGACGGCATTAATCGCATGAATGGAACGCAGCTAATCCCAACACTTGAACAATTCGGCATCTTTTGCTATAAAGCACTGGTATGGCTTTTTCTGGGCGTCGTCATCGGTGCTTTTGTAGCCTCCATGCAGGGTTTCCTGCCCATTTTGTTGATAGTTGTTTATCTTGTGGGATCGATTGGGCTGGGCTTGTTGTTTAGCCGCGTGTTTTTCCGGTATACCGACCGCAAACGACGTGCCCTGGCGCAAACGAGCGGCCTCGCTGCGCCGGCACGCATCGATGCGATCCGATTCGGCGGTGTGCGGATGTTGGAGACGCGCGAGCTGATGGTCATTCAGGTAACCGTGTTTCAACAGTCCGGCGCGCCCTACCAAACGACGGTACGCCAATTCATGACGGTCGGAGAGGGGGACCTACTCCAGGAGGGGTCGCTCGTCACGTTTCTTGAAGATCCGCATGACCCCGGATATGGCATGGTGTCGACTATCCTGCCGGCGGGCGAAATCCCGGCGGATATCAGGACGTTTCAGGCGGATAAGGTTTACCCGGAGCGGCGGAAAACCGGTCTGTGGCTCCTGGTGGGACGCAATCCGAACGGGCTGGCACGATCGGTAAGTTTCATCTTGATTTTAGCGTTGTTCGGCGCCGGGTTTATTTCACCATATACCGCGACGGGCAATGTGGACTGGCTCCGGCTGCGGCTTAGGTACTTTCCACAGAAACTGGTTTTTCAGGATAAAGGCAATTTCAATCCGGAAATGTTCAAAAAGGCCTATGACAAGGCAGTCGCCTATATCGGCGACCGTCGCATCGAATCGCTGCTTTTTTACAAGGACTTTACCGACATCCGGGTTGAGCCAACCGATGAACCGGGCCGTTTGCAAGGCGCGACCATCCGCGGCAACTCGGTCGGCACCCATTTCATCCATTACTCGCTGGATGATGAGGATCGCCTCTTCACCTTGGAGTCGGTCCGGTACGATGCCTTGAAAAAAGCGTTGGATGATGCGGCAAAAGACCATGACATCGCGGATATCATGTACATCGGTTTTCGCAAGGACATCCGGTGGAGCATGCCGGTGGCTCAGCGGGAACGCTATGTTGATATCCACATCGTGTTTGAGGGCGGCGAGACGTCGCTCGATTATCACGGCGAGACCGGTGAGCGGTTGCCGGACTAACCGTTGCGCTTCATTGCAGTGGCCGATCACGCCTTTCTTCCATACCACCGTTGCATGGCCGGCTTAATTTCAGTTAAACGATTGCCTAAACGCTAAAGGCGAAAGCTTTGTTTTTGCCTTAAAAAGTTTGCTGAACGACTGCGAATGCTCAAAGCCTAGTTCGTAAGCGATCTCGCTAACTGATAGGTTTGTCGTAGCTAATTTTTCTTTAGCCTTTTCAATCAACCGTTCGTGAATGTGTTGCTGCGTGTTTTGTCCGGTAAGCACCCGAAGCAAACTACCGAGATAACCTGCCGAAACGTTTAATTTTTCGGCAACGTATTGAACCGTCGGTAGACCTCTTGAAATCACATCGTCGCTATTGAAATAATCGGACAGCAATTTTTCCAAACGGGCCAAAATTTGATGATTCGTTTTTTCCCGCGTGATGAACTGGCGGTTGTAAAACCGCTCGGCATAGTTGAGCAATGCTTCGATATGCGAAATGATGATTTGCTTGCTGAATTTGTCGATGTTGGAATGATACTCTTGCCGAATGTTTGCTAAAATTCCGTCGAGTGTTTTTTCTTCTTTTTCGGAAAGGAACAGAGCCTCGTTTACCGAATAATCAAAAAACCCGTATTGTTTAATTCCACGTGCAAGCGGTGTGTTCCACAGGAAATCGGGGTGAATGAGCAACATCCACCCCGATCGTTTTTTTGCGACAGAATGCTGGTCGACTTGAACGCTGAAAACCTGATGGGGCGCGATAAAGAACATCATACCCTCGTCAAAATCATACGCCTGTTGTCCATATCTGAATTTTCCATCGATACCCCGCTTAATCGCGATTTGATAGAAATCGAAAATCCAGCTCACTTCGGTTCCAGTCGGGCGCTTTACGGAAGAATAGTCTACGATGCTGATCAGCGGATGCTCGGGCTTCGGCAGACCACGAAGCTGGTGAAATTGGCTGATTGTTTTTACTCTTGTTGGCTGTCGCTGCTCCATCACAAAATTAAAAATAGTTTTGCCGCATATCCTCCAATAATCCGAGGTGTTCAGGTTTCCAACCTAATTGTTCCTGCGTCTTTAAATGGATTGCCGGACTGTCAAAGGCGATAAATCCGCTCATCCATTCAAAATGTTTTACAATTTGTTCTTCCGACAAAGATACAAGGGGCAAACCCAATTTTTCGCCAATCAATTCGGCAATTTTTTTTACTTCAATGCCTGTGTCTCCAACAACGTTATACACCGCGCCCGTTGCCGACTTCTCGATGGCTAAGCGAAACGCCTCTGCTGCGTCCAATCGATGCACGGCAGTCCAACGGTTGGTGCCAGCTGCTGGATAAGCCGAAACCCCGTTTTTGCGCGCTTGCTCAATGATAAACGGAACGAAGCCCTTGTCGCCTTTGTCGTGAACGGACGGTGCCAAACGAATTACCGAGGCATGAACGCCCTTTTCTGCCAAAGCCAAAGCCGCAGTTTCGGAAAAACGCGGAAAACCCTGGGGGAGACGGCTTTCTTCGGTAATCACGCCATCAATGAGCGGCAAGCCTAAAATCCCTGCGGTGACGACCATCGCTTTGCTTGTCCCAATCAACACTTCGCCCATTGCTTCAATAGCTGCTTTGTCTATTGCTGCTGCCTTGGCGAATTGGTTAAAGTCGTGGAAAAAACCTGCGTGAATAACACCGTCAGCATTATTTGCGCCTTGTTTCAGGGTTTCCAAATCTTCCAGACTACCCAACAAAACCGCTGCACCTGCCTCACTGATTTTCTTTGCTGATTGTTCGGAACGTGCCAAGCCTACTACTTGATGTCCTGCCCGGGTTAGCGCGCTGACGACGGCTGAGCCGATAAAACCCGAAGCTCCTGTTACAAATACTTTCATTTTAGTTGTTTTTTGTTGATACAAAATTCTGCAATGACCAAAAAACAGGTGTAACCAAAACGACGGTTGTTGTAGTCGAAATGGAAGGGACACCCAGCATTAGGGCTGGTCCAATATGCCGCGATCGCTGATTGTGGAAACGAACGGCGGGCGAAACATTGGCGAACGTATTTTGTTATATCCCTACCAAAGGTGCTAAAAACCAATATGAACAAATTAACCAGGGCATTGACTACCGTAGGAGAAGCGAAAAAACTTGGATTTGGGTTTCTGGTGGGTCATTGAATGCCGTCGAAGCGAAATCCGTATCCATATAAGCGAAATACTTTAATAATTGGTGCAAAAATTATAATGCCTTTGGGCGGAATTACCATCGTGCAATAATATTAAACCTTAAAATTATGAAAAAAGTATTGCCCTTGAGCCTGTGCTTGATGTTGCTCGCCTTGTCCTGGCATGCAGAGGCTCAGATCTTGAAAAAGATCGGAAAGAAAATCGAACAAAGTGTAGAGCGGCGTGTGGAAAGGAAAATCGACAAGGGTATCGAAGATGGGTTGGATAAAGCCGAGGATGAGACTTTTCCCAACTCACCGAATCGCTCACTGGTTTGACATACGTTTTAGCTGCAAGTGCTATGCTGCTAAGATACAAAATTTCTGTGATGTAAGAATGAAATATTAACGGTTCGGGGCTTGGCGTAGTGGCGGCATTTTAGCACGACTGTTGATACGAAGCTCCAAAGTTCAAATTTAGCAATAATGTTCATACGAAGAATGTCTGCCGCCATTACGCCAAACCCTTGTTGGCAGCTGGGCTTTTGTCTATCCCTGCTTGTCACCCGTGTTTAGTTCTTACATAAATTCACTGCTGTATTTCTTCGGCTTTTTACCGATGTGTTTTTCAAACACTCTCGTGAAATGGCTTAGGTTTTCAAAGCCCATTTGATAACCCACTTCTGATACCGATAATTTTTCGTCACGTAAAAGTCTTGCAGCTTCTTTCATTCTCAAATGCTGATAGTAGTCGTAAATTCCCATTCCGAAAACTTGTGTGAAAATTTTACGCATTTTCAATTCGTTCATTCCTGCAATTTTCGTTAAGTCCGATATAATGCTTGGTTTGCTCAATGACGAAACGATTTTGTCACGTACTTTGTAAATGGATTTTATTTCCCTGTCGTTGAGTTTTTGGTGAACAGATTTTTCTCGTTTCCGCAAACTCTCGAACAAATAAAAAAGCAGTTCCATTGCTTTTAGCTTGTAGTGATAACTTTTTAAAGTGCTTGGCTCATCTTGTTTTACAATGTCATTTACAGTACGCAGAATATCGTCTGTCATAATTTCTTCAATCAAAAAATTATTACTACTGTCAAACAAAAACTGAAAATGGTTTGCTTCTTCTTTCAAAAAACTTTTCAAATAATCTATACTAATCGCTACTGAAAGATGTGTCGCTTGTGTGTTTTTCGTCATTGGAACTTTTTGCGAGATAGCAATGGGAAATACACGCACATAGGGCGTTTCGTTAGATTTTTTGATTTCCCCTTTGCCTTTGCTTTGTGTGGTGTCTTCAAATATGTTGTAAAAGTGAAAACTGATTCCATCTCCAATTCCGTTGGCGGTTGCTGTTTGCCGAATGAATGTTTTTTTCACAATAAACGAGCCAAAATGCAACATCAGTTCGGGCAGGAAATCGTACGATTTTAAAAACTTGATTTCAATGTTTTGTATATCATTTCCTAAGATTTGCTCGAACCGTGTTCCGTATTTCGCCACCTTATCGATTTTCTTTTCCATAATTTTTAAGACTATTTTTATTAGTTATTTGGCTATTTTATTCGTAAAGATACATATACTTTTGTGAAGTAAATTAAATGTAATGAAGAAGAAAGTTTTAATATCAGGTGCAAGTTTTGCCGGTTTAACATTGGCATATTGGTTAAACAAGTTTGGTTTCGAAGTAAGCGTAGTAGAACTTGGTAAAGGCCTTAGAAAAGGCGGTTCGCCCATTGATGTGCGTGGCGAAGCCTTAAACGTGGTAAAAGAGATGGGGGTTTACGAAAAAATTAAAGCGAAGGAATTTGTGCACGACATGGAAATCGTGAATGCAAAAAATGAAACGCTGGTTAATTTTTCAATCAACGACTTTGATGAATATCGTGGCGATATTGAGATTAACCGTTTTGATTTGGCGGAGATACTTTACGAGACTGTTCCGAAAAACGAGGTTGAATTTTTGTTTGGCAACAGTATTGAAACACTTACACAGCGTGAAGATAGCGTTGAAGTAACGTTTGAAAATGGAGAGCAAAGAAATTTTGATTTAGTGTTTGGAGCAGACGGCACACACTCTATTGTGAGAAAATTAGTTTTTGGGGATGAAGAAAATTTCTCGAAGTTTTTTGGTGTGTATTTTGCGTTTGCCGAAGCCAATAACATACAAACAGGCAGAGCCAAAGACACAGGAATAATTTATCGGGAAGTCGGCAAACAAGCGGTGCTTTATCAGTTTCAAAATTCCGTGAATGCCCTATTGATGTTTCTTTCGCCCAAACTGAATTGGGATTACCGAAATCAGGAACAACATAAACAAATTTTGAAAGAAACTTTCGGCAATGATACGAATTGGAAAATTCCTGAAATGTTAGACACATTGCTGCATTCTGACAATTTGTTTTTTGATGAGGTGTGCCAAATCCATATGCCCGCTTGGACAAAAGGACGTGTTGCGTTAGTTGGCGATGCTGCGTACGCACCAAGTTTTTTCACAGGAATGGGAACAACGTTGGCAATTTTGGGAGCAAAAAATTTGGTAGATGCTCTTCTTTCTTCAAATGGCGATTACAATGTGGCTTTTACGAAATACAATGAAACATACAGACCTTTTGTTGAAAGTATTCAAGCACGACTTACACGAGGATTAAAAGCTCAATTGCCCGAAACAGAAGAAGAATTACAAGCGTCAATTGAATTTTTTAAGCAAAGAGCAAAAGGTTGAAAGTCTTGAAAAGTTGCCTTCTTAGAAGTTGACGTAAGTCTGAATGATTTTCTGTCCGTGAAATTTTCTAAAAGTCAGCGAAGGACTGTCCCACGAAAAGTTATTGAGTAATGTTGTGTTGTTGAAGTGAGGTTGTGTCAGCCGAATAGCGAACCGTCAGTAGACAGTCCACCGATGACTTTACAAGTGTCGGGCTGTGCGGTCGTTTAGCCTTGCTGCCAACTCTCAAATATACGCAATAATCTTCTTTACACAAAAAAACCAATAATTCTCTGTTTTGCCATAAATATTTGTTTGTAAGGGGCTTCACTTTATGGTTGTGCGATTTTATCCATTGCGCATTTTGTATAACTTTCTTAGATTTGCTTTATTAGGTAATACAAAATGCGCAGTATGAAAGCTATTGATTTTTCCGGTTTTGCTTTCCGGGAAGGTAGGCATAATGATTCGGCGGTCATTTG
>Ga0065721_10053357_pt1 | contig 10076 bp, 9 predicted proteins | sample Mesricmetagenome_FD_59108 | JGI IMG/M metagenome (GOLD analysis project Ga0065721, IMG submission 59108) | Mesophilic microbial community from rice straw/compost enrichment Sample: eDNA_1 v2 (version 2) | ecosystem: Engineered > Solid waste > Grass > Composting > Bioreactor | place: USA: Davis... | reverse complement strand
GCCACCGCCCCAGCCAGCAGCGCCGCGACGGGCGGCCAGCCGTAGGTCGTGACCAGGATGCCGGACGCGTAGGCCCCGATGCCGAAGAAGCCGGCATGGCCCAGGCTGATCTGCCCGGCGTAGCCAATCAGCAGGTTCAGCCCGACGCAGACGATGGCGTTGAAGCCGGCCAGGATCGCCATGTCCAGGTAGAAGTTGTTGGTCAGCACCAGCGGCAGCGCCGCGATGACGGCGGCCAGCACGGCAAGGCTGACCAGACGGGGGTTGAGCGCGGAGGACGTGGCCGTGCGCGGTACGCTGATCTGAACCATGGAGCCTCACACGCGCTCGGTGCCGCGCTTGCCGAACAGCCCGCTCGGCATGAACAGCAGCACCAGAAGGATGATGACGAAGGCGACCGCGTCCTTGTAGGCGGAGGAGATGTAACCGGCGCCCAGAGCCTCCGCGACGCCGACGATCAGCCCGCCCGCGACGGCGCCCGGCCCGTTGCCCAGGCCCCCCAGCACCGCCGCCGTGAAGCCCTTCAGCCCCAGCATGATGCCCATCTCCGTGTAGGAGAAGGTGATGGGCGCCACGACCGCGCCGCCCACGGCGCCCAGCGCCGCCGACAGCGCGAAGGAGGCCAGCACAACCCGCTTCACGTTGATGCCGACCAGCTGCGCGGCCAGCCGGTTGTGCGAGGTGGCGAGCATCGCCTTGCCGGTCAGCGTCTTGTTGAAGAAGGTGCCGATGGCGACGATCATCACCGCGGCGCAGCCGATGACCCACAGCGACTGCGGCTGCATGGAGGCGCCCAGCACGTCGATGGGCGTTTCGCCGGAAAAGGCCTCCAGCCGCTTGAAGTCCTTGCCCCAGATCAGCTCCGCGATGCCGCGCAGGAAGATGGAGGCGCCGATGGTGATGATGATCAGCGTCACCACGGACGCGTTGCGCGCCCGTTCCACCGTGAACTTGGCCACCAGCACGCCGACGATCATCGCCCCGCCGCAACCGATCAGGATCGCCAGCGGCAGCGGCACGCCCGACGCCGTCAGCGTCGCGGCGGCCATGCCGCCGATCATGATGAACTCGCCCTGCGCGAAGTTGATGACGTGGCTGGCGTTGTAGATGATCGAAAAGCCAAGCCCGGCCAGCGCGTAGATCGCCCCGATCGTCAGCCCCGACAGCAGGTATTGCAGGAATTCGGCGAACATCCGTCTGGTTTCCTCCCATGCCGCCCTCTTCCCCTCTCCCAGCCCCGCTGGGAGAGGGAGGGGCCCATGCGCAGCATGGGAGGGTGAGGGCTTGGTTTCTCGGGAAGACCTTGCCCTCACCCTCCCACGCCATGGGCGTGGGTCCCTCCCTCTCCCGCCGGGGGCGGGAGAGGGGATGATCGGAGCGCTTACTTCACCAGCGCCCAGTCGCCCTGCTTCACCTCCACCATGTGGAAGGCGTCGAGGCCCAGGCCCATGTGGTCCTTGGGCGTCATGTTCACGACGCCGCCGGTGCCGACATAACCCTTGGTCTGCTCGATGGCGTCGCGCAGCTTGGCCTTGTCGGTGCCGCCCGCGCGCTTCACAGCGTCCAGCGCGATCATCAGCCCGTCGTAGGCGTGGCCGGCGAAGGTGGAGACTTCCGACTTGAAGGCGTCCTCGTAGACCTTGGTGAACTCGGTCACGACCTTCTTCTGCGGGTCGCTGTCGGGCAGCTGGTTGGCGACGACGAGGCCGGCAGCCGGCAGGCGCACGCCTTCGGCGGCCCCGCCCGCGAGGCGGATGTATTCCTTCGACGCCACGCCGTGCGACTGGTAGAGCGGCAGCGTGATGTTGAGCTGGCGGTAGTTCTTCGTCACCACCGCCGGCCCCTGGCCCAGGCCGAACACCAGCACCGCCTGGGCGTTGGCGCTGTTGCGGATCTTGGTCAGTTGGGCGGTGACGTCGGTGTCCTTGGCGCCGTAGGTCTCGTCGGCGACGATCTCGATGCCGCGCTCCTTGGCGACCTTCAGCGTCTCCTCGCGGCCGGACTTGCCGAAACCGGAATCCTCCGACAGCAGCGCCAGCCGGGTCAGGTTGCGCGCCTTCATGTCCTCCATGACCTTTTCGGCGGCCATGCGATCGGTGTGCGGGGTCTTGAAGACCCACTTCTTCACCGGTTCCACGATCACCACGGCACCGGCCAGCGAGATGAAGGGCACCTCGCCGCGTTCCACCAGCGGGGCGGCGGCCATGGTGGCGGCGGTGGTGGTGCCGCCGACGATCACGTCCACCTTGTCGCTTTCAATCAGGCGCTTGGTGAAGGAGGCCGCCTTGTCCGCAGCCCCGCCGTCGTCGTAGATCACCAGCTGGACCTGACGGCCATCGACGCCGCCCGCCTTGTTGATGCGGTCGACGTACAGCTCCAGCACGCGCTTTTCCGGCTCGCCCAGGAAAGAGGCCGGGCCGGTCGCCGAAACGATGGAGCCGACCTTGATCGGATCGGCGGCTATCGCCGCGCCGATTCCCATCCCAAGCGGCCCTGCCCCAAGCCCCATGGTGACCGCCGCGACGGCGGCAATCCTGTTCATCCAGCGCTTACCCATGCGTTTCACTCCCGTTTGCTTCGCCTGTTCGGTCGGCGTCGTGGGTGGTCCTGACCGGCCGCCCATCTGTTTGAGTCACATAATGTTTCAAAAGAAATTATTTCGCCAGCATGATTTCCGGCGCACCGGAGGTCGGAGGTTGAACGGCCCGCAGGCCGGACCGCGCGTGCGCACGGCCCGGCCTGCGATGACTCAATGCGTGGACGGCGTCAGCAGCTCCGCCAGCCGGATGCGCGCGTGGCCGAAGGCCTCCACGCTGTCCTCGAAAGCGTCGCGGGCGACCGCGTAGGCCTCCACCCCGTCGGTGCAGATGCCGTGCGCGAACAGGTCGCGGTGGAGTTCCTCGCAGCGGCCGAGCATCACGTCGCTGACCAGCCGCTGCCGGATGTAGGCCCGCGCCGCCTCCCGCGCCGCGGGGCCGAGCGTGTCGAAGTCCGGCACGTGCGGCAGCGCCCGCGTGGCGAAGTCGCCGCGCAGTTCGTCCCACAGGGCGGTCCAGTTGATGAACTCGTCGGTCGGCACGGCGTCCAGCTCCCTTGAGCCGAAGCGGGCCAGGATACGCCGTCCGGCGGACAGCAGGCGGTCGGGGGTCGCGTGCGTATGGGCCATGGTTTCCTCCCCTTTACGCAAGACCTTGGGACATGTCGCACAAAGGACCGGCGCGCGTCGGCCGGCGCGCCGATTGGGTCCCGTCAGGCCACGGCCTGGACCGGGGCGTCGGCGGCCTCGTAGCTGACGCGCATATCGTAGTCCGGCTCGACACCAGTGGGCATGGGAATCCCCACCTCCCGAAGCCGTTCCTCCAGAAGTTGCAAGTATTCGGCCTGCAACTCCTCCGGCCGTTTCACCTTCAGGCCGTATTCGTAATACAGCTCGAAGTTGGCGGAACGGGCGTCGCCGATGGACGGGCGACCGAAGAAGCCCAGCCCCATACGCATGAACTTCGGGATGCGCGCCGTCATGTCTTCCCGCGCGGCGTCGCCGCCGAACTCCAGCACGCGCTTGGCCGCCCAGACGCCGAAGGCGAGGTGGCCGAACTCCTCCTTGTGGATGCGCGCGTTGACCCGCGCCCAGGGCAGGAAGGAGCAGTCGCGGTACTGGCCGAGGAAGGCGACCGCCGCCGGCGTGACGACCGTGGAGAACAGCGCCACATCGGTCCAGCTGTCGAAGAAGGTTTCCCAGTTCCCGCGCCGGAAGCCGTTGATGACGTTGACCTTGGCGGGATCGGGATTTTCCGGATGGGCGACCAGCTCCTGGAGCCGCACGTCCACGTCCACGCCCAGATCCTGCATCAGGTTCCAGACGTAGTAGGCGTGGCCCATCTCCTCCATCACCTTCTTGGACAAGCGGTAGGCTTCCTCCGGCCGGGGGGCGAAGCGCATGTTCTCGGCCACGCGCTGGGCGCCGGCGTATTCGGAATCCCCCTGGAACGACATCAGGTGCAGCAGCGCCTTCCGGTAATCGTCCGGAAGCGGGTCGCCCTTGTCATAGGTTTTCCACGTTCTGGGCATGTTTCCTCCGTCCCCGTCGATTCACCCCGGCGTTTTCCGCTCTGTGGGCGTCGACGTTATGACACAAACTGTGTTGTTGATTGGACGTTAGTGTATCATATTCACGCTTGTCAAACGGAAATTCGGCTCCCCGGAACGCTGCAAAGGCGACAAAGGAAACGAAATTTCTGTTTCTGTTCATTAGTTTACGGATGAAGCCCTGCCAACCGCCGCCTTCCGGCCGGTATAGCCAAGCCGGACGTATATCCTTTATAAAGTCGGTATCACGCCGATCGGGAGAGTTCCTGCGCATGCCCCGCCCCCGCCGCCTCGACGACCTCGTTACGCCGCTGCTCGACGCCATCGCGCCGCGCGCCAAGTCGCTGATCATCACGGTCTACGGCGACGCGGTTCTGCCGCACGGCGGCTCCGCCTGGCTGGGCAGCCTGATCGACCTGATGGGCCATTTCGGGCTGAGCGAGCGCATCGTCCGCACCTCCGTCTTCCGGCTGTGCAAGGACGACTGGCTGACCAACACGCAGATCGGCCGGCGCAGCTTCTACCGCGTGACGGAGAGCGGGCACGAGCGTTTCGCGGCGGCGGAGCGGCGCATATACGCCCCGCTGATGCGGATGTGGGACCGCGGCTGGCACCTGCTGATGCTGCCGCCCAATGCGCTGGACGGCGAGGCGCGGGAGAAGCTGCGGCGGGAACTGGTGTGGCAGGGCTTCGGGGCCGCCGCCAACAACGTCTTCGCCCACCCCAATTGCGACGAGTCGGCGATGCACCGCCTGCTGGCGGAACTGGGCGTGGCCGACAAGGTGGTGCACATGAAGGCCACCCACGACCGCGCCGCCGGCTATGGCCCCCTGCGGGAGTTGGTGCGCGGTTTCTGGGACGTGGACCAGCTGGAGCGCGACTACGCCGGCTTCCTCGACCGCTTCCGCCCGGTGTGGCAGGCGCTGGACGGCGCGGACCAGCCCGACCCGCGCGTCTGCTTCGTGCTGCGCACGCTGATGATCCACGACTTCCGCCGCATCCTGCTGCGCGACCCGATGCTGCCGCCGGACCTGCTGCCGCCGGACTGGCCGGGGCAGGAATCGCGCATGCTGACGCGCAACATCTACCGCCGCATCCGCCAGCCGTCGGAAGCCTTCCTGATGTCCGCGCTGACCACCGCCAACGGCCCCCTGCCCGAGGCGCAACCGTCCTTCTATGCCCGCTTCGGCGGCCTGACCGACGGCGAAGGCGACAACGTGCGCGAACTGCCCCAGCGCGGCGCGGTGGGGTAAGGCGCCCGCCGCCCCGCCCACACGCGCCCCGAAAGCGATACATCCAACCACAATTCCGTAGATTTTTCGCGCAGTACTATGCCGCGCCACGCCCACGCTTTTCCAATATTCCATATCTCTCAATGACCTGACAGTCGCGTCACCGCGCTCCAAAAGCGATACAAATTCCTGTTGATGAACGCCAATAGCTGTGTCACGTTAATGACACCGCGGCGCGCCGATGGACTGCGCCCACCCTGCATCCCAGGGGCGATGCCAGGCAGACGCGACACAGCCCGGCCCGCGCAAGGAAACCCGAAGAATCCGGGCAGCAAAAAAAGCCCAGGCCCGAAAAACTCAGGAGGAAACGCCGGATGGCCAAGGACTACACCCCGATCGCGAACACGATGGAGTTCCCGCCGGACACGCCGCAGCCGAACGTCTACCCGCTGTCCTGGGAGTCCCACACCAGGAAGCTGGAAGAGGTGTGGACCGCCGCGCAGCGCGAGGTCTGGGATCCGGCCAAGCTTCCGTGGGACAGCTTCGACGTGAGCAAATATTCGTGGGAGGAACGCGAGGCCATCGCCTACTGGTGGACGATCCTGTCGGTGTTCGACGCGTCCGCCCCGCCGGTCTTCGCCCACGCGCTGATCAAGACCTACGAGGTCCACGAGGAGGATCCCGTCCGCCGCTGCTTCTTCTCCGTCACCCGTGACGAGCAGAACCACGAGCAGATGTGCGGGATGGCCATCACCAAGCTGCTGGAGGCCAGCAGCCCGCTGACCTACCAGCCGAAGACGGAACTCGGCAAGCGGCTGCAGCGCAACGCGCACTGGCTCTACTACAACGGCGGCCGCTACTGGGACGGCTACAAGAAGGCAGTTCCGAAATACTCGCTGGCCGTGCTGTTCAGCTCCTTCCTGATGGGCGAGATCGCCGCGGCGACCATCTTCCACCAGATGGCCGCGGGCTGCACCGAGCCGGTCTTCAAGGAAGCCTTCCGCAACATCGGCCGCGACGAGGGCCGCCACATGGCCATCTGCATGTCGGTGATGGAGCGCGACTATCCCGGCCTGGAGGTGGAGGACCGCGCGGTCATCACCAAGCAGATCCGCGCCGGCTACCTGTTCCTGTCGGCCGTGCTGTTCGAGCCGCCGCCGCAGTTCTGGGACCTGCCGGACGACTTCATCAAGACCCAGCGCGAGGCGGAGGAGATCGCCCGCGCCGCCGGCTTCCACATCCCGACCTACGAGGCCAAGAAGGAAAACTGGCGCAACGCCATGCTGAACCTGAAGGGCGTCCTCGACCGCTACAGCATCCCCTTCCCGGCCATCCCCGAGGTGGGCATCACCGGCGAGGAGATCCGCGAAGTCGACATGGACGAGATCATTCCGGTCTTCTGAGCGTTGTTCAGGAACTCAAGGCACGCAACTGACGTACGGCCGGCGGGATCCGTCCCGCCGGCTGGCTCTTCCGGAAGAAAAAGCAACAAGGAAGTCCAGGGAGGACTCGTCCCGTGAGCCGCATCCGCCTCCACCCCTCGGGCCGCGACGTCGAGTGCCGCGAGGGCGAGACCGTGCTTTCGGCGCTGGAGCAGGCCGGCTACGCCCTGCCCAACAACTGCCGCGCCGGGGCCTGCGGGGAATGCAAGGTCAAGGTGCTGAGCGGCCAGTTCGACCAGGGCATGGTGCTGGACATGGCGCTGTCCCAGGCGGAGCGGAAGGACGGCTATGGCCTGATGTGCATGGCCAAGCCCATCTCCGACGAGCTGGTCATCGAATACGGCACCGCCGACGCGCAGCCCAAGCTGTTCCCGCCGCGCGAAAACGTCCTGTTCATCGTCACCGACCGCATCCAGCGCACCCCGCGCATCGTGGAAATCCTGCTGCGCCCGCTGGGCCAGCCCCTGCGTTACTGGCCGGGACAGTATGTGATGCTGGGCGACGAGCCCGGCGGCATCCCGCCGCGCTGCTATTCCATCGCCAACGCGCCGCGCCCGGATGGGGAGATCGCCCTTCAGATCACCCGTGCGGAGGGCGGGGCCACCAGCCAGTGGATCCACGACACGCTGAAGGTCGGGGACATGGTGAAGCTGTCCGGCCCCTACGGCACCTTCATCGGCGACCCGTCGGTGGAAACACCCGTGCTGTGCATGGCGGCGGGCTCCGGCCTCGCCCCCATCCTGGCGCTGGCCGACGCGGCCCTGCGCCGCGGCTACCGCCAGCCGGTGACCCTGCTGTTCTCCGCCTGCACGGCGGAGGATGTCTACGACCGCGGCCTGATGGCCTATTGGCAGGCCAAGCACCGGAACTTCAAGTTCGTGACGACGCTGACCCGCGAGCAGCACGACGGGCTCTGCGGGCGCATTCCGGTGATCCTGCCCACCCTGTTCAAGGACCTGTCGGCGCACAGCGTGTTCGTCGCCGGCAGTCCCGCCTTCGTCGAAGATTGCGTCCGCGCCGCCAAGGCGCTGGGCGCCCGGGACGGCCTGATCCACAGCGAAGGCTACGTCTCGCAAGCCATCCCCGTGGCCCCGCCGGCCGAGCGTCTGGTGGCCAACGGGTGAAGGGGCGTCCCCCTCTTTTCTGGACGCGATAAACCCCACTGCGCCCGGACCCGACGGTCCGGGCGTTTTTTTGCTTTGGTGCGCTCGACGCTGCACGCTTCGCTTTAGTGGGACTGCGCCTCTTCGCCCGGCTGCTGCGGACTGATGATCAGCAGCAGATCGTTTGGCTGGACTATGTAGCGGTTGCGTTCGGTAAAGGCGATGTTGCGGCCGTGGCTGTGGACCTGCACCACCAAGCCGGCGTTGATCTCCGCCATTGTCTTGCCAACGTCGTCGGGCTCCGCCCGGCGTTCGGTCAGAATCATCTGGCCGCCGGCCGACATCAGGTCGCACAGAAAGGGGGTGGCGTGGTGGCTGTCCACCGCGTCGGCCATCAGATAGCCGCCGATCTTCGGCGGCGACACCACAAGGTCGGCTCCGCTGAGGTTGGCGAGCTTGATGTTCTCCTCCTGCTTGATGTTGGCGACGATCTTGGTGGCGGCGGACAGGTGGCGCACGGTCAGGATCACCAGGATGGTGGTGTCGTCACGGCCGGTGCTGACGATCACCGCCTTCGCCTGGGCGACGCAGGCCTTGGTCAGCGTCTCCTCGCTGGTGGCGTCGCCCAGAAGGCCGATGAAGCCAGCGTCAGCGGCCAGTTGGATGCGGTCCTCTGACCCATCGATGATGACGATCCGGTCGCCGGGATGGCCCTTGGAGAGGATTTCCTGCGCGGCGATGAACCCGCTGTGACCGAAGCCGCACAGCACGATATGCCCGTGCAGTTGCTTTTGAATTCGGCTCAATCGAAAATCCTCCACGATCCGCTGCACGACAAGTTCGTAGGCGGTGCCCAGGAAGATGAACCAGATGAAGACGCGGATCGGCGTGACCGCAAAGGCGTCGATCAGCCGGGCGGTGTGGCTGACCGGGACGATGTCGCCATAGCCGACGGTGGTCACCGTGATCATGGCGAAGTAGAGGACATCGGGGAAACTGACGGTGCCGTCGATCTGGTCCTTCAGCCCGTCGCGGTCGAACCAGAACACCGCGATGACCAACACGATCAGGGCGATGACGATCATGCTTCGGACAAGAAGGGTCTTTTCCGGCGACAGGCCGGAGCGGACATGCAGAAGCCGTCCCCTGCGCAGTGAGGGCTTGACCCATCTCCTGTCGGGGATTCGCGGCTCGGCCAGTTTCTGCATCGACCATTCGTCCGTTCGGACTTCCCGTGAGCACTGAAGGTCTGAACACAGGACGGCGCCCTTCGGACGCACGGTGGGGTGCTTTAAATGTGAAAGCCGCTTCGGAGACATCCTCAGGGAGGAGTTCATGGAGCCGCACGGCCCCAGCGCCAACAGGCTTGCCCGCGTTCGCCCGCTCAACGCCGCAGCCTGACCACCCTCACCGCACGTCGGCCAGCCCGTAGGGGGCCGGGGCAAGGTTCACCACGCGGGAGTAGAGCGCGCGGCTGTCCTCCTGGGCGTCCTCGCTGAACAGCGGGTCGCGGTTGTCGGCGAAAGCGGCGTTGATCTCCACCCAGTCTTCGGGGCTCAGCGCCCGCTTGGCCATGGGCATGACCACGCCTTCCTCCTTCTGCAGGTGCCGCAACTGGAGCCGGCGATAGTCGGCGGCCACGGCCCGGAACGCCTCCGCACTGCCGGGGGCGCCGGCCTTGTAGGCGGCGAGCGCGGCGCGCAGGTCGGTCGTGGCCCTCAGGCACAGCGCGTGCTCCGCCTCCAGCTCGTCCAGGATGCCGGCGGCGTCCTGGTCGCGGCCCCGCAGCGCCTTGAACAGGAAGCGGTCTTCCTTCGGGTGGTGGTGCGTGTCCGGAAACTGCTGGAGATAGTCCACGATGGCGGTCAGCAGGGCGAAGTCCGGCTCCCCGCCCCGCAGCACGGCGTCGAAGACGTTGACCACCCGCATCAGGTTGCGGTGCTCGGTCTTGATGACGGTGAGAGCGTCGGTCATGAGGCTGGTCCTCCGTACCGCACCACCTCCTGGTCGATGGCCCCGAAGACGGACGCGCCGGCGGCGTCGAACAACTCGATCCGCACGCGGTCGCCGAAGCGCAGGAAGGAGGTCTGCGGCTTGCCCTGCTGGATGGTTTCGATGGTGCGGATCTCGGCGATGCAGGAATAGCCGACGCCGCCCTGTCCCACCGGCTTGCCCGGCCCGCCGTCCAGCTTGTTGGACACGGTGCCAGACCC
>Ga0065721_10006162_pt1 | contig 10076 bp, 6 predicted proteins | sample Mesricmetagenome_FD_59108 | JGI IMG/M metagenome (GOLD analysis project Ga0065721, IMG submission 59108) | Mesophilic microbial community from rice straw/compost enrichment Sample: eDNA_1 v2 (version 2) | ecosystem: Engineered > Solid waste > Grass > Composting > Bioreactor | place: USA: Davis... | reverse complement strand
GACAACCATGCGTTTCATCCATGCCGCTGATATTCATCTCGACAGCCCATTGCGCGGGCTGGGTTCCTACGAGGACATGCCTGTCGATGTTCTTCGGGGGGCCACTCGTGCTGCGTTCACGCGGCTCGTTGATCAGGCCCTGGCTCTCGAGGTAGATTTCATGGTGATCGCCGGAGACCTCTACGACGGCGACTGGAAAGATCACAACACCGGTATCTATTTTGCCCGGCAGATGGGTCGACTCGGCAATGGGGGTATTCCCGTTTACTTGCTTCATGGCAACCATGATGCGGAAAGCATCATGACCAAACGCCTGGCGCTTCCACCGAATGTCCATGTCTTCAAGGCGAATCGGCCCAGCACCTTCCTTCTGGATGCGCACAAGGTCGCGCTCCATGGTCGGAGTTTTCCCGAGGCTGCGGTAACCACGAATCTGGTGTCGGATTATCCGGCGCCCGTGTCCGGTTACTTCAATATAGGTGTGCTGCACACCGCGCTCGAAGGCTACGCGCAGCATGCCAACTACGCGCCGTGCTCCCTGCAGCAGCTGCAGCAAAGGGGATATCAGTATTGGGCACTAGGGCACGTGCATGAGTTCTGCGTCTTTCCCGGCGATGTCCCAGTTGTATTTCCCGGCAATCTACAAGGGCGACACATTCGCGAACAGGGCCCTCGTGGCGCCGTGCTGGTTACATGCTCCGACGGCGAAGTCAGCGCCATCGACCGGTTGGAAGTCGATGTGTTGCGATGGCATGCCCGTACAGTCGATGTAACAGCGTGTCCCACCCGTGGCGAGGTTCTGTCGAGTATCCGTGACTGCCTTGATGACGTGATGCAGACCCAGCCCTCGGATAAGCCGTCTGTGCTGCGACTCACGCTTTGCGGCCGCACGGCCCTCCATGGGGAACTGCTCGGCACAGTGCCGCAGTTGCGCGCGGATATCGTGGCCATGATGGCCGCGATGGCAGGCGATCGACTCTGGCTGGAAAAGCTCAGGATCGAGACGCAGGCAGAACGTGAACGGCGTGCGGGCAGCACAGATTCCGATGATCTAGCCGGTTTGCTGGCAGAAGCCGCATCGGATCCCGAACTGCACCAGTTCTTGCGCAGTGATCTTCAGCCTATGCTGGACAAGGCCCCCTTCGAATTGAATGAACAGGTGGCCGCATTCGCCGCTCTACGAGCGGGAAACCTGGATGCGCTTCTTGGCGACGCGGCAGACGCCGTATTGAGTCGTCTCGAGAAGGAGGCCTGAGATGCGTTTCGAATCCATTGAACTGCACCGCTACGGCCGCTTTACCGATCAGGAGATCCATTTTCCCCGGCAGGCATGCGACTTCCATTTGGTGCTGGGGGCGAACGAGGCCGGGAAGTCTACCTTGCGGCAAGCCTTCCACGATGTGCTCTTCGGCATTCCCATGACGACTCGCATGAGCTTCCTGCATGCAGGTGCCGATTTGTCTCTGGGGGCCCGACTCTCGGGGGCGCCGGGTGAGCTCGCTTTTGGCCGGCGGCGCAAGCGTAATGGCGGTTTAGTGAACGCAGTCGGTGAGCCGCTTGATGCTGAAGCGTTGCACCCCTGGTTAGGCGGGGTTAATGCGGCGTTCTTCGAGCGCATGTTCGGCCTGGATCACGAACGGCTCGAGCAAGGTAGCCGCCGCATGCTGCAGGCGGGTGATGACGTCGATTCCGTCTTGTTCCAGGCGGCAGCGGGTGTGGCGTCACTCAATGTGGTCCTGGAATCCCTACGCAACGAGGTCGGGGAATTGTGGGCGGCACGTGCTCGTAACCGCGCGTGGCATGTCGCCGCTGGTCAATATGATGCGGCGGTCGCGCGGCTGCGCGCGGCGTCGGTTCGCCCTTCGGCGTGGGCGGAAGCTGAGCGTGAACTACGGCGCGTGGAAGCACAGTTCGCCCAGGCGGAAGAGAAGCACGCCTCTTTACTGGTCCGCATGCGTGAACTTGAACGTCTGGGCAGGCTGGCACCTATCTTGGCGCAGATACGTGAGTACGAGGCGCGGTTGGAAAGCGCCGATACCGAGATCGCCTCGCGGGCACGGTTGGCTATACACGAGAATGAGCTAATGCGCTTGGTGCAGCTGCGAGTCCGCCTGGCCGACTATCGCGCCGAGATAGAGCGGGGGCTTTCCCGCCAACAAATGCTGGGAGATCAACTGGATCGGCTCATGCGTCAGATGGGTCGGCCTAATACGGCGCACGATGTGGTCGAGCCCGACAATATATTGGCGCAGCTGCCTTCTCGGCCGCTGCGTAAAGAGCTAGACCAGTTACTGCGCGAGGCGCGCCAACTGCGGGCGGAGCGAGATTCTGCGGAGCGGGCGCTTAGCGAGCGGCGCACTGAAGTGCAGGCGCTGCGTCTTGAAGTGGATCAGTTGCCGCAGGTGGCCATCAGTACGGCGCTAAATGAGGCGCTCGAGTCTGCCGCAAGCGCGGGCGATATAAATGCTCAGCTGGAGTCCGCCCAGGCCGTCTCGCTTCGTGAACGGAGCGCACTGGAGACCTGTCTCGCCAGGTTACGGCATCCGGGTCTTGATCTTCCCGAAGACCCGGATGCCGCAATCACAATACTGGCAGACATGCAGTCCTGGGCGCCCGCCACGGTGAACGCGCAAGTCCAGCGCCGGCAGCAGCTGGTATCCGAGGTTGACGCCGCGGCGCTGCGCTGCCGCGAATCTACGCTCGAGCTACAGGCCGCCACTCTGGCGGTGGATCAGTTCAAGCGACAGTACCAGGCGGTCTCTCGCGAAGAGGTGTTGTCTGCGCGGCGTGGGCGAGATGCTTTGTGGGCGGCCATTCATGCCGGCAGCGCCCACGTCGAAGCGCACGGCGAGCAATTCCAGACTTTGATGAAACATGCTGATCTTCTGGCCGACCAGCACCTACGGGCCGTGGACGAGGCCGCTCGGCTGCAAGGCCTCGTGCACGAGCAGGAGCGTCGGCAAGCGGCTTACGACGGCTTGTTGAAGTTGCACGACTTGGCCCGCAGAACGCTTGAAGAATTCGACAGCGAGTGGAACCGAGGCTGTACTCAGCGCAAACTGCCCCCCTTATTGCCGGGCGACATGCAGGCCTGGCAGGGAGCCCGCGAAGCGGCATTGGCGGCACATGAACGCGCGCTTGCGGCGAGCGAAGCGTTGCAGCAGTTGCAAACACGTCATGATGCCTTGCTCGAGTCATTGCTCGTAGCCTTGGGCAAAGAGTCTGTCGAAGCGGTGTCTTCTGCAGGTGGTATTGCGGCGACACAGCCCACCACCACCGAGGCTGGGTCAAAAGAACTGCCTACCACGCTAAGAGCGGCATGTCGTCTAGCACGCGCAATCCTCCAGCGCGCCTCGAGCGTCGAGGCGCGTCGCGAGGCCGCAGAAAGTCAGTTGGCCCGAATCTCGCCTCTGTTGCCCGGGTTGGAGCAGCAATTCGAACGTTGCGTCGCGAGTTTGCTTAGCTGTGAGCAGCGCAGGCGTGCTGCGCTGGAACGGACCGGTCTCTCGCCCGACGCAGACGATGCGTTTCTGGAAGAGGCTTTAGCGCTGCTGTCGGATGCCGAAGAGTTGGCCGAACAGTTGCGCGATTGTCGTGCTCAGTGTGATCGAATGCAGGCCGAGATTGCCCAGTTTGAGCACGATGCGCGTCGCATGGCCGAATTACTGGGGTATGTAGATCTCCAGCAAGTGTCTCTCGAGGTGCTGGTCGCCGGTTGGGCTTCGGATTTAGAAGCTCACCGACAGGCAGTGCGCATGCGCAACGAGCTAAAGCAACGTCTGGACGACCTTACCGAAAGACTTCTGCAGGCCGGCGAGGGGCGTTCTCGAGCCCAGATTCAAGCCGACCTTGATGCGGCTGACCTGGACCGCCTCTCCGCACAGCATGAATTGCTTGCTGCCGAAGTCGAAAGCGCGGCCGAAGAGCGTAGCCGCTTGGCCGTAGAACGTGAGCAGGCTCGCGCAGCGCTAGAGTCGATTTCAGGCTCCGACGATGCAGCGCAGGCCGAGGCGCAGCGCCAAGCCGCGCTGGCGGATATGGCCGAAATCGGCGAACGCTATATCAGTTTGTATGCTCAGCAGAAGTTGCTGGAACGAGTGATCGAGCGATACCGCGAACAGCGACAGGGCCCGCTACTGCTGCGTGCGGGCCAGCTCTTCGCTCGTCTGACCCTGGGTGCCCATGCGGGTCTCATGGTCGATGACCAGGCACAGGCATTAATGGCGCGGCGGGCCGACGGGCGATTAGTTGAACTCGAGGGCCTGAGCGATGGTACGCGAGACCAGCTCTATCTTTCATTGCGCCTGGCAGCCCTGGAACTCTATTTGGAAAGCGCTGTGCCCATGCCGTTCATCGCAGACGATCTTTTCGTCAACTACGATGACGCGCGAGCCCGCGCGGGATTGGCACAGCTGGCGCATGTGGCTCGCCATACCCAGGTTATTTTCCTCACCCACCACGCCCACATGGTCGATCTGGCGCACGAAGCCCTGGGGGGCGAAGCAAACATCATCGAACTGCAAATCAACTGACCAAAGCAATGGTGGCGCTGACAGTAATGAATGACAAGCCGGTTGCTAGTAGCAGAGCCGCGGAACATCGGTCTTCCAGACCGTAACGCATTCCGATGATGGGGAATATGCTCAGCATGGGCGCAGCGGCGAATATCACGCCGGCTTGTCGCATGGCGGGATCCAACCTAGGAAACAAGAGGAAGACCACCGCTGTAACCGCCGGGTGAATGATGAGCTTCCCCAAACTGATGGCGGCTGCGTCCGCAAGCATCCCCTTCGGGCGCAACCCGTACAGATTGCCCCCGACGGCAAACAGCGCCACGGGTGCGGCCGCCATTGCAAGCATTTCAATGACGCGCAGGGGTACGGCGGGCAAGGGGATGCGGAATCCCGCCAACACCAGGCCGATCATGATTGCGATCAACAGGGGGCTGCGACACAACTGCTTGAGCGTGTTCAAGAGTCGGCGCCTGGCCGTCATGTCGCCCTGTCTCCCGCTCGCGTCCGCAATGGCCATCGCCATGGGCAGCATCAAGGTACTTTCCACAAGGATGGTCATGGCGACTGCTCGGGACGCGATTTCGGTGCCTAGCGCCATCGTGCAGATCGACACGCCGATAAAACCGCTGTTTGAAGAGGCCACGCCGAGGCCCGCCATGCTGTTCTCTGCGAGCGTTCCTTTCCTAAACTGCCGATAAAGGACCATGCCCAACGCGAAGACAATGAGCGATGCAACGCTATAGCCGCCCAGGAAGTCGATATCCATCGATTCAGTCAGAGGCTTGTTCGCCATGCCGCTTATGATCAGCGCGGGCAGCGCAATGGTGATGACGAAGATCCCCATGCCTCGCGTGGTGTCGCGGCTTGTAAGCCCGGTCATGACGCAGACATACCCGAGGGCAATCAGGATGAAGATGGGAGCGGTGATGGAGAGAATCGCGGACATTTGGGGGGCGGGAAAGGCGCCATGCGACGTCGGTGGAGCCTAGGCGAAGCGTAAGACCTGAAATTGTACGCCCATGGGTGGGTAGGGGCCGTGGCCTACTTCGCAGGTCGCGGGGTGTGGCAACAACACTCATCCAAGCCTTGAATGAATGACTCTCTCGTTGCGTAGCGGTATGACCTGTAAAGAAAAGTCACGCCAAATCAATGTCTTGTTTAAGAGTTGACGCGCTAGCGCGAATTTCACTGTACGTTTATAACCAATAGGAATAAGCAAAGAATATAAAAGTGGTTTTCTATATATATAAGAGGGCATAAAGTGTGGTCGTGGGTTCACGTCTTGGCATAAGGGCAAGACTCGAACCGAACTCCTACCTCCGAGCACGGACAATCTCTTTCATGAAGTTTTCCTTCGAGAATATCCANAAGTCCTTTGGCGATCTGCATGTCATCGATGANTTCTCCAGAACGATCGATCACGGTGAGTTGGTTGCNCTGGTCGGTCCTTCCGGTTGCGGNAAATCCACTTTGTTGCATATGGCCGCGGGCCTNGAAAGACCTACGTCGGGCCGTGTNCTGGCGGACGGGAAGCCGATCAAAGGGCCCAATCCCGAACGTACTCTGATGTTCCAGGAAAATGCGCTGTACCCGTGGCTGACGCTTGAGCAAAATGTGGCACTTGCGCTGGAGTTCCAACGCGTCAACAAGCGCAAGGCACGGGAACAGGCGCGCGAGTGGCTCGCAAAGGTCCAGCTGGCGGGTTTTGAAGAATACTTTCCGCAGCAGGTGTCCGGCGGGATGAGGCAGCGTACCGCGCTCGCGCGGGCGTTTGTTTCCGAGCCCAAGGCCTTGTTGCTGGATGAACCGTTCGGGGCCTTGGACGCCCTGACTCGCATGACCTTGCAGGACGCGCTTCGCCAATTGATTCGCGAAGTTGCGCCCACTGTATTGCTGGTCACCCATGATGTCGATGAAGCCCTCTTCCTGGCCGACCGGATCCTGGTGTTCAGCAAGCGTCCGACTAGTGTGCTGAAGGAATTCAAACTCGTTCAGCACGAAAAGTCGCACGATCTCTCCGAATTTGCGCCGATGCGACGCGAAATATTGGGGCTGCTCGGCATTCACGCCGATCTTGAATCTCATTCCCAAGACAATTTCGAACCCTCCAACGAGGAAGTAACAGCATGAAGTTCACCCGTATGTTGATTCCGGCGCTGGCAGCCCTTGCCTTCGCCAGCCAAGCCTTTGCCGCCGAAAAGCTGCGTGTTGGCTACTTGCGCGTCATGGACGATGCACAGGCCATCGTTGCACACGAAGGCGGCTTCTATAAGAAGCAAGGCCTGGATGTGGAACTGATCGAATTCCAGTCGGGAACCGATCTGATCAAGGCCATTGTGGGCGGCCAGCTCGATACCGGCGTATTGGGCTTTACGAACGCAGCTTCATGGTCGTCCCGCGGTGCGGATTTGAAGGTCGTGGGCGGTGCCCAGCACGGTTTTCACGCCATCGTGGTGCGTGAGGATGCCGGCATCAATACCGTTGCGGATCTCAAGGGCAAGACCTTGGCTTCTCAAAAAGAGGGTAGTACTGCCGACGTCGTACTGCGTGGCGTTGTGTTGAAGGACGCTGGCCTGACGAACGAGGATGTCAACGTATTGGGCGTGAGCCCCCAGGTGGCGGTGCAATCGCTGGTGGGTAATCGCGTCCAGGCTGCATTCCTCTTTGAACCGCAAGCCCGCATTGCGCAATTGGTCGCACCCACTAAACAAATCTATGAAATTGGCCAAGTTTGGCCGTTCCCTTGCATGGTGGTGATTACTTCGGGCGATGTGCTGAAGGATCGCAAGGAAGTGGTATGGAAGTCGCTTGACGCACAACGCGAGGCCATCGAGCTGCTCCAGCAGAAGCCGGAAGAGGCTGCCAAGCTAATCGCGTCCTATTTTATCGCCGAGCCGTCCATCAAGACGCAGGACGGCAAAGAAGTGCCTCGCGAAGAAGTGATTCGTGACGCCATCAAGACGCAGACATTCAGCCCTATCCTTACCGAGAAGGAAATCGAACGGATGCAGGAAATTGCGGACATCATGCAGAAGAGCGGTTCCTTGAAGACCAAGGACGGCTCCCGTTTCGATGTCAGCGGGATTATCGATCTCGAATGGCAGAAAGCTCGCGGCCTCTGATCCTCCGAGCCCCATTCAGTCGAGAATAACTAGATGAGTACACAAAAGCAGTTGTCCGCTCCCATGAAGAAGCTCGCCATGGGAGTGGCGATCCTGGTCATTCTTCTGATCTGGCAGGCCGCGGCCTGGACCTTGCCCGATTTCCTGATGCCTAATGTTCCTGCCGTCGTGGACCGCCTGTGGGGAGACATCCAGTCGGGCGATTTCCGACAAGCCTTGATGGGCAGCCTGACCCGCCTGGGCTTTGGTTATGGCTTCGCCCTATTGTTTGGTATCGGCTTCGGCCTCTTGGGCGCTTTGCTGTTCTTCTTTCGCGAAGTGCTCAAGAACGCCATCATCATTCTGCAATCCATCCCCTCCATTGCGTGGGTACCGCTGTTCCTGATCATGATGGGCTTCGGTAATATGCCCATCATCGTGGTGATCGCGCTGTCCGCCTTCTTCCCGGCGGCTTTGTCGGTGATGAATGCAACGGAAAGCGTCTTGGCAGTTCATGTATCGGCTGCCCGTGTCATGGGCGCCAGTCGTTGGGACATGGTGAAGCGGGTTTACCTTCCTGCTGTGATGCCGGAACTCATTACGGGCGCACAGCTCGCATTTGGGAATGCGTGGCGCGCGCTGATCTCAGCGGAAATGCTGATCGGCTTTGGCAAGGGTCTGGGGCGGACGCTGGCCTATTCGGGCGAAACGGCCGATATGCTGGGCGTGATGTCCAACATCCTGACTATTGCCATTCTGGCGACGCTGATCGATCAGGTGCTGCTTGAAAACCTCAAGCGTCGGGTGCTGCGCTATCAGTATGTCTGACGTTGAAGTTGATCGGGGAAGGCATAAAGTGGAGCAGGGCAATGTCATGGGTGTATCCAGACACGTATTGACGGTGAGTTTGCTGGCGGCATTGGCCATGGGCAGTACCGGTGTCAACGCCGCGAACTCCGCGGAGCCCACTGCTTCACCCGGTGCAGCCGGTGTGGCAGCTGCAGGGTCTGCGCTGGCGGCTAACCCTGCCGCCGAAAAAGCAGACGGGGGCCTTTCCATTACCTTGGGGCTTCCCTATATTTCGCCCCCGCATCAGCCGGGCGCGAAGGTGCGAACCCCGGAAGGGCCTGCGCAGCTGCTGGCGGCAAGGCTCGGCAAGGAGCGGCCGATTAATGTGGTGGCCGTCCAGACGCCAGCGCAAGCAGAAGGCGCCACGGGTGCAACGACTGCCGAGCCCTCTGTCGATGTATTGCTCGTTCCGCGCACCGCGGGTAATGACGGCTCGGGTGAAGAGCGTGTCATCCCCATCGGCTACAACGCAGGTTACATGGCCATCATGCGCACGGATACCGATATCAAGCGTTGGGACGACTTGCGAGGTCGCACCGTCTGCCTGAGCGAAGAGAGCGGCCTCGTGGGGCAATTGCAGGCTCGCTACGGTGCCATCGAGAAAATCTATCGGGCGCCTGCCGACGCCTTGCTTGATCTCCGCATCGGCGGATGTGATGCCACCGTGCACGACAGTACGATGTTGAACGCCTTGCTCGAGTTTCCCGAGTGGCAGAAGTTTTCTGCGCAGCTACCGGTACAAGAGATTCGTGAATGGGCGTTCGTGCTGCCGAAGGCGAACCCCGCCTTGGAAGCGGCGCTCGAATCGCGTGTCCAGCAGTGGCGGGAAAGCGGGGTGCTGCAGAAAATCACTCAGCAGAGCGCGCGCGACATTGCGTTCGAAGTCTATATGGATCAATCAGTACCCGACTGCCACTGAGCCCAATTGCTCAGGCTTGCAAGGGCTTTATCCAGTCGATTCCCGCTTCAAAGGTAGAGGCGGGTCGATATTCGCAGCCTACCCATCCCGAATATTTCCATTCTTCCAGGCGATGCAGTGCTGGCAGCATGTTGGATTCCTCTAATCGAGGCTCACAACGTGTGGGCGGTTGAGCAATCTGCACGTGGCCGATATAGGGTCGGCAGCGGTCCAACTCATCCAGCAGGGCAAGCCCCTCTCGCAGAGTATGGTAGAAGTCAAACTGCTGCCTGAGTTTCGGCGAAGGAAGCTGCTTGAGGATGGCCACCACTTCTTCTGGGGCATGATAGAAGTATCCCGGCATGTCATGCTGGTTCAAGGCTTCCAGCATCAGTGTGATCCCCGTTCCTTCGACAAGGTGCAGGGCGAATTCCAGGTTGTGTAGCAGGGTGGTCTGGTCCACCTCGACGCCGGATTCGGAGCGTCCGGCCATCACGTGAATGGCGCGGGCACCCAATACGTTCGCGGTTTCGACAGCTCGCACAATATCTCTCTGGAATCGCGTTTCAGCGTCTTTGACGGCCGCTAGGCCGGAATGCCCCTCCACCGGGGTATTGATGAGAACCGCTTCCAACCCGGCGTCATCCAGCCAGCGCCGGTAATCAGATGCGGGCACATCATAGGGAAAGAGAATCTCGGCGAAACGAAACCCTT
>Ga0065721_10053356_pt1 | contig 10077 bp, 6 predicted proteins | sample Mesricmetagenome_FD_59108 | JGI IMG/M metagenome (GOLD analysis project Ga0065721, IMG submission 59108) | Mesophilic microbial community from rice straw/compost enrichment Sample: eDNA_1 v2 (version 2) | ecosystem: Engineered > Solid waste > Grass > Composting > Bioreactor | place: USA: Davis... | reverse complement strand
CGACCTGTTTTTCCTCTTCCTGGAACGCTCGGTGTGCTTTGGAGTCGTACTCGACGAGTTGGCCGATGATCCACTGCACCGTACGGACCTTGGGAAAACGATCCAACAGCGCCTTTTGTTCGTCGGATTGCTCTGCGGGCTTGAGTGCAACGGCTGCTCGCAACGCTTCGCGGAATTCCTCAGGGGCGGCGGCGATTTCGCGGTCCTGAATCGTTTGGCAATGGGCGCGGCGGCGTTCGTTGATATCGTTTTGCAGCGCCACCGCTTCGGCTTCGATCGCTGCCGATTCTTGGCGGGTGGCATCATCGGTCATGTCGATCAACCGCTGAGCCGGCTTTTTCCACTGGTGAATCGGCATCACCGGATCGAACACCGCACGCAGGCGATAGTAATCCTCGATCGTGATTGGATCGTAGCGGTGGTCGTGACACTGAGCACAGGCAACGGTCAGTCCAAGAGCGGCCGTGCTGACGACTTGAATCACATCAGCTACCGCTTGATTGCGGTCCAGGAGCGTGTCATCGGTCTGCGTGATGTCCGGTGCCATCCGCAGCAGGCCCGTCGCTGCCAACAACGTAACGTGCTCATCGTTGTTGGGATCGGGCTGGCCAGCAATCAACTCATCGCCAGCGAGCTGTTCCACCAAAAAACGATCATAGGGTTTATCTTCGTTGAGTGAGCGGATGACGTAATCGCGGTAGTGCCACGCATGAGGACGCGGGTGATCCTTGGTCAAATTCCCGTCGCTCTCGGCATACCCCGCTACGTCTAACCAGTGCCGTCCCCAGCGCACACCGTATTGCGGTGACGCGAGCAGCCGATCGACTAGACGTTCATAAGCATCGGGACGAGTGTCTTCGACAAATGCACGCACCTCTTCTGGCTCCGGCGGCAGGCCGTGCAGGTCAAATGTCAGCCGGCGGATCAACGTGCGGCGATCAGCAGCGGGCGAGAATGTCTTGCCGGCTTCGGCCAGCCGCGCAGCGAGAAAGGCATCGATCGGATTGGCGTACTCACCTCCGACTTTTGCCGGTTCCGGATCCCGTTCCGAAAGGGTCAGTGCACTCGCGAGCGTGTTGAGCGGAGGTGTGGTGGCGGTGACGGGTTGAAATGCCCAGTGACTCAGTTCTTCTTCGGTGAATCGGGCGGCTGTGGGATCTTCTGGTTCGGGGCGTGCGGTCGCCAGGCCCTCACGGATCCAGCGGGCGATCGTCTCCTTCTCGGACTCGGTCAGTTTCTTCGGTCCCGGCGGCATCTCATCGCTTTCGATCCGCTGCCACAGCACCGACTCATCGAGCTGGCCAGCGGCCACGGCCGGGCCAGAATCACCTCCGGAGAGCATCAGCCGCACGAGTCGCAGGTCGAGCTCACCCGCGAGTTCCGGTTCCTCGCCATGGCAGAGAAAGCAGTGCGCCTTGAAGATCGGCCGTACGTGCTTTTCAAACGTCAGCGGCGTTCCTGCCGCGGCGACGACGTCAACCGACGGTTCAGCGGCCAAGGCACCAACGCCCGAGGCAAGGATGACGCAGGCAGCAATCAGGCGGAAAGTCGATTTCACGGCAGGCGGAACCGGAAGGAGGGATGCTGGTCAGGAGCCAGCGGTGGGCGAGACGGCTAGGGCGAGCAATGCAGCCCGCTCATGGGCGTCTGATCGTACCAGGCTAACCGATCAGGAGAATGCTGGCAAATTTCACTTTCTGAAGCGGGCTATTTACACTCAGCCGTCGGATTCACCAGCGGCCGTCCGCGGTGGCCCCGCAGGCTGAATCTCGCCGTCACTCGGCGGCTGGAACCGTTTGCCAACATACCCACCCACGGCCCCCGCTATCGCTCCGGCTACCGCCTTTTGCAGCAGGTAGGGCCAACTGAACTCAGCGATCGCATCGGGTGAACCCAGCAAGGTCAACAGGTAGCCAATCGGCAGCAAGAACAGTCCCAACACTCCGGCTGACAAACCCGCTCCGATCAAGGCTCCAAGGAGCGGCCGACAAAAGGCACCAGCGATCGCTCCACAGAGCAAGCCGATGCCAGCGGACGGCAAGCAAACCAACAGTTCAAATACACCGCTTTGCTGGAGGTTTTGACTGGTAAACCAACCGCGGACCAGGGCGCCGAGAACGCCGCCTACAAGTCCACCGGTCAAGATCGCGGTGGACGATGGACGAGTACGAGCCGGTGGCAGGGGCAGCTGATCCATACGAAGCTCTCATCTGGCGAATAAGCTCACAATGGAATGCTGCCCAGTTCTGGATCGCTAGGCCGGCACTACATCAATTCGGTGATCGGCTCAGGGTCGCTGACCAGGTGTGTCGGCCGGCCCTGCGGCGTGTACAGGATCTTATTGGGATCGATGCCGAGCTTCGAGTAAATCGTGGAAACGAAGTTCTCAGGCGACAGCACCCGTTCGATTGCCGAGTAACCGTTGCGGTCGGTAGCACCGACAACCGTGCCGCCCGGAGTTCCGCCACCGGCCATCAGCACGCTCATCGCGTTGGCCCAGTGGTCCCGTCCCGGTTTGGTTTGGCCGGGAATCGTCGAAATCTTCGGGGTGCGGCCGAACTCGCCCAGGGCCACGACCAGCGTCGACTCGAGCATGCCTCGTTCATCCAAGTCATTGATCAACGCCGCGACCGTCTGATCCCATTTGGGCAACCGGTTGTTGAGCGCGTTGAACAAGTCGGCGTGATGATCCCAACCGCCGTCATAGATGGTAATGAACGGCACACCCGCTTCGACCAACCGCCGAGCCAGCAGCGCGCGTTGGCCGAATGAGTTGCGACCGTAAGCGTCGCGAACCGAGTCCTTCTCGAGATTAATGTCGAAAGCGGCTTGCGCTTCGGGTGAAGTCACCAGTTCTAGACCTTGGCGATAGTATTCGTCGCCGGCCAGGACAGGGTCGCCCACCGATTCATCGTGGAATCGCTGCATGCGGTCGATGATCCGCCGTAGGTCATTGCGCCGCTCAAAACGTTCACCGAGCAGATCGATGGGCACCGCGACGTCGCGAACGCGGAACTTTGCGTTGTTGGGATCGTCGGGGACGACAAACGGAGCGTACTTTGCACCGAGGAAGTTGGGGCCGCCGCTGCGCGACATCTGCGGCATCGAAAAATAGCTGGGAAGCGCGCCGCCCGAGCCACATTCCTGCGCGACAACGGATCCCATGCTCGGATGGAAACTGACAAACGCACCACAGCCAACCGGAATACGGGGTGGAGCTCCGGTCATCATGTAGTGGTTGCCGGCGCCGTGGTTGCCCTGATCGTGGCGAATCGAGCGAATCATGGCGAACTTGTCGAGCGACGCAGCTAGCCGCGTCATGTGCTGCGAAAAGTGAACGCCGGGAACTTTCGTAGCGATCGCTTCAAAATCGCCACGAATCTCCCGCGGTGCATCCGGTTTGGGATCAAAGGTCTCAAAGTGAGTCGGCCCACCGTCCATCCAAATCAAGATGCAAGCCTTCGCTTGGGCCGGACGGCGGGGACCGTCGATCGCGGCTGCAGAAACGCCGCGTGCCCGCAAAGCATTGACCAGCCCGCCGCCAAACAAGCCTCCAATTCCAAAACGCAAACAATCGCGGCGGTTAAAACCTTCACAATTTCGCGCAGCAAGCATGGGTAGGTTCCGTAGGTGGGATGGCAGGATGTTGAAGGCGGGAGGTTCGGCGACCGGCGGCAGTGGCTGGTGAGCCAGTGGTCAAGGCGTTGACGCAGGGACGCCGAAGCTATGAGCGTACCCCATCGGCAGACGGATCTCCACTGGTTGAAAAAATTCTAACTGAAAATGGGGCAAGAGTGGGCAATGGGCGGGGCCCAGGGGCAACGCCAGGCCGGATGTACCGATTGCTTAGTTTAATTCTGCCGTTCGGCCTTGGGCGATAGCAGTCTGCCATTTTCGCTAGCCTCTGCTGCGCACGCAGCGAGGAACTCCGCACTGAATCCGGCGATCCAGAACCGGCCGTTCCGGTAGGTGGCGATGCGCAGAGAATCCATTGGAATTGCAACGCTCACCGCGGGGATCACCGGCAGTACCCACAGGAAATTGTTGCCCAATACGAGCCATGTCGCCGCCATCGCGAGCAATGCGAAAAGCAGGCGGATGCGATACTGGAGGTAGCGATGTCGGCGGTTTACGCAGTACGACACGTAACAGTGGCGGTGGCGGAGCACCAAGCGAAAGGTGGGTGCCCAGTCGAGTCGGCGGCGCCTGCGATCATCCGATGCAACCTCTTCACCGGTGAAAATGCACCGCTGAGGCAAGATCGCTAGACTGCCGACAACGATGCAGTTGCCATCGACTAGCCATTCCGGTTGAGCGGCGGGAACGTCATCCACGATGCTCGGCGAAGCATAGGGATTCAGCGTTTCCGCCGCTTGGGCGGCATCACGATCAGCCATCATTGAAGTCCCGGTGCAGGACGAGTGCACGCAACGCCTCGCAGGGGGCAATCCCCGTGGTTCCGCATCCTCTGATGAAACCGAGCTTACCACAGAGCGCGCGGCGTCTGATCGGCGACTGTCCGCTGTTGGATGCCCGCACTATCATCGCCGCTCAGCGCCCCTGCTGTCTTCCACTTGCTGTCCTGTTTCTATGACTGATCATCGCTCGCAACTGGCGATTTACCGCATCCTCGACGCCTCGGCGAACCGCGCCAGCGAAGGGCTGCGAACCCTTGAAGAATACGCTCGCTTCGTGCTGGAAGATCGTTTTCTCAGCGAGTCTGCGAAAGCGATTCGGCACGAGTTGCAGAAAGCACTGGAAGTGGTGCCGCTGGACGGGCGACTGGCAGCTCGGTCGGTCGCCAGCGACTGCGGAACGGCCATCGTCGCTGACGATGAAATGAACCGCAGCGATCTGCTCGCGGTCGTCGCCGCCGCCGCGTCACGGACCCAGCAATCGCTGCGGTGTCTTGAAGAGTACCTCAAGCCGATTTCCATTCCGGCTGCCGCCAGCGTGGAATCGCTTCGCTATCGCACCTACACGCTCGCCGCAGCGCTCTTGCCGCTCGGGAAAAAAGCGGAGCGGCTCGCGCAGGCCAAGCTCTATTTGCTGCTGGCTGCCGACAGAGATCTCGACCGCTTTGCCGAGCGCGTGGAGCAACTTTATCTCGCGGGTGTCGACATCATTCAGCTCCGCGATAAGGGGTCTGACGATGCGACGCTGTACCGGCTCAGCCAACGCGCCGCGGCCATCGCTCGCCAGCACAACAAGTTGTTCATCGTCAACGATCGAGCGGACATCGCCGCTGCAGCCGGGGCTCAAGGGGTCCACGTTGGGCAAGATGAGTTGCCAGTGGAAGCGGTACGGCGGATTGTCGGTGCCGACGCGCTCGTCGGGGTGTCGACCCACGATCTGGCCCAGGTCAGGGCCGCGGTGCTCGACGGTGCCGACTACATCGGCTGTGGGCCTACCTTTCCCAGCCAGACGAAGTCGTTTGGGTATTTCCCCGGCCTCGCGTTCTTACAGGCTGCGGCCGCGGAAACTCATCTGCCGGCCTACGCGATCGGCGGTATCGAGCTCGCCAATCTAGCCGAAACGTTGGCCAGCGGAATTCATGGGATAGCGGTCGCAAACGCAATCGCCTCGGCCAGTGACCCGGCCGAGGCGACGAAAGCTTTTCGGAAGGTTTTAGACGGCTGAGCAGCAAATGGGCTCAGCCTAACCGGCCTTACCGGGACACGCTGGCCGTCGCCAGATTCTGCTGACGCAGGCCCAGAATGTAGTCGTGAGTAACGTTCAGCACTTCCCGGTTGTAGTAGTAGTCGCGGTAGACCACTTCATTCGCCAACTCGGCCTCGAGGCCTTCTTTCTCTTCTTCCTTCTGCGCGTCCATTTCTTTGCGACGGCGGATGAAGTCCTCTTCAACCAACGACAGCGTCTTTTCTTCCTTCTGCCGCACATACATTTCTTTGCGGCGGAGCAGATCGATGAACTCTTGGTCCTGACCAACACGATCGATGCTCTTCTCACGAATCGCCTGCAGCACGTCCGCAGGCACCATGTTGTAGACGCGGTGTCGTGCGGCGGGCACGCGATCGTGCGGCAGCGCGTAATCGAGGTCGGACTCGCTGATATCCATCACCGAGGTGATCGACGGCAGAATCACATCCGCGGCAACGCCTGCCAACTGGGTGCTGTCGCCATCGGGCAGGTAGAACTGCTGCAGCGTCACCTTGAGCGCGCCGAGGTTGCTGCTGCGGTCGGTACGGAAGATCTCACGGCCCAGATCCATCAGCGTCTGTACGGTGCCTTTGCCGTGCGTCGCCGGATCACCGACGACGATCCCGCGGCGATAGTCTTTGATTGCACCGGCGAGAATCTCGCTGGCGCTCGCTGACAGCTTGCTGGTCATGACGACGAGCGGACCGTCCCAGGCCACGCCGGCTTCATCGTCGGCGTACTCCTGAATGCTGCCATCGCTGTTCTTGACCTGCACGACGGGGCCGCGGTCGATGAACAAGCCGGTCAAGTTGATCGCTTCGGTGAGCGACCCACCGCCGTTGCGGCTCAGGTCGAGCACCACGCCGTCGACGCCTTCGCTGCGGAAGCCGTCCAACAGTCGGCGGACGTCCCGTGTGCTGCTGCGGTGGTCGACCGTATTGCGTCGCGCCCCTTCCATATCCAGGTAGAAGCTCGGCAGGTTGATATAACCGATCTTCAGTTTCGAACCGTCGCCACCCGGCAATTCGTGTTCGATCACTTTGCCGCGGGCCGCGCTGTCTTCTAATTGCACCTGAGTACGAGTGATCTCATAAATTTCGGTCTCGCCGGTGCCGCCTTTCTTCACTCCCAGCCGCACAACCGTCCCCGCTTTGCCACGGATCAGGCTGACAACTTGCTTCAACGGCATTTCGATGATGTCGACCATTTCGCCGGAGCTCTGGCCAACGCTGACGATGTGGTCATCTTCCTTCAGCCGTCCGTCTTTGGCCGCGGCTCCTCCAGGAATCACATTGCTGACCACGGTGTAGCCGTCTTTTTCACGCAGCGCTGCGCCGATCCCTTCGAGGTTCAGTCGCATTTGGATCGTGAAGTCGTTCAGCGAACTGGGCGACATGTAAGTCGTGTGCGGGTCATACCCCATCGTGATCGCCGACAGGTACAACTCGAGGATTTCATCGGAGTCGGTTTGTGCCCAGCGGCGTGCGTAGCGAGCGTAGCGGCGTTGCAGTTGCTCGCGGGCTTCTTCAATCGTTTTGCCGTCGTCCTTGAGGTCCAAAATGTTGAACTTCAGTTGGCGACGCCAACGATCGCGAGCTTCGTCGGCCGACTTCGCATAGGTCGTGGCTTTGGGATCGGTGATGATCGTATCAGGGGCCGTGAAATCAAAGTCCTGCTGCAACAGATCTTGGACCGTCTGCAAACGCTCGTTTACGCGGGTGAGGTACCGCGTGAAGATCTGGTATGCCGGCGAGAGATCGCCGCGCAGCGTCAGATCATCGATCTGAGTGCGATAGCGGTTAAACTCGTCGATGTCGGACTGGTAAAAGTACAACTTCATCGGGTCCAGCGCCTTGAGATAGATATCCAGGGCGCGGGAGCTGATTTGATCGTCGACTTTCTGCGCCGAAATGTGCCGCTTGGGCAGCAGCTGCATCACCAAGCGAGCAACCAAAGTATCCTGGTCGCCAGGTTTTAAGTCGCGGGCTTGGTTGAGTTCCTGGCCAACGGCCAGCGGTCGGTCCGGAAAAGCCGGTTGACTCGACGCGGCCTGACCAGGGGCAGCCGGAGGTGTCAGGGTCGTGGGGGCCAGGCGATCCTGGCCGACGACGGATTGGCCGACCAGTAACATTGTCCCGGCAGCTGCTGCGAACAGCCCAGGGAGACAACGGGAAACGGACCAAAAACCTAGGAATCGCATGCGAATGCCTTCCGGCTGGGGAAATAACAAGAGTGATACTTATAGATACTAGGGAAGCTGACGGCGCGGATCAACGTTGATTCGGTCAACTGGGCGAAGGACGCTCCCCCGACTCGGGCAAAATCGCCAAATCACCGCCGCTGACCAACCGATTTCGCCGGTATCGTCGGCTCTGCGCCAGCGTCACCAGCAGACAAACCGCACTGATCATCACGACGCTGCCCAACACACCCGCTGCGGCTGCGGGAACGTCGTCGACCGCCGGCGGTACACCTTCAGCAACCGCTTCAGGCAACAAGACGACTGCCAGCACGCTGAGAAAATTGTTCACAAAGTGTGCTGCCATCGCCGTCAACACCGAGCCACTCGCCCACGCGACCCAGCCCATGTAAATGCCCAACGCCAGCACTGCCGTGGAGTGCACGGGGTCCAGATGAAACACCGCAAATACCAGCGATGTACACACAATCGCCACAGGAGCACCCCAGGCGGCACCGAGCCGAGTCTGCATGTAGCCGCGAAACACCAATTCCTCGCACAGCCCCGGCGTTGCTCCAACGAGCAGTGCTAGCGGGATCAAAAAGCCGCTTTCTCCTACGAGGCGAAAAACGCCTGACATTTCCTCAAGCGATTCACTTTCGCCCATCAGGGCGCCGACAATCGCTGACGAAATCATGCCGACCAGCGGCGTGCCCATCGCAGCTGTCAGCCACAGCCAAATCGGCCAATTTCCGCGGACCAGCCCCAATCGCCACGCCACCGGCATCGGTGAAGCCAACGCTGCGATCACTGCTGGAGCTGCCATCCCGATCTGCGGCAGCACCAGCATGATCGCCAGCCCCAAGGGCGACTGCGTTACCTGCTCCATCTGAATGCCGGCGCGCGGCTCCGCAGCGTCATCTGCACCCCGAGTCAGCACCGCTGCCAAGGCAACTGCCAACACGGATGTGATTACGTAACAGGCGAAACTTGCGACCAGCACCACTGGAATCGGCCAGACCCGCAGCCGCTGGCGACGTTCGCTCGGTCCGGCCGGCAGAGAAGCTCCGGTCGTCGGCAACGATGCACTCGATGGACCTTCCGGATGAGGCGACAGGTAGGGGTTTTCGTTCAACGGAAGTCTTTGTGGTGCTAGAAAATGCGACGCCCTAAGTCAAACCGAGCCGGGGATCGAGTCCAAACATGACGTTCATGTTCTGCACGGCGGCTCCGCTGGCACCTTTGACCAAGTTGTCGATCGCACAGACGATCACCCAGCGGTTGCCCGACTGCCGCACCGTCATCTGCACACCGTTGGTATGCGTGACGTGTTTGGTGGCGGGCAAATGCGCAACCGCCCGCACAAAGGGCCCGTTGCCATAATAGCGATTCCAAACTTCCGTCACCCGCTCCAGGCTACCCGCCTGGGCCGTGGGGCGAACGTAAATCGTCGACAGGATCCCGCGCTCCATCGGAGTCAGGTGCGGTGTGAAAATGACTTCGGGGCGTTGGCCGCTGAATCGTTGCAGCAAATCGACAATCTCTGGCTGATGCCGATGGTTGCCGACGCTGTAGGCCGAAATCGACTCAGCCGACTCGCAGTACAGCGTGTTGAGCTTCGGAGTGCGGCCGGCGCCGCTGATCCCGCTCTTGGAATCGATGATGATGTCCTCGGTGGCGATCAAACCTTCAGCCAGCAGCGGTCCGAGCGGCAGGATCGCCGATGTCGGATAGCAGCCGGGATTCGCGACCAAGTCCGCCGTCGCGATTTGCTCACCAAACCACTCAGGAAGTCCATACACCGTGTTGCCGACGCGTTCGGGCCAGGGATGGTCGATGCCGTAGTGCCGCGAGTACTCCGCTACATTGGAAAGGCGAAAATCAGCGCTGAAGTCGATCACCCGCACCCCGGCTTCCACCAACTGGCGGACCGTCTCGGCCGATGCCCCGTGCGGCAAGCAGCACATCGCGATGTCGCAGTGAGCTTTGATCTCCGCGGCGTCATAGGCTGTGATCGCCAGGTCGAGGCGGCCGGTCAAAATCGGATGCACATCGCTGATTTTCTGGCCGACTTCGCTGCGGCTGGTCGCTACCGTTACGGCTGCTTCAGGGTGGCGCAGCAGCAGCAGGCAGGTTTCCAGGGCGGTGTAGCCGGTTGCTCCGATGATTCCGACGCGAATACTCATATCGCCACGCACTCTCCACTGGCTGGTTGATCGATTGATCGAGGTTGTCTT
>Ga0065721_10053355_pt1 | contig 10077 bp, 7 predicted proteins | sample Mesricmetagenome_FD_59108 | JGI IMG/M metagenome (GOLD analysis project Ga0065721, IMG submission 59108) | Mesophilic microbial community from rice straw/compost enrichment Sample: eDNA_1 v2 (version 2) | ecosystem: Engineered > Solid waste > Grass > Composting > Bioreactor | place: USA: Davis... | reverse complement strand
CCATTATTTCTCATACGCCCCAATATCATATGCGCCCCCCTTCAACCTGGGGTTACCCACAAAGTCAACCGGAATATTGTAAGAAGAAATATTATATCCCTTGTTGATAGCCGGTGATCCAGTGTTGAGAGCATAGTTGAATGTGGAGGCACTGACGAACTTGGGTGCGTTTAAGTCGCGTGTAAAATAATTGTTCTGCGACTTGACAACAACTGACTTGTTGAGGAGATAGAGGTAAGCATCATTGCCTGTCCTCGGATACTTGTAGGTGCTGTAACTCTTGGGATTGACGATAATGTTATTGTAAACGACATTCTGCGGTACGTTGTCGGCATACAATCGTATTCCATCCTGTCCTGAACTTACGATGGTATTGTTCACGAACTTGAATCCTGCGCCTGTTGCTGTTCGATCGTCGCAGAAAATGCCGTGACCGCCTGTATTAACAATCACATTGTTGTAGACAGAACCTTCGGCGACTCCAATAATCATGACACCATTGCCTTTGCCGTAACGGATGAAATTTCCATGGAATTTGGCGACGCCACCCTCCCCAAACTGCACTGCATGGTTTTGATATTGTTCGTTCTTAACTCCGTAGTTCTCGATTCGGTTATTATATATCTCGGCACCTTTAGGAGTAGAGGCGATTTGAATGCCATCCCAACCCGTGTTCTTGACGATGTTGTCATGGATCTTAACTCCTTCGAGCGTATGAGGCAGGCGCTTTCCGCACGAAGTGTTTACGCCGGTCAGGTAGTTGTTGTTTCCAACATAAAATGCTTCAGCGCCTGTGTTGTGAACATAGTTATGATGGAGAATGACATTCCGCATAACGAAGTTTCCTCGAATTGTTCTGTTATCACAGTTTGGATCTGTTTTCGCCATGATCCCAGCGAAGCCTGAGTTGAAGATCTCTACGTGGTCAACTTCCACGTTAGTTGTGAGCATGTCAAGATGCAAAGATTGGTGACCACCGTTGATCCTTATGCCGTAGACTCCATGTGCGTTTCCACCGGTGATTCGTAGAAATGAGCTGTGTTCTGTCCTGATGCCGGAGGACTTCGTTCCTGCCTTAATGTTCACTGTTCCACCGCAGTTACGAATAATGATAGGTGCGCTTGCTGTTCCGCGGATATTTTTGAATGTCAGGTTTGTGTAGGCGACGCCGGCTTTAAGACAGATCACCGAACCGGGTTTCAGCTTGAGTGCCTCGCCATCGATTTTGGTTGTGTTGGCCGGGACGGTATACGTACAGCCGCAATCGGCCGCAAGGGTTGACGCCGCTGTACCCGACAGAGTTGAGGCACTAATGTCCCCGTTGGCGTCTTGTAAGAACTCTTCTTCGGAGCATTGTAACAAAATACAGACAAAAAATAAACTTATAGCCTTCGCTAGAGCCGCGAAGGCCTTTTGGATTGAGATCATAGGAAATTGGTTAATGGGGTGAATTTTGGTCTGCCTGCCGCGGAGACAGGCAGACCTTTACTAACCGTGCAGACTTCAGATGGATTGGTTGTCTGCGATGAGGGTGGTTAGTTATTAAAGATTGCAGTTCCGATTCTGATTGGCTTTTCTTCGGTTCCTTCGAGGTTGACAAACTCGACGTCTCCATAGCGCTTAGCCTTGTCGAGACAGATGACCGCACCTGCTTTCAAACCGAGTTCGGCACCGTCTATAGTTGAAGCGTCTGTAGGCACTACGTAAGTGCAAGTTTTGCAGTCTTCGATGTCTTCATACGAAGTAAATACGCCACTGATCGTCATGCTGCCAGAAGCGTCTTCCTCAGAAAGGGCTACCTCCTCGGCAGATGCGGCAGCGTCTTGGGGAACGATCTCGTCGTCCGAACAGTTAGTGAGAACAAATACTGTAAATGCTGCGATCAGAATGGCCTTGAATGACATGTTTTTTTTCCTCATAATCGTAAGTGGTTTTCAGCCCGACACAACCTCCTAACTCAGATTTCCGGAAACTTGGCTTGTGCCCTCAGGCGTTTTCGCTGTATTGGTTTAAAAACTTGCGTAAATAAAGCGTCTTCCGACGGGCTAAGATATTTTTGATTGCCCATTCCCGGAATAGGCCGTTTTTCTGCAATTATCTTCGATAAGATTTCAAACATCGAAAATCGGGGCTGAAGGCCGCCAAGCGGCCTTTTTGGACGAGGTAACGCGCATTATCTCACCACGGGTTGCCACCCGTGGCTACTCATATTGAACCCCTCTCGGGGTTCTACTTTATCTCAACTCTAAGAATTAGTGCAACACTACAAGTATCATCCAGGTGAATGTTGCGCTTTGCCTAAAAATGAGACACCATCTGCTGTCTCATCTTCTCATCCGGTAATCTCCCAAATCCTGCGGCCATATTATCAACCATGTGATGCGGTTTCGATGTTCCAGGAATCACGCACGTCACCGCGGGGTGGGAGAGTATGAACTTCAGGAAGAATTGCGCCCAACTCTGACAATCGAACTCCTGCGCCCAGCTTGGAAGTTGCTTATTTCTTACGCGTTGAAAGAGTTGACCACTTTCGAAAGGTTGATTGACCAACACAGCGACTCCCTTCTCCTGCGCGCGGGGAAGCAATTCTTTTTCGGCGTTCCGATCAATCAGGTTGTAATTGATTTGCAAGAAATCCACTTTCTCGCTTGAGATGATCGAAGCCAGCCTGTCGTGAGCGCCGGATGTGTAGTGAGTGAGCCCGATATACTTGATCTTCCCTTGCTCTTTCCAATCACGCAATGTCTTCAAATGGGTTTGCCAATCGACAAGATTGTGGATTTGCATCAACTCAATGTGTTTTCGCCGCATCAGGCGAAACGAGTCATTCATTTGGCGAATGCCGTTATCCCGCCCATTCGTCCAGACTTTTGTAGCGATGAAAAGTCTGTTGCTGATTCCCAACTCAGTTGAGATGTCGCCAACAACTTCTTCTGATCTTCCATACATCGGCGAACTGTCGACAACACTTCCCCCTTTTGAGAGCAAGGTCGTCAATACCTCCTTCAGAGGTGTACGTTCTTCAGCAGAATTCGATACGTCGAAGGTCTGCCACGTGCCGACGCCTACGATCGGAAGACGTTCGCTTGTTGACGGAATGATTCTTTTTTGGATTGTCTCTTCTTTGGGTATCACACGATCACCAAGGGATAGTAGCCCTAATGCGTTCAACCGAAATAAACAATCACGGCGGTTCATGTTCTAGCTACGTCAATCTTAACACCCCATGTTGCATGGGGGCTCGATCCTCTGGCCCAAACGGAATCGTCAAACGCGCCCGTGGCTAATTTCTAACGTCCGCGATAGCGCTGCAACAGACGGCTGACCTCAACATGGCTGCGCAGAGTTGCTTTATTCAGGGTAGATGTGAAGTTGTCTCTGTGACGAATTCTGCTACCTTCCGCAGGCACTGAAATGGCCGACGGCGTTGAGAAGCCGGTCTCTGTTTTTTCAAACGTTTGGACCACAAGAGTTTCGGATACGTTTTGCCACGGATTAATGTTAGCTGCAGTGTAAGTGGCTGCATAGCTCAACACGTCTGCAGCAGGCTCAAATGCTTGATCGATGATATCGATAAAGAAGACTTCGAAGTTCAGTGGATCAAGCGTCCCCTCGTAGTAGGTATAGCTGAGGCCATAGGCCGGAAAGTCGACTACGTTCGGGATAAAAATCAATTCCGGACTTTCGAAACTTCCTGCAGCCGACCCTGCCAGAACTCCTAACCACTCGGAAGTCGATTCTCCAACGCGTAAAATAAGATCCATATCGGCTTGTTGGCCGTCGTCAGGATCGGGCCAAAACAGCGCGATAAGAAGACCATTCTCCTGCTTCAATGAAATTTCCATAGTATTGTCTGTCATAGTTACACCCGCTGGCGCGGTTGCAGTAATCACAATCGATTCGGGATCCAAAGGGAGTGTATTTGGATCGGTATCCTCGAGCAATAGGTCGGAATATAGCCTGATGTTAATGATTCCGGTTGTCTGGCCTGCTTTGATCACGACTTTTCCGATTTCGCCTTGTCCTTTGATGATGGCATAGTCGGGATCCAGTTCCTCGTTGCTCAATGCGGAGACACTGTCCACTGCAGATCCGCTCAATGCGTAAGTGATGGTCAGGTCTTGCGTTGGCGCGGGGGTGGCGATCAATTTGACTTGGATAATACGGTCACTCTCTACAACACTCATGCTTTGGGATTCGAAGGCAACGTCAATGGCAGCATCATCGTTCTTAATTGTAACAATGGTTTTGTCATCTTCAGTCAATTCCACTGCGTCGGTATTTATATCAAATATTGAAATCTCGATGGTTTCATCAGGTTCGAAGTTGTTGTCCTGGATGATTTCAATTTCTATGAAACCCGATGTTTCTCCCTGCTCGATTCTGACCACACCGTGCTGGCCGAGAATTCTATAGTCGGCATTGGCTGTTCCAACCGCGTCTTGATCGAGTGCTGTACCGCCGAGGGTGTACTCGATGCGGAGATCGGCTGAATGTGGTTTGTCAAGGATCAGTTCCACCTCGATGGTTCCCGCACCTTCGTTAACATTCATGGCAGGGTCTGCAAACGATAATTTAGGTTTTGCAGGGGGATCATCGTCTTTGCACGATATAAGTCCAAAGCCGACGAACAACGTCAAGATAGCAATGGACAAGGCTGAAGTGGACACGCGTTTCATGACTAAGTGATTTTGTATGAATATAATCTGAAATAGGTTCTTCTACAAGACTATTTACTTATCGATTGGCGTTGATAAAGACGAAGCTCCATCGCGTACACGGGTTGAAAAACTCATACACGTCATCCTGGAGCTGGAATACGTACGTATTGTCTCCTTCAGTAAGGGCATCCAGGTAGGGGTAAATCTTTTCGATGTCGTCATCGGGATTAGGATTCCCGAAAAGGGAGATCTCACTCTCGAAATCGAACACTAGCCTGTTCTCAACCAAAGTAGGTGTAAAGCGACGTAGTGCAAATGTTACAGATCCATCGGAATTCAAAAGAACAAATCCGATCCCGTAGAGGAAGTCGCCTCCACCAAGATTGAGGCCATAGTACATGTGAAACTCCAACGCACTGCCTAGATCGTTGGCGATCTGCTGTGTTGCGGAGAAGCCATCATTGAAGATCAGGGTCAGCGGGGTAAAATAGAAGTCTGATCGCTGAGCGAATGACCTTCCACTGATGTCGGACAACGTCGTTTGGAACGAAATGTTATCGCCTGCCGAAGTCTGTCCCGAAAGTCCATGAGCGGTAATAGGATTCGCGCAGACATTGATCGTTGACTGAACAAGGTTCGATAACCGCAGACTTTCAATCCTGATGGGATTATTGAGGATGGTTCCTTCGAACACCTCGTCGAAAACAATTCGATCGCCTTCCAAAATATAAGGAGTTGAGAAGTTCACGGATTGTGATGTGGAAGTATTCGATTTCAGCGAGGCAGCATTGATGTTGAGAGTCCTGCGAAATTCATCCATGGAAATGTACAACGCGAGGTCTTTGTTTGTGTAGGTGAGTTTGACTGATGTCGTAAATTTGTCAAAGTCACCACGTATCGCGTTAAGGCCTGTTGCCAATTCCCGACCGAGGAGGTTTTCTGAGTCTGATGAAGCTGGCTCAAAGAGAATAATGTCCTTCAATCCGACATCGGTCTTGCTCCTGAAAACGAGGGCATTGTCGGGGGTCTTGTTAACGTAGTCGAACTCGTACTCTGCACCAAACGTTGCACCCTCCTGTTCGAAGAGAAAGCTGAAAAACGAATAGTTTTCGAAAATGAGTTCAAGCCCCATCGAATTGTCGATCCTGTAGTAGATCGTGTCTGCAAAGAAATCGCCATTAGAAGCACCGAGGTCTGTCTTGATGGAGACCTGGCTATTATTGATGAAACGGAGTAGAACATAGTACGAGCCTGCGTCATCCTGGGGCCTGTATCGCAAAAGCCATCCGTTGGCAGGAGCGGTGAGTTCTTGCCGGAGCGAGGCAATCGCTTCAGAAGCTCGCTCGTCCGCTGTTTTGTCGAACAGTCTTTCTTCGTCGTCCTCGCACGAAAAGAGGAAGGCGAACATCATCAGGGCCGGGTAAAGTAGTTTTTTCATCACTGTAGTTTAGCCTGGATTATGCTGCGCACTTCAAGCAGATCGACGCCTGTATTTTGCTTATAGTGTTCGATCACCGCATTGTATTTTGTTCTCAGCCGTCCGCGTCCTTCGTTTCTCGCTTCACATGCCGCTGTTTGACAGTTTGGTTCATCTTCCAGGTAGTGTGTAAAAAAATCAGGGTGGAACAATATAAACGCCACCACCTCAGAGAAGTCTTCGTTAAAGGAACTTGTTCCGTAGCGCGAAACAAAGCCACGCTGAAGCGCTTCTTCCTCGGTCAGGTTGTACCAGGAACCCGGAGACGTGTAGCCTTGTGGTGAGATATTCTGCCAGGACGAAGGAAGGTTGTAGCGTTGATGCATGATGTGCGCGAACTCGTGATAGATTGTACCAAGCTGTCGCAATACCCACTCCTTATTGTCTGGATTGACAAAGTTGACTTCTGTCAGTGTAATACGTGCGCCTGCGTCCGCCGTTCCCAGTGTCACGGTTCCATCGCTGTTATACATCATCGACCCGATCAACACGATTTCCGCCGGCACGTGTGCCCGGAAGAAGCGATTACCGTTGGCAACGCTTACGAAGGGTTCAATCCAGTATTCAGTAAGAAAGTCCAACATTGGCTGGACGACCTCCAGTTTGGGTGGAGTCACGCGTTTGGTTGGATCGACGTATCGGTCGACAAACCTATAGCGCACAGCGACACCGTATTCATCGAGAAAGTGTTCCTGGATGTACTTATCCAGTGGCTCGTCTGAGTAGGGTTGTTCCTTCACTGGGGCGTGCACTTCTTCGTCCGGGTAACAGGCTGTTACCACTATGAGTGCTCCTGTCAGCAACAATGAGAATATCTTCCTTGCCATGGCTTAGCGTGGATTTGGTTCAAGACCACCGACATCAATTGCCGACTGTGGTATCTGTATTGCTTTTCTTTCATCATCTGCTTTCAGGGTGTCAACACCGCCATCCTGAAAGACGTGTACAACGGATGCTCCGAAGCGTTTGATGTCAAACCACCGCATGCCTTCGTGCATGAATTCTTTCTGCCTTTCAGAGATTATCATGAAGAACGCATTCAGTCTATCGTTGGAACTACCGTAGTACTGGCGCAACAGGTTTCGCAGTCCATCGGTAGTGATATTGTTAGGGTTGGTGCCCTGGCTCGGACGATATCGGCGCCGCGCAAGGAGCAACAGGTCTGCCAATGCGCCGGGGACGTCGTTTTGCGCCAGCAAACACTCAGCGCGGTTCAAGAGAACTTCCTCTCCGCGGAAGCCCAGAAAGATTGTGTAGTTGAGTCCTACATTGGATGTGAGACTGCTGCGCTCAAACAGGAACTCGTATTTAGTTGCAGCCAGACCGTTTTCACCCGCTACCCAAGCCGGATCTTCGCGTTCGTCTGTAAGACTAAACGGGTTAGATCCATACATGTTTCCGTACATGTTTTGCGTTGGCCAGTACCCGAGATTGGGGAGATGGAAGTTCGAGACCTGGCGAATCAGAAGAAGGTTGCTTGCGTCTCCTGGTGAATGATACAACCGAATGTAGTCCTCAGTGTTGATCCGTTGCTGCAGGAGAAGCGGAATGTTCTTCACGAAAATCGATGGATCTGCTCCAAGCAATTGGTTGCTGTACTTGAGACAATTCGCGATGTCGCCTTTGAAAAGGTAGAAGCGTGACGCGAAGGCAAGTGCAGCATTGCGTGTAAAGTGATACTTGCCAGAGTGGGCATAGTAAGTATCGTTGACGAGATCGAGGCCATCCAGCAAGTCCCGCTCGATCTTGTTGTACACTTCTTCTACCGTGTTTCTTTTGTATTTCTTGATAAATACTGTTTCGGGTTCTTCGACATACGGAATACCGAGATCTACATCCGCCGTTGTAGGATCGTAATGTTTCGCGAACAAGTTCACGAGCATGAAGTGTCCGTAAGCGCGGGTCAGTAAAGCCTCGCCTTTGATTGCTCTCTTATAGTTGCGGTCCCCTTCCATACCATCGATTACAGCGAGCACCTCATTTGAGTGGGCGATCGCGTCGTAGGTGCCTGTCCAGAAGTAGCTGGGAGTGTCCTGGCTGATGCCGGTAAAATCCGACCATGTGAAAGCCTGATCGTGTTCGGGGAGTTTCTGAGTACCGCGTGTATACGCCACGTTATCGCTCATCCATTCGGTGAACGTGTAGGCAGCACTTGAATAAGCGTTCGTGAGCAATTGCGCAGCCTTTTCCGGCGTATTCAACTCTACACGATTGTCGGGATTCTCATCGAGGAAATTGTCGCATCCGTTCCCCGTTACCAGGAGTAGCGCAAGCAAGGAGTATTTGAGATACGTTTTCATGACTTTAGAACCCAATATTGATTGATGTTGTGATCAGTCGCGGCTGAGGGAGGGCGACTCCACCGGAAGAGAAGAATTCCGGATCCTGCCCGTTCAGTTTCGAATCAGAATAAAGAAGCCTCAGGTTCTGAGCTTCTACCGACAGCGATGCTGTGTTGGCGCCAATACGTCTCGCGATCGAAGCCGGGAAGTTGTAAGCAAGCCTGACGGACTTCAATCGAACGTATGTTCCGTCTGCAACCCTGACGTTACTCTTGTTATAAAGATCGTATGCCAGCTGGTAATCGGACGATTCACTTTCGAGTGTCTCTTTGTCGAGAATGACAGGAACGTTTGTGACGTTTTCATCACCAGGAACTACCCAACGGTTGATAAAACTGGTTGGCATTGAACTGAAGTCAGTGTACCGTGGATAGAACGCGTCGTCGAGCCGAATCTTATAGTCGAACTTGAATGACAGGAACACGCTCAGGGAAAAATTCTTGTAGCTGAACGCGTTGTTAAGTCCTCCGGCGCCACGGGGTTCGGCAGAACCTTCAAACTTCAGAATGCTGGTGAGATTCTCACGATCCTGGAGATCATAGTTGTAGACTGTCTCGCCGGTGCCGTCGTAGAATGTCGGGATTCCACGAGCATCCAGGCCTGCGAATCTCGTGGAGAAGAGTCCTCGTCTTGGCCCTCCTGCGACGGCTGCGCCGCCTTGTATAATTGCGTCACCGATACGTGGGTTGAACTCAAGCCGGGTGATACGGTCGTGCGTATAGCCTACGTTAAAGTTTGTCGACCATGAGAAGTCCTTGTACGAAACATTAAGTGTGTTAATGGAAACTTCGAATCCCTTGGAGGTCATGTCGGCATAGTTACCCCACTTATAGGCGTTGCCACCGACTCCACTGGTTTGCATAAGTCCGATCAGGTCAAAAGAGTTGCGGAAGTATGCGTCAGCAGTTCCCGTTATCCGTTCGTTGAAGACCCCAAAGTCAACACCAACGTTAAATTCATTCAGTTTCTCCCAAGTAAGGTCAGCGTTCTCGAGGTCCTGGATATACAAATATGTCTCCACATCGGTCGGTCTCAATGTTACGGCCGATCGCAGGTTCAAAAGTGCGCTGGTGTTCGGACCAAGGTTGGCCGACAATCCGTAAGTGGCCCGGAGTTTAAGGTAGTTCAACCAAGGAAAGTTGATGAATGATTCTCTGTCAATATTCCATGCTCCGCTCACGTTCCAGGTAGGGAGATAGCGCGCGCGTTTGCTTCTGCCGAGTCGGTTTGACCCGTCATATCGCACGGTTCCGTTGAAGATGTATTTCTCATCAAAGGAATATGCACCTGTAAGAAGGAAACCAGCAAAGCGCTCCCTGTCGACAGCCATTTCGTAGATCTGGATACCCTGGCGATTGAGGAATTCAATCATGAGCGGATCCGTGTTGACAATACCACCGTTCTCATATACAACCCCAATACCGTCAAATCTCCGCGCCATGCGATCGGTGTACTTAATCTCCTGCGCCGCGAGCAAACTCACATTGTGGACTGTATTAAATGTCTTTGACCACTCAAGAGTATTGCGTACGTAGAAGTTCTTGAGCTCATCCTGGTTGACGTTGTTGAACCCACCCTCAGGCAAAACCACTTTGGG
>Ga0065721_10001031_pt1 | contig 10077 bp, 10 predicted proteins | sample Mesricmetagenome_FD_59108 | JGI IMG/M metagenome (GOLD analysis project Ga0065721, IMG submission 59108) | Mesophilic microbial community from rice straw/compost enrichment Sample: eDNA_1 v2 (version 2) | ecosystem: Engineered > Solid waste > Grass > Composting > Bioreactor | place: USA: Davis... | reverse complement strand
GCGCGCCCTGCGCGGGCTGCCCGGCTACGCCGGCGCGACCCTGATCGGCGACGGCCGCCTGGCGCTGATCCTGGACGTCGACGGCCTGCGTGCCAGCAGCCACTGACCGCGGCATCCGTGCGCCTCCCCGCGGATCCGCGGCGGGCGCTTCCCTCAAGTGATCCTTCACGACCGCCGATAACCCGACACATGGACATCCTCAGTCTCATCGGTCTGCTCCTCGCGCTCGTCGCGCTGGTCGGCGGCGCCATCCTCAAGGGCGCCGGCGTCGGCTCGCTGTGGTCTTCGGCCGCGTTCGTGATCGTGATCCTCGGCACCCTCGCGGCGATCTTCGTGCACACCCCGCCGCCGGTGTTCAAGCGCGCGCTCGGCATCGTCGGCTGGATCCTGCGCCCGCCGGCCGCCGACCGCGCCGAACTGATGGCGCAGATCCTGGAGTGGAGCAACATCGCCCGCCGCCAGGGCCTGCTCGGCCTGGAGCAGCAGGTCGGCGAGCAGCAGGACCCGTTCCTGAAGAAGGGCCTGCAGATGCTGGTCGACGGCGTGGAGCCGGAGCAGATCCGGCACATGCTGGAGATCGACCTGGAGAGCCAGGAGAACCAGGAGCTGGCCGCTGCCAAGGTGTTCGAGGGCATGGGCATCTACGCCCCGACCCTGGGCATCGTCGGCGCCGTGTTCGGGCTGATCGCGGTGATGAAGAACCTGGCCGATCCGTCCAAGCTCGGCCACGGCATCGCCGCCGCGTTCACCGCGACCATCTACGGCATCGCCTCGGCCAACCTGTTCTTCCTGCCGATCGCCTCCAAGCTCAAGGCGGTGATCGGCCGGCGCACCGGCGAGCGGGAGATGATCATCGAGGGCCTGATCGCGATCGCGCAGGGCGAGAACCCGCGCAACATCGAGTCCAGGCTCGCCGGCTTCCTGCACTGACCCGGACCCGGCGATGGCGCGCAAGAAGAAGCACGAGGAGCACGGCAACCACGAGGCGTGGGCGATTCCCTACGCCGACCTGATGACGCTGCTGCTGGCGTTCTTCGTGGTGATGTACGCGATCTCCAGCCTCAACGAGGGCAAGTACCGCGTGCTGGCCGACGCCCTGACCGCCGCCTTCGGCGGCGCGCCGCGCACCATCAACCCGGTGCAGGTGGGCAACCACCAGCTGCAGGGCTCGGACTACGACCGTCCCTCGCCGATCAAGTCCGGCGCCCGCCAGGGCCCGGCGGCGCCCTCGCCCGCCCCCAACCCGACCCTGCTGCCATCGCTGGCCTCGCACCTGCGTACCGGCGTGCCGGTCGACGTGTCCGACCGCGCCGCCGTGCAGCGGGCGCAGCAGCAGCTCGGCAGCATCGCCACCCGGCTGGAGGAGGCGCTGGCGCCGCTGGTCGATGCGCGGCTGATCACCGTGCGCCGCGCCGAGCTGTGGCTGGAGGTCGAGATCAACAGCGACATCCTCTTCGACACCGGCTCGGCCGCGCTCGACGCCTCGGCGCGCGAGGTGCTCACCCGCCTGGCCGACGTCCTGCGCGATACCCCCAACCCGGTGCGCGTCGAGGGCTATACCGACAACCGCCCGATCAACACCTTCCAGTTCCCGTCCAACTGGGAACTGTCCGCGGCGCGCGCCGCCAGCGTGGTGCACCTGTTCTCGGCCAGCGGCGTGGCGCCCGAGCGGCTGGCCATGGTCGGCTACGGCGAGCACCGCCCGCGTGCGGACAACCTCACCGAGGAAGGCCGCAACCGCAACCGCCGCGTGGTGCTGATCGTGCTGGCCGCGCCGGGCGCGGTCGGCGACGGCGGAGCCGACGTGGACGAAGGCGCGGCGGTCAAGAGCAAGGCCGCGCTGCCGATAGGAAAAGTGGCGGCAAGCGCCCGGGTGCCGGACCGCGCGGCACCTGGAGGGGTGCCCGCCGGCACGGCATCCCACGGGGCCGTGGCCGACCGAACGACAGGAGGATCCGACTGATGCGCGTGTGGGCGATCGCCAACCAGAAAGGCGGCGTGGGCAAGACCACTACCACCCTGGCACTGGGCCGCGGCCTGGCGGCGCGCGGCAGCCGCGTGCTGCTGGTCGACCTGGACCCGCATTCGTCCATGACCCGCACCTTCGGCGTGCCGGTGGAGCCGGCCCCGGAAGGGGTGATGGAGCTGTTCGCCACCCCGCCGCGCGAACTGGCCAGCCTGGTGCGCACCAGCGCGGTCGAGCGCATGGACTACGTCTGCGCGCAGACCGCCCTGGCGACCCTGGAGCGGCGCAGCGCCAACCAGCCCGGCCTGGGCCTGGCCCTGTCGCAGGCNCTGTCGCGCCATGCCGGCCAGCACGACTACGTGCTGCTGGACTGCCCGCCGACCCTGGGCCTGCTGATGATCAACGCCCTGGCCGCGGCCGACCGCGTGATCATCCCGACCCAGGCCGAGCCGCTTGCCCTGCACGGCCTGGCCGGCATGGTCCGTACCGCGGAGATGGTCGAGCGCTCGCGCCGCCGTCCGATGCCGGTCTCGGTGCTGCCGACCCTGTACGACCGCCGCACCCGCGCCGGCCAGGATGCGCTCAAGCGCATGCAGGAGGAGCACGGCGACCGCGTGTGGGACGACGCCATCCCGGTCGATACCCGCCTGTGCAACACCGAACTGCTGGTGCAGCCGGCCGGCGCCGAGGGCGCCTACCCCGGCCGCGCCCTGTCCGCCTACCGCCGTGCGCTGGACTGGATCCTGGCCAGCGAGGCGCAGTCCCTGGAACAGGCAGCATGATCGCGGCCGAAGTACTCGACGACTACCTGGACGGTCTGCTGGTCGCCGGTCCGGCCAACGCCGCTCCGGCGGCCAGGGCCGAAACCGAAGGCAAGGCCGAAACCGAAAACAAGGCGGGAGCCGGGGCCGAAGGCGGCCCCGCTCCGGTCGAAGCCGTGCCCCCCGCGCCGTCGGCCGAGGTCGAGACTGCCGTGGCAGTCGAGGCCGAAGCCGGGGCCCGCGTGGAAGTCGAAGTCACCCCGCCGGTTGCGCAGGCGCCCTCGGCCGCTGCCGCGCCTGCCCAGGTCCAGCCCGCCGCACCCGTTGTACCCCCGGCGGCAGTTCCAGCGCCGGCACCCGCGGCAGCGATGCCGGTTGCTCCCGTCGCGCCTTCGGCGCGGGTCGCGCCGCCGGCTCCCACCCCCGTTGCCCGTCGTCCGCAGGCGCCCATGCCTCCGCCGGCGGTTCCACCGCGCCACGGCGTCGCGTCCGCCCATGGCGAGGATGCCCCGGCCAGCAAGCAGCCGGCCGAGCGCACCTCGCGCTGGCTGCGCCTGCGCTGCGGCGGCCAGCGCTACGGCCTGGAGCTGCTCAAGGTCCAGGAAGTGGTGCTGCCGGTTCCGCTGCTGCCGTTGCGCGGCACCGCCCAGGCCATGCTCGGGGTGATGAACCTGCGCGGCCAGGTCGTGCCGGTGCTCGACCTCGGCATGCACCTGGGCCAGGCCACCCAGCCGGACGACGCCTCGACCCGCTTCGTGGTCCTGGAGGAGAAGGGTGAGATCCTGGGCCTGCGCGTGAGCGCCGTCGAGGACGTGGTCAACCTCGGCGAAGGCCAGGTCGAGCCGCCCGGGACCACCCAGGTCAGGCCCGGTGGCGACGGCCTGTTCCGCGGCATCGCCCGCCTCGGCGGGGAGCCGATGGTGCTGCTGGACGCCTCCTGCCTGCTCTCCCCGGCCAATCCCGGCGAAGGGCGCTAAAGCCTGCGCCCGATCGGCCGCTATCCAGACCGACCCCCACCGCGTGGAGTAGCGATGAACACCGTTTCCCTGGGCGAGGACCTCGGCATNGAGGCCAGCGCGGAGCTCAAGGAACGCCTTGCGGCACACCTGGACGCCAGCGAGCTGGCGCTCGACGGTACGACCGTGCGCCGCGTGCATACCGCCGCGATGCAGGTGCTGTGCGCGTTCTTCCGCACCCGGCGCGAACTGGGCCGCCGTACCGAGCTGTCCGGCTGCAGCGACGCCCTGCGCGACGCCGCGCGCCTGCTGGGCCTGTCGGCCCAGCTTGGACTCACCGACCAACAAGACTTGAATAAGAACACCGTGGAGAACGCCGCATGAGCGCACGCATTCTGGTAGTGGACGATTCGGCCTCGATGCGCCAGATGGTCTCTTTCGCCCTGACCTCCGCCGGTTTCGCCGTGGAGGAGGCCGAGGACGGCCAGGTGGCGCTCGGCCGCGCCCAGGGCCAGCGCTTCAACGCGGTGGTGACCGACGTGAACATGCCGAACATGGACGGCATCTCGCTGATCCGCGCCCTGCGCGCCCTGCCCGACTACAAGTTCACCCCGATGCTGATGCTGACCACCGAGTCGGCGGCGGACAAGAAGGCCGAAGGCAAGGCCGCCGGCGCCACCGGCTGGCTGGTCAAGCCGTTCAACCCCGAACAGCTGGTAGCCACCGTGCAGAAGGTCCTGGGCTGAGCCCGGACCACCCGCTTCATTCCCAAGTTTTCGAGCGCGCCCCATGAGCATGGACCTGCAACGCTTCCACGCAACCTACTTCGAGGAAAGCCGCGAAGGCCTGGACGCGATGGAGGCCGGCCTGCTGGAGCTGGAAGGCGGCAGCACGGATCCGGAAGTCATCAACTCCGTGTTCCGCGCGGCGCACTCGATCAAGGGCGGCGCGGCCACCTTCGGCTTCGAGAAGATGGCCTCCCTGACCCACGTGCTGGAGACGCTGCTGGACGAGATCCGCGGCGGCAAGCGCGCCCTGGCCGCCAGCGCGGTCGACGCCATGCTCGGCTCGGTCGACGTGCTGCGTGCCCTGCTGGCCGAGGCCGAACAGGGCCGCCCGGCCGATCCGGCCGCGGTCGCCGCCGTGCACCAGCGCCTGCAGCAGGAGCTGGGCCAGCCCGGCGCCGCCGTGGCCAAGGCCGCGGCCGAACCGGAGCCGGAAGGCTGGGACATCGCCTTCGCCCCGGCCCCGTCGCTGTTCATGAGCGGCAACGACCCGCTGCGCATCATCCGCGAGCTCGAGCACCTCGGCCCGCTGGAAGTGAACGCGCGGCTGGAGAAGCTGCCCGAATTCGCCCACCTCGATCCGCTCGAGGCGTGCATCGCGTGGGACCTGGGCCTGCGCGGCAAGGTGCCGCGCAGCGCCATCGACGACGTGTTCGCCTGGGTCGTGGACGATTGCGAGCTGGATATCCGGCCGCAGGCGCCGGCTCCGGCGGCCGCGCCGGCCCCGATCGCCGCCGCGGCCGACGGTTCGCAGCCGGCTGCCCCGGCGGCCGGCACCGCCGCCGCCCACGGCCACGAGGCCGAGACCTCGATCCGCGTCAGCGTCGACAAGGTCGATGCCCTGATCAACCTGGTCGGCGAGCTGGTCATCACCCAGGCCATGCTCAAGCAGGTCAGCGGCGGCATGGACCCGACCCAGGCCGAGCGCCTGTTCGCGGGCCTGGAGCTGCTCGAGCGCAACACCCGCGACCTGCAGGAAGCGGTGATCGGCGTGCGCATGCTGCCGGTGGACGCGGTGTTCCGCCGTTTCCCGCGCCTGGTGCGCGACCTCTCCACCCGCCTGGGCAAGCACGTGCGCCTGCGCACGATCGGCGAAGGCACCGAGCTGGACAAGGGCCTGATCGAGAAGATCGCCGACCCGCTGGTGCACCTGGTCCGCAATTCGATCGACCACGGCCTGGAAATGCCGGACGCGCGCAAGGCGGCCGGCAAGGACGAGACCGGCACGATCACCCTGGCCGCCTCGCACCAGGGCGGCCACATCGTGATCGAAGTGGCCGACGACGGCCGCGGCCTCAACCGCGGCAAGATCCTGGCCAAGGCCGCCGAGCGCGGCCTGGCGATTCCGGAGAACCCGACCGATTCGCAGGTCTGGGACCTGATCTTCCAGCCCGGCTTCTCCACCGCCGACCAGGTCACCGACCTGTCCGGCCGCGGCGTGGGCATGGACGTGGTGCGCAAGAACATCCAGGCCCTGGGCGGCGAAGTCCAGCTCGAAAGCGCCGAAGGCCGCGGCACCCGCGTGGTCATCCGCCTGCCGCTGACCCTGGCCATCCTCGACGGCATGGTCGTCTCCAGCGGCGGGGAGATCCTGATCCTGCCGCTGAGCCACGTGCTGGAGGCGCTGCAGCCCCAGGCCGAGGACATCCGCACCGTCGCCGGCGACGGCCGCGTGCTGCGGGTACGCGGCGAGTACCTGCCGCTGCTGTCGCTGTCCGACAGCTTCGGCTTCGGCGGCGGCGCCAACGAATCGCTGGTGGTGGTGGTCGANGGCGACGGCCAGAAGCTGGCGCTGGAGGTNGAGGAGCTGGTTGGCCAGCAGCAGGTCGTGGTAAAGAACCTGGAAAAGAACTACCGTCGAGTGCCGGGCATCTCCGGCGCGACCATCCTCGGCGACGGCCGCGTGGCCCTGATCGTGGACGTCGGCGGCCTTGCCCGCCAGCGCCAGCTGCCGCAGGCTGCGTAATCCAGGCGACCCTCCGTGGCGGAGGGNCAAATCCCGCCCGGGGAGGCCGATAAGGCCGATACCCGGGCCCCTACCGCATTGGCGCATGACGGCAGGTATCGAACCGAGNACGACACCCATCGAATCCGACGACGCGGAACGCTACATGCTGCGCGATCCGCGCGAGATCGTGCGCGTGCTCCAGGCCCTGATCGACAACCGCGCCCTGATCAGCGCGCACCTGAAGCCGGGCGGCCGGCCCTGCCCGACCGCGCTGCTGGAGGTGGACGGCGACGAGGTGCTGATCGACGGCAACCGCGACGAAACCCTCAACCTGCGCGTGCTCGCCTCGGACTACCTGGTCTGCGTCTCGCAGCTGGACCGGGTCCGCGTCCAGTTCCGCCTGCAGCACCTGCGCCGGGTCGACGGCGACGGGCCGGTGGCCTTCGCCGCGCCCCTGCCCGAATCGGTGCTGCAGCTGCAGCGGCGCGAGCTGTACCGGCTGGAGCTGGTCCCCGGACCGGTGGTCACCGTCCAGGTCCAGCTGCAGGCGGTCCCCACCGATGCGCCGCCGCTGCCGGTGCGGGTCCTGGACATCAGCGGCGGCGGGCTCGCCCTGGGCCTGACCGACGAGGACCAGGCCCACTTCACCCAGGGCCGGCAGTTCGACACCTGCACCCTGGAGCTGCCCGACGGCGGGGAGCCGATGCGGGTGCGCCTGCAGGTCGCCCATATCTCGCAGCCGCAGGAGCTGGCCCGCTACCCGGTGCGCGCGGGCTGCCGCTTCCTCGGGCTTTCGCCCCTGGCCGAGCGGCGGATCCTCCAGTTCATCTTCCAGGTCGAGCGCCAGCGCAAGGCCCGCGAACGCCGGGCGGTCTGATCCGCCTAAAGTTACCGCCGGTACGGCCGATTCTCCTCAGGACCCGACCCGCGCACCGCGCGGCCACGCCCTGCAGGAGCGAATCCCATGAGCAGTACCCCGGCCCCCACCACCGGCGAATTCCTTAGCTTCACCCTCGGCGACGAGCACTACGGCGTCGACATCCTCAAGGTCCAGGAGATCCGCGGCTACGACGCGGTCACCCGCGTCCCCGACGCGCCGGAATACATCAAGGGCGTGATCAACCTCCGCGGCACCATCGTGCCGGTGATCGACCTGCGGCTGAAGCTGCGCCTGAAGGAAGCGCGCTACGACAGCTTCACCGTGATGATCGTCCTCAACGTGGAAGACCGTGTCGTGGGCATCGTGGTCGACGGCGTCTCCGACGTCGTACCGCTGACCTCCGAGCAGATCCGCCCGACCCCCGAGTTCGGCGCCGCCGTGGATACGCGCTTCATCAGCGGCATCGGCACGCTCGACGAGCGGATGCTGATCCTGCTGGACATCGAAACCTTGCTGGACAGCACGGAACTGGGCGACGCCCAGGCCGCGCTGGCGCCGGCCGCCTAAAGCCTCTCCCCGGGCTGCCGATAGCCAATCCCGGCAGCCCGCCCTTTCCTTTTCCCGCCATTGGAGTAATCCCCCATGAAGCGTTTCACCAAGACCATCCACCTCATCGCCGTGCTGCTGGTGGCCCCGGCCGCCTATGCCCAGGACGCCGTCCCCGCCGAGCACGCGCTGCGTTTCGTCGGCAAGGACGTGATGGTCTGCGGCAAGGTCGAGAAGACCCGCTGGGCCCAGAACACCGAGGGCGAGCCGACCTTCCTGTACATGGGCGGTACTTTCCCGCGCCACACCTTCTCGGCGCGCATCCCGGGCGACCAGCGCGGCAAGTTCAAGCCGACCCCGGAAGAGCTGGAAGGCCGCGACGTCTGCGTGGTCGGCACCGTCCAGCGCGACGCCAGCCGCGCCGAAATCGCCGTCACCTCGCCGTCCAACATCAAGCTCGCCACGCTGAAGTAATCCTCTTCCGGGGTGCGCGCATCCCGTAGACCCACTTGCCGCGAATATCGGGAGAGAACGCTGCAATGCAATGGATCAAGAACCTCAAGCTCACGCCGAAGCTGATGCTGGCTTTCGGCGTGGTGCTCGTGCTGCTCGCCGCGCAGGGTGTCGGTGCCTACTACGGGCTTTCGTCGCTCAACCGCGCCACCACCAACCTCGCCGAAGGCAGCATGGAGAGCGTGGCCACGGCCGGCGAGCTCCGCGCCCTGCTGGGTGAGTACCGGACCGCGTCCTACCGCGGCCTGGTACGCGCCAGCGAGGCGGTGAAGCTCGACGCCCGCGAGCGCTCGAACAAGCTCTCGACCGAGATCGACGAAGCCCTGGCCGCCCACGCCAAGCTGGTCAGCAACGACCAGGAGCGCAAGCTCCTGGACGAAGTGACCGCCGCCTGGCAGAAGGCCCGGATCTCGTACGAGTCGGTCAACGANNTGATCGACCTGGAGCTGCCGGACGACGCCCTGGACACCTTCCTGGGCGAAACCTCGGACCTGCACAACGCCGCCACCGCCGCCGTCACCGCGCTGATCCAGGAAACCGACCGCCAGGCCGACCAGTCCGTGGCCAGCGCGGGCACCGCCTACGCGACCTCGGTGACCACCATCGTGGTGATGCTGCTGGTGGGCGTGGCCGGTGGCCTGGCCATCGCCTTCTTCATCGCCCGCAACCTGGCCGGTGCGATGCGCGGTGCCGTGGCCGTGGCCAACGACGTCGCCACCGGCAAGCTGGACAGCCGCATCGACATCCGGGGCTCGGACGAGATCGCCGACCTTATGCGCGCGATGCAGCGCATGCAGCACGACCTGCGCGAGCGCACCGAGCGCGACCAGAAGGTCGCGGCGGAGAACCTGCGCATCCGTACCGCGCTGGAAGCCTCCACCACCGGCCTGATGATCACCGATCCGGAATACCGCATCGTCTACCGCAACCCGGCGCTGGCCCGGATGCTGGAAGGCCATGCGGACCAGGTCGCGGCCGCCCTGCCCCACCTTGACATGGAGGCGCCGCTGGTCGGCCAGCCGGTCGAGGTCCTGGAGATCGGCGGCAAGATCGCGCAGGACTTCGTCGCCCGCCTGGAGCGCGAAGGCAGTGCCGCCCGCGAGGTGCAGTACGGCGATGCCTGCTTCGCGCAGAACATCTCCACCATCCTCGACGCCGAAGGCAAGTACGTCGGCATGGTGTGCGAGTGGCGCGACCGCACCGGCGAGATCCGGGTCGAGCAGGAAGTGGCGCGCGTGGTCGAGGCCGCCGCGGCCGGCGACCTGTCCGGGCGCATCGACACCGGCGACAAGCAGGGCTTCCTGCTGCAGCTGGCGGTNCAGCTCAACGGCCTGCTGGACGCCAACGCGATCAGCCTGGCCGAGGTCTCGCGCCTGCTGACCGCCCTGGCCCAGGGCGACCTGACNGTGCGCATGGANGGCNAGTTCCACGGCGTGTTCGCGCGCATGCGCGACGACGCCAACGCCACCGTCGACCAGCTGACCTCCATCGTCTCGCGCATCCAGGCCGCCTCGGCCGCGATCAACGCCGGCGCCACCGAGATCGCCTCCGGCAACAACGACCTGTCCCGCCGCACCGAGCAGCAGGCCGCCAACCTGGAGGAAACCGCCGCCTCGATGGAGGAGCTGACCTCCACCGTCAAGCAGAACGCCGACCACGCCCGCCAGGCCAACCAGCTGGCGATCGGCGCCGCCTCGGTCGCCTCGCAGGGCGGCCAGGTCG
>Ga0065721_10053353_pt1 | contig 10080 bp, 12 predicted proteins | sample Mesricmetagenome_FD_59108 | JGI IMG/M metagenome (GOLD analysis project Ga0065721, IMG submission 59108) | Mesophilic microbial community from rice straw/compost enrichment Sample: eDNA_1 v2 (version 2) | ecosystem: Engineered > Solid waste > Grass > Composting > Bioreactor | place: USA: Davis... | reverse complement strand
CGCCGAAGGTGCTGCGGAGGGCGGCGATCTCAGCGCCGAGGTCGAGCTCGATCATGACCGCTCCAGACTACGGCGTAACCTGGGGGACGATGAGCACAGGGGCGGATGCCGGGGAGACCCCGTTCCGCTGGCGCTCGGTCGTCGCGGTCGTCTTCCTGCCGACGATCGCGTTCGCGATGGGGCAGTTCGCGCTCATCCCCGTCATCCCGGCCCTCGCCCGCGGGCTCGGCGCCGACCTCGGCGGGGCTGCCCTCATCGCCTCCATGCTCGTCGTCGGCCAGCTGCTCGGCGACATCCCGAGCGGCGCGATCGTCGCGCGCATCGGCGAGCGCCGCGCGATGCTCGGGGCCACCGCCCTCGCGCTCGTCGGCGCGGCGACGCTCCTGCTGGCGCCGCATCCGGTGCTGCTCGGCCTCGGGGTGCTGCTCGTCGGCATCGCGGGCGCCTCCTTCGGACTCGCCCGGCACGCGTTCATGACGACCTTCGTTCCCCTGCACGTGCGCGCCCGGGCCCTCTCGACGCTCGGCGGCAGCAACCGCCTCGGCGCCGTCGCCGGGCCGTTCGCGGGCGCCGCGTTGCTCACCCTCACCGGCCAGCCGGCGAGCGTCGTCGCGCTCCTCGCGGGCTGCTGCTTCGTCGCGGCGACCCTCCTGCTCGTGCTGCGGGATCCCGCGGCGGCGCTCTCCCGCGGTCCGCGCACGCGCGGCGAGGACGAGGTGGATGCCGAGGCGACGAGCCTGTGGCGCACGTTGGGCGAGAAGCGCAACGTGCTGCTCACGCTCGGCGTCGGATCGGCGATCCTCTCCGGGCTGCGGCAGGTGCGCACGGTCGTGCTGCCGGTGTGGGCGGTGAGCATCGGCTTCGACGCGCCGCAGACGTCGCTCGTCATCGGCGTCGCCGGCCTCATCGACTTCTCGCTGTTCTTCCTCGGTGGCTGGATCATGGATCGCTTCGGGCGGCTCTGGGCGATCCTGCCGTGTGCGATCGGGCTCTCGGCGGGGCTCATCGCCCTGTCCTTCACGCACGACCTCGAGGCGCGCGGCGCGTGGTTCATCGGCATCGCCGTCGCGCTGTCGATCGCCAACGGGCTCGGCTCCGGCATCCTCATGACGCTCGCCGCCGACCTCGCCGACCGGCGCAACCCGGCGCCGTTCCTCGGGGCGTGGCGCTTCACGACCGACCTCGGCGGCGCGAGCGCGCCCGTGCTCGTCACGACCCTCACGGCGGCGTTCTCGCTCGCGATCGGCGTCGCGACCCTCGGGGTGATCGGATTCGCCGGCGCCGCCCTCCTCGCGGTGTTCGTGCCGCGCTACGTCTCCTCCCGTCCGGGAGAGGGGCGGGCGTAGCGGGGCGCGCATCCCGCAGAATGTTCGGGTGCCCGACAGCCCTCTCGCTCTGAGCCCCTACGCGGTGCTCGGGGTCTCGGCGCAAGCGAGCCCCGCGGAGCTGCGGCGCGCGTTCCGGCGACGGATGCGCGAGACGCACCCCGACACGGGCGGCAGCGCCGTGGAGTTCGACCGCGTGCTGCGCGCGTGGGAGCTCGTCGGCACGCCCGAGGCGCGCGCCGCCTACGACTCGGGCACCCGACAGTCGGGCGACGGGGAGGGCGGTCGCACGTGGGCGCCGCCCGCGCCGCGGAAGCGCGAGAACGCGTCACGCCCGCAGGCGCGCACGCACGGGCATCCGGGCGGCTGGTATCGCGAGCGCTACCTCGAGCTGCTGCGCGAGTGGGTCGGCCGCGGCGCCGACATCCCCGACCCCTACGACCCCGCACTCGTGCGCTCCGCGCCCGGCGAGGTGCGCCACCTGCTCGCGGCGGCGATCGCCGAGGAGCAGAGCGCCGTCGCGCTCGCGAGCCTCGGCCTCGGCTTCACCGTGTGGCACGACGTCGACACCCCGGCGGGCAAGGTCGATCACATCGTGCTCGGGCCGACGGGGCTGTGGGGGCTGCTGAGCGAGGACTTCGGCGGCGAGGTGAAGGTGCGGCGAGGCGACCTCGTCGGCGGCGACCTGCATCCCGACGACCGGCCGATGCACGAACTCGCCCGCCGCGCCCGCGCGGTCGAGAAGTCGGCGCGCGTGCGGTTCTCGGCGCTCGCGGTCGTCGTGCCCGACGGCGCGAGCGCGGAAGGCGTCGCGCAGCTCGGGTCGATCCGCGGGGCGCGCACCCTGCTCGTGCAGCGGCCTCGGCTCGCGCACCTGATCCGGACCGGCATCCCGGGCGTCGGGGTCGGCGGCACCGATCTGTTCGAGGTGCGCACGCGCGTGCAGGGAGCGGTGCGGTTCGTCTGAGTCCTGCGGCCGAATCTGAGCCCTGCGGCTGAAGAGGGAGGGCGGTCGCCGACACCCGAAATCGGCGACCGCCGCAGTCGTGAGCAACGTAGCGCGTCCAACGACTGTCCGAGATCAGTCTGACCCGTGCCGACGAAACCCGTCAGGGGTTGTCAACAGGTCGCCGGGGTGGGTATAAGTCACCCGAACACGGCACGCGCCGTCGCGGTCGCCTCGATGCGCAGCCCCTCCGGGAAGAACACCGTCACGACGGGCGGACGCCACACCGCCGAGAGCGTCACCACCGCGGTCTCGCCGTCGCGCGTCGTCGCCTGCTCGAGCGCGAGTCCCTCGAACCCGCCGTTCGGGGTCGCCGCGAGGAACGCCGTCACGTCGCGCTTGACGTCGGCGGGGTCGAGCACGACGCCCGGTCCGTCCGGCCCGACGACGACATCCGCGAGGTCGAACGCCTCCGCCCCGACGAGCGCGGCGCCGTCGGCGAGGGTGAACAGCTGCTTGCGCTCGAGGTACAGCGAGGAGGCCGCCGCCGCGACGAGCACGAGGGCGAGCGCGAGCGCGCCGAAGCCGGCGACGAGCGGGAGGGTCGACCCCTCCTCGCCGCGCAGCCGCACCCTCACGAGCCCGCGAAGCGCGACACCTGCTCGGTCGCGACGGAGTCGATCGGCACCCCGAGCGGGATGTCGGCCTCGAGCACGGCGGGGAACAGCGGCAGCGGCGCGACGGTCGAGATCGTCACCGTGACGAACCCGCGGCGGGCGAGGCAGTCCGCCGGGTTCGGGCGGCAGCTGATCGAGACCGACGCCTCCGCGGCCTCGAGCCCGTAGTCGGCGAGCGTCACGGCGATCGCGCGCGCCGCGGCCGCCTCCCCCGCCGCGACCGTCGGCGCCTGCACGAACACGCGGGACGCCTGCCGCGCCGCCCCCTCGACCGCGAACGCCGCGCTCTGGATCGCCGAGAGCGCGAGCACGAGATAGACCGTCGGAACGAGCAGCAGCATCCCGACCGTGAGGAACTCGATCGACGCCGAGCCCGCGTCGTCAGTCGAGAGTCTCGCGCGCCGCATGGCCCGCCACCTCCAGCCCACCGGGAACCCCCAGCAGCCCGACCACGGGCAGCGTCGTGCGCACCGTGACCGTGACGGCGGGATGCCCCATCCACTCCCCCGTCGCGACGGCGACGTCGCTCGCGTAGTCGGCGCCGATCGCCTCCGTGATGAGGGCGCGCGTGCGGGCGACGCCGTCGGCGGGCACGTTGTCGGCGAGCGCCCCGAACCGCGCGCCCTCGGCCGCCGCGTCGAGCACCGTCGTGCGCACGTGCAGCGCGAGACCGAGCTGGATGACGGCGAGGGTGAGCACGGTGAGCAGCGCGCCGACGAGGGTGAACTCGACGACCGCGGAGCCCGAGTCGTCGCGCACGGCGGCGCCTAGATGCCGGTGACGCGCGCGAGCGCGCTCTGGAAGATCTCGCCGAGCGCAGGCCCCGCGATCGCCCAGATCGCGATCACCAGGCCCGCCGTCATGAGCGAGATGAGCACCCAGCCGGGGACGTCACCCCGCTCGTCGCGGAGCCGGGCTCCGAGTGTTTCCCTGATCGTCGTCATGCCGAGCATGGTGACCCGGAGACGGCGGTGCGCGCTGAGGATGTCCACAGGCCTGGAGCCACCGGCTGCGCTCCGGCACGATGGGTGGATGACGCGCGACCACGACCTCACGCGCCGCGAGCGCGAACTGCTCGATGCCGCGCAAGAGGACGACATCTCGATGAACTGGGCGCTCGAGCACCTCGGCATCTGGCCGGAGTCAGACTCCCCGCGCGCCACGGCGGAGCAGATCTCGACGGCCTTCGACTCCCTCGCGCGACTCCACGAGCGTGGGTTGATCGTCGTCGGCCCCCTGGTGCCCGATGACCCACCTCGCTGGGGACGGCGCCGAAAGACCGGCGCGGTGCATGTCGAGAGCGAGCCACTCGAGGCGGCGCGACAGCGTGTCCTGGATGTTGCGGCGCGCCATAAGGATCCGACCGCGTGGTACTTCGCAGCGTGGATCGCGTCGGCATCCTGAGCGCGAAAGACCGTCGAATTCGGACGGAATCCATAGGCGAGGTGCGATCGACGCGCGGTACAGGCCGCACCGCGGCGCCCTCGCTCGGGAGTCACTCGTAGAACAAGTACAACCTGTACCGATTGAAGAAGGCAGCCCGAACGCGGGCGCGAGAGATCGGCACCCGGCCGGGGCATTCCCCCGTTCGCCTCGGCCGGGTGTCGACCGCCGCCCTGATTCGCTGGCATCCATCGTTCTCCGCACGACGTTCGCGCGCGGAAAGTATCCACAGGCGGCGGATGTGCGCGGCCGCGAAAGGAGGCGCACACTGGAAGGATGACGGAACTTCAGACGCACCCGGCTCACAACATCGAATCGGCGGAGGCCGAGACGGAGCGCATCATCCGGTCGGGCACGATCTGGGTCGCCGCGGTCGCCGTCACGGCGGCACTCCTGCTCGGACCCTCCGTCGCGGCGGGGTGGCGGCCGGCCGACCTGCCGGCTCCCGAGCAGCTCGTCTGGTGGCTCGGCACCGCGGTCGCCGCGGCGGGTCTCGGCGCGCTCGTCTGGGCGGGATGCCCGACGCTCGGCTACCCGGTCGCGGAGGCGTGGCGGCAGAAGCGCCGCTGCGTGCGGTTCGGCATCGTCGCGAGCCTCGGCGGCATCGCGATCGCGGGCCTCGCCGTGCTCGCGGTCCCGGCGGCCTGACTCCCGCCTACTCCTCGCGGATGCCCGCGCCGAACCTGTCGGTCGGGTCGAGTCCGCGCGCGATGCGGCCGGCGATCTCGTCGAGCCCCGCGAGCTGATCGCGGTCGAGCACGTCGAGCACGAGTCGGCGCACGGTGTCGACGTGCCCGGGGGTGGCGAGCACGACGGCGCGGCGCCCCTCGGTGGTGAGGCGCACGTCGCTCGCGCGGCGGTCGTCGGCGGCGGTCTCCCGCTCGACTAAGCCGCGCGCCTCAAGGCGGGCGACGACGTGCGACAGCCTCGGGAGCGTCGCGGCGACGGCGGTCGCGAGGGCCTTCATGCGCATCGCCTGCTCGGGCTCGAAGCGCAGCACCGAGAGCACGACGAACTCGAAGTGGGTGAGTCCGGCATCCCGCCGCAGCTGCGCGTCGAGGGCGGGCGGCAGCAGCTCGAGCACCGTCACGAGGTTGAGCCAGGCCGAGGATTCGAGCTCGTCCATCCGGGGGACGCGGCGGGCCATGCTGCGAGCCTAGCCAGCCGCCCCTCCCCCCTGCGGGTCAGGCGGGCCAGCCGTGCTGCGCCGCGACGCGCGGCAGACCCTCGTGCACCTTCGCCGTCGCCTCCGCCGCGAGCGGGTTCGTCGACGCGCGCCCGTCGTGCTGCAGCACCCCGCCGACATAGACGGCCTTGAGGTTGCGCAGCGATGACGACAACACGTAGGTGTCGAGCGGATGCCACAGCGGCCCGACATCCGGATCGCGCGGGTCGACGATGACGAAGTCCGCGAACTTGCCCGGTTCGAGCGACCCGACCCGATCCGCGACGCCGAGCACCTCCGCGGAGCCGAGGGTGTGCATCCGCAGCATGTCGCGCGGCATGACGCTGCGCGGGTCCCCGGTCTGCGCGCGCTGTTGGTAGATGCCGATGCGCATGTTCTGCCACGGGTCCGCCACGTCGGTGCAGGCCTGGTCGTCGAGGCCGACGCCGATCGTCATGCCCCGCGCGCGCATCCGCGGGATGTCGGCGATGCCGCTCGCGAGGCGCCCGTTCGAGGCGGGCTGCCACGACATCCCGACGCCCGCCGCGGCGGAGCGGTCGATGATCTCGGGCGTCGTCTGGATGAAGTGGCCGAAGATGAGGTCGGGCCCGAGCGCGCCGGCCTCGGCGTACCACTCGAACTTGGAGCGCTGCAGTTCGACCTCCTCGCGCGTCTCGAGGAAGTGCGCCTCGTTGATGAGCCCGAAGCGGCGCATCGCCTCGAGCTCGAGCTCGGCGGTGTCGCGGCGCGGCGACCACTGCACGGCGCCGAAGATCGCCGAGCGGAGGCGCTGCCTCTGGTCCGCCGCCTCGTCGTGCGCGACGACGGCCGCGAGGCGCTCGAAGATCTCCTCGTCCGACCCGACGGTGACGTCCATCCCGACGGCGTTGACGTAGCGGATGCCGGCATCCGCCTTCGCGTCGGCCTGGCGCGTCAGGTACTCGAGCGGGCGCAGCTGCCCGACGCCCGAGCGCACGCCCTCGACCATCGGCACCCACGACAGGCGCGGATCGGTGAAGTCGAACGCCGTCGTGACGCCGTTCGCGAGGAAGTCGAGCGACCCGTGGAGGGTCGACCAGTACATGTCCTCGGGCGAGCAGTTCGCGGTGAAGCCGAGCATCGAGTCGCACCAGCCGTAGAGCGTCTGGTCGACGCCCAGGCCGCGCAGGCCGCTCGTGAAGAGGTGCGAGTGCGCGCTCACGAAGCCGGGCGCGACGAACGCCCCGCCGACGTCGAGCGTCTCGGCGCCCGGCGTGACGGGCGGCGTGCCCGAGCCCGTCGACACGATGCGCCCGTCGTCGCCGACGAGCAGCCAACCGTCCTCGACGACGTCGGGACCCTCGGGGGCGACGGGGATGAGCAGGGCGTTGTGCACGAGGAGCATGCGCTCATGCTCGCAGCCGCGCGTTACGACCTTGTGACGCGCCGGGTCGGCCCCCGGAGTCAGGCGCGGCGCCGCGCGGCGAACTCCTTCGAGCGGCGCAGGTAGCCGCGCAGGCCGCCGATCCCGACCGGGACGGGCGACTCGTGGCCGCGGAAGTACGCGTCGGTGCCGCCGTCGACGAAGACGACCGAGCCGGCCATGAAGTCGGACGCGGAGCCGAGCATGAAGACGACCCAGTCGGCGATGCCGTCGGCCGTGCCGAACCCGCCCGTGGGAACGGGGAACGACTCGATCGCGTCGCGCTGCGCGGGGTCGGCGAGCTGGCTCTCAAGCAGCGGCGTGAGGATCGCGCCCGGGGCGACGGCGTTGAGCCGGATGCCGGCGCCCGCCCACTCCGGCGTCACGGCCGTCATCCGCAGCCAGCGCGTGAGCGCGAGCTTCGAGGTGCCGTACATGATCGCGGCGCCGTTCTTGCCGAAGCGCTTCAGGATGCGCACGGCCTTGCCGAGGTCGCGACCGAGGATGGCGCGCACGGCGCTCGTCGGAATGAGCGGCGTCGTCGTGATCGAGTTCGACGAGTAGACGACGACCTTCGCCGAGCCCGCGGCGGCGAGCGCGGGGCGCCAGGCCTCGAGCAACTCGACGGTGCCGAGGAAGTTCACCTCGGGCAGCAGGCGCTCGCGGCCCGGGGCCGGACCGATGCCGGCGGCGAGCACGGCGCCGTCGAGGATGCCGTCGACGCGCTCGAGGACCCCCGCGGCGGCCGCGGCGCGACCTTCGGGCGTCGACAGGTCCGCGACGATGTCGGCGTCGCGCAGGTCGATGCCGATCACGGTGTGGCCGGCAGCGCGCAGCTTGTCGGCGGTCGCCTTGCCCATGCCGGACGCGGATCCGGTGACGGCGTAGGTGCTCATGAGGGGGTCCTTTCGGGATTCGGAGGTCAGGCCTCGCGGCGGGCGCGCGCGTCGACGGCGTCCGCGAAGCGATGCACGAGGGAGGCGAGGGCGTCGCGGTCCGCGGCGGTCCAGTCGCCGAGGAGGTCGGCGGCGAGGTCGTCGCCGATGCGCACGAGTTCGCGGGAGAACGCCACGCCCGCGTCGGTGAGGCCCACGAGGGTGGCGCGGGCATCCGTCGGGTCGGCCGCGCGCGCGACGAGCCCGGCCTGGGCGAGCGCCTCGACGAGTCGGCTCGCGCCCGCGGGCGACAGGTGGAGCGGCGCCGCGAGCTGCGCGGGGCGGTGGGCGCCGCGTGCCGCGAGGAGGTGGATGGCGGTGAGCGCCTGGTCGGGCAGGTCGGGGCGTCCGACGAGGAGGCGTTGGAAGGAGTCGGACGTCCAGACGGTGACGATGCGCACGAGCGAGGCGATGACGTCGGCGTCGTAGCCGAGCCCGACGGGGTCGCGGGCGATCGACGGGTCGACGTCCAGCTTCCGGGCCACGCGCACCTACTTTCAATGTGAAAGTATACGCGGGTCCGCCGACCCCTCGCCGGATGGTGCCGGACCGACTACTGCGTCGGCGCGTTCGCGTACGACGGCGACCACTCCGGCAGCTGCTGGAGCGTGTACTCGTTGCCGTCGGGATCGAGGAACGTCACGAACCGCCCCCAGGGCTGCTCGTCGACGCCGTCGGCATCCACGCCCTTCTCGCGCAACAGGGCGAGCGCGGCGTCGGCGTCCTTGATGACGAGTTGGATGCCGCGCAGGCTCCCCGGTTCGGTGTCGGCGACGCCGCGGCCGAACGCGATCGAACACGCCGATCCGGGTGGCGTGATCTGCACGAAGCGCGTCGACGCGTCGACCTCGGTGTCGTGGTCGACGTGCCAGCCGAGGGAGGCGTAGAAGTCGCGCGCCCGGTCGACGTCGGTGACCGGAACCGCGATGAGCTCGATCCTCATATCCATGCGCGGACGCTACGCCGCCCCTCCGACAGGCGCGCGACCGCGGGCCGGGGTCAGGCGAACCCGAAGAGCGGCGGCAGCGCGACGACGACGAACAGCGCCCACGCCGCGAACGCCGCGAGGAACCCCGTGAGCCAGGCCGCCATCCGCACGTACCGCCGCGGCGAGCGCACGAGGGCGAGCACCGCCGTCACCGCGAGGTCGACGACGAGCAGCACGTTGAACCCGAGCGCGACGACGCGGTTGGGCGTGAACCCGAACTCCCCGATGCGCGCGAGCATCGAGCCCAGCACGAGCAGATCGAGCACCACCGCGGCGACGACCGCGACGAGACGGATGACGTCCATCGGCCGCGTGGGCGCGAGCGGGTCGCGCGCCGAGAGCCCGTAGAGCACGAGCGCCACCACGACGAGCAGCAGCACGTCGAACCCGGCGAGCAGCTCCCGGTCGAACGGCAGGCCCAGGCCGATCGCGAGGTACACCACGACGGCGGCGACGAGCCCCGCGCCGAAGAGCGGCGTGAAGATCGCGGTCAGCACGGGGGCGAGGTTCTCGACGATGCTCTTCTTCGCCTCGACGAGCCACGCCGCGACGATCGTCGCCGCGGCCGCCCCCGAGGGCAGCACCCACGCGATGACGTCGGGGATCGCGTCCGGCGCGACGGGCGAGAGCACGAGCGTCGTGAGCCCGACGAGCACGCCGCCGCCGAGGGCGATCAGCACGTAGTAGATTGCCCACTCCCCCGTGAAGCGCACGGCATCCATGCGTCGCGTCGTCGACCACGGGTCGCCGCCCGCGTAGGCGGCGAGCACGACGAACCAGAGCACGAGGAACAGGTGCCCCGCGACGAGGAACATCGTCTGCCCGGGCTCGCTGCCGAACACGTCGTCCCCCGAGCCCGACGCGAACGGGTAGAGGTTCACGACGACGGCGAGCGCCGCGACGACTCCCGCGAGCGGCAGCACCCGCGCCACGGGGATGCGGCGCACGCGCACGAAGTAGGCCGCGAGCACCGGCAGCACGAAGAACGCGACGTTGCGGAGGAACCAGTCCGCCGGGATCGTCTGCTCGGCGACGAGCCGCGCCACCTGCACGATCACGGCCGCGAGAGCCGCGAAGACGACCATCTCGAGGAACGGCTTCTCGCCCGGGGTCGCCGCGACCCGCGGCACGAGCTGCTTCCACAGCCGGTCGCCGTGCTCGCGCGCGAACTCGGCGGTGACGGCGTCGGTCGCGCCGAG
>Ga0065721_10053352_pt1 | contig 10081 bp, 8 predicted proteins | sample Mesricmetagenome_FD_59108 | JGI IMG/M metagenome (GOLD analysis project Ga0065721, IMG submission 59108) | Mesophilic microbial community from rice straw/compost enrichment Sample: eDNA_1 v2 (version 2) | ecosystem: Engineered > Solid waste > Grass > Composting > Bioreactor | place: USA: Davis... | reverse complement strand
CGGTGCGACGTCCCCCGGTCGCGGTCGCAGCGGTCCTCCCGCCAGAGGGCCGGCGTAGGGATTTTCGCCAAAATTGGGAAAGGGAGCCTGCGCAGTCGCTGTTGGTCGCCGCTCCTGCGGGCGACTGGCGGTCGCTACCCCGAGATCGATCACCTGCTCTCCGGGGCCAGGCATCCGCAGGCGGCGTCCGCAGGTCGGACAAATGATGGCTTGACCGGATAACGCGGGGTCATAAGCCAACGTTCGCTCGCAGGCCGGACAGCGCACCAGTGGGTCTGGCAGCGTCTGCTCCGGCCACGGTGAAGCTGCCTCAGCCTGAGGCGGCAGCTCCGGCACTCGGAACTCGGTATCGCAGGAGGGACATAGCGCTCGTTTGCCGGCTGCACTATCGGCCAGGGCCAGCAATGCCTGACAGCACGGACAGCGGATTTCCACGAGCGATAGCCGTCACAAAGTGGGATGGGGGAAACAGACCGAGTGGTTTCCCAAGTTTAGGCAAACAATCGTGTGACGGCTTCCCCCTTCACCAATTCGCGCGGTTGGTTGAGGTGGTTGTACACCAGCGTTTCGGGATGGATGCCGAAACCATGGTAAATCGTGGCTAACATCTCATTGGGGTGTACCGGATCTTCGACCGGTGCAGAGGCCGTCTTATCGCTCTTGCCGTGCACATAGCCGCGTTTGATCCCGGCTCCTGCCATGATCGCCGTGTAGCAGTAGGGCCAGTGGTCTCGGCCATCGTCGCTGTTGCTGTTGCCGCTGGTGCTGACGCCGCGTTGTGGGCTGCGGCCAAACTCGCCGACGGCAACCACCATCGTTTCCTCGAGCAACCCCCGGCTATCAAGGTCCTCGATCAGGCTCGTCAGGCCCGCGTCGAGCATCGGCGCCGATTGATTTTTCATCCGTTCCGAGAGTCCGGTGTGATGATCCCAAGAGTGATTGTCGCTGTTGGCGACCTTCGGCCAGATCACTTCGACCACGCGCGTGCCGGCTTCCACCAGTCGCCGCGCCAGCAGGCAGCTTTGGCCAAAGGTGTTGCGGCCGTAGCGATCGCGCAACTCATCCGGTTCGGCCTGCAAGTCAAAGGCGTCACGGGCGCGGCCCGACACGATCAACGACAATGCGCGGTCGTAATACTCATCGAGTTCATACGATTCGACGACCTTATTGATTTCTGGCATCTGCTGATTGAGCAAGTCTCGCAGTCGTGCACGCCGCTGTAGTCGCACGCTGAACACTTCCGGACGCATCTTGAGGTCATCGACCTTGATCTGCGCCATCTTGTCCATGTCCATGTCATCGCCGGGCGGATAGAGCGTGTAAGGATCAAACGCTTTGCCCAGGAATCCGGCTGTCCCGCCTTTGCCGACGACGTTCGATTCCTGCAGCGGACGCGGCAGCATCACAAACGGCAACATCGGCTCTTCGATCGGCCGCATGCGGATCAGGTTGCTGCCGAAGTTGGGGAAGTCCTTCGGAGACGGCGGCTCGAGTTGCCCCGATGGACTGACCTTGTCAGTCGTGTAGCCGGTCATCACCTGATAGATCGCCGCGGTGTGATTGAACAAACCGTTGGGCGTGTAAGACATCGACCGGATCATGGTAAAGCGGTCGTTGATCTGGCTCAGCCGCGGCAGGTTTTCGGTGAACTTGATGCCGGGGATCTTCGTGCTGATCGGCGAGAATACGCTCTGGACGTTGTCAGGTACGTTTTCCTTCGGGTCCCAAAGGTCGAGATGACTCGGCCCGCCCTGCAGGTAAACCATGATGATGCTTTTCGCTTTGCCCCAGCCTGGGCCGCCTCCGGCAGGAGCTTCGCTGGCCTGGGCTTGCAAACGCAGGAGCGACGGCAGTGACAGTCCTAAGATGCCGCAACTGCCGATTCGCAGCACATCGCGACGGGTGGCTGTGAGGTGCGGGTCGCACAGATCTTTTCCACGAGGGCCCAGAAAGGAAAGCATGGTGGTTCTCGCTGGACAGGAGGGGCGAAGGGGGGAGCGATCCAAGAGAAAGTAGTGGGGGGATCGGACTCCATGATACCGGACCGGGCCACGGGACGCAGTTGAAAAGCGAAACTTTTCGATTCGTGATGCGCCGGTTCGCGTGAGCGGAGCGGCAGGAGACCAGGTTGCCCGGTAACGTGTTCTGGCGACACGCGACGGCACCTATTCTTGTCGCCGATAGCGTGCATTCGTGATGCGCCACTTGGCAACTGCACCGGCCGACACGTCCCTGAGGAACGAAGCACGCGTGCTCCCGCGACATCGACCACGCGGTGCATTACGATAGCCGCTTCCCCCCAACCTGCTTCTCCTGCTGAGAACCGACATGAAGCCGATCGTGCAGATTTCGCTGGATCTAACCGACATCGATGAGGCCCTGGAGACCGCGCGGATGGCGCTCCGTGCCGGTGTGGATTGGCTTGAAGCCGGGACACCGTTGCTGCTAGCCGAAGGGCTGCACGGTGTGCGGGCGCTGCGGCGTGAGTTTCCTGAGGTGCCGATCGTCGCTGACCTCAAAACAATGGATGGCGGTTACCTCGAAGCCGAGATGATGGCGAAGGCGGGAGCAACCCATGTCGTGGTGATGGCTCGGGCACACGAGGAAACGATCCGCTGTGTCGTCAAAGCGGGCCGTGACTACGGGGTGAAAGTGATGGGCGACAACCTCGCCTGTGAGGACATGGTCGCCGGAGCAAAATGGTTAGAAGATCTCGGCTGTGACTATGTGATCCACCACATCGGCTACGATGAACGCCGCGGCATCGCCGCCCGTGGTTTGCGGATGCCCAGCCCGCTCGATCAACTTCGCCAAGTGGTCGAAGCGGTGCAGATCCCCGTTCAAGCCGTCGGGGGCCTGTCGCTCGAGCAGGCGATTCAGTGCCCATCGATCGGAGCACCGCTGGTCGTGCTCGGTGCTCCTCTCACCATTGATGCTGATTCTTTCAAAACCGCTGACGGCGATCTCGAAGCGTCGCTGCGGATGATCTGTAATGCCGTCCATGCCCAAGGGAACTAGTTGATAATGAAGTCTGCAGCGGTTGTGAATTTCGCTCCTGAAAAAGGGGCTGTTGAGTTGCGTGACATCGAGCGACCGGAGATTGGTCCCGAAGATGTGTTGTTAGAAGTTGCCAACGTGGGCGTGTGCGGCAGCGACCTGCACCAGTGGACCGCCGACCATTCTTGGCCAGTGAATTATCCCGTGGTCCTTGGTCACGAGTTTACTGGCCGGATCGCTGAGGTCGGTTCTGCCGTGAGAGGTTGGCAAGATGGCGACCGCGTGGTCAGTGAGACCGCCGCGATCATCGATGCGCAAAACCCGATGTCGCGGCGTGGGCTCTATAACCTTGATCCGACTCGCAAAGGTTTTGGCTATGGCGTCGATGGTGCGATGACACGATATGTCCGAGTGCCGTCACGAATCTTACATGCGATTCCGGATTCGTTGCCGTTCGAACATGCGTGCCTGACTGAGCCTTGCTGTGTGGCCTATAACGCCGTCGTCAAGAACGCGCGCATCGAACCGGGCGACCGCGTCGTGGTGCTGGGCCCCGGCACGATTGGAATCCTCTGCGCAGCGATGGCGCGGCTGTGCGGTGCCGAGGTGGCTTTGGTAGGGCTGCCCAGCGACGCCAATCGACTGCAGATCGCTCGCCAGTATGGCTGCGAGCCGATCATTGGCGATGCGACGCAGTGGGCGTTCGCCCGTGACGGCCTGGGCTGTGACGGCGTCATCGATGCCGCCGGGGCAAGCGTCACTCTGAAGACCGCGATCGATCTGGTTCGCCCGGCAGGTTGGATCAGCAAGGTGGGCTGGGGGCGTCAGCCGCTAGGGTTCAACCTCGATCCGCTGGTGCAAAAGAACGTGACGCTGCAGGGCAGCTTCAGCCACAATTGGCCGATTTGGGAACGCGTGATTGCGCTGTTGGCCGCCGGTACGCTCGACGTCAAACCGATCATCGGCGGCGTCTGGCCGCTGGATCAATGGCACGAAGCGTTCGAGCAAATGCACAGCGGTGCCGTGGTCAAGTCGGTTCTGCAACCAACCTGAGTTACCGAATGAGTCTGCGAATCTCGTCGCGCATCCAAAGGCAGGGACGTTGATGCTTCGGGCGTGCGTCCCGAAGGTTCGATCGCCTGCCCCGGAGGAACGAAGGGCGTGGTGAGATGCACAGCAGGTGAAGCCTGATATCACGCAGCGACTCGGGAGCGGTAACAGGAAACCGCGCTCACGGCTGCGGCTTGGAGCACATCGTCTAAGCTGCGGTGATGCCAGGCATGAGCAGCGGATGTTCAATCAACCGAGTCGCCAACCGATGAAATGCACAGGACATCGTCTGAGCTGAAAATGTAACCGCCGGTGCAAGCCGTCGCTCCGTTTTTATCCATCCCAACAACGTGTGATTTTCTCATGCCAAAACTTGCAGCCTTCCCCAAAGCTTATATGCAGGCCCTCTGTAAAGATGGCACGATGAAGCTTGCGCAGTGGTTTGATCTCGCGGCGACGTTGCCGATCGATGGTTTGGAGTTTTATGCCGGCTTCCTCGAGATGGCCGACGAATCTCAGTGGCCGGTGTTTCGGCAGCAGGTGACGGACCTCGGGCTAAGCATCCCCATGCTTTGTTGTTCGCCCGACTTTACTCATCCGGACGCAGCCTTTCGCGCAGCGGAAATCGCCAAGCAAAAACGCTGGATCGAGATGACGCACGCCCTGGGGGGCAGCTATTGCCGTGTCCTCAGCGGTCAAAAGCGACCGGAATTGAGCATCAGCCAAGGGATTCGCCTTGCCGCCGATTGTATTGAAGCTTGTCTGCCCTATGCGCAGCAGCACCACGTGACGTTGATCATCGAGAATCATTATAAGGACGATTTTTGGGAATACCCCGAGTTTGCCCAGAAGATGGATGTGTTTTGTGATTTGGTGGAAACGATTCAGCATCCGTCGTTTGGCGTGAACTATGATCCCAGCAATGCCTATTTGGCTGGTGATGATCCCATCGAACTACTCAAGCGAGTCTCCCATCGCGTGGTGACGATGCATGCCAGTGATCGCTATCTGATCGAGGGGACGCTTGAGGATCTCCGCCGCGAAGAAGGCGGTGCTGCGGGCTATGCGAAACGATTGCGGCACGGTGAAATCGGCAAGGGGCTGAACGATTACGACGCGATCTTTAGCGAACTGCGGCGTGTGGGATTCGATAGCTGGATCAGCATCGAAGATGGAGTTGATGGGATCGAGCAACTGCGGCGTAGCGCTGAGTTCTTGCGCCGTAAGATCGATCAGCACTGGGGAGCAGCGGTCGCCTAAGAAGATGCGGCACGGTCACCGTCAGCGACGGCGGATCAAGCTGTCGTCGCTGAGCGATTGATGAACGCGAATCGATTCGATCTCTCGCAAAAATCGCTCTGCATCAACGGCATATCCCGCGGTGGGACGCAGGGGCGGTGCCGCGGAGTTCAACTCGGTCGCAGCGGCTTGAAAGTAAGCGTTGAACCGCTGCATCAATTCTTCGCGAGTCGCCTTGGCAATGATCGATGACAGGGCGACCGGAGCGAAACTGTCACCTCCGACGGTGAACGACCACTCGATGTCACACGGCGATTTTGGGCTGTCCTCAGTCGAACTCAGCCGATAGCAACTTTGCCGAGGGGTTTCGTGCAGCACCCGCATTGCTAGGTCCGGGCAGTGATGCTGCAACAATCCGCCGTAGTAGGCGCGTCCACCGTGGCGGTCGCTGAAGATCCATGTTTTGTCCGCTGCTGCGTGTTGTCGCCACAACTTGAGCGCCAGCTCACAGGTCAGGTGACTGAGCAGTTCGGCCTTATTGGGAAACACAGCGAGCAGCGCGTTGAAAGTTGCCGCATCGATCACCCGTGCGGCGATGCCAGTGAGCTGCAACTCAGCGGCCGACCAGTGGTCGATCAGTTGCCCGCGGACGATGGCGGATTGCGAGTCCAACTCAGGCGGTTTCCCTGGTGTCCTGCCTGTTTCGCTGACATGCAGCGGCGACACGGTACTGGCCGACGGTGGGTTGATCAGTGAGGTGTACCAGGGTTGTTGTCCCAGCGCGGCCAGATCGTCGGGCGCAAGCTGTGCCAACCACTGGCAGTAGTCGGCGCTCGGCAATGGCATCGTGGCCCAGGCTGCCGCGGCATCGGTCAGGAGGTCGAGAGTCGACGTGGGGGCTACTTTCGGTTTGGACGCCCTGCGCACAAACAGCCGCTTCGAATCGTCGATCTGCAATCGACCGTAGGGCTCGATGGATACGGGTTGAGAAAGACGCTCATGGATCGCCTCGGGTGAAGCGTCAGGCGGCATTCGCCAGGCGGTGGCAACGATTACCAAGGGGCCGAGTCGCGGCCCATAACCGGCCTCATCAGTGGCGATCAGCAGTGGCATCGTGATTAGGAGACGCGGTGGTGGCGGGCGGCTGAACAGCCGTGATCGACAGGCCGGCGGAGCGATAGAGACGATTGAACGCCTCGATGAACCGTTGTGAATCGCTTTCCGGCAAGCGGATCGGGCCGGCGACTTCGCCGCTGTGACGGACGACGGCCTCGTAGGGATGGGGCTTGCTCGGACTGCTCATGAACAGCTTACGCCTCCGGGCGCCAAATCACGCTGGGATGGGGAAAGCCAAGTCGTTTGTCGACGACATTCCAGAGCGATAGACCACTGCGGAAGCGGCGGAGGTTTTCACAAACCAGATCGGTGGTGTCGGAGACACGGCGCGCCGACTGGGCACCGACATGAGGCGTGATCAACACGTTGGTCCGGTCCCACAACAAGCTGTCGGCTGGCAACGGTTCGACCTCGGTCACATCCAATCCGGCACCTGCAAGGTGACCGCTGTCCAGTGCTGCCACCAGGGCGGCTTCGGATACCACTGCCCCGCGGGCAACGTTGACCAAGTAGCTGCCCGGCTTCATGTAGCCGAGCATTTGCTCATCAAACAACATGCGGGTCGAATCGTTCAGCGGCAACGTCAGGATCACGATGTCGCTCTGCGCCAGCAGCTCCGGCAGTTGGTCGGCAGGCAGCAGTTGACTGACGTTCGGTGGGCAATCCGCAGGAAAGTAATCGGTGGCAATCACGCGGACGTCCCACGGCGCTAGCACTCGAGCGAGGTACCGCCCGTTTCCACCGAGTCCAACGATGCCGATCGTCTTGCCGCGCAGATCGTCGGTGGGCTGGCGTGTAAAATCACGCTTCTGCGTCGCTTCGGTGAACAGCCGAATCCGCCTCAGCAGGCCGGTCAACAACGCGAATGTTTGTTCGGCAACTTGCGGAGCAAATAAGCCGGAGGCACTGCAGACGACGATGTCCGAGTCGATGACACCGGGAACCAGACAGTGATCGAGCCCTGCGGCCGAGGACTGAATCCACTTCAACCGCTTACTGGCCAAAGCGCGATCCCAGTCGACCGGGACCTTCGCATGGCCAATAAAAATGTCCGCCGTGGGCAGCAATTCATCGATGCGCTCTTGGCCAGCATTGACGACTTCAAAGTCGCCAGCGGCTTCGCGGATTCGAGCCAAGCAATCGTCGGTGACCGGGTAACAAAGAACGGCTCGAGTGGCCATAGGGTGGCGGTAGAGGTTGGGATAGGGAGCTCAGGAGACGGACAATGAATGCGAATATCCATGCCCGCAGCGATCAAGCCTGTGAGTTTAACGCCGAGGCGAAGATCATCCACCGGGGGCAAATCGCTGGCACACGCTTGCTGCTGCCGCTCATCGGCTTGCTGGTCGCACTGGCGGGGACAGCGCATGGCACCGACTCGATGCGGACCGCGGTGGTGGTCAACAGCCAGTCGACCGACTCACTGACGATCGCCAACCACTACGCCCAGTTGCGGTCGATTCCAGACCTCAACTTCGTGACGCTTGACGAGGTACCGGGCAACCAATCGTGCAGCGTCGATGACTTTCGTCAGCAGATTCTGCAGCCGCTGTTAGCCGAACTGGACCGGCGCAAGTTGGCAGCGCAGATCGATTTCGTCGCCTACTCCGCTGATTTCCCGACAGCCATCGACCTGCAGTCGGATCTGGATAAGTTGCCTGAGCGGGACAAAGTGTTCACGCCGGTGGGTTCCATTAACGGGCTGACCCATTTGTATCTGTTCGTGCTGAGCAAGACGCCGCATTACGTTGGCACTCGCACCAATTATTACGCACGACCAGATCGCAAGCTGTTGTTGGAGAATCCGTTTGTCGGTAGTGACCGCGCGGTGTTTGCCAAAGCGCAACAAGCAGCCGAGAACGGCGACTGGGAAAGTGCCATTGAGACCGCGAAGTCGCTGGTGAAAAAGCATCCGCATCAGTGGCCGTTGCTGTTCCCGATCGCAGCTTGGCTTGCCGAGGCGGGGCGACACGATGAGGCGGTAACGGTGATTCAGGTACTGGCTACAGGGCGATCGGCCTATCGTCAGGAACTGGATCAACTGCGCGCCCTCGACGCGCTGGCGACCCATGAGCGGTATCTCAAACTGCTGGAGCAAATCCCAGCGACCGCTCCGGCACGTTTAGCGGCCATGCCGTTTTCTGCCCGACAGACCTTTGGGTTCAATGGACTGCCTGTCAATGAACTAACCCAGGGGTTACGGTATTTGCCGGCGACGGTACTGGCGGTCACACATGAGCGCGGCACCACGCTGGCCGAAGCGATTGAGATTTTGCAACGCGCCGCCGCTGCCGATGGCACAGGGGCGGCCGCCGAGTTCTATTTCAGCGACAGCACCGATGTACGGTCCAAAACTCGGATGCCACTGGTACCGGCAGCGGCCGAGGCGCTCCGCGAACTGGGGCACGAAGTCCTGATCGAGACTGGACAACTGCCGCAGGGCCGTCAGCGGCTGATGGGGGCGATGCTCGGTGCGGCGAACTACGATTGGCCAGCCGCGGGCAATACGGTCTTGCCGGGGGCAATTCTGGAAAACCTGACCAGCACCAGCGGGGCGCTGCACCGCTCGAATTCGCAGACATCGATGATCGAACTGCTTCGCGGCGGCGCGGCGGGGACTAGCGGGACGGTCACCGAGCCCTACTCGCTGCCGTTCAAATTTCCGACTCCGTTGCTGTATGCCTACTATGCCCAAGGCTGCTCGTTGGCCGAGGCGTTTTATCTGGCGGTGGAATCGCCTTATCAATTGCTGATCATGGGTGACCCCTTGTGCCGACCCTTTGGCGATGAACACACCGAGGCGGTGAGTCTGACGCTGCTCAGCGAAGACGATCAGGTGGTTCAGATCGGATTGGAGTTTTGGCGCGGGGCTGAAGCGGCTCGCACCCGCGTTCAAGAGCTCGAACTGTTCATCGATGGTCGGTTGGTCAATGTGGGGCCGGTTACTGACAAGCTCAATCTCAAGAAGGAGGGCCTGCTGCCCGGTGAGCATCAGTTGACGGTAGCGGCGATCAGCCGGCATCCGCTGCGGCTCAAGACGGTGCAGTCGCTGACTTTCTCAGGCCCCAAGACGGCACCCTCGCCCAGCCTCGAGGCACGGTTTGACCGCGGTGGATCGAAAGAAGGTGTGATCACTGTTACGCTCGCCGGCGAGGGAGCCAGCAAGTTTGCAGTCCGGCATCTGGGGCGCCAGATTGCTACCACCGACTCGGCGCAAGCGACTCTTACACTTCCGGTCACGCAGACCGGCTACGGCCCGGTGCGGCTGATTCCCGAAGCGCTGATCGGTGAGAACTGGATCAGCGGCACGCCGGTCACCATCGACGTCCCGCTGCCGTGAGCTCGATCGCGAGGGCTTGCTGTTGCCGGTCCCTGTCGATCAAACGCACGGAAGCCGGCACAGCGCCTGTGCCGGCTTCCGTTATAGCGTAATCAGCAATCGCGTTTGGCTAGCAGCGGCTAGCGGAGCGTCTTGTCGTTGGCGGGCTGAGCCACTTGCGGCGGGCCGGACGGACGATAGGTTTCGCGGATTTCCTTCCAATCCGATGGCGGACGCTGGTTGATGAAGGTTTGACCCCAAGTCGTCATCCGTTGGCGGATCGTGTTGCGCTCCAAATCGGTGAACTCATAGTGGTCATAGGCGTGTGAGTTGACCGGGTGGAAGTTCGGGCCGTAGAGG
>Ga0065721_10053351_pt1 | contig 10082 bp, 9 predicted proteins | sample Mesricmetagenome_FD_59108 | JGI IMG/M metagenome (GOLD analysis project Ga0065721, IMG submission 59108) | Mesophilic microbial community from rice straw/compost enrichment Sample: eDNA_1 v2 (version 2) | ecosystem: Engineered > Solid waste > Grass > Composting > Bioreactor | place: USA: Davis... | reverse complement strand
CCGCCGCCTGCCATGGCTGAGCTACGACATGGAAGCCGTTTCCCGGGCCGAATTGAAGCGGCTCTTCAAGCCGGCTGTCGGCGGGATGGCCATTCCGGTCTCGTTGTCCTTCACGCTGCAGGGCACGGTCGTGCTGGTGGGAGCCGTCATTTCCCCGGCCGCGGCGGCGATCTTCACGCCTGTCCGAACCATCAGCCGCATCGCCATCCAGCTCGTGGGCATCGTGAACAGGGCGACCATGCCGGAAATCGCCCATACCCTGGCGAAGGGCGACAAGAGAAAGATCTCGCAGCTTGTGCTGTTGAACTGTGCGCTTGCGGTTTTTGTCCTGGTTCCGGCCGGAATTGTTTTCGGATTCTTCGGCGACAGGATCGTCAGCGCCTGGACGAGAGGGATTATCCAGCCCGACAGGATCTTCGTGGCCGCCATGGCCGTCTCCATGGTTCTCCATGGAGGGTGGTACCTGGTCTCGAACATGCTTCTGGCCACCAACTCCCATGGCGACTTCTCGAAGATCATGATCCTGTCCGCGCCGCTTACCGTCGTTCTGGTCTATATCGGCGCCTCGATCGGAGAGCTCACGGGCGTGGCCCTCGCCACCATCGCCTGCGAGGCCTTCTGCGTGGCCGGAGCCCTATTCGCACTCAGAAGAACGCCGTTCAATCCGGCTCGACGGGTTGGTGATTGATTGTTTGAAGTATTAGAAGTGTCGTAAAGTTAGTGTAAGCGTCGTGTGGCGAGGTCGTTCCGGGGTATCTTAAAGAAAAGGTTAAGTAACATGAGCGTGGGCGCCTTTATTGCGGATAGACCTCGGCTTCCGGCGGCTCTGACACACCGTTGGATCTACATCGCTTCGATCGTCTGTTTGCTCATGCTGACTCTCCTCAAAAACGATGCAGCCGCCTTCGCGAACAGCGAATTTTGGAGCGAATACAGCAACAGCCCGCTGACGGTGGTGCTGAAAGGAAATGCATGGGGTCTTGCTGGCTTGGCGTCCGTATTTCTCGGGATTAGCTTCTTGAGGTTAAAGCAGATATGGATGTTTCCGAGTGTACCTATTCTTTTTTTTCTTTTTATATACTTCTTTGGGTTTCTGCGAGGGTTGATTGGAGAGCCGGCTTTCTCAGGTAAAATGGCGCTAGGATTCGCGGTGATTGCAACTCTGCATATTCTTTTTTCTTCTATTCATCGCAAAGGCGCTTACCTGCTCGAGATCGTCAATCAAGCTCTGCATGTTGCGGCATTCTTGATTGTTGGATTGAACCTGCTCGAGCTTTTGAATGGTAACGGCTTTGTCCCCGGAAACGTACGCTTCTTCGGCGTTGGAGGACATCCGAATTTCACCGGTGTCCATATGGCCCTTTGCGTCCTGATCCTTTCAGGCAGTCTTTGGGATGGAACGAAGATTCATCGGATCGTCACGGCTGCTTTCCTTTTGGCTGCAGCCTATCTGCTTTATCTGACCGGATCGCGAACTGGACTGGTGGTGATGGCAGGAGGGATGGTTGCCACGCTGGTGACGCTAAAGATGAGATACTCCTCACTACTGCTGCTGTTGGTTGCTTCGATTGTCGGAATCCTGATTTTATCGTTCTCCGATTTCCACTTTGAAACGCTGGTGTCGTCCGAAGTCTATGACAGAGGGGGAGGCAATACGCGCAGCGCCGCATGGGCCGCCATGTGGGGTCTTGTCCTTGAGAATCCGCTGATTGGAAGCGGGCAGTTTGTTGGCAATTCGGAAAATTCGGTGCTCAGAGGCTGGGCGGCGATAGGAATCATCTATCCAATTGCGCTTGTTAGTGCCATTGCGGCGCTTGCGTTAGAAGTATTTAAGCAAGGAACTGGAAGTATCGGGCGAAGGTTCGCATCGCTCTTTGCTCTTATGGGTGGACTTGTTTGCGGCAGCGTTTTTGAAGGATATCTAATTGATTCCTTTTCATTTCCGCTGGTGATTTGGTGCATCTGCCTCTCAACGGTTTCCATCTTGGTGCAAGCAAGAGTGATGCGCCGTCCGGTCCGGAAGATGTCCTTATGACACGAGGCCTCAAAATTTATTTTTGGGAGCCTTCCCTGTCGCCTCACAAACAGGCGCTCATTTCGGCTTTGATGGAATCCGATGCAGTTGAGTCCGTTATCTGCATTGCGCAGAAACCCCTTCAAGCTGAGCGGGTTCGTCTAGGCTGGACCAGTTCTCGTCGGACTGAGGAACAGCGCGTCGTAATGGCGCCCGACAAGGATCAGGTTCGTTCGATTGTCCAGGATAGTCCGGTAGACGCGATTCATATTTTTTCCGGTCTGCATTGGGTTCCGTGCATCGTCTGGGGATTGCGCGAGGTCCGAGTTCAGCGCCGCCGCCACGGTATCATGAGCGAACCGAGGAACAAGGACGGGTGGAAAGGCCTGCTGCGCCTGATCCATTCAAGCTTGACCGAAAGCACAGTAAGGAAAAGCTCAGATTTCGTGTTGGCGATCGGCCGCCATGGCCCCGATTGGTTTGCGAAAGTAGGCTACGACTCCAAAAAGATATTTCCTTTTGCGTATTTCGTGCCGGACCCATGCCCTTCGTGGGGGCCGCGGGCAAGGAGTGAAGAGCCGGTAATCGGTTTCGTCGGCCGGATGAACAAGGACAAGGGATTTGATTTGTTCATCGAAAGCCTCCTCCTCCTCCGCAAAAAAGTGAAAGTTGTTGTCGCGGGTGCTGGGCCTTCAAGCCACCTGCTCTCAAGGCTGCAGGGCCGCTCTCATATAAATTTTGAGAGCCGTGGCATTGTGCCGATGGAAAGTATTGGTCGCGTGATGTCGGACCTGGATATCCTTGTGGTTCCGTCATTGACAAAGAACGATGGATGGGCGGTAGTTATAAGTGAGGCGTTGATGAGTGGGACGTCTGTTATTTCTTCCAGCCATGTTGGGGGATCCATTTGTCTTAACGAACCTATGAATGGTCGTATTTTGCTGCGGCTTAAACCAAAAGAATTGGCCGAACAGATTTCGGAATTGATTGATTCTGATTTACTATCAGAAGATAGTCGATATCTCCGGAGAGGCGCTTCTTTACAGAAACTTAGTGCACAGATGGGAGCAGATTATCTTATATCTATCCTATCGCATTGCTACGAGAATGCCCCTATGCCGAAGAAATTTTATTAAAAGACCATAACGTATGAAAATCCTCCGCATTATTGCCAGCGCTGATCCGAAGGGGGGTGGGCCTATTCAGGGCCTGAAGCTCAGTTCCGAGATGATGCGGGATTGGGGGCACCACAACGAGGTTGTTACCTTGGATGATCCCACGCAGAGTTTCGTCAATGCCTTTCCTTTCCCTGTGCATGCCTGCGGCCCCAGGCGCGTCAGGGGCGGTTTCACGCCAAAGTTGATTCCATGGGTCAAACAGAACGCCAACCGGTTTGACGCCGCCGTAATTCATGGACTGTGGAACTGGGCATCCGTCGGTGGCTGGATCGGACTACGGCGGGCAGGGCTGCCCTATGTGCTTTTCACGCATGGCATGATGGACCCATGGTTCCGGGATACTTATCCGCGCAAGCATCTGCTGAAGCAGGCTCTGTGGCTCGCAGCCCAAGGCAGGGCGCTGCGTGATGCAGATGCAGTTCTGTTCACCTCCCAAGAAGAGCGGCTTTCCTCTAGGGGTGTGTTCTTCGGTTACGATTACCGGGAGAAGGTGGTGGCCTACGGGGTGGCCGAGCCGCCTCAGCAATCCCAGCTTGACGCCAAGGCTTTTCATGAAATGGTGCCGGAACTCGGCAACCGTCCCTATCTGCTGTTTTTATCCCGCATTCACGAGAAAAAAGGGTGCGACCTGCTGGTCGATGCTTTCGCGGATTTCGCGTCGAGACATCCCGGCATCGATCTCGTAATGGCGGGACCTGATCGGACCGGGCTCAGACCTCAATTGGAGGCGATGGCAGAGCGTGCCGGCATCACTCGACGTATCCATTGGCCAGGCATGTTGGAGGGGCCTGCCAAATGGGCTGCCTTCCGTGGAGCCGAAGCTTTTGTGCTGCCGTCCCATCAGGAGAATTTCGGTATCGTGGTCGCGGAGGCGATGGCATGCGGGACGCCTGTACTGACGACGAACAAGGTGAATATCTGGCGGGAGGTTCAGGAGAGCGGCGGCGGCTTTATCGAAGCGGATACGGCCGAAGGCGTACGCCGTCTCCTGGAGCGCTGGTTCGCTCTCTCTGAGCAAGACAAACAAAGCATGGCAGTTGCGGCACGAAAAGGGTTCGAGCAGCGGTTTCAGATCACCGCTGCGGCAAGTGATCTGGCGACCGTGCTGGAATCGATACGGAAAACCAGGGCACCGAGTAAATAGAAACGCATTCCTCGATCCATAGGACGGAAGATCGAATGACCCGAGGGCACGAACTGGAGATTGAATTGCGGTGACGAGGGCGCTCAAGATCAACATCGTCGTAGGCCCGTTCTATCCCATTCCGCCGGTGAGGGGACTGGCCGTCGAGAAGCGCCAATACGCAATGGCCCTGGAATATGCCAAGGCTGGGCATGACGTGACGGTGATTTCAAGACGATTTTCCGACTTTCCGAGCCGGGAAACCAAAGACGGCGTGAAACACATCCGGGTTCCTTCGTTCGATCCACCGAAACCGGGGCTTAAATACCGGCTGATGGACGTGCTCTATAGCATCCGCGTTGGCTTCCATATGCCGAAGGCCGACGTGACCGTCACCAACAGCGTCAGCGCTCCGCTCATTCTGCCTCTTCGAAAAGCCGGGAAGATTGCCGTCAGCGTCGGCCGTTACCCGAAGGGGCAGATGGCCTTTTACAGGCGTGCGGCTCGCCTGCATGCCGCATCTCGATACATCGCCGATGCTGTCATGGAACAGTCGCCCGGCGTTGCGTCCAAGGTGCACGTGGTCAACAACGCCATCAGCCATGATTTCGCCCAGGCAATCGAAACTGAACGAGGTCCGAGAGAGAGGGAAATCGCCTATCTGGGGCGCATCAGCCGAGAGAAGGGCATCGATATCCTGCTGAAGGCTTTCGTGGCTCTCGCTTCCCGTTTTCCGGATTGGCGGCTCACTCTGATCGGCCCTTGGGAAATCGCGCGCGGCGGCGATGGCGACGGCTATCTTGCGGAGTTGAAGGCGCTGACGGCGGGCGTGGAGGATCGCGTCCGCTTCGTGGGGCCGATCTATGATGGCAGGGACATCATCTCCCATCTGAGGAAGGCGGATATCTTCGTCTATCCCTCGATCGCGGAAAAGGGAGAAGCTTTCGGCGTCGCCCCGGTCGAGGCCATGGCCTGCGGATGTGCGCCCATCCTTTCAGCTCTGAAATGTTTCGAGGATTTCGTGCAATCGGAGGAAAACGGTCTGGTCTTCGATCACCGCCGCGATGCCGATACCAATCTCGCATCCGCCCTCGAACGATTGATGCAGGATGCCGCGTTGCGCGAAAGGCTGGGGCTTGCTGCCATGGAGACTGCCCGAAGGTTTACGCCTGCCAGAATTGCCGAGGCGATGTTGATGGATTTTCAGAGATTGGCAGGGCATGGCGCAACTTAAGCAGTTCGATCATCAGAAGGCGCCGAACGACAGCCCCTGGTCGCTTGGAACGCGCGTCGCGATGCTGGCCTGGGAATATTGCTGGCTGCTTTTCTGCGTCTGGACTCCCAAGCCGGCAAACCGGTGGCGATTGTTGGTTCTGCGAGCCTTCGGTGCCAAGATCAAGGGACGTCCCTTCGTGCACCAGCGCGCCCGGATCCAGATCCCCTGGCACGTGACCTTGCATCATCGTGCCACTCTAGGGGACCGCAGCAATCTTTACAGTCTTGGCGAGATCGAAATCGGCGCTCGGGCCACTGTGGGGCAGGAAGCCTACATTTGCACCGGTACCCATGATTTCGACGATCCGTCCCTTCGCCTCGTCACGGCGAAGATCACGGTGGAGGAAGACGCCTTCATCGGTGCACGTGCTTTTGTCATGCCGGGTATTACCGTCGGGCGCTATGCCCTTGTCGGGGCTTGCTCCGTGGTAACGCGGGATGTCGAACCTTTTACTGTCGTGGCCGGCAATCCTGCCCGCGCCACCACCAGGCGGAGGAGAGATTTTTAGTGGGAGCAAGAGAATTCTTCAATGGAAGCGATGTACGGTAGACGAAACAAATAAACGAAGATTGTGACGAATGGTTGCTGTGCTGATCCTCACCTATAACGAAGAGCGCCATATCGCCCGAGCGATTGAGAGCGTCTCTTCCTTTGCGTCCGAAGTGTTTGTTATCGACTCCTTCTCCACTGACAAGACGGTGGAGATTGCACGTTCCCTCGGTGCGGCGGTGCTCAGCAATCCTTGGACCAACTATTCCAAGCAATTTCAGTGGGGTCTCGACAATGCGCCCATCACTGCGGATTGGGTGATGCGGCTGGATGCCGACGAAGTGATTGAGCAGGAACTGGCACGGGAAATCGTCGAAAAGCTTCCAAGGCTGAGTTCCGATATTGTCGGTGTCAATCTAAAGCGCAAGCATATCTTCCTTGGGCGCTGGATTCGCCATGGGGGGCGCTATCCGCTGATCCTCACCCGCATCTGGCGAAAGGGGCAGGGGCGCATCGAGGACCGCTGGATGGACGAGCATGTTATCGTATGGGGCGGGCATACGGTGCAATTCGATGCGCCTTTTGCCGATCACAACCTCAACGATCTCGGCTTCTTCACCGAGAAACACAACAAATATGCGACCCGCGAGGCCGTCGACGTTCTCAACCAACGCTACGGCTTGTTTGCCGAGGATGTGCGGTTGACGAGCGAAGGCTCGTCGCTGCAGGCCTCTGCCAAGCGGTTCATCAAGGAACGCATCTACAACAGGATTTCGTTTCCTCTTTCCACGCTGAGCTACTTCCTCGTCCGCTACATCATCCAACTCGGCTTCCTGGATGGGCGCGAGGGGCTGATTTATCATTTCCTACAGGGCTATTGGTACCGTTTCCTCGTTGGTGCCAAGGTATTGGAGTTCGACCGGACGATCCGTACGCTCCCCACGCCTGAGGAGAAGCGCAGGGTTCTGGCGCGGCTCACCGGTTTAAATCTCTAAGCTTGAAAACGGTTCTTGCTGAGGCTGGTATTAAGGAGCGGGCGTTGAAGAAAGTCGTTATTGGCCTTACCGCCGCCATTGTCCTGATTTCTACGGCTGAGATTGGCATTCGCATGCTGGGATTGGTCGACTTTCCGCTCTACAACGCTGATAGCCGGATTGGATATATCCCAAAGCCCAACCAATCCGGCTCTTTCATGAATACCAACGATTGGGTGTTCAACGAACTCAGCATGGGAACTGCCCGCAAGTTTCAACCAAGTGATAGGACAGATATTCTTCTCGTTGGCGATAGCATCGTCTTCGGAGGGAATTCATACAAACAGGAGGAGCGACTAGGTCCGCAACTTGAGGGCGCCACTGGGGATGTCGTCTGGCCGATCAGCGCGGGAAGTTGGGGCCTGCAGAACGAATTGCAGTATCTCCAGGACCATCCTGATGTTGTCGCCTCTGTCGATCGCATCATCCTGATCCTCAACTCGGCAGACTTCGATCAGCCTTCTTCCTGGATTTCGGAATTTACGCATCCTCGCGAATATCCTGTTTCCGCCTTATGTTACCTGTTAGAGCGGCAAATCTTTAAGCCGAAGAGAACTGTTCAGCCCGAGACGAAAGTTCCCGCGCGGGACGCAGTTGCAGAATTTAAGAAGTTTGCGATTGTTTACAGCAAGCCATTTGACCTCTGGCTCTATCCGACCAAAGCCGAGAGCTCCGATCGCTCCGAATGGGAAAAGCTGTTCGCGGCCTCCGCAAAGAGGCTTGAGGCGCTGGATCTTGATAACGTGCATATCCATAACGGTGTTGATATCCTCCACTTTACCGATGTCGATTATCGTGACAATATTCACCCCACTCCGGCAGCCATCAGGAAACTGGCCGCCGCAATCAGTGAAAGCTTGTGAGCAGAGTCTATATCAGCACGGGCTAAGCGATGGCGGCCAGAACGGGATTGTGTTATGGCGACGGCTACTTGTGACGAGATGTAACCTGTTGCAAATAGCACTTACTGATAAGTACCTCGGAATTTACTGGTAATAAGAGCAATTTCCGTGGGACTGACAACACGGCTGAGGCCAAGGTAAGCATATTGGCGTCCGCCGGCGAAAAGTGATGGATTATTGGTGTTGTTGTAAGCGCAGAGCGCGACTGGCGAAATCGTTCCGCTCGGCGTTCCGTTTGGCGGGGCGCTGGCTTCCAGGAAGCCGTCGACATAAAGCTCAATCGTGGTTGCATTGCCGGTCATGATCACGACATGGTCGCCGCTGGTGATGTTGGTAACGCCAACGAGAGCTTCCGCCGACGCTCCCCAGCCCCCTCGCGCGACATTGGCTATGCCCGATGTTCCCAACACTGCTCGATTGTTGGAGCCACTGTTGCCTCCCCCGAGAACAATTTGATTGGTCCCCGAGAGCCGCCCCGCGAATGCCAGGGTGAGCGCGGCGGTCGGGATAAAGGTTGTCAGGAGCCGGTCGTCGCTGGCGTCCGGCTGCAGATACGGCTTTCCGTTATTGGCTCGCCAGAGAGGGCGGGATGATGCGGTGGTCTGGACAGCATTGCAGGCATTGCCGCTGCTATCTCCGGCATAGCCCACCGGATCATTGTCCGCCGCCACGGCGGCAGTGGCTGCGCTGTCCTGAAAGAGCCTTGAAAGATCGCCCAGCGGATAGATCAGGAAGCCGCTTTCGCCATTGGCGAACAGCGAGAGAAGGCTTTTGTCGTTGCTCCGATTGAGAGCGGGCGGTCCTTTGAGAGAAAGGCTGAGATCGAGCATCAGGACCTCCAGCCAAAGGCAGAAGCCGTTGTGGCGCCGGCAAGCCTTCGCCCTGCGAATGACGGGTCGCGCGCGACGGCAATCTCGCCGCGGTGTTTCAGTCGGCTCTTTGCCGATACCTTCGAAATCTGCATATCGTTCCTGCTCCTTCATATTCATCGGACAAAAGCCGGCCGATGGCGGCCGGGCGTTTGCCTTTGATTGTAGGAACAGGTTCGGGGAGGGGGATGAAATGTCGGAAGAAATCTGCGGAACAGGCTGCGCCACAGAAGCCCTATGGTCCGCCAACCATCTGATCCGGCTTGCGGATCGGCTGTCTGACCGGTATCCGCACATCGCTCATGACATTGTCCCGGAGGGTCAGTTCGTCCACGCCTTGCCCGATATCGATGCCGATATCGGTCCGCGTGATCTCGTTCTGCTCGATCAGGACGTTTCGAATAGCGGGCGCAGTTGCCGAGCGGCCATCCACCCGGATCGTCGCAGCCGCGCGTAGCCGGTTCTCTCGGATGACCGTCCCGAAGGCGAGAAGGGTGTCGTTGTCCTTGAACTGCCGGCCGGCAATATCGATGCGGGCTGCATGCTGGAAAGCCGGTCCGGTGACCTCGTTGCTCAGAAACTGGATATAGAAGTTCGGCTGCAGATGTTTGTAGTAAAGCGAGGTCGCGCCGAAACCGGTGCTCCTCAATGCGGTGTTGTCGGCAAAGACATGCTTGTAACCTGCGCCGTAGATCTGGATTTGGCCGACGTCTTCGAAGTGGTTGCCGACGATCAGATAGTTCTCCTGCATCGGCAGGATCGAAACGATGGAGCCGTTCTCCGCCAGTCCGGAGATGTCCCGGTCCAAGTCGAGAACATCGCCGGCTTTTTTGACAATTCTCGCCACGAGCCCCAGCCCCTGGCCCTTCACCACAAACAGACCCGCCCCCTCCCAGTTCCGATCTTTGAGCACGCCGGGGCCGGCAGGGTCTATCCGCACCGATCGGTCGAGCACCGCGGCCAGAGGCCCGCTGTAATAGCCGCCGGGACCGTCGGAGGTCATGGCCTCGCGGTCGTTGCCATACATGGTCTCGAACCGGTTGTTGCGGATGAGCACGTTGCGGGCGGAGACATAGCCTTCGAGAGTATTGATTCCGCCGCCGGAGGCCTGCAGGTCCGTCCCTATGATGCGGTTGTTTTCAAAGAGAACCCCGTCCGGCCCCGAAATGCTGTACCAGCCGCGGCGGCCGGTGCGGA
>Ga0065721_10053350_pt1 | contig 10088 bp, 8 predicted proteins | sample Mesricmetagenome_FD_59108 | JGI IMG/M metagenome (GOLD analysis project Ga0065721, IMG submission 59108) | Mesophilic microbial community from rice straw/compost enrichment Sample: eDNA_1 v2 (version 2) | ecosystem: Engineered > Solid waste > Grass > Composting > Bioreactor | place: USA: Davis... | reverse complement strand
ACTGTCAAATATTACCGCCAAGTGTTGAATCAAAGGACCCGAGGTTTGAACTCTTTGACTCGTGAACGGTCTCGCTGACCCCGACAGAGCAGTGAGAAATAACTAAAAGTTTCCGACTTCAGATATAAGCTCCCAACGTTATTGGATCTTCTCTGTATGCGTACACTCACCCTGTCGCTGGTTAGGAAAGAATGCTAGGAGCCTTCTTCACCAAGTTGCTCACAATCGCTAACAGTAGCCTTCCCTTTACTGATATCCGTGTTCATGAATAATTAACGATCTACATGCGCAGCAAGCGATCGTTAGCAGCCGTTCCACAACCCTCGTTACCTAGCAGCGAAGCCTACTCGAACGCAATTGGAGCTGACAATGCGCCTAAGAGCAGTACACCTCAGGCCTCGGGGGTCGACACCACCGCCTATCATTGCAGTCCTCTTCTTAGCACCCCATGCTCAAAGGTACCGTAGCGCGCAAAGCATGCTGCACCCTTATCGTCAACCCTGTTGCAGGCTCTGGCAGTTCTCTGGGCCGTGTCCGAGGCGGCGGATCACAACGATCGGGATTGCCAATGATTGGTGATCGAGACTGGAGTGATCGCAGCTGCGAGTGTGGTTGATGACTGCCATTCCTCAGAGCGGGAGGGCGATGATCCAGCCTGATGTGTGGGGAGAAGATGAAGAGAAGTAAATGGTTGTCGAAGACCTGTCGCAATCAGATTCTTCCACTGGGAAAGAGACTTGCAACAATCTCCCGATCTCACTTCGGGGTCTCAAGAGGGTTTGGCAGGAGCGAAACTGTTGGCATCAAAACTACGACTCCCCGCATGCCCCAGTTATGATAGCAACGATACTTATGGAGGCAGCTGCTTCGATAAAATAGTCAGGAGAAACGTCCCAGTTAGTACATGCTGGGCAGTGTGTTGCGTAACGGAGCTTCGCAAGGCACAGGCACAACTCCAGGGCAGCTCAGGGTTGCGGCGGGGGCTCCAAATGGTTTGCAATTCGATGCGCGACACAGTCCAAGCGCCAAGGCGAAGAAACCAGCCCAGCGTCTGCTCGACAGCGGATTCTCCGGGATGAGAAATTTAACATCCATAATCGTTTATTCCAGCGCTCTTGATCCCCCAACACCGCCCGCACTCTCGGCGCTGTAGGTGCATCTCTCGTAACAAATATGATGTGTGGATATCAGTCGAACTCGAAGCTGGACGGTTGCTCGACGGTACGTACTCCTTTACTCAGGTCTCACGGGCTCTATCATGTTACCTCGCAGCAACCTCCCACCCAGCGCACTTTCTCCGGAACAAGAAGCATTGCTGCTCTCATGTCGAGCAAAAACCGAGGGAATCCTGCCTTGATATGATGCGAAACCTCATGAACATGAAGTGTAATGGCGGGCTGTATTGGAGAAATGGCGTCCACAGAGGACTATGAGAAAGAGTTTCATCACTCAAACGCCTCAGCACCCGCTCATCGACTTCCCAGCCACTCAATTCGAAGGGCATATAGAATTCGAGGGGGCTGGACCTTTGGACCCGTGCTTCCGATTCCGAGACTTTAGCCTTTCTGAGCTGGGGATACAAGACCTCTTACTCCCCCCAAAAATCCCGCTGGGTTGTTGCTGGGATTAGTGCGCCTTTTCTCAAAACTTTGATATAACCTCACAAAGAGTGCGCCGGTCTGAGTAGCGGTTGGGCAACCCTTCTCATGCGAAAGACCGCATCATCATGTCTGCAGAACAGTTGATGAAGCTTGTGGCGGCAGCGAAGATGGCGCAGGGGAGGCTTTTCGTTCATGGTGAGTTAGTTGCTATGTGCGCTGGTGGGAAGAGAAGTTGACGGCTTGGTGGTGTGCATAGCGGCTTGCTCTGCTGTGGTTCTGTTCGACCACTGTGAGTCTGATGTTGGATTTCGCACTTTGGAATGTTGTTTAACAATAACCCCTTCTGCTCAGTGACGACCCTGGATGTCGAGGTACAGTGCAAGTGGTCCTGCCAAAGCTTTCGTACGAGGTTGACCGTCGCTTCTGCTCTTTGTTGGTCTCAAGATCGAGCTCATTTGGGTGAGCCTCTGGTCACTTGGCTCTGTCTCAAGTTTTCTGACCTCCTTCAGAGAAAAAAGCTCTCCCCGACGCATATCCTCTTCATTATCGTGAGTGTGATCGTTGCCTATGTCGGAGAAAGTGTGGCTAAAAGGACATGTAGAACCGATACGGAGGGGATGTCGTCTTCCTGTAAGTGCCTTCACGCTCCCGCTGTTTTCAATTGGAATACTCAACTCATCGGTGATTTCTAGTTATGCTCTGATAGGTGGGTATTCACTAGGAGGGCGACTCAGGCGATCTGACACACTTCGCTCTTTAGTCACTCACTTCCTACCGAGCGAAAGCTTTAAGAAAAGCTGTAAGCTCGTTCTTTGATTCCCTTGTCCGCCCTAGTTTGCCACTAACATGAGGACGATAGGCCCAAACTATTTCAATATTGTTACATGGCTTAGTTTTGCCGCATTAACCGCAATGCAAGGTGAGTTGAGTGATGTTTTGTGATACCATCTTCTGCACCTCCTGCATCCGCATGAAATTTTGCTAAGCGAAGCATCCAAAGGCATCATAACCCAGAGGGTGACAAGCATGTACCGTCGAAAAACGCTGGTCGTTGTGCTCCTCTACCTGTTCTTCTCTGGCCAGGTTTTGGTATCGGCTGTATCCACTGGCTTTGTATCTGCTAGGTCAACATGCGGTACGGCTGCCAGGTTTCCTCTGTCCTTGTTGTGAATGCCTGACCTAATGGTAATTAATCAGTTGACGCGGTATTTGGCCCTACGCTCAGAGTGTGCACACTCACAAAGCTTCCACCACATACCGAGATACAGTGGATCATGTCCACATCGTTTGACGCAGTGATCCTTGTGCTCTCACTGTACAAGGGGATGCAATTCTATGGCCAAGTGACTGCGAGCGAAGGGAGCTCGAATATACCCCAAGGGATGGGAGCAAGGGGCGTGATGCGCGCCCTGAGGTGGAGGGGGAAGCCAGGGACCTTGATCGACATCTTGCTGAGAGATAGCATGTTGTTTCCTATCATGTGAGTTGACCAGTTTTGATTGCTTAAGCTGTCTTGACTGACGAGGTGAACAGTAGCATGATAACTTCCGTGTTGAACCTGATCGCCTATCTTGGTGTCCTGCCGGTACGTTAATACCTCTGGTTGTAAATGCAACTTTCTGACGTTGACTCTTTTGGGCAGCCTGGCGTGCTGAACATCACGCTCAACGTCGCTGGCGCGAAGATACCCATTCTCGGTTCTCGGCTCATCTTGAACCTCCGCGAGGCCTACTACCGACCATTCGAGGAGGAGTTCAAGATGACTCAACCGCCTCCTTCGGTCAAGTTCGCGTCGTCGAATGGAACGTACTACGACGATAACCAGATCGAAATGCCAGCTGTTAAGCCGGTCCAAGTGAAGATGCATTTCTCACGGGAAACAATGTCGGTTCAGACAGCATCGGATGCAACTAGGACGACGTATACGCGGGACTGATATGCGCTAGAACTGTTTTGCTATGTAGGACTGTATAGATGAGTTTATTGACCGCCGCTGAGCGACGGTGCACAAACGCGGATAAGTTCCATCAGGGACCGCACGGGCGCCTAACACATGACTTTGCCTTTCGTTCCCATAGGGTTTTATGCGGCTTGCCATACCACCACCACTCTGACAGCGGCTACAGAGACTCTTGCCAATGAGGCCTACTAGTTGGCCTGGGGAGGAAGCGGGCTGCAAAGCCGAGGGTCTCCTAAAATAGCTGATCGCGGTATATTGACCTAGAGCGTCAGAGTAGCTGTGTGATACGGATTAGATGGATACCGGGTGCTTGTGGCAATGGAGTGGATACCCAAGGACTGCGGGAGGCAGTCCCCGCAGATTCGGTGAATTGGGTGTAACAAGGGTGATCGGACATTGGTGTGCGTTGAAGATGGGCGAATTTTGTGGCCTCTTGTTACTTATGAAAGGCGATATTGCCCCAAATACTCTTCCTTTGTGTGTGCCTAGACGTCCACGTCGACAGACTTGTTCGATGAAGGGAGCAATGTTGCATTGAATGAATTGAAGGAATATCTGAAGCTCAAGGTCACACTTGTGACTTGGCCACAAGAGGGAATCACAGTCCGGAAAAGGGAATTCTGGGCATCACGGCCAGCAACCGCATGCCGAGTACCGCTGAAGCTTGGAGGACTACTTCCACGACGTTTCGTCTTTTCACCCATTTCACGTCCCCTGGGGCGTTGAGACTGCAGTGCTGGACCATCGGTACACCAGCAAACTAACCCACAAGATCGATTGGCCTCAACACCTATGGCAGACCCACGGTCGCGAATCAATGAGCCCAACGCCGACGACGACCTGGATGACGGGATAGACCCGGAGCTGCGCCTGCGCACGGTGCGCACAGCTGCATCGGCCATCGAAGAGTCCATCAGGACCGAGCAGCGAGCGGAGAAGCGTAAATCGATGAGGAAGTCGCGCTCGAGGTTCTTCAGCAGAGGCAGCAAGCAGGAGAAGCCGGCCCAGCCAGCGCCGTCGGTGCCGACAACAACGTCGACAATAGGGCCACATGGACCTCGCAGGAAGATCTATGTCAACCATCCGCTGTCGGCCATGGAAGTGGATCACGATGGAGAGCCGAAAGCAAGGTATGCGAGAAACAAAGTGCGGACGACGAGTGCGTGGACCCATCCCTCTCTCGTTGCATATGAACTTATTGATTTCAGAATACACAATCGTGACATTCATCCCCAAGAATCTTTACGAGCAGTTTCGACGTGTCGCCAATCTATTCTTCCTGACGCTCGTCATCCTACAACGTGAGATTTGCCATCCACCTCATATCCGCGCAGTGTTTAACCGTCTCGCAGTATTCCCCATTTTTGGAGCCCCTACAGGAGCTATTGCAGTCATGCCGCTCGCTTTCATTCTGACTGTCACCGCCATCAAGGATGGAATCGAAGACTATCGACGTGCTGTGCTCGACGAAGAGGTCAACAACTCCGCAGCGACCAAGCTCGACGGTGGTTGGCGGAATGTGAATCAGAGAACCGATCCACGGAATTGGTTCGAGAAGCTCCTTGGACTTAACCCTCCAGGCAAAGTTACCAAGGGTGTTCGTCGGTTGAGGGAGCAGGAGGCTGGCCAAGCGAAGATCGTCCTCCAACGCCCAGATGACAGCCTCAGTAGCATTGACCGCACGCTCAGCAACCAAAGTATGGACTATGTCGGGAACAAGCTCGAGGACATCCAGAGTATCGACTCCCACAGCTACCCGCCACCATCAGAAGCGTCAACCTCGCAGGCCAAGCCAATCGACTTCGACCTCAAGCAGTATCAGTCGTCTGTGCGCTCCGTGGGCAGTAGCGGGGTTGTTCAATGGAACAAGCGCGCACCAGGTGTTGCCCGATGGGAGAGGACACTTTGGAAGAAGCTTGAGGTGGGGGATATCGTACTTCTCCGCGACAACGATCAGGTCCCTGCCGACATCGTCGTTCTCTCCACATCTGATCCGGACGGAATGTGCTATTTGGAAACCAAGAACCTTGATGGCGAAACCAATCTCAAGCCCAGGAAAGCCCTTCGAGCGACATCTTCGATCGCGTCCGAGGAGGACGCAGAGCGCTCATCGTTCTACCTCGACTCTGAACCCCCGCACCAGAACCTTTACACTTACCATGGCATCTTGTGCTACAATGATCCCGCGACGAACGAATTCAGGCAAGACACCGTCACGATCAACGAACTCCTTCTTCGTGGTTGCTCCCTCCGCAATACGGCCTGGGTAATCGGTCTTGTCGTGTTCACTGGGCAGGATACCAAGATCATGCTTAATGGGGGAGAGACGCCTTCGAAGCGCAGCAAGATCGAAAAGGAGACAAACTTCAATGTTGTGGTCAATTTCATTCTCTTGGCTGTCATGTGCACGGTCGCGGCCATATTCAGTGGCTTGGAAGACGCCAAGTCCGGGACAAGCGCGACCTTCTTCGAACCCGACACAGACCCAACATCGTCGACCGTCATCAATGCTATTATCACCTTTGTGTATGTTTTGCTTTCACCAGTGGATCGGGGATGCTAACCCGTCTCCTCTAGGTCATGCCTCATCGCGTTCCAAAACATCGTCCCCATTTCGCTGTACATCTCTATCGAAATCGTCAAGACTATTCAAGCCTACTTCATCTCACAAGATATAGACATGTACTATGAACCATACGACACCGCCTGCGTACCGAAAACCTGGAACATCTCCGACGACCTTGGCCAAATCGAATATATCTTCTCTGACAAGACCGGCACGCTCACACAGAACATCATGGAGTTCCAGAGATGCTCTATCAATGGCGTACCTTACGGCGAGGGCGTCACCGAGGCACAGAAGGGTGCAGCAACACGGGAAGGCAAAGCAGACGCGCTGGACCCAGAAGAGCTCAAGGAAAAACTCTCTGCACTCACGAAGCAGATGATTGCCATCCTCAACCGCTCATTCAAGAACCGATTCGCGCAGTACAACAAGCTCACACTTGTTTCTCCCAAGTTCGCTGAGGACCTTACTGACCGGTCGAGCCCGCAGCGCCCACACATGATCGCGTTCTTCCGCGCCCTCGCCCTTTGCCACTCCGTCTTGTCCGACAAGCCTGACCCTACAACGAAGCCATTCCATCTGGAGTACAAGGCCGAGTCGCCTGACGAAGCTGCGTTGGTCTCCGCCGCACGTGAGGTTGGATTCCCGTTCATCGCGCGGTCGAAGGACCTCTTCGAGATTGAGGTCATGGGTCAATCGGAGAAGTACACTCTGCTCAAGATGCTCGAGTTCAACAGTACGAGGAAGCGGATGAGCGTCATCATGCGGTGCCCCGACGGACGGATTATCCTGTACTGCAAAGGTGCAGACAGCGTGATTTATGAGAGGTTGGCAAAGGATCATGATGAGGTGTTGAAGGAGCAGACGAAGAAGGATATGGAGACGTTTGCGAATAACGGTTTGCGGACGCTTTGCATTTCGTATCGGTATCTCACGGATGAGGAATACTTCAAGTGGGTGAAGACCTATGATGCGGCGACGAATGCGATTGAGAACAGGGAGGAAGAGATTGACAAGGCGAACGCGTTGGTGGAGCATTCCTTGTACATCCTGGGTGCGACAGCGTTGGAGGACAAGCTGCAGGAGGGTGTCCCTGAGGCGATTGAGATGCTGCATCGGGCGGGTATCAAACTCTGGATTCTTACTGGTACGTCTTTGAACACTATCAATGAATCGCTACTGATGGGCATCCAGGCGACAAACTCCAGACTGCCATCGAAATCGGATACAGCTGCAACCTCCTCAAGACCAACATGGACGTCATGATTCTCTCCGCAGATTCATTCGAACAGACGCGGTCTCAAATTGAGGCGGGGTTGAACAAGATTGCCTCGGTCCTTGGCCCTCCGTCGTTGGACCCGAAGAAGCGTGGTTTCATTCCGGGTCAGCAAGCCTCGTTCGCTGTGGTCATTGATGGCGACACCCTCCGGCACGCACTCACTCCAGAGCTGAAGCCACTATTCTTGAGCTTGGGGACGCAATGCGAGACGGTTGTCTGCTGTCGTGTGTCACCGGCACAGAAGGCGCTCACTGTCAACCTGGTGCGTTTTCATACCTTCTCGATTGGCGGTCGCTGACAAACATGGATTGCTCAGGTCAAGGAAGGGCGAAATGCACTGACCCTCTCAATCGGAGATGGTGCCAATGATGTTGCTATGATCCAGGAAGCCAATATTGGATGTGGTCTTTTTGGTCTGGAAGGGTCACAGGCTGCCATGTCTGCGGACTACGCGTTTGGCCAATTCAGGTTCCTTACCAAATTGCTTTTGGTCCATGGGCGGTGGTCTTACCAGCGAGTGGCGGACATGCACAGTAACTTCTTCTACAAGGTATGCCGCACTAGGTCTGGGGGTGGGAGGGATCCTGACGAATTCATAGAACGTTATCTGGACTCTGGCGATGTTCTGGTATCTTCCCTTCAACAGTTTCGATGCGACCTATCTCTATCAGTATACTTTCATCTTGCTCTGCAATCTCGTCTTCACATCTTTACCTGTCATCGTCATGGGTGGTAAGTCCAACCTTTTTCAACATTGGTCTGCTCGCTCTGATCAACGCATCTCTAGCCTTCGACCAAGATATCAACGCAAAGGCTGCACTGGCGTTCCCTCAACTTTATGTTCGCGGAATCCGAGGTCTTGAATACACTCGCACGAAGTTCTGGTTTTACATGGCAGATGGTCTATACCAGTCCGCTGTCGTCTTCTTCATTCCCTGGCTTGTGTGGACATACGGAACACCCAATTCATGGACTGGAAAGACCATTAACGGGCTGTCTGACTTTGGCACGACTGTCGCAGTGTCAGCCATCTTCGCGGCCAACACCTATGTCGGTCTCAATACCCGATAGTGAGTGCATTCTTCTTCTGAAAGCACGATCTTACTGATTGGTCTTCACAGTTGGACGGTGATGACATGGATTGTGGTCATTGGGTCGACCTTGGTGATGTGGATCTGGGTCATCGTCTATTCGTTCTTCCCCAGCCAAGATTTCGTCGACGAGGCTTTCATCCTTTTCGGAACGGTTCCTTTCTGGACGACCGTCATCATAACTGTGATCATCTGTCTGAGTATGTGATCCACGTCCCTTCCATGAAACGGTGGCTGACAATCTGTATTAGCACCAAGGTTCCTCGTCAAGTTCATCTCACAGACCTACTATCCTCTCGACAAGGATATCGTTCGCGAAATGTGGGTGTCAGGTACACTGAAGGATCAACTCGGACTGGGCCACCGTAAAAAGCGCAAGACGTCAAGTCTTGGTGGAGTCAAAACGAGCGAGAGCAACCTCGAGGCAGCGCCGATCCTTATGGATCCCCACAATCGATCAATGTCTGAACTCAATGGATACGCCCCACCTAGTCCGAGGCCGCCAAGCTCTCCGCTTTTGGCCGAATCGCACGAAATGGTAACACGGGGACCCGCCCCGCAGAATCTAGTGATCTCGAACAAGAATGTCGACAATGGGCTTCTCACACCCAATACCTATGTTGACTCTTCGAGAGCGGCTGCGGTGTCGCCACAGCCTTCTTATTATTCTGCGTCCGAAATCCCGCCACCTTCACCTCTGCCCTCACCGAAATACCGATACCCCGATGGCGAGGTGACGAGCTCGCCACCGCCTGTCGCTCGGAGAACGAGTCAAGCCTCACGGTTAGGCGCCTCACCGCATGCTCCTCCAAATGCACCACTCCCTCCTCAGCCTCAAGCATACCAAACGCCATCCACAGCACCTTCGTCTTATCAGCCGCCACCCGAGCAGCAACAGTATTCGGCGTATCTGCAGCCACACTCTGGACACCATCGGACTGGCACAGAGTCGTCCGTGGGTTCATTGAGACAGTTTGGGCATGGGTATGATCGCTCGGGAAGCTCAGCGTCGTACGCGTCGAATGTCTCGTATGCCACGGCGGAGGAGGAGCCGCCTTGGGAGAGGCAATCGAACAATCCATACCAGGGGTATGCATTGACCTCGGATAACGACCCCTATGGGGGTGTGACGGGGAGAGATGATGATGATGGCTCGACCGTGCAGGGACACGGTAATCAGAGAGGTAATAACTCTGACCCACGAGCGAGTGTAGCGTCAACCTGGGAGGGTGGACGGGCGTTGTAATTTATTAGTCTGTTAGGACAAGCGGCTGTTCCTGTTTTACCCCTCACTTGCACATATCCCCCCTTCCCCACCCTTTTTACCTTTCATATGTCTCTTTGGATAACTGACCGTCATTGCTTAAAGCTTACCTCCCTATGACTGTCTGTGTTCCGTACTTTTGCATAAGGCCCTCTGATGGAATTTTGGACTGCTTCGTGTGCTGCTAATGATTTGTTCTACTACGGCGATTCAATACTATATTTTGGCATGCTCTGTATATACAGACGCTCTCCTCCCCCACTTCTTCCATTGCACGCAGTTGAGCATTGAGTTAGAGTTGGGAGCGATCCCATTCGCTTCTCATGG
>Ga0065721_10053347_pt1 | contig 10092 bp, 8 predicted proteins | sample Mesricmetagenome_FD_59108 | JGI IMG/M metagenome (GOLD analysis project Ga0065721, IMG submission 59108) | Mesophilic microbial community from rice straw/compost enrichment Sample: eDNA_1 v2 (version 2) | ecosystem: Engineered > Solid waste > Grass > Composting > Bioreactor | place: USA: Davis... | reverse complement strand
TGCCGGAACTGACACTCGCGCTCAACTGATTCATCGGTTAAAACCTTGGTATGAAATCCGCGCGTATTGTCGCCGGCCTGCTGTTGTTCTTCTCGATGTCAGTCGGGGCGCAAGAAACGCCCACGCCTGATGCGGTCAAGGCGGCGTTGCGCAAGGCGACCGATTATCTCGTCTCTATTTCCACTGAAGGTGGTTATCTCTGGTGGTATTCGAAGGACTTGAAGCAGCGTCGTGGCGAAGAGACTGCGACCGAAACGCAAATCTGGGTGCAACCACCCGGTACGCCCAGCGTTGGCACGGTATTTCTCCGCGCTTATCTGGCGACGAAAGACGAAGCGCATCTTGCAGCTGCCCTGGGTGCAGCGAATGCATTGGTGCGCGGTCAGCTCGAGTCCGGCGGATGGTCGTATGTGATTGAGTTCGATCCGAAGAAACGTCGGGAATGGGCGTATCACGTTGATTCCGCCGCCAGCGCGCGAGATTTCAAATTCCGTAAGAACGTTACAACGTTCGACGACGACAACACGCAAAGCGCACTGACTTTCCTGATGACGTTTCTTGACGTTGCCACGAATCTACCGCCGGAAAAACTGAAGCCGATTCGTTCCGCGCTTGAGTTTGGATTGAATCGTATGATTGACGCGCAATATCCGGTCGGGGCATGGCCGCAGCGATTTGATGGGCAACCGTACAATCCAGCGAATCATCCCGTGAAACCGGCGAGCATTCCAGCGGATTGGCCGCGTCACTGGCCGCGCGCGGAATACGGCGGCTTTTACACGCTCAACGACAACACGCAAAGCGATTGCATTCGCACGATGCTCGCCGCCTATCGCCACACCGGCGACGAGAAATTTCTGCAGGCGGCAAAGCGTGGCGGCGGATTTTTAATTCTCGCGCAGTTACCCGAGCCGCAACCGGCCTGGGCGCAGCAATACAATTACGAAATGCAACCGGCCTGGGCGCGGGCGTTTGAGCCACCGGCAGTTTGCACCGGAGAAAGTGGCGGCGTGGTACGAACGCTCGGGCGATTGTATCTGGAAACCGGCGACAAAAAATTCATTCAACCGATTCCGGCGTTTATCGAATGGGTGCGCCGTTCGCAACTGAGCCCTGAGCGTTGGGCGCGTTTGTATGAACTCGGTACCAACAAACCGATTTATGGCGATCGTGATGGCGAGATTCATTACACGCTTGCCGAAGTGAGCGCGGAACGACAACGCGGTTATTCGTGGCAGGGAAGTTTTGGTTTGCCGGAGACGATGGAGTGGTGCGAACGTTTGCAGCGCGAGGACCGCGAGAAAATGCTGAAAGCGGAACGTCGGCGCGAGAATCAGGCATCGCGTCCTAATTCTCGAACTGTCGCGACGATTTTGAATTGTCAGGAAGCATCAGGACGTTGGGTGAATAACACCGGCATCAGCATGCAACAGTATCTCGGCAACATGGGAACGTTGGCCGATTTTCTGCAGCAGCAGTGAATCTGATTACGACTTCGTGCGGACTGGTCCGAGAAAATCCCGAAGACGATGCGACAGCTCGACGAAATCGATTGGCTTCTGACATACCGCGCGACGGCGGGCGTAGCGCGAGTCTTGAAAACTGGGTGGTTGATTCAATCCCGTGACGAGAATTACCGGCACTTCCGAGCGAATCTCTCCGACTTTTTCAGCCAGTTCAGCGCCTTGTAAACCGGGCATCGTGTGATCTGTGATGACGAGATCAAACTTGTTCGGTTCGGCGCGAAACGTTTCCAATGCGTCGTAACTGTCCGCGCGCGTAATGACGCGATACCCCATTTTGCGTAACGATTGTTGCAACACGCTGAGCACGGGAATTTCGTCGTCCACGACCAGAATCTGCTCGCGACAGCCGGGCAACACCTGATTGCCTTCGGGATTTGCTGCGGTCGGCGGCTCGGATGATTTTGGCAACAGAATGGTAAATGCAGTGCCGACATCGCGCTGACTTTCCACGCGGATGTGGCCGCCAGTGCCGGCGATAATTTTTTGCACCAGCGTTAAACCGAGTCCGGTGCCGCGGCCTACGGGTTTAGTGGAAAAGAACGGTTCAAAAATCCGTTCCAGCACGTCACTTGTCATTCCATGACCGGAATCACGGACGACGAGTCGAACGTAAAGCCCGCTTGGCAGAGAGAATTTTTGCGCCTCGGCGGCGGTCAACTCGCAGGTTTCGAGTTCGTATTGCAGAACGCCCCCTTTTTCGCGCATCGCATGACCGGCGTTGGTGCCGAGATTCATAATCACCTGATGCATTTCAGTCGCATCGGCCACCACAACGTCTTCATCGGTGCGCATGATGACGTTGATCTGAATCGACGACGGCAAAGTGGCGTTCAACAGTTTGATCGCTTCTTGAAGAATTGTGCCAAGCTTGAGCGGATGACGTTTGGTTTCCACCGGCCGACTGATGGAGAGAATGCGTCTTACAAGATCGCGCGCGCGTTCGGCGGATTTCAAAACGGAAATCAATCCTTCGCGCGATTTGCCTTTGATATTTTGATCGAACAACGCGAGCTGAGTGTGGCCGAGAATCGCGCAGAGAATGTTGTTAAAATCATGTGCCATGCCGCTCGCCAACGTCCCGATGGCGTCCATTTTCTGCGCGCGCAGCATCTGTTTTTCGAGCCGGGACCGTTCAGCTTCGGCTTCTTTGCGGGCCGTGATATTGACGATGAAACCCTCGTAATAGAGCGTTTTTCCGCTTGGATGTCGCACGGCGCGGGCGCTTTCGGAAATCCATAACACAGTTCCGTCGCGCCGCCGCACCTGATACTCGAGCCCGTGAACGAAGCCGTGTTGCTCAATCTCCTGCTTGAACCGGTCGCGAAACGTCGCGTCCACGTAAATCTGATTGGTGATGTCGGAGACCTGATTCAACATCTCTTCAGGACGTTGGTAGCCGTACATCCGCGCGAGCGCCGGATTTACCATGAGATAACGTCCGTCCGGTGTGCTCTGATAAATGCCTTCCTGCGCATTTTCAAACAGGCTGCGATAGACAGCCTCCGCCGCTTTGAGTTGTTCGATGGATTCCTGATTCACAACTGGTGATCGTTGAATTAGCACTTGGTCTGCCACGCGATGACGCGATGAAACAAACGCGATTTCCAACCAAGCGACCATTCGCTTTGATAATTCGTTGCTATCGGCGAGAACTCGTAATGCCTGAAATTTTCTGTAACGACGAGGGTTGAATTGTGAAAACGAGAAAATCGTTCAGTAAATCGATGAGTGAAATCGATTGATGGCGTTTCATGCGCAAGGAGCCGTGTGCATCAGTCGCAGGCACCAATTGCCTTAACAATAGCCGAACTGGCGGTGCCGCAGGGGAATGAGTATGCTCGGTCCGCTTGCAACCGAATGAAGCAGATCATTACGCCACGCTGGGATTAGACCGCGATTGTAGCGAAGCGCACATTCGCGCCGCGTATCGTTTGTTGGCGAAGCAACATCATCCTGATGTGAACGGCGGTTGCCGGAATGCGCAGGAACGGACGCAGGCATTGAACGCAGCGTATGAAGTTTTGAGCGATCCAGTCCGCCGCGCCGCGTATGACCGCGAATTGGATGCGCGGAAAAGTAGCGTTCCGCGGACGGGAAATGCGCTGCGAAACGTTGCGCAGGAAATGCAGTTGCGATTGGAAGAATTTCTGCGCGGCACAACGCTGGACGTGCGGGTGATTGAACCGGCCGAGCCAAATCGGATGGAAACTTACTCGCTCACCGTGCCGTCGGAGACTGCGCCGGGTACACGATTTCGCATTCCGCGAACTGACGGTGGCATCGTTACGGTGAAAGTGAAACCGCGTCCTGATCCGCGTTTCAAAGTGCGTGGCTCAGATTTGCGCTGCGACCTGCGAATCCGTTTTGAACGCGCGCAGAAAGGCGGAATGGAAACGATTCGCGGTGTGGCCGGAAATTTTTTACGCGTTCAGATTCCGGCTCGCATTAAATCCGGCGAAGTCATCCGGCTCGACGGAGAAGGTTTGCCTAAATCGCGCGGTGGACGCGGTGACCTGTTGGTGCGCGTGTTGTATCGCCCGGAAGTTCGCATCACGCGAGCGAAGCGATAATCCCGCGGCCGAGTTTCGATTTACTTCGCCAATTTTCTCAGTCGCAGCGCTTCTGTCACGCCCTTCTTTGCGGGATGGCGCACCGCATGGCGAATCATCCATTTGCGTTCCGGTGAAGCTCCTTTCAGCCAGCGTTCGCAAATCTCAAACGCGAGTTGCGGGTGATCTTTGGCAATGTCGCCGATGTGATTGGCGACACTGCGGCGAACATATAAATCCGGATCGTCTTTGAGCGCTTCGAGAATCGGCAGCACCGGGCGCGGGTCTTTGATGAATGGGGGAATGCGGATTGCCCAGGGAAGTCGCGGCCGCGCACCTTCGGAACAAAGACGACGCACATGTGGATCGGGATCACGTGTCCATTCGATCAACCGCGCCAACGTTCGTTCCGGCCATTTGATTAAAAACGGGCGTATGGAGTATTCCGCGCTGAAGCGGCGCGTGATTTCGTATTGCGCGGTCATCGAAGTTTCGAAGGGATCGCGACCGCGATTGTGAGCCGGGTCGAGGCCGTACGTGCCGACGAAACTGACGTGCGGCAGATAAAAGAAAACGCCCAGGCCAAGATCACAGGTGCGAGTGAGTGGCGGGGTCAGGGAACGGATGAGAATCGCAATGGCTTCGGAGTAATAATCCGGCAGATGCGCGCGTAACGCGCGGGCCAGATGTTGGCCGCGCTGCAGAATGGCCAACGGAGCGAGACCATCGAGAGCGGTACGCTTAAATGCCTTCCTGTCAAATTTCGGGTGAATGAGAGAAATGTTGTGTGCCAGACACTCGATAGCTTCACGATCGAGTAAGATGGCGAGCGAACTGCCTTTCTCAATCGAACGTGGCGCGGTTGGCAAACGCCAGCCATTGAGAGTGGTTTCTGCGGCGACCTTCTTCTGGTTCATAGTAATGACCGCGAAAGCTAAACTGAAAACGCTTTCGCGGTCACTTTTCTTTGTAATCGAACTCTGCGAGGAAATTCTACCGCCTCAGTTTAGAACCACTTCAAGTCGAGCGGCACATCAGCACGAGCCCACGCGGCTTCGAACTGTCGCCGCACGTCATCGGCCTGCTGCGTTTTGCCCTGGGCGCGAAGAGCGTTTTCCAAACCCAACAGACTCCACGCATGCCGCGGCCAGAGTTCCAGATCGTCGCGGAAAACTTTTTCCGCTTTGACGGCGTCGCCGGTTTGCAAGAGCGCCGCACCGAGAGTCGGACGCACCGGAATGGGCCAGTACGATGGCTCCATGTAGGGCAGGGCGGCTTCGCGAGCGACGGCCCGTTCTAATTGCGCAATCATCTCACGCGAATCGCCTTTTGCGTCCGCGACTTTTCCGGCGAGCCAATGGACGGAAACGGCAATCGTATCGGCGGCGGGAAAGATTGGCGTATTTAATTGTTTGACGGTCTCGCTGTTGGCGATTTCTGCGAGCGCTTTTTGTTCGCGTTCGGCAGCAGCCACGTCCTGTTTTGCGGCAAAGGCGAGGCCGCGGGTAAAATGCCAGAGCGCACGATCAATCAGGAAGTCGTTAGTGCTGGCCGGTTCCTTCACGGCGAGGACGTCGTCCCATTTGCCGAATCGCACCGAAGTGAGCCACGGCAAGTGGCGCAGCCGCGGCGCTTCAAACGCTTTGCTCGGACCGCAGTAATTTTCAACGGCGTAGCGTGCGGCCTGCCGAGCGGTTTTAAGCGCGTCTTTGCTGCGGCCTTCGAACACTTGCGCCCACCAGAGGAAGTGAATGTTGTGCGGATAGTACACGCCGGGATAAAACCCCTGCGCGCGGCAACTGCGGATGTAATCTTTATCCGCTTTCACGGCGAGTTGGTTGGCGATTACTGCGTCCTCGTACTGGCCGACGCGCATGTAAATGTGCGCGGGCATGTGAACGAGATGACCGGCCGCAGGTGCATAGCGTAATAATCGGTCAGCAGCGGCTAATCCGTGTTCAGGACTAGGGCCAGCTTCGACCGCGTGAATGTAAAAATGATTCGCGCCCGGATGATCCGGATTACGCGAAATCACAAAACGCAACGCACGGAGAATTTCTTCCGTTTCCAGTTTTGGTGAACGATCGCGCGTCCAGTAGTCCCACGGCATCGTGTTCATCAGGGATTCCGCAAAAATCACCTGAGCATCAAGATCGTCGGGATACTGTTTGGCGAGGTCGCGCATTGCGTCGGCAAAGGCGCGATCGAGCATACTGCGATCTTCGACGAATTCGGGTTGATAACGTTTAGTCAACGCGGCGATGTAAGCCTGTTCCTTGGACGAAACATGAGTTTGAGTTGCCAACGCTGCTTGTAATGCAGACCAGGCGTTAGTCGTATCGCTTTCGTCCATCGGTTTGTTGACATGCGGTCCGTAAGCGTAGGCGACCCCCCAATGCGCCATCGCGCAATCCGGATCAAGGTGCGCCGCGGAACGGAACGACCGGATGGCTTCTTTGTGATTGAAGCCGAACAACAGGCGCATGCCTTGATCGAAATAACGCTGCGCCTTGGGTAATTTTGTTGTGATTGGATGATGCAGGTCTCCGAGGCCATCGAATAATGGTCCGGGAAGTTTCTCCGCGTGCATCGGCGAAGCGACGAGCACCGCGGCCAATGAGAGGAGGGAGATATGTTTTTTCATAATTCAGACAGGTTGAGATCGAATCAGAAATTCGAGTCAGTTTTATGCGCTGACAGAAAAGCGATGCGTGCTTCGAGATCGCAACTGCCGCGGTTGCAGTTGATGGATGACAAACCGTGGTCCGCGCGCCCGACCACTGGTGCGGCCAAAAACGTTCGTTGTACCAATTGCCTTGAGAGTGGTGCGTGACGATTCCACGGGGCGAGGGACAGAATTCGCGCCAGCAAGCAGTAGCCAAAGCAGACGAGTGCAAAAGTGCCGATGGTGGGCAGCCAGTACAACCAACGCAGTCCTGGCAGCAGGCAAAGTAAGAGCAGCGCGGTGTACGCGAGACGGATTTGCACCGGGTAAGGAGTCAGCGAACGATGTAACCGCAGAAAGATCACGCTTTGAATCACCGAGATTGCCACTGCGACGAGGAGGAATGTCGGTGCAATCACCAGTCCGGCTAAGAGTGCGCCTGCGGTCGCCAACCAGATCCACCAGGAGAATTCTTTGGGCATGAATAACAATTTCATGAGTCAAACGTAACGATGCGTCGGGATGAATGGGGCGTGAAGCGGTTTGATTCAACGATGCAGCTTCGGATGCTGTCACTGCGAACACGTCGCAGATGCACCGGTATGTGCGAGGTGGCTGTTGTATTTGCATTTCGCAATTCTGAACCCATTTGGGCGGCCGGTGCGGCGATCAATGAACTGGAGCGTGCAAACGGTTTTAACATACGACTGAGGTCATTGCGCCGGACGAATCATGGGAATGATTGCGGGCGACGCCTGGGATTTGATCTGGCCAACGACTTTGAAACCGAAGCGTTCGTAAAACGCGACGTTCCGCAAATTCGAAGCTTCAAGATACACCGGCAATCGGTCGGCATCGCAGCGTGCGATGCCGTTGCGCAATAATGCCGAGCCGCAACCGCGTCCCTGTTGACCAGGATCAACTCCGATCATCGCCAAGTGCCAATGCGGTTCGCGCGGATGAAATGCATCCATCTGTTCCATGATATGAAGCGCTTCGGGCCAGCGCGCTTCGCTGACGCCGCGATGAAGGACTTCCATTACGGCAACTCCATCCGGTTGAACGTCCGGCGGCAACCACAGCGCCGTCGCGGAGTAATCTTCCAGTTCATCCGCCGTGCCGTGCGCGAACGCTTTACCCGCAAACGCTCGCACGAATTCTGGAAAGTGTTGCAGATACTGCTGAGCGTCTGGAAAGAACCAGCGCGCGGCGGGGTCGGCGGCGAACGCTGTGGTCAGCGCCGCGACCAAACGCGTTTCGTCTGTTTCGATAATCGAATCAAAGGCTTCGTAAGTTTCGGCAATCATAGGATCAAAGAATTAAGAACGGCCAGAACTGCACCGCCAGGGTGCGAATCTTCTCACAACCGCACGGTTCTGTGAATGGAACGAAAGGTCTAAACCGCCACTGCTGTTTCGAAACAGGCGGCGGGGAGTAAGGAAACGAACGAAAGAAGAATCGCTTTTAATCTGCGATGACCTGAATGCGATAGAAGCGCTGTGATCCGCTGAACGAATCGGTAATGCTGGCGATGTCCGTCGCAGCTACCACATCGGGAACAAGATCCAACCAGGTCGCATCAGTGAGATGCTCTTTGTATTGCACCCGATATTTTTGCCCGGGAATTGCGTTCCAGGTGAAGGTAAAATCGCCGCTGACGACCGTGGCTTCTTGAATCGCAGGCCGTGCTAGCACCGTAACACTGAACGCTTTTGTGTCACTCAAAGGCGGCGCGCCGTCATCGCTCACGCGCACAACGATGACGTTGGTTGTGGCGACGAATGATTCATCTGTCAGCCAACTGAAGATGCCGTCATAGAGACCGATGCTGGCTGATTCGGGAGCGCCGGACTCAAGCGAGTAGGTCAATGCATTAGCAGGCAGGTCGGCATCGCTGGCGCTGTTGGTGAAAGTGATAAGCGTTCCGGCGTGAACAATCCGATCGGCAATGGGCGCAAGCGCCGGCGCTTGGTTGGATTCTGTCACAGTGATTTGAAACGTTTTCGCGTCGCTGCCGGGTGGAATGTTGTTATCGGTGACGCGAACCGTGATGTTATAAACGCCTGGTCCTTGCGCTTCGGTTGGCGTCCATGTGAAGACGCCGGTGGCCGTGTCGATGGTTGCGCCGGCTGGTGCATTGCTCAGGCTGTAGGTCAGAACTTTTGGTGCGGAGACGATAAAATTATCAAGGTAAACATGGTAAATCCCGTTGCCATCACCGGGCACAAACGCAATGTGTTCGAGAGTTCCTAAGCCGGTCGGAGTCGAGAGCACGCCATTGCCGCTGGCGAAATTGCGGACTGGCTCGGTGGGGAAATCAAAGGTTAATGTCATCCACTGATTCGGTGGAATCACACGAGTGACCTGCGGCTGACCGCTGATGATATTGGTAACGCCAACCCATTCAATGCCGCCGGTCGCGCCGCCATTCGCGCCAATTGCAGTTCCGACGGGATTTCCCGTTTCTCGAATGCCGAGCGCGACGCCGATAGCGCGATCCGTGTAGAGATCGAATTTCAACTTTCGATCCAGCGCGACAACCGGGTTGCCGAGATTCGCTGTTCCGCCGGTGGTTAATCGCAACCAGAGATTGGCCGTGTTAGTCCAGTTCCAGTTGGCTTGTAAAACGCGCGCGCCTTCGATGCCGCCGGGGAAAGTGCCGGTAACCGACGTGAGGTTAGGCGTTGATTCCAGAAATCGATCGGTCGAACCGGAGAAATTCGGCGCGCGGACGAGCACCGTTCCGTTGGCTGTGCCATTGGAAAAACCTTCGAAATCTGTGAGCACGACTTCCGCGTGAGCTGACGCGGCAGCGGTATTGGTGAAAATAATCGGCGTTCCTTCCGCGACGACCAGATCCGGAATCGGCGTCAGTGCCGGAGGTGCGTTGATAGGTTCGGCAATGCGTTCGAGCCAATTTTCCGGCACCCAACCGACCGTTGCATCGCCATCGAACCACTGCACGCGCCACCACGTGTAACCGACACCATCGCTCGTCACGCGCACCGGTCCACCGATGATAACGCCATTCGCGCCCGTAGCTTTGGTGGCGGTTTGCGGACAACTTGTGCCGCCGCTGATGCTGCCGTCGGCGCACGCGCGCACCGCGAGATTTCCTGTGCCTTGCACCTGCACGTAATCATTGATCGTCAGCGGTGCGCCTTCGACGAGTTGCAGATGCGGATAATAATGTTCAAGCAGCCAGACCCAATTTTGAACTGGATAACCATTGGTGACTGAATCGCCTGTGGTGCGATTTTGCATGCGTCGTCCCGTGGCCCAACGCGCCGTGCCCCACTGACACATGCCGCGACCGTGTCCAAATCGCGCTTCGCCTGTGCACACCGGGTCG
>Ga0065721_10053346_pt1 | contig 10096 bp, 11 predicted proteins | sample Mesricmetagenome_FD_59108 | JGI IMG/M metagenome (GOLD analysis project Ga0065721, IMG submission 59108) | Mesophilic microbial community from rice straw/compost enrichment Sample: eDNA_1 v2 (version 2) | ecosystem: Engineered > Solid waste > Grass > Composting > Bioreactor | place: USA: Davis... | reverse complement strand
AATCAGTGTTTAACTAATCCTGTTCACCCTCATTGGGGGAGTCACGCTATCGCTTAGTTGAACTTTGTGTCTTCGGGTACTGACATTCTCATGCCCTTGTTCAAATGAAACTGTTGTAGATGTTCTACCTCTCACGAGGATTAGACAGAGCCCGCAATTCGTTTGCTGTGTGGGTCATAATCAACATCATCCACAACTTTGGCCTGATATCGTTCCCGTTGGTCAGGAGCTCCTGTTCGCTGTGCTGGATATTTACGTTGAGGGAGCCGGCAGGGAGGGTCCCTAGACGGATCTTGCGTGGGTATGTCAATGGCAGGTGTGGGTCAGGAGGATGGTTAAACGGGTTGGCGCCCTTGCATCGGTACGCCGGGAGCGATGATCAGCGCTTTTGAATAGGCTGGTGCATATCGATAGATGACATTGAATGTTGCTTACTTTTGAACGTCAAACTGAATGGCTGAGTGAGGTGAATCATGTGAAGAGAGGAGCGGGAGGCGTAGGAAGAATAAGGAAGAGTGGATAGATTAGGGAATAACTGTAGGGATACATCAGAGGTACGATACAGTGGCCGGGGCTATCTATGGGGTGGGTGGATATCTAGGGTGAATCTAGGGTGGTATAAAAAGATCTAGGGATGGTATGAATGGGCAACGAACGGGGTACAACAGGATCGCAAGAGATGGAGCGCAACAATGATCATATCAAGCAGAACTATGCAGCTGATCGGACGGCGGACTGGAAGAAAGCAGGAGGAGAGCAAGGAAGTACTGACTATTAGGGAAAAGTAATTGGAAATAGAAGAAAAATAGGAAAAATAATGGTAATGATCATTACTTTTAGACGATTTCGTCAGCGGGCTTGCCGCTGAGCGAGGCTTTCCGGGTGATAATCTCAAGACCATCTTTACCCAGATCAACTTCGGCTTCCTCATCGATATCCTCCCAGGGCCCATCTTCTTCAGCCTGGGCTCCGCCCACAGCCGCCTGCATCTTCTCCTGTGCTTCACGTTCAAGCAGGGCAGATGTCACAGCCTGACTGAGTTGCTCAGCATGAGTCTTACTGTCGACCTCAGGATCAGGCTCAGTTCGCTTCATGATTCCGCGAGGAGAGCCAGGCGTCGACGCAGACGCAGACCAAGGCCCAGATGAGCTTGTACGCAGGATCGTGGGGGGCCTTCCACGCGTGTGCAGATTGTTATCTACACTCGCGCTTCTCGAGATCCTAGCTGGCTCTGCATGACTGGGTGGTGTCGTATATCCAGGCGTTGCGTGACCAGGGGACCATGTTCCCTCGCGTTTCATCGCGAGGTAGCGGAGGTAGCTTATGTTGTGGTTATTCTGGTGATGATGGTGGTGGCGTGGCGAGTGCGAACTGAGGGACAGCTCGCGGTGGAGGGGTTCCACATGGAACGCGACATGGAGGTCGTCCGTGCTAGGTCGGCGAGAGACGGCAGCGCTCGCAGAGGGGCTAACTGTCATGGGCGTTGCGGCCTGTGAACCTGCATGACTCGCAGCTGCGCTAGGCATCGCGCTGCCCTGAACGTTCCTGCTCGATCGAACAGTGCCTCCATGCCGTGACCTGCTACTCTCACGACTCCCGCTGGGATTGTGGCCGTTCCCGAAGATCTTGGAGTAGTTCTTGATGCTGTAATGCCAGTCTTTGTCTTCATGTGTAACGGGCACGCTCGTGCTGCGCGACTTCTTCCCGTTGCGCTTGCGGCTCCTGAAGCTGTGCGTACTTGAGGCAAACTTGCGCGAGCGGGTGGAGGTCCATGTCCAGGTCTTTGTGAGTGTGCGAGTGAGAGGGAGAGTGGCAAAGAACGAGGGGGCGGTGGTGGGTGGGGGCGTCCACCAATAGGTGGGGTAGCGCCGTTGCATGTTGTTGCAAATGAGGGCAATGACGAGGGCAATGGAGGAGGCGAGGAGTACAACGGGGACATAGAGCCAGCCGATGTTGCGGATATCGGGGGACACAGCAGCGAGGAGGGCAGTAGCACCTGAATGAGATTTGGGTGAGATTGGGGCGGGATCAATGACAGCTTGGGCAAGGGCAACGTACCTGCAGGAGGATGCATTGTTCCTGTCATTTGCATGAACACAAGGGAAAGTGCGCAGCATAGTGAGCCTGCGAGCCAGTTGAGCTCATCAAACCGCTCTTGGGTGGGTAGCAAGTAGAAGAGTTTGGTGATGCAGATCCCTGTGAGCGACCCGACGAGATGGCCTCCGATTACCGGTCGCGGTTGCGACAGCGGTGACTCGATCGCGCCGTAGAGAAGAATAGCGGTTGCTCCCTGCGTATCGCCGAGATGAAGACCGGTTGTCAAAGGATGAAATAAACAATTTTTTTAGAGAAGTACTCACGATGGACGGGACACCCCTTTCCACAAAGACTTTGGTGTTGCCGAAGAGAGCTTGAAGGATGGATATGCAGGCGAAGGAGCCAACGAAAGACCAGATCCAGACAACATAGTTCTTCTCTGGGGGAGGAGTAACCTTGCGGTACCCTAGCCAGAAGGAAATCCAGGTTGGGAGACGGGCGAGCCTGGGGATCTTGGGAGGCGGCTTGACTTCATATTGCTGCGCCTCGACATCGATTTTTTCATTCACAACGGTTTCGTGATCCCGCTGGTCGATATCGGCGATGTTGGCCACGTTGGTAGCCGTTTCTGAGGAGGTACCGGAAGAGGAGATGGCAACGGGCAATGGGAGAGATGGAGGTGTGGACTGGCGGGCTTCAGCCGTGTCGAGGGGGCGTTTGGAGACAGGGAAAGGGAGGGTGTCCTTCGTCGACCTGCCAAAGGCAGGAAGACGCAGACCTGAGAAGAGGCTGCTCGCTATCGTCATTGATGGTGGCCTTGGTCAAGCGCTACGCGCCAATCAGTTGGGTGGGTTAGATTCTGCTTAGAGAGCGTCGAGTTGAGTAACGACGGTTTGGTTACGCTGGCGAGAGATGGGACGATGAAACGCACAGGACGCAGTGGCTGCAGATTCGAGTTGGCGAGCTACGTAGTAGGGAGTTTTGGGGTGAATTGGGTAGAGGATTCGAGGGTTCTACTCGGACAGTAGAGCAACAGGCCAGATGACCTATATGTGATTCCGGTGGAGCGGTGGAATGCCTCAAGGTCCGAGAGTTTGGACGCCGAGCGGGTGGAGCGGGATGGAGGAACAGAACACTACTGTGGCAAGAGAGGGTGGCAGTCAAAGGAAAGTGTCAGGGAATACATATACACGGGTTGAGAAGGACGAGAAAGCTTTCAAAGAGAAAGGGTCAAGGGGAAAGGAGCGAAAAATTGAATGAATGAAGGTTTTGTTCCGTGAACCCTCGAACATCACTGCCATTGATGAGCTTGATTTGGAATAGGAAGCACAGACACCGAACCATGGGGACTAATTGGCGTTCAGAAATAAGCTCCTCTGCAACTCCTGGAACACGGCCTTGGCGTTGCCGTCTTGGCTAGGTCGCCAATGACGCCAACAAAATCATCCAGCACTGAGGAGCACCGGCAGAACACCAGTCGAAAGTTGCGAGTGTTACCAGTCGGTGACTCAGGAACTGTAGCCAGGAGGCCACCGCCGTGTTGCTCGGCTGTAGGTCGTCAAGAGAAGAACTTCCATTCACAAGCTGCCCGCATCGTGGAATGGGTGGCTCACTCATGCCATTTGGGAGTTCTGAACGGAGTATAATGACGCCTGGGAGATCGATGGCAAGCCGACGTCGGAAGTGCCATGACAAATGTCGCGATCTCCATCTCCGAGCACGGCAGGGGGAGAGGGATGGAACACCCCTCGATCTCCCAGCTAATGCCCGTTCGCCACAAATGTTCTTCTCGGCTGCTCAAACGTATTGAAAGCCCTTTGTGAACCTGTACACTCATTAATTGTGTCAGTCCCGTGAGTATTCTCTGCAAAACAGTTCGAGGACAAATATCAAGAAGGCTCGAAAGCAGTGTCAGAGCAGATGTCAGAGCTGATGCAGGGGATCTGAACGCCGGCAAGGGCATGCCGCTGCTGTTAAAACTCCGACTTCCCACCATTTTCCGTCGACAATTCAGCGACATTTTACCCTGCACATCTCCATCTTGGCTTCGTCTACTTCCGTTTCTCAGTCTGTTACTAATGCTTTATAACTCTTGACTCTTCTCATTGGTGATCCTGATACCGTTCCTTGAAGTCTGATTTGTCTGTCCGGTTTTCAAATCATCTCAGCATTCTGTCTTGCTCTCGTTGGGACCACCAAGAGCAGCACCAACATCACAACATCGCACACTTTCGATCTCACTCCTTCCAAGATCACCAGAGGCCAAGCGACTGTCGCATAATCGCGAGGGAACGAGGCAGACGTTGAACACGGGGAAGGTATCCACTCGGTTGCTGTAGCCCAAGAACGGGACCAGATCCGCCAAGGCTCCGACTCTGTCTTTCACCCTTACATCCTGCCATCACCTTACCTCACTCAAGAGTATCAGATCGGCTGGCTGGGATACTCGACTGGTCATGTCGTCGAACCCTTCGCTAGTGCCCCAGCTGCATGTCAACATTCCCTCTGCGACAACATCATTCAAGCGGTCATTCGAGCAGTTCGGCTTTGACCTCGATGATAGTCCAACGAGCACAAGCAATCCATCAAGCCAAGTGACCGATAGCATCAATGGCAGTCGTGCGCAGGGTCCGCATGCTCTCCATCAACATCAAGGTTATGGGAGCTCGAGTTTGGCTGGCACGGCAGCAGGAACGCCCGAGGCTGGGTCCAGCCGGCACAGCAACGACCGGCACAAGCGAGCACGGAGTTCGAGCAGTGGGACAGGGAGCAGTAGCAGTGGTTCTAGCGGGACGAGTATGCCAGAGGCAAGTTCGTCGTCCTCAACAAGAACGTCCTTATCATCCTCCTCTGCCATGGTGGAGACGCAGCCAGATCGCACGTCGACAAATCTGCAACCTCCCCGGTCGTCCATCGAACATCCCCCTCGCCTCCCTACACCAGACCTCGACGTGGACATGCCCGCAGTCGAAAATCTGGAGGGTTCGTCGCCGTTGGGACAACATGCGGCGGTCAGCTCGCCGTTGCCGAATTCTCCGAACCAGGACGACAGCAATCACGAAACATATCACCTCGCCCTGCAAAGTCTCGCATCTCCCCCTGTGATTCCGCCTCTCACACTAGAACCGCAGGTGGCCACATGGGAACAGATAAGCAGCAGCAGCAGCCAGCCCCCTCGGATACACATTGGTGAGTAACGGCTCCTCTCGCACACCTAATCTGACCATTCACCCGCCGTTAGATCTACCGCGCGAGCCACTTACGCCATTGTTGCCTCCAGAAGAGGAAAACGCCAACACCGCCCAAACTCGTCCAACCTCGACACCCTCTCTCCTTTCATTATACTCGCAGCAACCACCAACATTGCCTCCCATTCCCTCATCACACCTTTTTCTCGACGAGCACCATTCTGCCCCTTCACCGCGCTTGGTCGACCATGCGCTACCTTCACCATCCCTTCACGAGCTCAGGCAATGGATTGACGAAGCAACCGGCCCAGCTGGAGACTCCGACGATAGTTCTATATCAGGCTTGACACGCTCCGATGACGCCGACCAGCGACCCTCCACCTCTCAAAGCCGTTCCAGACCGGCATCCCCAGGGCCTCCCTCTCATCTGTCTTTCCAGCGTCTTCACGAATCTTGGCAGGAGTTCACTTCCAGAATGTGGCGGGAAACAGGGGTGGAGGAGGACGCGTTGGATCGGATGGGCCATCATCGTTCAGACACACCACCCATCCAAACTGGTGCGGCCGCTGCTGATGAAGATAGTTCGACCTTACCATCAATGCGGAGCGTCATGCCGGCACTGAACGATTCTCCCAGCAGGAGGCGCAGGCAAATGCTCCGAGAACGCGAGGATATTGCAGCACTTCTTGCCGAGCGTGTCCCGTCCCCATTGCCTTCGTTGCCTCCCCTCTCAGTTCGCCTGGGGGAGAGGATGAGGATGGATGGTCCTGTGATGGGCAGGTATATGTCAGGGCAGGGATCGATGGAGCACGCCACTCAGCAGGGCGTTGGTGAAGGTGAGCTAATTCACGGGCCGGCTCCCCCTTTCCCTCGATCCCGACCAATACCTGAATGTCAGCAAGTTTCTAACTCGAGGCGATTTCAGGGCCTGGCCATCCGACACGGAGATCCCTTTCGTTGCAACTGGTTCGCAACCTTCGACGGAGTATCTTCGAAGATCATGATGAAGATGTCGCCGCTAGGGATGATAACGACTCCGACTTGTTCATGCCACTAACCAGAGGTGTGTTTCTATGTTGTGATTTGTTGTTGTCAAACGCCGCCTGGTGCCTTGGTCGTGCTGTTCTAGGCGCTTTATCCTTTCTCTTTCCTCCCTCCATCTTCTCATTTCCCGACCCACCATTTCCCTCTTCCCCACCCCCTCTCCCTTCCTTCATGTCTGTCGTATTCGTGGAATCTTACCTCGTCGTCGCAGCACCCTCAAGGTTCTCCAGCTTGTCAAATGCCGCCACTGCCGGAAGTTCAGTATCGTCAACGAGCTCCGTGCAGCCAAGTTCATCGACTCTCCACCAACGCAGATCATATTATCGACCTCTGGAGGTCGATTTGGGGTCAAACGAAGACACCCTAATGCCAATGGTGGACTCGCCATCAACCCACCCCTTTGACGCCCGTCCCAACATCCCATCGCCATTCAATCGGAACCCACAAAGAAACAGTGTGGACAGCCTTTCGAGTGGTGCGTTGCTGAGTTTATGGCATTGACATTCATCGTCCACTAAAACATGTCTTCTAGATGATTCGGACAGCCTTGCCTCGGCAATGCGTCCCAACCCTTTCACTGGATCCGGTGTTCACCTTCAAAGATCGACAACCATGCAACGAGCCTTTGGTACCCCGTCCTTGGATCTCCCGAGTTTCGACCATGGCATCCATGTGCAACACTCATATCCCCGCCATCCTGCCGTCTCATTCCGATCATCAAGCTCGTTGGTGGCGGAAACCCAGGCCGAACTCCGGAATAGAGAATTTTCTACGTTCCTCGGGATAAGCAGCTCGCAAGCCAACTCGGCCACGACTTCGAGCATGGCTGCCACACCTGCCACGAGTTCCAATCCACAGTCCGGAGGTTTCTCGCAAGAGCATGGCTTTGGCACGCGAACGTCCCCATCCAGGTCCAACACACTTGGCTTCCAAACGACGCAAACTTCTTCAGACCCCCATGCCAACACGCAGGCAAGTCCGCAGAGGAGGGAACGGACGCATACTTTCGACTTCCTGACAACGTTCACTCTGGATTCGCCTTCTGTTGACTACACACCCATGTTGGTGGACGACGATCCTAGTCGACCCTGGTTATCTCAACACATCTTCGGGAATAGGCCGGGGCACGATGCGGAAGGGCCGCGAACGACCAGGCCCTCGCTACCTCGAGTGCAGTCACGTAACCTCGGATCGTCGTCACCGCGGCGCCCTATGTCCCGCCGCGACGCGTCCGGGAATCCTGAGTTATATTCGTCCTCATCGTCGACCTACGAAGCTCCTCCGTCTAGCAACGGCCCTCAAACCAGAACTACATTGCCAGAGGCGAGAGGCTCTTTCATTTCGCCCCGTGTACGCTTCCCTTCCTTCGACTTTGGGGAGGGCAGCAGCAGCAGCAGCGAGAACAGCACGAACAATTCGCCTCGCTTGGACACTATGCCGCTTCCGACTTTGCCCAGCAGCCGCCTTGCGAGATTCTTACCAGAGCCGACGTTACCCTCTCCTTACCTCGATGTCGACACGGTTCTTTCATCGACTACGCAGCATCAATCGTCAGGGCAAGCACCGAATGACCCTGCTTCGAATATCAGATCAGCACCAAGATTGGATTCTTCCATACCACGGCCTGACCTCACGTTTGGTGATTTCAATATGGGCACGGAAAGGTCGTCTTTCCATGCGGATTGGATGGGGCGTTTCGAAGGGGGCCAAGAAAGGGAGCGTGGGGTGGGGTCGTTGGGCTCGTCGATGGACCAGGGGCAGCCAGGGATGCAGCGGGGGAGGTCGGAAACGTTGCCTTCGGCGAGATCGGATGCGAGTAGCGACTGGATGTCGCGAACTTATCGCTCAAGTTTCACCCCTTCCTACCAGCGCAACAGCTTGACACATGGTCCTCCCGAACCACCTGCCACCACTCCCAATTCTTCGACCGCGCAGACTCGGAATCACGATTCAATCTCGACTCCATTCGGTCGCCTCGATCGCCCTCGCTCTGACACTATCAACCCCAGCGAGTCTGGTTTCTCCAGCATGTTCTCTCCCGGACCTTACCAGAACACGATGCGGATGTTGGAGCTACAGCGGATGGCAGAGATGCAGGAGAGGATGGCATTTGAGAGGGCAGAGCGCCACGAGGAGCTTTTCCGAACACTTCCTCGTCCCTCACCGCAAACACGTGGGTCGAGTAGCGCTGCGCGAAGCTCGACTGGGGCGTTTGGGAGCACGAGTGCATGGGCGCCTGCCAACCCGGCTTCGACGTCATCGTCATCAAACTCCAACCCTCTACCAATCCCAGCAGCGAGCAGCAGGACGACAAGAACGGGATCATTGCTTAGCTATCTTCATGCGAGGCAAGGCAGTGGGGGTCATCCTCACGACGCGAGGTACGCACGAGCGAGCCAGGCTGAGCGGCAAAATGCCGGAAGTTCTCTGACGTCCTCTTCGTCTTCGGGGATTAATGGGGGGCTTAGATCGTCGAGGGTGCACTCTGAACTCGACTTGGATAGCATCGAACGCCGAGTATTGGGTCGGGCGAGCGCGCGTCCGACTCGGGCTTCGGGTTCTTCGACTACGGCGCTTGAAGATTCGGAACATCGGCCGTTTGGCGCCCGACCTTCGTCGCAGAGTTCTCGTAGGGATCGACCATTCAATCAGGCGATCGATGCGCTGAGAGGGCCGACCATGACCCCACGTGCGAGGATGGAGAGGTTGCATCATCACCATGGTTCTGGTGAGACTCTGTCATCTAATACGCAGGATAGACGGTATGCGAGTCGGGAAGCCAGGAGGAGGATGTCGATGTTCGCGTCCAGTGGGGATTTCATGGTAGGTTTGATTCTGACTGAGGATATGTCTGGGCATGGACTGATTATTGTTCGATGCAGCGCGATGAGGACTTCGACCAGTCGTATGAGGGACTTCTGCGGCTCAGCTCGATCGTCGGGGAAGCGAAGCCCAAGAACACTCCACCTCAAGTCATCAACTCTCTCGAGCAGGCTCTCTACAAGGACTGGGCGACGGAAGAGAGCGATAAACGGTGCCCTATCTGCCTCGACGACGTGAGTTGTTCTCGCCATTCCATCATGCACTCGATACTCATGTCGATTAGTACAACCCCACCGACTCTGTGATGAAGCTCAAGAATTGTTCGCATTGGCTGCACAGTGACTGCCTCAAGCAGTGGCTCGGAAGTGCAAACACCTGCCCTGTCTGCCGCAACAAAGTGCACGACACGAATGCCGCGTCGTCTTCTCACCGCCGTCCCGGCGAGCCCATGACGACTGCCCAGCGAGCCCGGTACCTTGCATCCTTGACCGCGAGACGGAACGCGGTCCAGCGCCGAATTGAGTTGGAGAGGAGGATGGGAAGCGGGAACGAGAGCTCACCTGGTTCATCTCCGATATCGACGAGGCTTGTGAACCCACCAACTCCGCAGTTCCCGCAGCCCCCGCCGACGAGGAGGCTGGACGATTTTGAGGATGAGGAGACGAGGGAGCTGTTTATGGAGTTGGATGACTTTGACTTCGCCCGCGATTGGTGATTGCTTTTCCGTTCGTTATGCCCCGTTATGACCTCGCACTGCATATTTGCTTTATGATTCTCTTTCATTTCTGGTTCTCTGCATATCAACTAAATAGTCTAGATTCCTTCTTCGATCTTTCTGTGTCTGGACTTGCACAATCTGCCTCTCTATCTCTTCACAGTGTATTTTATTGTTGCACATTCACGCTTCATCTCTGGCATTTCTCCTCTCCTTGACGTTCCTTTGCTCTCTTTGTTTCTGTTTGAAATTGTCATGTATGGACTGTAATATCAATACATTGAAAGGC
>Ga0065721_10053340_pt1 | contig 10096 bp, 6 predicted proteins | sample Mesricmetagenome_FD_59108 | JGI IMG/M metagenome (GOLD analysis project Ga0065721, IMG submission 59108) | Mesophilic microbial community from rice straw/compost enrichment Sample: eDNA_1 v2 (version 2) | ecosystem: Engineered > Solid waste > Grass > Composting > Bioreactor | place: USA: Davis... | reverse complement strand
GCGTTGTAATTACCTCCGGATGACCGTGAAATGCTTCGTTACTCATGTTATCTTATTTTGATGGTCGTAAGTTAATTGTTTCAGGATACGGTTATTGTTTCTGCGCCAGCACAGCGTCTGTGGCATTGGCGGAAGCAGCTGCTTTGCTGCTGTCGGTACCTACACCCGGTTCAACAGCAGGGTTGGTATTGGGCCCTGTTGAATTGGGGTCGGGTGAACCGGCCGGCGCCACCTGAACGCCACTGGCAAAAGAGGCATAGGCAGGTTTTTGTTTGGCGCGCCACAAAATAAACTCATCGCGTGTTACCACCTTGATCAGGCCCTTCATAGAATAGTGACCGTTACCGCACATCTGGTCGCAGGCAATCTCGTATTCGAATTTGGGATTACCGGTGATCTTCTTCATCTCCTCGGTGGTATACTTGGGTGTAAACCACATGGTAGTAGGCGTACCGGGCACGGCATCCATTTTCATACGGAAATGAGGCAAACCCACATCATGCACTACATCGCGCGAATTGATGATCAGTTTAACCGGTTGATCCTTGATCAGGTACATGGCGGTGGTTTGAATTATATCATCAAAACCAGCCGGATCGGCTTTCAGCACCACATCGCCATTGGGGGTAGATACGGTAGAATCCTGCCAGATCATCCCCAATGCATTGCTCTTCGATTCGTCGATCAACCTGAAATATTTCTTGCCAAAAACATTGTCTTTTCCGGGATAACGATAGAACCAGCCAAACTGCTTGCCGGTAATCTCTATCTGCATGGCATTAGCAGGGGCTTCGCCGGTGATATTGAACCAATAATATAAACCGAAACCAACCAGGGTACACAGGGCAACGGCCGGAACGGTAGTCCACAATACTTCCAGCTTGTTATTGTGCGGATAATAAAAGGCCCTTCTTGATTCTTTGTACTGATATTTATAGGCAAACCAGAAAAGCAGGATCTGCGTTACGAAAAACACGGCGCCGGTAATGGCCAGTGTGATCCACAACATGGAATCTATTTTTTCTCCATGTTCGGAAGCTGAGGGGTACGGCAACAGGGTTTTGGGATATAACGCCTCATTGCACCACCAAACGCCAATAAGTCCCAAAACCAGGAAAACCACCATCAGGAATGCATTGATCCTGTTATTTTGTTCGAAAGCCTTTTTTTCTCCCTTTAAAACAGAAACATACTCACTTGCCTTGGCAATCTGAAACGTGATCAGAAAACCAAGGGCCAGTATTGCCAACAGAAATATTCCGGTAGTTGTCATGATCTATCAAAAGTTTTAATACTATCGTGTCAAAGTTCGCACTTTATTTAGTACCATACCCGCGAACGGCTTAGGTATGGTGAATGATACTTTCTTTAAGGAACGGATGGTTTTTGGCAACCAGCGGGAATTTATTCAATACCCTGCCTGTAGTAAACATGATCAATCCAACAAAGCCGGCAGCCACACCAAAATCAAACAGGTTCAGCTCCACATGATCGGGGAACAGGCTGGCGAAAATCATTTGATAGAAATCCAGCCAGTGGCCAAACAGTATTACAATGGCCATAAACGTAACGGTGGTATAGTTCCTTTTCGAACCCCGGCGCATCAAAATCAATAAGGGAGCCAGGAAGTTGATGATGAACTGGAACCAGAATATACCGGAATACGCACCCACATGATTTTCGGTAGCGATACGCGATTTGAAATACACGGTTTCTTCAGGAATATTCGCATACCAAATCAGCATGTATTGGGCGAACCACAAATAGGTCCAGAATATCGAGAAGGCGAACATGAACTTGCCCAGGTCATGAATATGCTCTTCGTTGGTATACTCCAGGTAGCCCTGGTTTTTCAGGTACACCACAAACAGCAGGATCAGAGAAATACCGGCTACAAAGGTGCTGGCAAAGGTATACCAGCTATACATGGTTGAATACCAATGGGCGTCGATGCTCATGAGCCATAACCAGGGAACCACCGACATCACGGTAAGGGCAAACCATACAATGAACAAAGAAGCCCAAACGGTGTTCTTGAATATATAACGGCGGCCCGATTCAACATCCGGTAAAGGATTATTGTCCAGCTCACGTGATAACTGACGCATTTTCCAGCCCAGCACCGACCACAAACCAATAGCCAATGTGGTCCAGATGATAAAGAATCCCCTGTTCAAAAACGCCGATTTGCCTTCGAGTATTTTATCACCATGCGGATGCAGCCAGTGGTAAATATGCGGGTCTACGGTTACCAGGGCAATCAATACAATGAGGGTAATGATACCCAGGGGAATAACGCACACGGATATGGCTTCTGAAACCCTGCGGAAGGTCATTTGGAAGCTGCCCATGGCCAGTGTGGTAGCACATATAAAAAACATCACGGCATTTACCACCAACAGGAAATAAACGCTGTTCTGCAGCAACGATGCCCAAAACCTGGCAGGATGTTCATCGGTACCGTACAAAATGAAACCAACGATCACCGACAAAACGCCTATTCCCATCAAGGCCATCGACCAGGTTCTGTATCGTGCAGGTATTTCGAAAAACTCTTTAATAGCCATTATCAACGATTTATATATTCTGTGTTCGTATCAGTTATTTATTGGTTGTATCTGTGGCAGAAGCCGGTGTTTGGTTACTGCCGGGATTGGCTGAAAGGCTGTCGGTACGGGGCGCCGATCCGGTGCTGTCTTTGCCAGCAGCTTCGGCAGGTGCAGCTTCAACACCCTGCTTGGTTTTGATATAATGTATTACCATCCAGCGCTGTGTGGTGCTCAGTTGCGAAGCATAACTTCCCATCTGGCCTTTACCATAGGTTATAGAATAGAACATTTGTCCGGCAGGCATTCTTTTATAAGTCTCATTGCCCACCAGGTTGGCCGGGGCTGCTGCATAGGGGCCATTGCCGCCGTTGTACAAGGGACCATTACCGTCTAAATTGGCGCCATGGCAAATACCACAGTTCACCAGGTACAACCGTTCTGCTTCTTTCATCTGTTTTTCATTCAGCGGGGGCAGCGGGTTGGGCACAGCACGCGAGGCCACATAGTTGGTGGAATCGCCGGGTTTATCAACCGGAATAGTAAAAGGAAGCAATTCGCCTCTTTTGATGGTTCCGGCAACCGGTTGGCGATTATAAAAAATACCTTGCCTGGCCAGTGTATCAATAGGTGCATAGGTTTCGTAAGCACGGCTATAGGCCATATCAGGCATATAAAAACGGCCAGGTGATCTGCGCACATCACTGCAACTCCATACTGCAACAGCCAGCACTAAAACAGCTATGATTGATATTTTTTTCATCTTGATATATTCAGATATTATGCAGAAACAGTATCGGTATTTTCGGAAAATAGTTTTTGATCTTTATCGTACCTGCCCAGCCACCAGCCGGTTTCGGCATTTTGTGTATTTACTTCCCGGGCGCCGATACTGGTCAGGAAAGCGGTGATATCGCTTTCGCTGTTTTTGGGCGTTACCTCAATCACCATGGCAAAAGTATCGTCGGTTGAACGCAGGTTAAAATGATGCTTCTTTACAAAGGGCGCCAACTGGCACAGGTAGCAAAATGTAAGCACCATACCCACGCAGGCGCACAATACCGTAAACTCGAACGTGATGGGTATAAAGGCCGGTAGGGGAAAATGCGGTTTACCACCAATGTTCAAAGGCCAATCCTGTGTAAAACACCAGGTCATAAAACTCAATATGCTGGTGGTCCCAAATACGGCATACAGGAATCCGGCAGTATGTATACTGGTATCGCGCAGGCCCATGGCCTTATCGAGGCCGTGTATGGGAAATGGCGTGTATACATCGTGCAACTTATAACCCGACTTGCGAACCTTTTTAACGGCATCAAACAACAGCTCCTCCTCGTAAAAACATCCAACGACAAATTTTTTAACAGCCATATAGTGATTTTGAAATTTTAGAATTAATGATGCACTTCCGATGAATCATGATGGTGCTTATGCGTATCATGATAGAATGTCTCTGCATCGAGCTTCTCTATTTCGGTCATATTCTTCTTATAGCTTTCACCCGATTTTTTCAGGATATGCTTGATCTCGGCTACGGCAATAACCGGGAAGAATTTCGAGAACAGGAAGTAGCAGGTAAAGAACAATCCGAATGTTCCCAGGTAAAAACCTACTTCCCAGATGGTGGGTGTATAATAGGTACTCCAGCTACTGGGCAGGTAATCGCGGTATATTGAAGTAACGATGATCACAAAACGTTCGAACCACATACCTATGTTAACGATCACCGACATGAAGAAGGTAACCACCAGATTCCGGCGCAGCTTACGGAACCAGAAGATCTGCGGAGAGATCACGTTACAGGCCATCATCAGCCAGTAGCTCCATCCGTAGGGGCTGAACAGGTTCAACCTGTTTTGGGCAAAAGCCCAGCCTTCATAGGGGTTTTGTCCGTACCAGCTGATGAACAGCTCGGTGAGGTAGGCAATGCCCACAATAGAACCGGTCAATACAATTACCTTATTCATCACCTCGATGTGCTCGAGTGTAATATATTCCTGCAGGTTCAATACTTTCCTGGTTACCACCAGCAGGGTTTGCACCATGGCAAAACCCGAGAAGATGGCGCCGGCCACGAAGTAGGGCGGGAAGATGGTGGTATGCCAACCGGGTACTACTGAAGTGGCGAAGTCGAACGATACCACGGTGTGTACCGATAGTACCAGCGGTGTACTCAAACCAGCCAATACCAGCGAAAGGCTTTCGTGACGCTGCCAGTGTTTGGTAGAACCGGTCCAGCCAAACGACAACAGGCCATACATGAACTTACGCCATTTCAGACGGGCACGGTCACGTACGGTGGCCAGGTCGGGAATCAAACCGGAATACCAGAATAATAATGATACGGTGAAATAAGTAGAGATCGCAAATACGTCCCACAGCAGTGGTGAGTTAAAGTTCACCCACAACGGTCCGCGGGTATTGGCATAAGGCAGTACAAAGAAGGCCATCCAAACACGGCCCATGTGCCAGATGGGGAACTGGCCGGCGCATATTACCGCAAAGATGGTCATGGCTTCCGCAGCGCGGTTTACGCCTGTTCTCCATCCCTGGCGGAATAGCAACAAGATGGCAGAGATCAGTGTACCGGCGTGACCGATACCCACCCACCATACGAAGTTGGTGATGTCCCAGCCCCAACCAATTGTTTTATTCAGGTTCCACTGACCCACCCCATAGGTTACTTCACGGTAAATACTGTATACACCGAATAATAACAGACCTACGGATATCAGGAACCCGATCCACCACAGGCGGCTGGGCGCCGCTTCAATCGGACGCACAATATCTTCCGTTACCTGGTGATAATCCTTTGCATTGTCTACCAGCGGAGGTCTAACTTGCGATTCGTATTTTAATACTGCCATAAATTATGCGCTTTTAGCTACAGCCCCTCTTGGGTAACTGTGAGCCTGAATATTGTCAACTTTTCAACTTAATATCTGCTCAAATCAAGTCTATCGCCTAGTGGCTTTCCACGCTGTGTCCGCTTGTTTGGCCATGTGCTTCGGCGGCAGCTTCCACATGCTCAGTGAGGCGGCCTCCAAATCCATTATCGTCTGAATTTCTCACTTTGGCCAGGTAGCTTACGTTCGGCATGGTATGAATCTGTTCTATCACATAGTACAGGCGGTTCTTGTTTTCGCTTCTTACGCCCGATACTTCGCTCTTCGGATCGTTGGCATTGCCAAATACGATGGCGCCGGCGGCACAGGCCTGCTGACAGGCGGTTTTGATATCGCTGTCTACCATGGGGCGGTCTTCCCTCTTGGCCTTCAGCTTGGCATCCTGGCAACGTTGTACGCAGAAAGTACATTTTTCCATTACACCACGGCTGCGAACAGTTACATCGGGGTTCAGCACCATGCGGGTAAGATCGTCGTTCATCATCAGCACTACATCGTCCAGATTGCCTTCGTCTACCAGAGGTTGCTGGTTGTTACCAAAGCTATCGGCGCCGGTATAGTCGGCCCAGTTGAAGCGGCGAACTTTATAAGGACAGTTGTTGGCGCAATAACGGGTTCCGATACAACGGTTATAGGCCATCATATTGATACCTTCACTGCTGTGGTGCGTAGCGGCTACCGGACATACGTTTTCGCATGGGGCGTTGTCGCAATGCTGGCACAGCATAGGCTGGAATACAGTCTGAATGCTTTCCGGATCGTTGGGGTTGCCGCTGAAATAACGGTCAATACGCAACCAGTGCATATCGTGGAAACGGGCTACCTCATGTTTACCTACAATGGGAACGTTGTTCTCGATATGGCAGGCCACCACACAGGCGCCGCAACCATAACAGGCATTCAGGTCAATGTTCATACCCCATTTGATACCGGGACGGTCATAAACGGGATAGTGCGTACCATCTTTGGCAAAATTTTCCAGGCCGCCGAACATTTCCAGCTCCTTGGCCCTTTCTTTATAAATGATCTCGGGATCTTTCTTATACTCGGCCAGTGTTACCTCGCGTACCACCTCATGACGGCCTTCGTAGCTGTTATGGGTTTGGCTGGTAGCCACCTTGTATTTACGCCCGGCATTGCTTACCTCAACCGGCGTATGCCAGTCGATGGTGGTGCCGTTATAAGCCAGCAAAGGATAGGCGTTCTGACCCAGTGTTCCACCATCGGCAGCACCTACGGCACGGCCAACTTCTTTCGAACGGCCATAACCGATGGCTACGGCAATGGTATCGGCCTGCATACCAGGCACTACAATCACCGGTAATTCAACGGTGGTATTGCGAACCTTCAGCCTGATTACAGGCTTCATGACGTTTACTTCGTATTCATCGGCCGATTTGGGATTACCCAGGTCGATATTGAAATCTTTTTTGGCCAGTTGCGGAGATATGACCGCATAGTTGTCCCAGGAAACGCGGGTAATGGGATCGGGCAATTCCAGCAACCAGGGGTTATTGGCTTGTTTGCCATCGCCCAGGCCTACTTTCTGGTAAATCACCAGCTCGTAGCCGCTGTTCTTTCTTAAACCGCTTACCGCTGTAATGGCCGAAGCTACATTGGCCCCATTGAAGGCGCCGGCGGTAGCAGTACCGGGCGTTTCAATTACACCGTCCTGCAGGGCTTTATTGAAAGTATCATTGCTGCCCAGTTTGTTTACCCAGTATTCTTTAAAATAAGCATCCCAACCGGTATTGTTGCCGCTCCATTTCATTAACGACTCCTGGAAGGGCCTTGTGTCGAACAACGGGTTGATGGTGGGCTGTATCATGCTGATATGGCCCGACTTGGGTTCTGCATCGCCCCAGCTTTCCAGAAAGTGCGGAGCAGGTAAGATGTATTTACACAATTGGGTGGTTTCGTCTTTCCTGTCGTTGAAAGAAACCGTAAGTTTTACGGCTTTCAGACTTTTTTTGAAACGCTCTGCATCAAAATATTCGTAGGCAGGGTTAGCGCCATAAATCAGCAGTGCACCTACACGGCCGGCTTCCATATCCTGCACCAGGGTAGCCATATCACTGTCAATGCCCTGGAATTGCTGGTTGGTAGAAGCCCAGTTGATGGTGGTGCCATTGGCGCCTATAGCTTCGTTGATGGCGTTTACAATGATCTGAACCTGTGTATTATTGCTATTGGCCACCACCAGGGCTTTACCCTTGTTGGCTACCAGGTCTTTGGCTGCTTTTTCAATACCGGTTTTCAGTTTGCCGGTTACGCCGGTGGCGCCCTGGCCGTTGATAGCGCTTAATAAAGCGGCTGCCACGATGCCTGTTTCGGAGGGGCGGTGGGTATACCTTTCATCGGCATTGGCGCCGGTGGTGGTGAGCATCGACTCAAACTGGTAGTGCTTGCTCATGTCGGTCCTGGTTTTATTAACCTTACGACCGGCAGTATAACCATGCTGAAACTCAACAGGGCTTAACCAGGTACACAGGAAGTCGGCGCCCAGGCTCACAATCACATTGGCATTTTCGAACTGGTAGGTTGGAATGGCGCGAATACCATAGGTGGCTTCGTTGGCCAGCAACATACCGCTGTACGAAACGGCGTCGAACTGAACATGTTTGCTATTGGGATATTTTGCAAGAAAATCGGCTATTACCTGTTTGGTAGAAGGCGAGTTAATGGTGCTGGTGAGCAATACCAGTTGACCATTACCCAGTGCCGACAGGGCTGAATTGATCTGCCTGTCGATGGCTTCATAGCTGGTAGCCGAGTTATTGGCCATGGGATGGCGCAAACGGGCTGTATCGTACAAATCCAGTACAGAAGCCTGTAAACGGGCGGTGGTGCCGCCTTTGGTATAAGTAGACAAGGTATTGCCTTCAAGTTTGATGGGGCGTCCATCTCTTACTTTGGCAACCACCGGTATGGCCTCGCCGCCACTTACATAAGTAGTAGCATAATAATCGGCAACACCGGGTACCATGTCCTGGGGTTTGTTTACGTAGGGGATAGCCTTTCTAACGGGTGTTTCGCAACTGGCTGCGGCAATAGCGGCCGCTGTACTAAAACCGAGATATTTCAGAAAGTCTCTGCGGGAGGCAGGAGCATTGATCAATCCTTTCTTATCGGCCGATTCAAACGGTAATTCTTCCTTGAATTCGTTTGCAATCGACTTTTCATAGGCCTCACTGTGATTGAGCTCTCCGAAACTCTGCCAGTACTTTTTTTTAGCCATTTATATGAATTTGAAAATTTTTAAATGTTACCAATCTGAATAATCCTTTCAAATGGTGTGATCAGCCGAATACTATTAATAGTGACATTTCTGGCACTCCAATCCACCAATATCATTCACTGTTACACTATCTCTTTTGCCGGATTTGATTTCTTCATGAAAACGTTCGTAAATGCTGTAGAATTTATTGCCTTCGCTGTTCTTATCGCCAAAATCAACTTTGGTGGTACGATGGCAGTTCACACACCAGCCCATGCTTAGGTCGGCAAATTGGTACACTTCATCCATGCTGGTGATTTCACCATGGCAGGTTTGACATTGTACCTTACCGGCTTTCACGTGTTGCGAGTGATTAAAGTATACGTGGTCGGGCAGATTGTGTATCCTGGTCCATTGTATACCTGTGCCTTTGCCGCTATAAGTTTTACTGGCAGGATCCCAGCCGGCAGCGGCATATATCTTTTGAATTTCTGCAGTACCATCTACCTCGCTGCCATCGGCACGATACAAAGGCTCGCCGGTGTATTCGTTGATGGTCATGTGGCAGTTCATACAAATATTTACTGTGGGAATATTGGCCTGTTTGCCTTCCATGGTGCTGCCGTGGCAATACAAACAGTTAATCTGGTTGGCGCCAGCATGCACTTTATGCGAGAAGAAGATCGGTTGCTCCGGTTGGTATTTCTGCTGACGGCCTAAACCGATGGCGCCTTTTACCATAAAAAAGCCGCCAACTACAAATAATACCAGTGTTATTAAAGTGATATAGGTTTTATTGCGGTAGAAAGGAATGGGCTCATAAGTAGGTAAGCCTTCCTTGTCGTCGGCCAGTTTTTTCAGGTTGCTGTTTACCTGCAGCATGATCAGGGCAACCACAGCAAGGATCAGTGTAAGTACACCATATAATATGGAATTGTCTGATTCACCATAAGTAGTGCTGGAAGTGCCCTGGGTGGTGCCTTGAGGCTTTTGAGCTGCAGCTGCGGCTGCTTTATTAATGTAATCAACAACTGCATCGATCTCTTTTTCTGAAAGGTCGGGGAATGCAGTCATTACAACACCACCATACTGGTTTTTCAAACCTTGTGTATAGGGATCATTCGCCATGAACCCGGCAGGATTATGTATCCATGCATACAGTTTCTTACGATCGCTCCATGGACCACGGGATTCCAACCCTCCTAATGCAGGACCGGTAAGATTTTTGGTAACAGAGTGACAGGAAGCACAGTTGTTTTGGAAAATAGCGGCTCCATCCTGGGCTGTTACTTTATTAACGAACGACAACACTAAAAAAAACAATGCACTGAGAAGGGTTCGCTTGACGTTTGCTCGATGATCAATCATATTGTTGGATATGATGAAATTATGTGGAAAAATTTCCCGAATTGGGTGCAAAAATA
>Ga0065721_10053338_pt1 | contig 10096 bp, 7 predicted proteins | sample Mesricmetagenome_FD_59108 | JGI IMG/M metagenome (GOLD analysis project Ga0065721, IMG submission 59108) | Mesophilic microbial community from rice straw/compost enrichment Sample: eDNA_1 v2 (version 2) | ecosystem: Engineered > Solid waste > Grass > Composting > Bioreactor | place: USA: Davis... | reverse complement strand
GCTCAGCTGGATAGAGCACCAGACTACGAATCTGGGGGTCAGGAGTTCGAATCTCTTCGGGTGCGCCATTTCCCATCACCTCTGAATAATGCCAGGGCTGCTTCCATCCGAAGCGCGCAAATAGGCAGCGCCTCGTCGATCATTTGTCGCGGACGCTCGGCGCCCATACGGGCTGCGGTCGTCGCCGGATCGGCCTGGGCTGCTCCTGCCTAATACCTGCGGCGCCTGATCGACGAGACGAGGTAACCCAGTGCAAGCGTCATTGCTGCGACCGCGAGCCCGGTGCTGATCACGCCGGCGGGCGTGATCCTGGCGCTGCCTTGCAAAGTGATGTGCTTTCCCACACGCAGATCGAAAACCGACTTGATTTCCTCGGGATGCGAGGGGATCTCGGGCGAAGGTTCTTCTTGAACGACGGACATCTTGAAACTCCGGATCGGATGGACGACCGCCCGCACAGCGGCGGCGCAGCCAGGAACGGCATCGTTCCAGCATGACTGGAGCGTTCCTTTTCGAGGATACTCCGGCATGGACTGGACGAGAACCGGCGAAGCGCGAGCAGCCGGTACCGTGGCGACAGCCGTCACCCACGCGCGCAGCCCTTCCGTCGTGCGGCAGACACTTGCGCACACGAAGTCCCTCCCCAAACGAACGCGGATCGGGCGTTTTCATTTCCGGACGTATCGGCAATCTTTAATTGCATTTGTATATTTTAATATAAGAATAATTGAATGGAATGACTGATGGTGGCCGCAATTCGAGGGGCGCTGCAGCAGGCCGTCGCGCGCAGTTCTGCACCGAACAGTGAGAGGCTGCCCCTGGGATCGCGTTGAGTTTCCGTGACGCAGATCGGTTCATTCGAACTGTAGTATCCAAAGTGCTTTAGCTGAAAAATCCCAATAAAAACAGGTTGAAATCCCGTTCTTCAGGGCTTTTCGCACGGTCGGTACAGTAGAGAAAAGAATATGGGTGCATCCGCGCAGCGAAAGAGATTTGGGATTATCTGAGAAATACGCAATTTTATTTAAACTTTACCTATTAACCGAATGCTAACGATCTTCTTAACCTCCGAACAAATATTAGCTAGTCATTACTCAATCGGAGGTAATGGCATTGCAGGATTTCGACACCGGCTCGCCGGAAAACTCGGACAGGGTTTGCGCAATCACGGATGGCTGCCGGCTGCAGTGTCCTGGAGGCGAAGCTTCCGCCATCTGCCCGGCGCCGGGCGCGCGGGGCCTGGGACCGGAAGACGAAGCGAAGCCGGCGTCGGATGCGGCGGGACCTCCGATTCAGGGCGATCCCCTTGCATTCCCGAGCGTGCTGCTCGGGGGATTGCCGATCACCGCGGTCGATCGCCGAAGTGCGGCTTCGCTGATGATCGCAATTGCGCGAAGGCGTCGTCACGACAGCCGGCCCTACTATTTCACCTCGGCGAATGGCGAGGTCATTGCGCGCGTTCATGCGGATCCGAAGATCGCCAGCCTGTTTCTGGAAGCCGACCAGATCCTTGCCGACGGCCAGCCGCTCGTCACGGCTTCGCAATGGCTGTGCAGGGTAAAGCTCCCGGAGCGGGTGGCTACCACCGACCTCTTCCACGACGTCGCGCGGCTCGCCGAGAAGGAAGGCATAACCTTCTATCTGCTGGGATCGACCGAGGCGGAAAACCTCAAGGCCGTGGCCGCGATACGGGCGCGTTACTCCGACCTGCGCATCATCGGCCATTGCCACGGTTATCTCGCCGGGGAGGCCCTCGAGCAGAAGCTCGACGAAATCAATGCGCTTGCGCCGGATATCTTGTGGCTCGGCCTCGGCGTTCCGCGCGAGCAGATCTTCGTCCACGACTTTGCCGCCCGGCTGGCCAATGTGGGCATCATCAAGACCTCCGGCGGACTTTTCGACCACCTGGCCGGGAAGACGCGGCGCGCGCCGCTCTGGATGCAGAAAGCAGGCTTCGAATGGTTCTGGCGCATGCTGATGGAGCCGCGCCGGCTTTTCTGGCGGTATATCACCACCAACCCCCGCGCTCTCTATGTGATCCTGCGCTATTCGAAATGACTGCCGGATGCTCTTCGCGCGGCGACGTGTTGCGGCCTTTCAGCCGAAGATGACGAGTTCGGTGAATGTCAGGTCGCCGGGAGAGGGCGGTTTCGGACCCCTGAAATATTTCGGTCCGCTGCCTGCAAAATACCGGCCTGTCAGGCCGGGCACCTGCCCGTTGGCGTCGACGATGCAAAGGAACGTTCCTCTTCGCAGCAGGAAACGGCCGATTGCTCCGGCGCATTGGCTCAGTTCCTCGGGCGATCGGCAGTAGATGACCTGGCTGCACGGGACGAGGCCCCGCACTATGCGGCGCGCCTTGAAGACGAAGGGAAACGCCTTTCCCTCGCCGACGCAGAGCAGCGAGCGGCAACCGAGCGCCGCGTGTTCCAGAAGGATCTCCCTGTCGCTGTCGGACAGCATGGCCATTTCAGGCAGATCGGAGCGGGCGTCAAGCACGCGGTAGGCCGGTTTGACGGGGCTCAATGCCGGCAGGAAGGCAAACTGCCCGTTGGAAAAGCGGCGGAAACCGAGCGCTTCGTTGACCTTGATCGTCTCGGGCGCCGGCGAAACGTTGATGTAGGTCACATTCTTCTTTCTGAATGCGGCCATGACCATCTTGCCTGCAAAGGGGCGAAATTCCGGATCGACCGCCCAGCTTGAAAGATTGCAGCGGATTTCTTCGCCTTCCTGCCCCTGATGGCGGAAATAGAGCGCCAGCAGAACACCGACGATCCGTCCGGACATATCCAGGGCAAAGCCATATTGGGGCAAGTCGGCGACGACGGGCCGCCGTGCCATCCGGCTCAGGGCCCGCTTCCAGTAGCTTGGGGGACGCTCCGGAAAACCTCTGCTGAGGCATTCGGCGACGCCGTCCCAATCGTCTTCGTGAATCGGCCGGCAGGTGAGGCCAGGGGGAAATGCGCCTAAAACAGCCACGATCAACTCCGCAATATTACTGGCGTGGTAGTATATGTCTTACGTTGAAAGACATATTAGCGTGCCCTCATTAACAAAAATTTGCCGTGACGCCCGCTGGCAGGTATCGCATCTATACTGATGCCGGTGGCTATCCGAAGCGGGTTCTTGCCATTCCCATTTCGCGCCAACGCGTGCCCAGCGAAATGCCGACGAGCAGCAGGCAGAAACCGAGAGCGAGGGGGGAGAAGAACGCCTCCTCCTGCAGCACGGCATTGGCCGAGATCGTGACGATCGCGACAAAGGCGAAGAGGAAGTCGGGTTCGCCCGTTTCGATCAGGTGTTTGCGCGCGGACAAGGCGAGCGCCGCCAGAAAACCGAAAAAGGCGAAGCTGCCTATTCCCATCTGGTAAAGCATGACGCCGACGGCGCTTTCGACGGGAACCGAGGCGACGCCTTCTCCCTGGGCCCGCCCCCAATCGAGATTGACGCTGGTGCTCGAGAGATTGCCGCCGATGCCCAATCCCTGTCCCAGCGGGTTGGACAGAAACTCCCGAACACCCGCGATCAGGCCGAGAACATGGTAGTCGCCATGCGTGGCACCATAGGCGGTTGCCGCCGTGGTCCAGATCGCCGCCAGCGCAACCACGGCCACGAGTGTCGATCGAGCCCGGGCCGGATGATAGATCAGCCGTGCGGCGAGCGCGACGGCCAGCATGAATGTGGCGCCCTTCGAGCCGATCACGAGAAGCAGGGGCAGCGCAGCGGCGGGCAGCAGCCAGCGCTCCTTGAAGAGAAGCCAGGCGGACAGGATGCTCAAGCCATAGGCATAGCTGATCGGGTGAAAGTTCGGGCCGCCATTGCGGAAGATCGGTGGGAAGAGATCGCTGAAAAGCCGGATGTTGAAGAAGGTCGTCATCATCGTGTCCTCCAGGCCGCGGAGCACGAATCCCGTTTCCCTGAGCGCTTTCTCCCACACCCCGGCCTCGATCTGCTCCTTGAGGCCGCGCTGGATGTAGAGATCGCCGTGAAACAGGCCGAGGAAGTCCATTCTGAAGATCTGCTCCAGATAGCCGTAGGCGACCGCGCCGGCGCAGAGCCAGAGCATGCTCTTGCGGATGTCGACGGGATAGAGGCTGGCGGCCAGGACGGCAATGTGGAAGCAGGCCAGGGGCGTGATCGTATTGCGGAAGTAGATGACGGCATCCTTGGGGCCGCCGCGCAGGGCGCCCAAGGCAAAATAGAAGCAGACCAGCCCGCACAGCGCGAAAGTGAAGAGCAGCCAGGGGCGCAGTTCGGTCACGCTGCGCACGCGATGTTGAAACGACGCCAGGAAGAAAATGCCGAAAGCGGTCATCAGCATGACGAAGTTGGCGCCGCGCAACGCATCGAACGTATTGTCGTCGGGCACGAAGGGAGTGAACCAGGCGACGACGAGGTTCTGGTAAAGAAAGGCGCAGGCGATGACGACGGGAATGGCCCAGGGCAGCGCGATCGAGAGGGTTAGCGTCAGCAGGAACGTTGCGGCGATCCCGAACGGGGTCCAGACGGCGAAAGCCGCGACGGCCGCAACGACGGCGAGGAACGCGACGCAGAGGTGAAACAGCGCGTCGGGGTTTTGCCATCTCAGATCTTCGGTGCCGAATCCGGTCGGCGTCCTCGTGATGTTCATTGCCGGTCTTTCCCGAGCTCCGCTGCATGCTGTGCAGGGAAACGGTGTCTCTCTTTTTGTGTCAGCGCCTCTATCCGTCTCCGATGAGGGCGGCGATCATCGATCGGTCGAACCCTTCCGTGCTCAACCGGCTCCCGATGAAGCCGAATCCCTGGTCGAGCTCCCAATAGGTCCAGCCGATCCCGTGCGCCTCGGCCGCCTGGCGGACGGCGCGGACCCAGAAGGTACGGTTTTCGGCATCCACGCAGAAATTGAGGACGCCGAACTCATTCATCATCACCGGACAGCCCTGTGTCTTCGACCAGTGTGCGAGCCCGGCAAACTCCGCCGCGATCGCCGCTTCCGTCCATGGCGTCGACGATTGCTCCTCGATTAGGGCTGCCGCCTGCTCGTCGCCGGCCGCCCGCAGCTCTTCGATGAACTCGCGGATGCGCGGCGTATCCTTCGTGGCTGGAAAAGGCAGGTTGGCGATCCGGGCAAGCGGCGATGACGTATCCCAGGTCTGGCATTGATGCGTGAACGCCATGGGCGCGTAGAAATGGATGGCGGCGATCTGGTTGTCGTCGGCAAGCGGCGGCGTGTCGTTCAGCTCCCAGATGCCCTGGTAGGGGGCCGGCCCCCAGACCAGCGTATGAAGCGGGCATCTGTCCCGCACGGTTTCGGCAAGCCGGTCCCGCAGGGGGATCCATGCGGCTCGTTCCAGGGGCGGTTCGTTCAGGAGTTCCGGATAAACGGAGCTTGCCGGCAGATCGGCAATGACGTCGCGAAGGGCTGTCCACGCCCGGGCTGCCCTCTCGGCTCCCGCATCGAAATCATCTCGCAAGGCGGTGTGAAGACTTGCGGAAGGGTGCATGTCGACGATGACGGCAAAGCCTCGGCCGACGAGGTCCATCACCCCGTCGCGGATACGGTGGAGCGCCGCCGTGTCGCCCGCCGATATGAGGTCGCCGTTTACCGGCAGCCGGACCGACTCGAAGCCCGTCTGGCGAAGCTTTTCGAGCACCGCTTCGCTCGGGGCTATCCCATCTTTCCGGTCGAGCCAGTCCGGCAGGTTGAACCCGCGCGAAGGAACGGCAGGCTCGGCCGCCTGCGCCGAACCGGACATGGGGAGGGAAAGGGCCGTAAGGGCGGAGCCACCCGCAAGCGTCAGGACGCGTCTGCGGGTGATCGTCGCCGGTCGGCATCCGCTATTCGTCAGCCGCATGACCACGCCTTCCAAAGACGCCGCGCGCCCATTCTCCATTCTCGGCCGGCCGGAGGTGCCGGGCTGCCTGGTTTTCGGCCGCTTCTATGCTCTCGGGTATTATCGCAAGCGTGGCGCACCGGCGGATTTGGCCGGCATCGAGACGTTGCCGCAGCAGCGTGACGGCTTCGGAAGTTCCCTCGGATGGGCCAAGTGCAAAAAGCATGAGGTCCGCGTCCGCGAGAAGCTCCGCGTCCCAGCTGCTGCCGGTGATGGAAGGGGCCATGACGAGCACGAAATCGAATGCCCCGGCATCTGCCAGGATGTCGTTCATGGTGAGGCGATCCCGCGATGCCGGGCCGCCTTCCGCCGCGGCATTGTACATGACGGTTTGGAGGCCGCTTGCGCTGTCGACGAACATGCCCGTGCCGCGTCGCGCCGGAATTTCCAGTCCCGGCCGGCCGCCGAACTCGACGACGAGCACATTTTGCTCCGCCTGTTCAAGGCCGATCCCGATCATGGCGCCAGCAAGTTTCGCTTCGAGAGGGTCATGGGTCGAAGACACCGCGAGGACATAGGGTTTGGGATGCTCGGTAAGGTGGGAGATGATCCGCCGTACGAGCTGCAGCAGGTCGCGCGAGAAGGCCTCGCTGCCCGCTTGGGAAAACCGCCTCCTGATTGCCCTTATGCTTGCATGCACGCCGGTGCCGGCCGCCCCGGGCCGGCGGTATTCTCCAAGGTCGGCAGGTGCGGCGGCCGGTATGTCGCCTTTGGGGAGCTCGACCGTCTGCGGACAGCCCCTTGCAGGGCCTTCCGGGCCGTCTTCCGGCGGATGGGCGGGTCCGCGCATCAAGGCAAGACCGCATCCGGCGAGGAGGCCCAGGGCGGCGCTCACCGGCAAAAGCAGAAACGGTTTCGGCCATGTCGGTTGCACCGGCGGAGCGGCCGCGCTGATCACCCGCGCCTCGGAGAGCTGGAGACCTTGCAACTGCGACGTTTCCTCGGCGCGCTTCAGGAAGTCGTCGAGTACGGTGCGGGCCGCCTGGGCTTTGGCCTCCAGCCGCCGTAACTCTACCTGCGCCACGTCCGAGTTCTCCGACTGACGGCGCAAGTCGTCGAGCTTCGCCTGAAGCGTTGCCACGTTTTGTGCGGCGAGATCGTATTTCGCCTTCAGCTCGCGGGTTATCCGCTTCGCCTCCGCGGCCATGAGGCCCCTGGTCCTGTTCAGCTCGGACTGAAGCCGCTTGATGGTGGGATGCCGCGGTTGGTAGACGATTTCGTAACTGGCAAGCTCCGCAGCGCGCTGGTTGTAGTCTTCGCGCAGCTTTTCGGTGGTGCTGGAGGAAAGTATTTCCGAGAGCCGGTCGAGGCCGGCCGGCAAGGTGCCCGCCGCCAGTGCCTGATCATGCTTGTCCTTCGCCTGGTCGGCGTCTCCTCGCGCGACGATCAACTGGCTGGTGAGCTGGTCGATCTGAGACTGCAGGGTGCCTCCGGAAGCAGGATCCAGGATCTGATGCCTGGATTTGAAATCCGCAACCGCGCGCTCGGCGTCGCCGACATTTTTCTGAAGGCCGCCGATCCTGTCTGCAAGCAGGGAGTTCACGTCGCTGTTGGCGGTCTCCCTTTCTCCCGCAAGGCCCGCTCTGTAGCGGCCGACGATCGCATTGGCGATGCGTGCCGCCTTGTCGGAGGATTGGGACTTGAAACTGACGTCGATCACATAGGTGAGGCCGGCGCGCTCCGCCGAGACCGCGCGTTGGAAGCGCTTGAAGGTCGAATCCTTCGCGAGAGCATCGTCCGCGTAAAGGAAGGACAAAAGACCGCTGTCCGAAAATTCGGAATCGTTCTCGATGCCTTCGCTTTCGAAGACATCCATCAGCAGATCGCGCGATTCAATGATGAACACCTGGCTTGCGATGGCAGCGCTGTCGGGGCCGATTCCGGGAAGAACGCTGTTGAAATTGGTGGCGTGGGAATCGCGCGGATCGATCAGTATCGATGCCGTCGCCGTATAGCTCGGCTTCGCCACCGCAAGATAAAGGAGCGTCAACGCCAGCATCGCGCCGACGCATGCCAGCACCGTCATCCGACGTTGCCAAAGGACGCTCCAGATCGCTTCGACATCGAACAGCGGCGGAAAGGTGCGCTCGTCAATGCTAAACGGTTTCATCCTTCCGTCCCCCAGCCGCCGGTTCCCTGCCCCAAGTCAGAGGGCAGTATCGATTATCAACATTAGCTATCCGTTAAATTCGCTACCATTGAGTGCGTGATCTATCCGGAGCGCCGGTAACCATGCCGCCAGTTCGTTGTGGCGCGGCCGCCTGCTTTTGCGTTATTCAGAAGCGCATTCCGCTGCGCGGTTTGCCGGCTGCCGATCTGGATATATCTTCTCAGGATTGCATTAGTGAGCGAGTATATAAGTAACCGCGAAACCGCCGCAGAGACCGGTCAGGCGGCCGGCATGCGCCTGTCGATCGGCGCGCTCGCCAGAAGCGGCGCCATCGCAAGCGTGATAAAGCTTGCCAGCGCCGGCCTGTCCTTCCTCATGCTGGTGGCGGTCGCGATGGTCACCGACGAGCGGCAATTCGGCCTTTACAGCGCCGCCTATGCCGGCGCGAGCCTTGTCTCCTTCTTCTCCCTGGTGGGCCAGCACAGCACCGTCCTGCGCTTCTGGCCCCAATATGCCGGAAACGACGATCTCGACTCTGCCAATGGCCTGATGGCCCGCGCCATCCTCGTGGCATTGGCCGGGCTCGCCGCCTTCAGCCTGATCATCATCGCTGTCGGATTTCTGCCGCTCGCCGGCAGGGACGTGCCGGAATGGCGCTCGCTCTGCGCGGCCACGACGGTGCTGGCCTTCGCACTCGGCTGGTCGGAATTCACCTCATGCGCATTCCGCGCCAAGAACGCGCTCATAGCGGGCCTGCTGCCGCGGGACATCATATGGCGGGCCGCGACCATCGCGGCCTTTGCCGCGGCGGGCTTCATGCATGTCGAGATGAGCGCGGTTGCCGCGACCTTTCTGACGGCCGGGCTTCTTCTTCTTTCCGTCCTGCCGCAAACGATCGTCTTGCTGCGCGACACCATCCGCGCCAAGCGAGGGCCGCTCACGGAAGGGCAGAAGGCGGAGTTCAGGACCGTGACGCTCGGCGTCTGGGGCGTCACCGCGCTGCCGCCGGCGCTCGGTCAGGCGAGCACGCTGCTCGTCGCGGCAATCCTCGGTCCGGAAGCCGCCGGAGCGATCTTCGTCGCCGACCGGACCATGCGGCTTGTGGTGCTGACCCTCAACGGGATCAATCAGGCGCTTGCGCCGCAAATCTCGAACGCCTTCTACAGCGGCGACAGGCCGCATGTGCAGCGCATCACCAGCCTCGCCGCCCTCGGGGGCTTTGCGATCGCGCTTCTGGCGCTGTTGCTCTTCATAATGTTCGGAAGCCTCATTCTGTCGATCTTCGACCCCGCCTACGGCACGCCGACGATGCACGTGACGTTGATCATCCTCGGCATCGGGGCGACGATCGGGACGGGCTGCGGTCCGACCGAAATCCTTCTGCAGCTGACCGGCCTGCAGCATGCGCTCTTCAAGCTGCTCGTCGCCGTCAACACTCTGGGGCTCGGTGCGACGGCGGCGCTGACCTATCTTCTGGGACCGATCGGCGCGGCGCTCAGCATCGCGGGCACGATCGCGGCGTGGTGCGTGATCGCCGTGTTCATCGCCCGGCGGGAAATAGGCATCAATCCGTCGATCTTCGGCTTCTTCACCGGGCAGGACGCGCTTGCCGCCCGCGCTTTCCTGAGGGACCGCGCATGAGGATCGTCCAGGTGCAGACCCAGGCGGAGGCCGCCGGTTCGCAGCGCATTTCCGACATGGTGGGCGAAGGGCTGCGTGCCCGTGGCCATCAGGTGCGCACCGTGTTCATGTACAGAAAGACCGACGTCTACGACCGCGATCCCCACGCGGATTTCATCCTTACCGAACCGCCAAGAGGATTGCCGGGGCAGATGCGGGCGGCCATCGGCCTTGCGGGCTATCTGCGCAACGCGCGGCCGGACGCGGTCATTACCTTCCAGCACTACGGCAATATCTTCGGCACGATCGGCGCGCGGTTGTCGGGCGTCCGGCCTATCGTCGCGAACCAGAGCGGCGCGCCGCAGACCAGAGGGGTGAGGGGGCTCCTCACGCAGATCGACAAGCTGATGGGCACGGTTGGGCTCTATCACGCGAATGTCGTCAACTCGGCCTGGACCAAGGCGCAGTTCAGCCATTATCCGCAAGCCTATCG
>Ga0065721_10053345_pt1 | contig 10098 bp, 13 predicted proteins | sample Mesricmetagenome_FD_59108 | JGI IMG/M metagenome (GOLD analysis project Ga0065721, IMG submission 59108) | Mesophilic microbial community from rice straw/compost enrichment Sample: eDNA_1 v2 (version 2) | ecosystem: Engineered > Solid waste > Grass > Composting > Bioreactor | place: USA: Davis... | reverse complement strand
TGTACCGTGTCAATCCCTTTATCCATTTCATCCGTGCACTACTTTACGCAGGGTGATTGGCGAGGGCGAGTGGCGAGTAGCGAGTGGCGAGTGGGACGGCTCCGGGGGTTAAGGTGTCCGATAATGAGCCGATGTACCGTGTCAATCCCAATACCGGGACTTGCTTGATGTCAGGCAAATCAAACACTTGGTCAAAGCTATTTTTTATCGCCTGGAAACAGGCGTTCATTTGTACTGTAGCTTATTCATTCACTAAAAATCATTTTATGTCAGCAAAAATTCTAAACAGCATCTCAGGACTGCTCCTGTGTGCAGTTCTGCTTTCCTTCGCTCCTTCCCGCCCGGGTGGAGAAGGATTTGAAATCTTTATCAACAACAAACCTGTAATGGTTCAATTCGGTAAAGACATGGACAAGGTCCAAACGCTGAAACTGGATGCCTACAAACCCAATGACGAAGTTACAATCCGGTATCATCACTGCGGCAAAGTGGGAAAGAACAGAACGCTCACCCTGCGTGATGCAAAAAACAATATTCTCAAACAATGGAAATTCGACGATGTAAAACAGGCTTCTGCCAGCATGAGTTTTAAGGTGAAGGAAATCTTTGCCTTGCAGAAAGACGGGTCAATGAGTGTCAGGCTTTATTACTCATCAAGCGAATTGCCCGGTGGCCGCCAGCTGGCAGCACTTGTTTCTTCGAAATCACCCACCAGTTGAGAAAGTCAAATTGAAAAATGAAAAGGCCACATCATGATCTTGCGTAGTCAGATCTCGAATCATTTTTGAAACATGCGGTAAAATTTTTCGAGCTCGGTGAGTTCCGCCGGTTGCAGGGGCTCGTTATTATCAAACTTTGCTTTGAAAAATAATACCCGCTTGTGAGCAGGAAATTTTTCAAGAACAAACGAGATCATCTCCCCGGCCTTTTCATCTTTTTCATATAATGGTTTATTCTCCGGCAAAGGTGATTTGTACCTGTTAGGGCGCTGCCTGATCATGGCTTCCAGCGTCGCAAGCCTGGCTGCCGGTATCGATGATATCCGCTGGGCTTTTTTGTATAAACCTTCCAGTTGCTTTTTACTCAATCCTCCCCTTTCTTCGTACTGGTGCATAAGACTTCGGACAAATTCTGACGCAGGCCTGGCTTCCAATACTGATTCAAGAATATCCTTTACGATATCTACATCTGGCTTTTTACGGAACATCATAAAGTTTCAAAGGGTGTTTCACTTAATATTTACTCCCGGTTAATATTTTGGTTTCACACCCATATTGAAAAACATGAATGCCCACTTATCTGCCTGCTGATCGAGGATTTGCCGGGTACTTTTACCGGCACCATGACCGGCTTTGGTTTCAATACTGATCAATACTGGACTGGAACCCTTGTGCTTTTCCTGGAGTGTAGCTGCAAATTTGAAGCTATGCGCCGGCACCACACGGTCATCGTGATCGGCTGTCGTGATCAGTGTGGCGGGATACGCCTGCTCTCTTACATTATGAAGCGGCGAATATTTATACAAATACTCAAACATTTCCTTACTTTCTTCAGAGGTTCCATAATCATAAGCCCATCCCGCACCGGCAGTGAATTTATGATAACGCAACATATCCAATACACCTACTGCCGGAAAGGCTACTTTACACATGCCCGGATCCTGGGTGATACAGGCTCCAACCAATAATCCACCATTAGAACCACCTTCAATAGCCAGGTATTCGGTCGAAGTATATTTATTGTCTTTGAGATATTGCGCTGCCGCCATGAAGTCGTCAAAAACATTTTGCTTTTTGGTTTTGATACCCTGCTGATGCCAGTCTTCTCCGTATTCCCCACCACCCCGGATATTCGGCACGGCATATATCCCTCCATTTTCCAAAAGGATCATGGTAGAGGTACTGAACCAGGGTGTCAGGCTCACACTGAAACCGCCATAGCCATACAATAAGCAGGGATTTTTTCCATCCATTTTGATTCCCTTTTTATGCGTAATGATCATGGGTATACGTGTACCATCCTTTGAGGTATAAAACACCTGTGTGCTGGTATAATCATTGGGATCAAATGCAACCTTAGACTGTTTGTAGATTTCCGTCTTACCACTCGCTATATCCAGTTTATAAATAGCTGTTGGGTTGAGGTACGATGCAAAAGTGTAATACAGCTCCTTTTCTTCTTTCTTTGCATAAAAACCTGTTGCCGTTCCCAGTCCCGGTAATTCTATTTCGCGGATGAGCTTACCGGAAGTATCGTGTTGATATACTCTTGTAACGGCGTCTTTCAGGTAAGTACAAAAAATATACCCGCCGCCGGGGAATGCTGTTAATACTTCAGGCTTCTCTTCCACAAGCGTCTTCCAGTTTTTCTGACCGGGATCTTCAATGGGAGCAACTACAATTTTGCCGTTGGGAGCGTTTTCATCTGTATGTATATAGAAATAGCGATCGTCAACATCAATTACATAATGCTGGTTTTTCATTTCACTGACCAGCTGTTTTATGGGTGATCCGGGCTTTTGCAGGTCACGTACATATAATTCATTTCCATAGGTGGATTCGGTCGCGCTAATGATGAGCCAGCGTTGGTTTTCCGAAACATAGCCGCCGATATACCTGCGTTTGACCTTGTCACCAAATACAACCTGGTCGCTGGATTGAGGTGTGCCGAGTTTATGATAAAACAACTGGTGCCTGTCAGTCATACCTGCCAGATAGCTTCCGTCACGGGGTCTCTCATAGGTGCTATAAAAGAATCCATCATTGCCCAGCCAGCTTGCACCGCTGAATTTGATATCCTGTATGGTATCACCGATCTGCTTTTTATCAGCAGCATTTATGACGATCATTTTCTGCCAGTCGCTTCCGCCTTCCGAGATACTATATGTGGCGAGCGAACCGTCTTTTGAAAACTGGATATTAGAGAGAGAAGTTGTTCCGTCTTTACTGAACCCGTTGGGATCCAGAAAGACTTCCGGTTCAACCTGGTTTGTTTTTTGACGATATAATACACTGTGATTTTGTAATCCCGAATTCCGGAAGAAATAAGTATACTCACCTTCGCGGAAAGGCGCAGAATATTTCTCATGATTGTATAAGCTCTCGTATCGCTGCCGGATAGCCTGGCGGAACGGGATTTGATCAAGGAACTTCCGGGTTACTTCATTCTGGCGTTTTACCCAGTCAGCTGTTTCGGCGCTGGTATCATCTTCCAGCCATCGATAAGGATCGTTTACAGGGGTGCCAAAATAAATGTCCTGAACTGTTGTGTCCTTTCGAGTGAGGGGATATTGTATTTCCATTTCTGATAGTGTTGCCTGTTTGCCCGTATCCTGGCATGCAGCCAGTATGATGCAAATGAGTGGGCATATCCATGATTTCATGAAAAAATATTTATGTAGGAAAGGTAAGAGAAAAATATTTTCCTGATACAAATATCAGGCGACACCTTCAATAAGTGATACTGATGAGATCGAACAGCTTTTGACGGGAATTTTAAGCCGATATGCTTATTTTCGAAAACAAGAATTATAGTCGTTATGAAAAAAATACTCCCCGGTCTTGCATTACTTGCTTTTACCAATGCCTGTGGTCAGGAAACGGCTGACCCAAAAGAAACTGAAGTATGGACACCGGTTCCTGAGCAGATCACACCCGTGGTAAATAATCACCCTCCTTCTGATGCTGTTGTATTGTTTAATGGCAAAGATCTGTCGGCCTGGGAAACGGAAAAGAAAGGTCCCGTCAAATGGACAATTGACAAGGAAGGATCTTTCACTGTTAAGAAAGGCGAAGGCAATATCCAGACCAGGCAGGGTTTCGGGAGCTGCCAGTTACACATAGAGTGGCGCACACCTGCCAAAATTGAAGGGGAAGGTCAGGGACGTGGTAACAGCGGCATCTTTTTCATGGAGCTGTATGAGTTGCAAATACTGGATTCATACAATAACACGACATACTCCAATGGACAGGCCGGAAGTTTGTATAAGCAACACATTCCCCTCGTAAACGCGAGTCTGAAACCGGGTGAATGGCAGTCTTATGATGTGGTGTTTACAGCCCCGCAATTCAATGCCGATGGCTCCTTAAAATCCCCGGCCCGATTTACCGTTTTCCATAATGGAGTATTGATACAAAATAACGTGGAGTTGAAAGGAGGTACAGTTTACAGAGGACAGCCCAGTTATAAAAGCCATGCGGATAAAGCTCCCATCGTATTGCAGGATCATGGCAACCCGGTAAGTTTCCGGAATATCTGGATAAGAGAGCTATAGTTGGTTATAAATAATGATGAGTTCTCTGGCAGATCTATTAATCCAATTTTACCAACAACTTGTGCCCCCGCGTATGCCCCGGGGCTATGGTATACTTCACCCGCAGCCTGATGCTGAAGTTATGGGTGTTGTAAACTTATTTTTCAAAAAATATTACGACGACAACAACCCAAGACACCTTATACTCGGTATTAATCCCGGGCGTTTTGGCGCCGGTATCACGGGCATCAATTTTACTGCGCCACGTCAATTAAAGAATGCATGTGGCATATCGCATCCATGGAAAGACAGTTCGGAGCTTTCAGCAGAATTCATTTATGATGTCATTGATCAATATGGTGGCGCATCAAAGTTTTATGGCGATTTTTTCATCGGGGCTGTTTCACCTCTCGGGTATGTCAAAGACGGGAAAAATATCAATTATTACGACAACCCTCAACTACGGGAATCCGTTACGCCATTTATCCTGCACAGTATACAACTTCAATTAAAGATGGGTTTTGACAGGGATACCTGTATTTGCATTGGCCATGAAAAAAACTTTAAGTTCCTGACTGCGTTAAATGAGAAAAATAATTTCTTCAGGAATATCATTCCCCTGCCCCATCCGCGCTTCATTATGCAATACAGGAGAAAACAGAAACATGAATTTATCTCCCAATATTTAGAAGTGTTAAAAAAAATCGCCTCTCATTAGACAGATTATTCGTACCTTTTTACAGCTTGCTTGTAGTATATTTTACTACCTCCGTGAAAACATTCTTTCATCTCAAAAAATGGAGGTCACATGATTGTAAGACTCATATTTGTCAATTTCCTGATCGGGAGATTGGAAGAAGCCAAAGCCATCTATCACGAAGAAATCGTGCCGGTTGTTAAAAAACAAAAAGGCAACCTGGATTGCCGACTTCTGGAACCCCTTGATGAATCGGATGATTATATCTCGATGACGGTTTGGGAAACCAAGGCAGATGCGGAAGCGTATCACTCCAGCCCGGCTTACCGCGAGATGATAGAGAAATTACAGGTGCTCTACTCGAAAAATCCTGAATTGAAAGTCTATACCACCGAAAAACTGATGGAGCCGGCATAAACAACCTGAAATACCATTAGAATACCTGCATTCACCGGAAAGGCTGAGGGTTTATTGTTCTCCATTATCCTTGCTGCAGGCTTCCAGGAAATCCCTGATACCGGCAACAATTTTGTCGGCAACCTGCTGCTGGAATTTTTCATCCAGGATCAGCATTTCATCTTCAGGATTGCTTAAAAATAAAATTTCTACCAGTGCATTGGGATATTCGGTGGGGCTGTTCAACATGAAGTTGAAGCTTCCGATATTTCCAAATTCGGCCAGGTCAAGCTCAAGCATTCGCCGGTAAATATCGAGACTGAGTTTCCTGAACCCGGGATGTCGATAATAAGTACTGGTGCCTTTTACATCAACAGGATTGCCTGAGGAATTGAAATGAAGACTGATCAACAGATCGGGCAAACTGTCACGATACATGAGAATGCGCTCCTTGTTGTCGACAAAAGTTTCGCTCACACGGGTCATAATAGTCTTCGCGCCTTGTAATCTCAGGCTTTGTCTCAACTTAAGTGCTACGGCTAGTGCGAGTTCTTTTTCAGAAGAGCCTGTAGGACCGTAAGTACCGGCATTGCCGCCGCCATGTCCCGGGTCGATGGCGATCCGAAGGTCACGAAGTTCGAGGCGTGCCGGCTGGCGTCTTACCTTTATTACAAGACGATTTCCCTGGTAATAGATCTGATGACCCCAATGCTGGCGGTGTTTCAACTGTATCACAATCCTGAATACTTCGTCTTCCAATTGTTCGTAATGAACGCTTTTTATTTCCTTCGTATTCTCAAGTTGTGTGATCCAGTTTGTATTATTTGTTGCCCCATATACATCCACCACTAAGCGGGAAGGATCCGATAGTTGTTGCGACTGGTAAGGCAATCGTGATGAGAAAGCCACCTGCACATAGTCAAAAGCAGAATCACCGTACACGCGCCAGCTGGAGCTTAAAGATGTGGGGGCAAAACTCCCTTTGGGTAAAAACTCCACAACATCATCAGGGATCCATGCGCTCCGGTACTTTGACAGCTGTACTCTGAACAGGTTCCCTGCTTTGCCGGTGACCCTCAGCGGTATCAATGAATCGATATAACCCATCTTGGAACCACCGAGCCGATCTTCTCCCAATCCAAATAAAAGATAGGCAAGTCTTCCCTTTGTAATTACTATATCAGAGGGTAGCCCGGAAAGCATGGTCAAATGGTTGCTGGTATGTTGTACCAGGGTCTGATTATCCGGTCCCGTCATGACAATTGGAATGGTTGACCTGGAAAAGCTATCAGTTTCTTTCACCTGGTATTCTCCCTGGTAAATACCGGGCACTGGATTATCAGCAGTAACGGGCATTTCATAAAGCTGGACATTCCCATTTGCAACCAGCTTACAGCCAGGCAGGGCTTTCACTATAAATCGTATCCTGTCACCGGGTGCCACTACCTGGTTCCCTTCGGGAATCATCCGTACACTTGCAAAACGAAAGTCTTTAACCGTATCAGGTTTTGGAATGGTATATTGGTAAACCAGCTTTTTCGTTGCTACGGTCCCGCCGGGTCCTTTCGATTCCAGGTTAATGATATTACTTCCTGGTTGGAGTTCAATTGCTGTAGCGAATGCACCGGTAGGCAACACTTTAACCTCTTTCTTATTTATTGTGAGTTTACATGAGACACAGGTAGCACCGGATACATATTGTTTTGCTGCGCGTGCGGCATTGTTTTCTTTGGAAGGCATTGAGAGGCGAATGAAGGCCTCGTTCTTTTTCTGTCCATGTGCAGCAATGGTCAACAACAGTAATACGGATACAACAATTTTATACATACATCAGTAGCCTTTGATCAAAGGCTAAAAATACGTCGAATAAAAAGAAAATCATTAGCGATTATCTTTGATTCAATGTTAAATCCCATCATATTCATCATGGGTGTGTCGGGTTCCGGCAAAACCACGATCGGTCAGCTGTTGTCACAACAAACAGGAATACCTTTTTTTGATGCTGATGATTTCCATCCGCCGGCCAATATTCAAAAAATGAATGCAGGACAACCGCTGGATGATGATGACCGCAGGGATTGGCTGCTCTCTTTGAACTCACTTGCCAGGCAGGAGATGAAGAAAGCAGGTGCTGTCATCGCCTGTTCGGCATTAAAGGCTAAATACAGGACCATGCTCACTGATGGCGTTGAAGCAAAAATTTACTGGATATACCTGCAAGGGAACTTTGAAACAATCAGTCAAAGGTTACAGACGCGCAAAGGACATTTTATGCCGGCCAGCTTGTTGCAATCCCAGTTTGAAACCCTCGAACCACCCGATGAGGCAATAGTGGTTGATATCACCCATTCTCCGGAGCTGATAGTGGAGCGTTTGATCAGGCAGATTACCTGATTAATTAGTCAGGCAATACAGGTCCATAACGCAATTTCCTGCGACCGTGGGATTTATCAGGATACAGAATATCCGCTGCTGTTTCATACCCCTCATCCGAAATACGGGCATAGCGGCGGTTTGACTGATGGCGGCGAACCGAATAAACAATCAGGCCTGCTGCTGCAGCCAGTCCGATCGCCAGTATGAGTTTAGTACTTTTTTTCATGTAGAGTGATTTGTAGTTCGTATGGATGACTGGACAAAAAGCATACCATGCAAAGCGCCTTCAGTGAGAACTGGTTCCTCCTTTTTCTTTTGCGCAGGGCTTAATTTTCAATGAGTCGATGTTCATTATTCAATGTAAAATGAAAAAAGTAACATCCATTTATTCAGACGGGGCTCGTTTGATCCTGTGAGACGAGATCATGAACCTGAAAAGTGACATCTCCGGATTGGACATTGACACATTGAATCGAACATTCAACGCAGCAACATCCCTGTACAAATTGAAGCTATACGTAGAAATCACCGGCCCGCAGACTCGTAATCTTACCTCCTAAATCGGGTAGTTCTGTGTATTGACCGCCTATTAAAAAAAGACTTTTTTTGTTCTATAAGCTCCCGTATGCAATTGATGATGTACATAGGCAATGACCTGATAGATGCCGTACCACTGGATTCTAACAACATTCCAAAACCGGGTTACCTGGGCAGCTTCAAGCGCAGCCTGAAGCAGAAATATCGTGAATTGATCCTTCAATACCCCGATCCGCCGGAGTTCCTGGTAATAGAACCTACTCCCGCAAAGCCTGCTCCCAGGCAGGATCAGCATTAATATTATACCGGACATCCTGCCCCCTTTAATGGAGTTTTTCTTCCCACCTGCCCGGCCAGTTTCCTTAATGCCTGTTTAAAGACATCGAAAGCCATTTCTCCCTCTGAAAACTATCCCCATTTCATTCACAGGATGTGGAAATTTTATTAATAACTGCTTGGGTAAAACATCTACATTTATTAACGTTATTACCTGCAAACCCATCAACATTCTAAAACAAAAACAAGATGGCAACAAAAAAGAAAGCAGCTAAAAAGGTAGCCAAGAAGGCAGCACCTAAGAAAGCAGCAAAAAAAACAGCCCCTAAAAAAGCAGCAAAAAAAGCGGCTCCTAAAAAAAAGGCAGCCAAGAAAAAATCGGCACGTAAACCCAACGCCGCATTCATGAAGGCGTTAACACCAAGTTCGGAGCTGGCAGCCGTGATAGGCAGCAAAGCGGTGCCCCGTACTGATGCGGTGAAGAAAATCTGGGATTACATCAAAGCCAATAAACTGCAGGATTCAAAAAACAAACGCATGATCAATGCGGATGCCAAACTGAAACCCGTGTTCGGCGGCAAAGGCCAGGTTTCAATGTTTGACATGGCTAAGTTCCTTTCCAAACACCTCAGTTAATCGAAGTGATTTTTTTTAACACGACAGGCTTTCTAAAACGGGGCCTGTTTTTTTTGTCCTTTTCTTCACGGAAAAAATATTTGAAGTCGTGAAACCCGCTTCCAGCAATGATTTCATTGAATGAAGGAAAATCAAAAGAGATTAAAGGTGCAATGAGAAAGTCACCAACAATCACTACAGCCTGTTTGCACAACATATAAGCAGCAGAATAACGTAATAAACCCGGAAAAACCAGATTAATTGACAAACTCCGATTTAAACTCCTTTACAATCCTGCGCAGGTGCCTGCTTAATTTTAGTAGTCTGTGCTTTATTGAAATTTGAGATCAAAATTTTTTTATGAAGCATTATATAAACAATGCGCTGAAACGTCTGTGCAGTTAATTTAAAAAATCAAATTTGAAATTGCATAATTAATATCAACATTGCTGAGGTTGCTTTTTATAACCAGCGACATTTGGTCAAAAAAGATTTTAGTAAAAACAAATTTGAGATCCATCAGGAATTGTTCCTGCAGTTAAAAATCTTATCAATTTTTATGTCGATAACTGTTCTACCGTGCTGTTGCCAGGGACTCTGATTTGTTAATCCCTTTTGCTTTTTGCCAGCCTGCGCGAATGGCTGCCATGCGCAAATCACGGGCGGGATGGGTTTTCGAGGTCCGTTTACGGGCAATAAATTTCATGACCCGCTGGGATTGTTCCAGGGTAGCACCCAGTTGCCCGAGCACATAACCTGCAAATTCATCCGCCTCCAGTTCCAGTGCCGGTCGACTACCGCTCCTGCGTAATGTATGGCCATTCAGGTGATGACCTATTTCATGAGCGATTAATGCCATGGAAGCCCATTTGTCACCCGTCACCTGGTTTACCCAGGCAATGTATTCCGGGTTATAACGGATCAGTCTTTTCCGGCGTTTTACACAGGC
>Ga0065721_10006231_pt1 | contig 10098 bp, 13 predicted proteins | sample Mesricmetagenome_FD_59108 | JGI IMG/M metagenome (GOLD analysis project Ga0065721, IMG submission 59108) | Mesophilic microbial community from rice straw/compost enrichment Sample: eDNA_1 v2 (version 2) | ecosystem: Engineered > Solid waste > Grass > Composting > Bioreactor | place: USA: Davis... | reverse complement strand
CGACTACTGCGTGAAGTTTTCCGCCCTTGACGCGAAGCGGATGATCCCGCGCACCGTGACGGTCCGCTTCATCGAGGACGCCAGCCGCGGCATCTCCGCAGACGGCGTCGAGGACGCCAGGAAGGAGATGAAGAAGGAAGGCATCGAGATCATCCACAGCTCGACGGTCCTTGCCGCCTCCGCCCACCGCGCGCTCTATGGCTTCGGCGAGAACTTCCATACCGCCCTCCGGAAGGGAGTCGACACCAGGTGGTCGGTCATCCTCTGGAACTACATCAATCAGATGGATCGTCTGGAAGAGGACGAACCGCGCCGCAAGCGCGTCTGGCCGCACTTCCTCAAGCACTGCACCCGCTTCTGGATCGAGGGCCTGAAACCTTCCGAGGCGGCCAAGAAGTGGGCGAAGATGCGCGATGACTGGGACACTCCGGAAGACCAGCGTTTCCCTTCCAGCGGCGTCGCATCCACGTTCACGACGATGATCGAGCTGTGCGACCAGCGGACATGGGACGAGTTGGATTCGACCGTCGAATACTGGGTCGACCATGACGAGGCCGACCGCAAGAAGGCGCTGGCAGCCAATGCGGCTTGACTTTAACGAACTCCGCCGAAACGCGGCCGAGGCCGAGGATGCACGCAAGGCCGCGCTTTCGCTGAAGCGCAGCCTCCGTGAACGCATCTATTCTGCAGTGTTCGAGTGCTCGTTGGACGGGGCCGTCGCCCTCGCGACGATGGCGCACCTGTCCCTCGTGTCGGAGGGGATGCCGGCGGAGGTACCGCTGGCTCCCATCGCCATATTCATGGGCAGCAGCAATGCAACGTGCCGAAGGCAGGTCGACGGCACATGGACAGGGCACGCATCTGCGGGCAAGTCCATCGGCCACCTCGCACCCGGTATGACGGTTCCTGCCGTCGCAGAGGCGGCGCACATTCCTCTGGGCGAGCGGGAGCGGCATGCGATCTTCGCCGTCTCCAATCCCCTTGCCGAGCGCGACTTCACCCACTTCGGCAAGGTACTGGACCTGCTTCCTTCACGAACGCTCTGGAGCATGCTCGGCCACGGGCCGACCCTGGCCCGAAGCTTCGGCATCGCTCCGCAAGACCACCACGATATCGGTCGGTTCGCAGCAAGCATCGGCGACGCCATTGCAAGGCGCGAAGGCGAAATCCAGGAACCGGGCAGGCATGTCCTTGCTGTCATCGACGAATGCATCGGAGAGGGCAGGGGCGAGTTCGAGCGGCCGACGGACATCAGGATCATGTCGCCCGTCTGCGTCGAGATGTTCGATCCGCATGTGCCGCCAAAGGCCATCGAGGCCTTTCTGGAGCAAGCCGTCCGTGTCGGCTTCGACATCAATGACATGGCAGAATATCATGGCGCGTCCGCAGGAAGCGTGGCGCACGAAGCCGTCCGCATGATGGACGTCCGCGGTCTGGTGCGGCTCGAGGCGCTTGGCCTGAGCCTGGAACGGTCCGTTAGAAATCGCAACCTCTGCGACGGCGTCCTGTCCCGGCTTCGCATGGTGAATCAGCCTGATACGGCCCTCTCGGTACTCAAGCATCTCGTCCTCGACAGGGGGTTCGTCGTGGAGAGGGAGGCGCACGAACTGCTGCGGGATCGGGCGGGCCACCTGCATGACAGGATCGTCTCGGGACGTGGACGAGCTTCCGATGCCATGCACCAGGAAATCGTGGTGGAAGCGATCGAGTTCATCGAGAGCCACTTCCCGGGACTGAGACGCCCTGCCAGGAGGAAGAAAGCCGTGGCGGTCTGACAGGCGCATATTTCATAACACGAGGTTGCCGGTGACATGACTTCTTCGAGGTGGAGCACGAGATCCTCCCGAGAGGCCGCAGTACAGAATGAGCGCGCAGGCGGAGGAGTTCATCCGCCAGATCCGCGGTCAGGCGAAACCAGAGGAGAAGCAGGAATGACACAGGAAGCCCTTCAGCAGGAAAACGAGCTGCTGCGCGCCGCCCTCCGGATCGCGCTGCAGGGCATCAACGACTGGCTCCATCTGTATGCACCGGACATGTGCAGCGAAGCTGGCGTTGCGGAAGCAAGCCGTCGCGTCCACGAGCACGGAACACTCGCCTACATCGCGGGCCTGAATGAGGTCATCGGCAACGCGCTGGAGACAAATAGCCCAAACAAGCCCGCCTGATCCGAACCCGGAGGGTGCGCCGCGCGGGCCACTGCCAGACTCCGACACCTGTGCGCGTGCTCCAGCCCGGCGGCATAGCTTTCTCTGGTCGAAGATTGTGTGTTTCAACGAATAGCATTCACGCTGTTCCTGTCAAGCCAATCGGGCAAGCCGCTCTCGAGGACAGGCTGCCCGAACGGGCCAACTATGGCGCTTCCCTCAAAGTTCGATGTCGAGCACCTTCGCCTTCGATTTCTGATAGGCGATCTTCTCCCGTGCCGTCAGGTGATAGACCAGATCCTGGCCATCGACACGGATCGAACCCCAGCTTCCCTCGATCCTGCCGCCGGAGTTCAGGAAGTCCCTGATCTCGATCGCGAGGAGCGCGAGGAATTCCGAAGATGCCGAGGGATTGACCATCAGATGCTGGACGATCTTTTCGCAATGGGCAGGCATGAACTGGCCGCCATCAGTGATACGGATCTCAAGGGGCACCTCCTCGCGCAGGAAGCGTGCTTCCATCACCAGAACCACTCGCACCTCGTCTGCAAGCTCGTTCCACCGGACGGCGCGGCCGACCATCCTCGAAAGCCCGCCAAGCGCCCTGTCGTACGCCCTGCACAGCGCCGGGGAGGGAGCGAATGAACCATCCCCCTCGATCCCGGAAAGGTCGGTGTCAAGAACGGACGCAAGGACAGCTTTCTGCCGGACATCATCGATCCCCGCCGCAAGCATTGCCTGCTTCATCCCGGCGGCGACATGCTCCCGGATCTCGGCCGAAGCTCTCAGTACCGCGTCGTAGACCGCAGCCTCCGTCCAGCCGATGGTGCCGTCGCGGTACTGCCGCGCAAGATCTGCGACCGTCACGCCCCGGCATCTGCCGTCCGACAACAGGGACAACACGACTTCCTCGACGCTGCGGGGGTTCTCGAACTCACTCACTGGCATCGTCCTACTCCTAGATCGGAAGAAGGGCAGGTGGCGCAAATTGCCACCTGCCCGGGTGTCACTGGCCGCTCTTCACGGCGGCCTTCAGGCTTTCCACGACCACCCCGGGCAGCTTTGCAAGCAGCTTGCGGGCGATCCTCTGGGCGGAACGGTCCTCACCACCATAGAGAGCCGCCAGAATACCCGCGGCAAGACTCGTCGACGGCACCTTGGCCGCGTCGGAGGCCTTGATGAAAGCATCGAGAGATCCGATCCTGATGATGGCGGCCGCAACCGATGCCGGCAGGATGCCCAGCGGGGTCGAAGTAAGCTCCGACACATGGGAATTCCAGTCAAGCCCGCGGAAGATCGCCTCGATCCCGTTGAGATAGCCCTTGCCTGTGAGATCGTAGCTCCCGTCTCCGATGAGGAGATCAGGCAGCTTGAACCCGACAGTACCGACAGACGCATCGTCCGCGAGTTCCATGAAGACGGATGCGTCATCGACACCAGACGGAGCGATCATCAGAGCTTCCGGCTTCGAGCCGACCCTCATCGAGCGCAACCCGCCACCCGAGCCTAGCAGGCCCATGCCGCCGCGGCTCGATCCGGAAGCCGAAAGGCTTGCGGTCATCGCGCCCGAGGGGGCCGCTGCCGCAAACATCATTCCCCGCGTGGCGACACTGGAGGTGGGCAGGGCGACCTGGCGCTGTTCAGGCAGATCGGTGAGCGTCGCTCCCTCCTCGTCCACGAGGACGATCGAAGTGAGGTGGCTGACGATGCCTTCGGCAGCCGCAAGAGCAGACGCGCGCTTCTCATCGAGCGAAGTCATGACGAGATGCGCCGCGAGCGCCGCGATGCCATCCACAGTGCGTTCTGCCTGCTGGCCCCATGTTGCCGTGATTTCGGTTCCGGCAAGCCTGCGTGTGACGGCAGTGGGATCGCCTTCCACAGGCCGTACGGGAGACGCGGCCGAACGCATGGATGCGACCGCGGCCTCGACGGCCCTTCCGGCATCGCCGCTGGCGACGACGAACATCTCCCCACCGGACTGCGATGCGAGGTAGCCCGCATTCACTTCCAGCGAATCCTGGCCGACGAGCACCACGGTCACGCGAGCGCCGCGCGACACGGCCTCCTGCACGTCGATCATGCGGCCGGCCTGTCCATCCGTGATGAGCAGGATCTGCGGCTCGACGCGGCTGGCGACCACCTTCGACACCGCCTCGGCGAGGTTCGTTCCCATGCGCGGCGTACCCACCCCGGCCAGAAGCCCCCCGGCGGACGTCCCGCTGGCGCGGCCGACATGGTCGCAGCGGCTGTTGAACTCCCATACTCCCACCTTGTCGGCCTGGCGCATCTGCGAGAAGGAACGCCTGAGCGCTTCCATGACTGCATCATACTTGGAGCGCCCCATGTCCATGCGGCCGCTCACACCCAGACCCATGGATCCCGACGTGTCGATCATAACATCGATGTCCAGATCGCAGTCGCCATCGGAAGGAATAGCGAAGTCGACCTTCACGGGACGTCCGTCCGCAGCAATGCCTCCCAGGGATTCGACAACGAGTTCCTCGACGCGGACCTCGATGACATCGTTGAGCTTCACCGTTACCGAACCATCCTTCGGAAGCTCGTCGTTCACATACACGCGGCCTGAGCTTGTGCGGATGGATACCTTGACTTCGCCGTTCTCGCCCCCGAGCTTCACCTGGTCCGAATCCTGCAGCGGAAGCTGGCCGAAGATCTCGCCGATGGTCAGTGGCACCCTGAAGGAGCCGGCCCCCTTAGAGAGCGCGAGCGGCTGCAGGTAGGTCGCGACGACAACGATTTCGGCATCGGGTGCAACGTTGGCGACAGAAACCATGTGAAGGCCGGGCAGGAGTTCCTCATGGAGAACCGCGGTCTTGCCGTTGTCGATTGCGCTTTCGTAGGTCTCGCGCGCCTTCTGCTTCACCTGGGCCTGCCCCTTCAGGACACGTCCGCCGACAGTGCACTCCAGCGAGGTCACGACGGCGTTGAAGGCTACCGGAAAGGTCAGAACCGCCTCGATCGGCCGCTTCTCGTCGTTGCGGAAACGCCGCGTCTGCTTGACGACGGCGACGCCCGAGACGACTTCGATGTCGTATGAGGTATCCTTCAGCGGCACCGGGCGGCTTCCGCGCTTCCGCTCGATGACGAACGTCTCGAGCATCTTCGTGTTTTCGATCTTGCTCATTTCCAATCCTCTAGAGATAGCTTTTCTTCGACGGCCTTCTTCAGCGCCGCCATGATTTCTTCGACTTTGACGCCTTCCGGAACCGCGCTCCGGTCTATCGTGAGCTCGATGCCCGGCATGACCGTTGTCGTGCTCCTCGCATCCGCCTCGGCGATCCGCCGCCTGATCACATCGAGAGACGTGACGCCTTGCGACTTGGCCTCCGTATAGATCTTGAGTATCCTCAGATGCTCGTCCGTGTACTGCGCCGAGCGCGCCGGACCCACGGGTGGCGGAAGAATTCCTTCAGCGGTCAGGAAGCGGATGTTCCGGCCAGTCACGCCGGAGGCCGCCTCGATCTCTTCCCTGTTCACTGGCTTCTCCTTTCATGACAGTAGACTGTCGCGATTAGGCACTGGGGTCAAGCGCTTCATGACAGTCCACTGTCGCAGTTCTTATAAGCCTCTCAGATTACACAGCAAAATCAATCCGCGGCTCGCCGCCGTTGCCGTTCCGTGGGTGGACTGGTACAACTTCCCTCGACTCAGGAGGTCGATGATGTATCACGATCCGAAGCTTTTCCCTTCCGATGCGGAGACCGCAGGATGGACGGTCATCCGCGCGCACGGAGATGGGATCACGAGGTCGGTATCCTGGAAGAGAGGGCGATACGAAATCCAGTTCAGCGCGTCCGGACACTCCTCGAATTTCTACAAGTCTTTGGAATGGTCGACGAGGCCGTTCAGAGTGTGGGCACCCGAGACCGGGGCGCAGAGATCTCCATCAGGGCGGTTGCGCAGCTTCTCCTCCTTCAGGGCTGCTATCGAAGCGGTCGAAGAATACGACAGGAAGTACCGCCTGGCTGCCCCCGCGGAATCCGGTCCGCCACTGCATGAGGCGAATACAGTACCTGCCGACCTCGGCTGATTGTCGCTTTCCCAATGTCCGTCGAATATCGCAGACAAAGGGGATTCATCAATGGCCAGATCCACACCATCGGCAAAGCTCATCACGCACATGAAGGACTACGTGTCGGGGGGATTGCCTGTCAGGCTGGCGCTCGAGGCGGATTCTGGCTTCGAGATTTCGATCCGCAGGCTCGCGACGTTCCCCGACCACCTCAGACAGGGATATGCCACGGAGGTCATGACCGAACTCTGCAGGATGGCTGACCGGCTGGACGTGACCATCGGCCTCGAGGCGCTACCGGAGGAGCAGGACGAACCCGAAGGCGAGCTGGATCTCGATGCGCTCGTTGCTTTCTACGCAAAGTTCGGGTTCACGGGCGAAGCCACCTTCGGCGATGAGTCCGCCTGGATGAGCAGGGAACCGAATGCGCGGCCTTCGCTGCAAAGACAGGCTCCGAACCATTGACTTGCCTGCCGGGTGGGGCTGCAATTGAATCCTGGCCGCCAAGGCCGACGGAGGCATGACGATGGCAACTGTGGTCGGTTACGACAATTCAGCGAAATCCCGCACCACCTGCAAGTCCTCGAGCTATCGCGTGGGATGCGGAGCGATCATCGAATACACCAAGGGCGATGTCCGCACATACCGCGGAACCGATATCGGCGGCGGGCCTGACGGACGGGACTGGATCGTCTGCCCGGGCTGCGGAGAGGACATCACCCTCAGAAGCTGGTGAGCTTCAGAGGCGATACTCGAAGGGGTTCCTCGCCGCATAGTCGTCGCTGGTAGCGAATTCCAACAGCGCCCCGACCCACTCTCCGTTCTCCAGCGAGGAGGCGATGTCCGGAACGCCCTGCATGAGAACGGGCGTGCATGGGGTCCGCAGGTCGAATACATGGTCGTGGAAGCCGAGCTCTGGCGACGCCCGCAACCGACGAGACCGTCAGTCCCTGCTGCCATCGGAACGACCGGCGAGCCGCTCGAGGAACGCCTCGATCTCCTGGGATACTTCCGTCTCCGGCTGGGTCGCGCGGATGCGGCGCAGCAGCGCTACCGCGGGAGATTCCGCCTCGTGGTGGCGGATCAGGTCAGCGATGCGAGCTGCTGCGAACATCTGTCCAGCTTCGTGGCCCATGCTGTAGTCGTTGACTCCGACTAGATCACCCGTGTCGACCTCATACCCTTCGGCGATGGAAAGTGCGTCCGTCATGTCTTCTTCCTGTGCTCGCTGAAGGGGATGAAGCGCACGATGATCCAGACACAGCCCGCAAGCGCCGTCACGGCAAAAAGGCCGGCGGCGAACCAGCCCACCCGCTCACCGATTGCGACAAAGACCGCGAAGACGGCAAGCATCGCCGCCATCAGACCTGTGGCGGTCAGCGCCTTCTCCAGATGCCACAGGTCGGGGAGGCGGCACGGCATCTTCATGGTGCGGCCTCGACTGCTTGCAGGGCAGCGAGCGGCTCGCGGCGGTAGTGCTCTGCGAAGGCTGTCGCTCCGGGCTTGAAGAAGCCGCCGCACGCGCCGCCGATCAGCCAGTCGATCAGGTACTCCTCCCTTTCCATATAGCTGCTTTCGGCGCTGTCGTCCTCGTCATCGTCACGGGTCCCGTCACAACTGTCCTTGTAGCCCTGCGCGGATCTGTTGATGCGCTCGACGAGCTTGCGCGCCTCCGCCTCGCTGTCGACGCGAACCTCCCGGCTGATGTCGGCATTGTTGGCGCTGCCGTCGTTGTATCGGTAGGCGCTGTAGGAGACGATGTATCGAGTCTTCTCAGTCATCTGCGTTCCTTCCCTAATTCTGTTTCTCAGGCTGCGAAGCGGTTGATCACACCGAGGAATACCCCGCCATACTGCTCGACCTTCTTCTGCCCGATGCCCCTGATCTGCAGAAGCTCGGTGCCGTTCCGCGGCATCACGCGCGCCATCTCCTCGATGGCATCATTGTGCAGGACGAAGTACTCCTTCACCTTCTCGGCGGCCGCGAGCTGCTTGCGCTTCTTCTTGAGCGCCGCGACAAGATCCATGCCCTCGCCGAAGGTCTCCTCGACCTCGTATGGATTACGGCGGGGACGGACGGAGGCAGACTTGCCCCGCGTGGTCTTCGGCGTGTTGGCGGAAGCGGACGAAGCCCGGCGGTTGCCTGTGGACCGAGCTTTCGCGGAAGTGAGCTGGTGTTCCTGGCGCATCAGGAAGGAGCCTTCCGGCAGCGGGACGTCGACAGCGGGATTGACCGTGATCTCTGCCTGGCTGCCATACGAGACATCAAGGATGCCCGAGGCCACCATCTGGCGCACCACCGAGGACCAGCGCGACCACGCGTCGTCCTTCTTGCTGTAGGGAGAGGCGTCGCAGGCCTTGCCGACGATCTCGTAGGCCGACAGGCGAGGGTTGTTTGCAACGACATCCAGAACCACATTCGCCTCCGCGGTTGCATCGCGTGTCGCCGGAGCCTTCTCGCAGTTGTCGCAGTTACCGCAGGAGGATCCGTATGCTTCGCCGAAGTAGTGGAGGATCGCCTTTCGGCGGCATCCGGCCGTCTCCAGAACTCCGATCTGGGCATCGAGCTTCGCCTGTCCGGTGCGCTTCACGACCACGCCGCCCTTGCTCTTCTTGATCATGCGCTGGCGCTGCACCACGTTGGCGTTGCCGTAGAAGACATAGGACCGCGCTGGCAGGCCGTCGCGGCCTGCGCGGCCGGATTCCTGATAGAATGCCTCGACCCCGGTCGGCATGTCGGTGTGGAGGACGAAACGCACGTCGGCCTTGTCGATGCCCATGCCGAAGGCGACTGTGGCTACGATGATGTCGACCTCTCCGGCGATGAACGCATCCTGGTTCGCCGAACGCTCGGCCGGCTTCAGGCCGGCATGATAGGGGAGGGCCGAATAGCCTTCGGAGCGCAGCCACTCGGCCGTCTTGTCGACGGTGTTGCGACCGATGCAGTAGACGATGCCGCTCTCGCCCTTGTGGCGCGCCAGCTTCCCGAGGATCTGCTCCTTCGGCTTCTTCGACTTGAATTCCATCGCGTAGTGGATGTTGGCGCGGTCGAAGCTCGACTGGAATACACGCGCGTCCGCCATGTCGAGGCGGCGCACGATCTCGGCGACAGTCTCCTGGTCGGCGCTGGCGGTGGCGGCCACGATGGGAACATCGGGGAGCAGCACCCGAAGAGTGCTCAGGTTGTTGTAGTCGGGACGGAAGTCCGAGCCGAACTCGATCATGCAGTGGACTTCGTCGATGCCGATGACAGCCACGCGGATCTCCCTGAGGAGCGCCTTGAACCGGGCTGTCGCGATCTGCTCGGGGGTGACATAGAGGAAGTCGATCTGGTCGGCCTTGAGCGCCTCCTCGATCTCGCGGCGGTCGGCGGCGCTCGTGTCGGAATTGATAGTGACGGCCACAAGGCCCTTCTTCTCGAGAGCNTGGATCTGGTCGCGCATGAGGGAGATCAGGGGGGAGACAACCAGGCCGACGCCATGGCGGCAGATAGCCGGGATCTGNTAGCAGAGGGACTTGCCCTTGCCCGTAGGGAAGAGGACGAGGGCGCTTCCGCCTTCGCATACGTGACCGATCACGTCACCCTGCAGGTCGCGGAACTGTTCATATCCAAAGGTCTCGCGGAGGACTTCGATCGGTGTNCGCATTTCATGCTCCAGTGTGTTCGCCGCCACCATATCCGACCTGCATGCATTGTCAACAATTATAGCGCGGATGGAAACAAAATGTTGCGCCGGNAGGGAGTGCGGTGCTAAGGAGTCGCCTGAAGCAGGAGCATGCAATGAATCCTNTCTCGCAGAACCCCGTGACCTTTCTCGATGAATGCGGCCTCGCTGTCTCAGCGCGGATGATCCGCTTCGGGTACCGGAGGCTCAGGATCAGCCCTGTTCTGCTGCGGAGCCTGCCGAAGGCGGCGTTCATC
>Ga0065721_10053344_pt1 | contig 10100 bp, 4 predicted proteins | sample Mesricmetagenome_FD_59108 | JGI IMG/M metagenome (GOLD analysis project Ga0065721, IMG submission 59108) | Mesophilic microbial community from rice straw/compost enrichment Sample: eDNA_1 v2 (version 2) | ecosystem: Engineered > Solid waste > Grass > Composting > Bioreactor | place: USA: Davis... | reverse complement strand
TGGATAGAGGCGGGAGGATTAGTCCGAATGGTGGCGACGGAATTGGTCGTAGTTGGTGGCGGAACAACAACGGTGAGTTTATTTGCGATGCGCAGATAATCCATCCGACTGCGTAACCAGATAGCGAAATCATGTGTTTCCTCGTATTGATCGAGCAAAGGCAGGGCGAGCTCAGCAATGTCACGGAGTGCCGCGAGGTTGATGATGTATTCGCCCTGAAGTTCGCGTTGCAGGTCGCGGACAAACTCACGGGCCTGGGCGCGATCAATCTGCGGCAATTGTTGCCGCACGTTGGTATCGATATTTTCCTGCGCCCAGGCGTCGAACTCGGAAATGAGGCTCTCGAAACTCGGCGTCGCAATTTGTGGGCGCGCGGAAACGCTGCCGAGCAGCAGGATTACCAACGCGAGCCGAGTTTTCATGCCTCACTTTTACCACGCGCAGCTGGCGGGGCAAATTTTCTTGCCGCGTGAAATCAATTACGGAGTCGTCCCGCGATAAAACCTTTGGCTGTTCGTGGCGGGTTCACTGAACAGAAACGGCGCGGCGCCGGTGTGAATCGGCGTCCACTGCAGCGCAATCAGATTGGTCGTCATTTCGACGATGTAATTCGACGTCGGTATGCCGCTCAGCGTGAACTGAATCTGATTGCTGACGAGGGTCAGCAACGACAGCGTCGGCGGCAACGCTGGCACGCCGTTGACCGGTGTGATTGAACCGCTGATGGCGAAGTCAGGCGCGGTGTTGTTGGCGACGTCAAAGATGTACCAAGTGCCCGTCGCGGAACTTGCGCCGTAATTGACGATGCGGAACGTGACGACGGTTTCGGGTTCAACGTTTTGAAGTTCCGCGATGCCTGAAAGATCAATGGGAGGCAGAGGTGCGCCGCTGCTGGCAGAAGATGGGTAGGAGAGATCGGTAATCGTGACGAACGCGCCGTTTCCAATCTGATATTGCAGCAATCCGTTTGGCGGGCCGCCACCGGAGCGGCGATAATCGAATTGGCTGATAGCGCTGAAGGAAATGCGATAACCACTCATCGCCGCAATCGAAACGCTGGCGAAGTCGGCGGCGGCGATTGCTTCGGTGTCGGACGTGGCCGTGAAACCATTGCCGCCCCACGCGCGCGATGCGGCGGTCGGCGTTGTCGTGACGCCCGCGCCGCGGGTGAGGCCGACGATGTTGAGATGCGGCGCATTGGTGGTCGGCGACAGCGGCGATGTGCCATAAGCCGATTGCGTGCTGACATCCCAACCGGCAAGAACTCCCGTAAAACCATCGCCACCACCGGTGTTCGTGGCAGTGATAAATGTTAGATCGGCCACCGTGTTGTTCAATGTGTTCGTATCGCCTCCGGTTGAAACGGAGGCAAAGTTCGTCACGCTCGCAGGTGCGTCTGGTGCAACGCTCACCGTCAGAGTCAGCGCGGGATAAGCGGCGTTGGGGGGCAACGCATCAGCGCGCGTAGCCGTCAATGTCTCGAATGAAATTTCCCAACCATCACCGTCCATCGCCGTGGCAGTCAGGCCAATCGGCAACACATCAACGACGTTCACCGTTCCGGTTGTCGCGAGTAAGCCGACGTTGGTCACGACAATCGTGTAAGTTCGGTCCGCGTCGCCTTGAGCAAAGCTGTCGTTGTGCGATTTGAAAATGGCGAGATCAATGGTGCTTATCGGTGGATTGGTGACGACCGTGCTGCGCGGATTGGGCGTATCGGTGATGAAGTCCGCAGAGTTGTCGTCGGTATCAGTGTTGCCGCCGTTTTTGCGGAAAATGGCGACGGCATTTCCGCCTGCTGGTGCAGCGCCGCTACCGTCGAATGCGTTTGCTGTTCCGTAACCGACGAAATCCTGAATCGCGCTGTTGCCAATCGGATTGCTGCCGCTGAGAGCGACTTGATTGTTCACCAGTGCGAGCTTGCCGTTGGCGCCACTGATATTGATAGAGTCGGTGACATTGGCGATGGGCAACGGCGCGCCAATCGCGCCGCCAGAGGCAAGTTGGACGAGGTAATAACCGCTGCCGGGAATCGTGCCGCTCAAATTGCCGACCTGCCACGTGCTGCCGCTCGCGCTGGCGTATTGCACCGACCAACCGCTGACATTTGCGGGCTGCGTGCCACGATTGAAAAGTTCGACATAGTCGTTGCGATACGTCGCGCCGGAATTGCCGCCACCGCCGTAGATCTGGCTGATGACAACGTCGGCGGCGATTTCTTCAGTAACAGCGAGCAGCGCCGGAGCACTGGTGACTGCGCCGGCAAAATTGCTGACGAATACAGAATATTCTCCCGCGTCGCTGAGCTGCGCGTTGGCGATGACGAAAGTTTCATTGGTCGCATCAGCGATGTCGCTCGACCCAACGCGCCATTGATAACTCAGCGGCGCAGCGCCGATGGCCGTGACACTGAACGCAGCGGGACTTCCCGTGACGACGGTGAGGCTCGCGGGATTGGTGAGAATGACGGGTGCGATGACAACGTTCAGTGCGGCGACGGAACTGGTCACACTGCCGGAAGCGTTGGTGACGACGACGAAATAATTTCCCGCATCAAGAGCAGTTGCCGATGAAATGCTGTAAGTGCTATTGGTTGCGTCAGCGAGTGGAGTGTTGTTGTGAAACCATTGATAGTCGAGCGGAGCGTCGCCAATGGCTTCCACGCTGAAACTCGCGGGATTGTCGAAGACAATGGTTTGATTCTGCGGTTGTGTAGTGATGAGCGGAGCGAATCCGCTGCCGCAGCAAACCATTGAGTTGATGGCGATGGAATCAATCCACCAACCCGGTCGCGAAACACTGCTGTCCGTGCCGCAACGCCAGCGAAATTGCACGTTCTGACCGGCGGCTGCGGCGGGAAGGTTGACGATGACGGGGCTGAAACTGGAGTTCGTGCCGCTCCACGCCGAGCGATTGCCAAGCGCGTTACCAGAGGCGAGCGACGTGTTGTAACCGCCACTTACGAAACTTCCACCGGCAGTCAGAATGTCAGTGAATGAGCCATTGCCGATTTTGATTTCGAGCACGCCGCCGTCGTAGCCCGATTCAAGAATGTAACGATGGCGGAAGATAAGTTGAGACGGTCCGGGGAACAACGTGTAACTCGGCGAAACGAGTTCGTTAACTCCGGTCGTGGTGGCAGTGGCTGAATAAGCGGCATTAGGCGATGTGTCGCTGGCCGTGGTGGCGGTTATCCATGCGGATTGTCCACCGCTGGCGCTCGTGGCCCATCCCGCCGGCAATCCTGGCGTGCTGACGTTGTCGAAATTTTCCGAGTGAACGGTCGCGAACTGTCCCAAGGGCAGAGTGAACGTAATCTGACCGTAGTTTGCCTCGCCGTCGGTGAGTTCAAAGGTAGCGACGACATTTTCGCCGCACGTTCCGCTGGTGGTAAATGAAAATGACCGGGTCTCAGTGCCGCCTTCGGCAACGATTATGCCGTAGGATTGCGGGGCACCGGGAGAAACGACTCCGCCGGTCGAGAGCAATGTGGCAACGAGATTGGTCGTGTCGGCGTTACCAAGATTTCGCAGCGTGAAATCAATCGTGACGGTTTCGCCCGGATCGACCGCGTTATTGGGTGCAGCGCAACTCTCGGACAAAATCGCATAGCCGTCGCCGAATACTGCCGGGCCGGTCGTTTCTTCCGCGTTGTAAATGACGAGCGCGTAATCCTGATCCAACGCCGGCGCTTCGTTCGGCACACCATCGGAATTGATATTCACCGCTGTGACCGTGACGGAGAATGAACCGCTCGCTCCGGCAGGAATGAAAACGCTTTCGAGATTGTTACGAAAATCGGCATTACCGCCGGGAATCGAAACGTCGCCGCTGAAGACGTTGCCTTTGTAAGTCTGACCGGCGACGGTGACAGTGAGATCGAGGTTGTTGTTGTAAGCGTTGCCGGTGGTGCTGCCGGGCGCGTCAGTCCAGGCGAGCGTGACCCGAAAAGGTTTTTCAGAATCCACGATGCGACCTTGAATCGTGCGGAATTGACCGGAGGCAGTGAATTTATCTACCGACCGTTGATCGCGCAGTACTCGCGCCACGCCATCAAACGCCGTTCCGAGATTCACCGCGCCCATACCCTGATGCGGCGACGGCAACGTGTCGTTGGCACTCGCGCCGATCATGTAACGCGCGGAGTTCACGAGAAACGCTTTGGTCATGGCCGCACTTGGCGGGGGCAGGGAAGCGTTGAGGAAATATTGTCGCAACAACGCGCATGCGGCGGCGACGGCCGGTGTTGAATGACTCGTTCCCGATGACGTCGTGTAAAACTGTTGGCCCAGCGGAAAGAAATTGTTGGCGCTGCCAATCGTGCCGCTGCCGGGCAACCCGCAAACGCCAACGCCATCAAAACACGAAATCGCGCTGCCAGTGCCCATAGTGGTGAGCAGCGATTGCGGTGCGCCCCCGGTAATGTGCGTGCCCGGAGCAACGAGGTCAGGCTTCTGTCGTCCGTCATCGCACGGGCCACGACTGGAAAAAGTGGCGATGTCATACGCGCTGTTCGCTTCGGAATCCGGCGTGACGCAACCGTCATTGCCGGACGAACTGTTGCCGCCGTTGGCGGTCGAATGCGAATGCACGTTCTCGGACGCACCGACTGTGATGACATTTTTAGCGGTGCCGGGCGAACCGACCGTTCCAATGCCTGAGCCTGCGTTGCCGGCGGCGAAGCAGAAGATCATTTCCTGATTGCCGGGTGTGGACACTGCCGAGCCGCTCGGTTGAGCGTCGCGAACCAACGCATCGTACGCCTGCGCGTCAGAATCATAATCGCCATCCGTATCCGCGCCCCAACTGTTATTGCTCACCCGCGCGCCGTCGCGATACGCACGCGCCGCGAGATTCGGATAACTGGGATTCGTAAAATCGTCGGCGTCAAAAATAACCGACGCGCCGATCTTCACGAACGGACAAATGCCCAATCCGAAATGATAACCCGCAGCATCCACGTGCGGCCAGGTGGCGAGGTCGTTGAAACCGCCGATGATGTGTGCGTTGATGTTTCCGTGTCCGTCGCAACCTTGAATCGTGCTGCCGGGATTCGGCGAGCCTTCGAGTCGCGAATAAACCACGCGAGTTCCCAAACCTGGCGTGCCGAAGCGATGCAACCCGAAGTGATTCACATTGGTCGAGCCGTTATCAACGCCGCTGTCGCTGATGTCCACGACGAAGCCCGACGCATCGAATTGTTCCTGCGTAAAACCTTTGCCGGCGAGCCACTCGAGGTAGCCCGGACCGGATGGCGCGTTGCCGATTAAATTACCGGCCATAATCTGGCCCTGACGTTCGTCGCGACGCTTTGGTTTGAGGTACGGACGAATGGAAATAACGTCCGGTTGCACCGCGAGTTCCGTGATTTTATCGGCCGGAATGCGTACAACGAGATTGAGATAATTCAACAGTTCATACTGCTGTCGGATCGGTTCGAGTTGCAGTTGCGCGATGAGAGCGAGCGTCGCGGCATTGGCTTCCGGATCACGAACAAGCTGAATGGCAAACCAATCGTCAGTCGGAGCGATTTGATTCGCGGTGATGGCGCGAGTGCGCGGATGGATTTTGTAATCAGTCGCAAACTCTCCCTCCCACTGAACATACGCGCTGTTCTGCGCCCAGGATTGCAACTTGGAGAACGTCGTAAAATCACCGCGCACGAGATACGCGTTTTGCGGCACGTAATGAACAATGTTTACGCCGGTGGCTTCGAGTTCTGCGTGCCACTCGGGTTTAATCGGTCCGACAAACTGCACAAGATGCAGTCGTTTCCCGACGAACGGAGTCAAATTGAGACGAAGCGCTTTTGCCGCAGCAGTGCGTGTGTCGATGGGGCCGGAGTTTAATTCAATGAAATCAGATTCGACTGCGGATTCCGACGGAATATTTTTCAACAAACCTGGTGCAGGCGCGCCGGTGGTCTCGAAAAGTTGAAAGCTGCCGTAATCAGCAAGCAACTTCGCGCCGCGAGCTTGCAGTTGAACTGCAACTGTCGGATCGGAGACGCGCACCTTTTCCGCGTGAGCAACAGCGACGAAAAAGTTAAGCAGCAGAATAACGCTGAGGAGACGGAGTAAATTCAGCGAAGATATTTCAGCCCCATGACGACTTCGATAGTTCACAAGTGCCCGCAAGACTACCCGCCATCAAACGGCTGTCGAGGAACTTTCAGTGGTTGTCGGGACTGCTTTAAAGCGAGTGGAATTTTAGCACTTCCACTTCCTTTTTGAGCACGATCTGAAAGGTGTTGTTGTGAATCTGCACATCCAGCGCGCCGCGCGGTTCATAGTAATCCCACAAGACCCGACCGTTGCGAGGATTGATGCGACGAATCCGAATGAAAGGCTTCTCCTGCAAGCCGAGCACAGCGAGATTTTCATCCCATTCCTCGTCGTCATCAAGCGGCGGAATGTAGCTCAGCGTGTAGATGTATTTGCCGGAGAGATAAGCGATTTGTCCGCCCATCGAATGCTTCCAGATTTCTTTTCCGTCTTTGGAATCCAGCTTCAACACGATGGCCGCCGTGTTATCCATCACATTGATCTGCCGCGAATACCTAATCTTATCCGGGCTCGCGGTCGTAGTGTTGAGATAAATGTGGCCTTCGTCGTCGAAGAACATTCCGCTGATGCCGATGGACGGTAAGCGCCAGCGCGCGTTTCCGGTCGCCAGTTCGAATGCACTCAATACGCCTTGATCAAAAACATAAAGCGTATCGCCGCGTTCGACGACCGGACCTAAGCCTGTTCGATCCGATTCATCCGCTTCGAAATAGCTGCCATCGCCGGAGATTGGAAAGTTCAGCGTGCTTTCCCACTTCAATTTGTTCTGTTGATCGAACACGTAAATTTTTGTGCCGGCGCTCAAGACGTGAACAGTTGTTTGCGGATAAAGCTCCGGCTCGCCGATGACTTCGCCTTCCCAGGTTGCGTCACTGCTGCCGCCAACGCGCAACGTCACTTTATATTTGCTGTGATTTTCGCGAACAATGTCCGCGCCTGCGTTGCGCGACATTTCGTTCAACAACTCATTCGCGATATCCATTGTCGCGGCGGCATTGACCGGCCCATCGAGCGCGGACTTTTTCGGTGCTGCTTTTGCGGCGGAACGCGTAACAATATTTTTCTCCGTCATCTTGCTGGTCATCTGAATGAAGCCGTTCGCAGTGGGGAAAATGGTCGAACTTTCGCGGGCCAAAAAGAAATCATCATCGGCATTGAGATTCGGCCGACGCTCACCATCCATCTCTTCCATTTCATCGAGTGCTTCCTGTTGGCGACGCGCGACGGATAACGTCGCCGGCGCAGCTAATTTTCCGGCGAGTGGCGCGTTGGCGACGGCCGCGGCGAGTTGTTGTGGGGTTTTGCCTTGAATGGTTGTGCCGGGTTTCTTGCCGGCTTGATTCGCTGCCAGAGCTGCCAGTGCCGGATTTCCGGCTGGAGTTGCGGGTTGCGGTTTTTCGCCGAATTCATCTTTGTCCACCGTGCCGCTGGCGAGATTGAAACGCGTGACCCGCAAACGCGCCGCACCGACTTCTTCGCGGAACTCCAACAAAGCGCCGCGCAACACGGCACTCGCGAAATCGCCTTCGAACTCCACAGTCTGCTTCGGCTCACCGGTATCCCAATCAAAGCGCCGTACGGTTTCGCCGTCGGCGACCCAGATATTTTTTCCATGCACGCGCAACGCCAGACTTTTTTCCGCGGCGCGAACCATATCTTTGGTCAGACTTTCGACGGTTGGAATCTTGAAGGTAAATTCGCTCTCGGCGGCTCGCTGGTGCATCTGTTTAACCGCAGCAGCGGCCGCGGTCTCAATCTTTTTCCGATCGATCAGCGTGCGCAGCCAGACCTGTTTCTTTTCATTGAGATCGTAGCGGGCGAGCTTTGCGCCGTGGATGAAAATCATCTGATTGTCAGCGCCGAACGCGCTTGTGCCGGACATCGCGGGTTCATCTTCAAATCGCACTTTGAACGCCGCACGCGGTTTCGATCCAAACCACGCATACCAGAACCACACGCCCAGCACGGTGATGATAAATAACGCGACGAGTTTCACGACGAGCCCGACTTTATTCCAACGCTGTCGCTCCGCGACGTCGCGTTGTCCGGCGAAGACGGGCAACTCAATCCCTTGCAGCTCGGCTCTTTCTTTGCAACGCGGCGAACAGACGTAGCCGAACGTCTGCATGCATTGCGGACAAATCGGTCTCTCGCAGACGCGACATTGTTCGGTGGCTCGCACCCGGGGGTGACGCGGACAAAATCCGGAACTCGTCTCTTCAGTCGCAGCGCTTGCGTGTGAACCGGTCCCGCGATTGAGTCGAACTGCCGGTGCCGCGCTGGGGAGGGGAATTTGCGGTGGTGGCGGAGGAGATTCAGGCGGCGCGCCGGGTGGTGGGGCAACAACCGTCGGTGACGATGAATGAATCCGCAATTGCGGCGCGGCAGGTGGCGGCGTTGAACTGACCGTTTGTGCGCCGGGCGGAGGTGGCGCGATTTCGGTTGCTGGTGCTGCGCTTGCCGACGGTGCTGTTGAAGCCGATACGGCGAACTTCTGGCGCACCAGTTCGTTCATGCGCGCAGACAAATCAACGCCGCAGGTCGGACACGTGAACACGAGCGGTTGCCGCAACATTTCCGGCATGGCATCGAAGGCATACTTCGCGCCGCAATCGCAGATGACTTTCATGGGAGATCAGGGTTTGGGATTGAGCAGGGTGACGCCAGCGCCGGCCGGCAACGCGATCGGAGTTTGCGCGGGAAAATGTTCCGCGCTGCCGTCTGAGAATAAAAACACGCCGCCGTACTTGTGATGATTGTTGGCGGGCTTGCTGCCGTCTTCGGAAAACACCAGTGCGTGTGACACTTTCGGTTTGGTGTCAACCTGCCGATCGCTCAGCAACGGAAGCCGCTCATCGGTCTGTTTGCGTCCCATGTAATACGCGTAACTGATGCGGCCCGACGTCAGCGGTGTGCCCGGCGACAGCGGTTTATCTTTGCTGCCCGGACAAACGAAGATTGTCGCGTCCGCCGTGTATCGCGGCACTAAACCAGCAAGCGCAGCTTCGGAAGTGGTGGCGTTGGTTTGCACCGGAAAAGAATTCGCGTGTTCGTTCGCGTAAATCTGAAGACTGATAAAAATCTTCTGCAATTGCGTCTGGCACTTTTGCTTCTGGTTCTTTTGATTCTGCCGCGACCCAAACCCGAACATCATCGTGAACAGAATCAGAATAATCGCCAGCGAGATGAGCATTTCGATCAGGCTGAACCCGGTGCGGTTTTTCGCCGCAAAGGAGGGGACGTCGCCGGACCGGAGGGATGTCATGGGCCGGTTTTAACGCGTTCGCCTGCAACTGGCAACGGCGAAACATGGCGAACCTTTACGGAGAAAAGGCGTCTCGGATACTTGCCAGCCCACGGAAAGATATTTAACTCCCTCGCTGCGCAACGCGGGCAGAGAAGAGTTTTACTTCGAAACCGAGACGGCTCTTTCGGAAGGAAGTGTGAACCTGCTCTGGTTAATTCCGATTTCCGAGGCGTCCTGCGGCCACCAGCAACCACGCCCAACCAACCAGAAAACTTACTCCGCCGATCGGTGTAATTGCGCCCAGCCATTTCACGTTGGTGACGGCGAGCAGGTACAGCGTGCCGGAGAAAATGAGAATGCCGACGAAGAAACTCAACCACGCTCCGTTGAGCAACGGTTGACGTTGCGCCAACACGAACAACACGACCGTGTGAATGAAGTGATACAGCACGGCCTTTTCCCAGATTTCCGTCGTGCCGTTTTCAGCGAGCGCCGCTTTCAATCCATGCGCGCCGAACGCGCCGAGTGCGACCGCTAAAAATCCCAGCACCGCCGCCAGTCGGATAGCCAATGTGTTCGTCATAGCATTGCAAATTGAACCGCGTTGGCAGAATGACAGCAAATCTCGTCAAAGTCAGCTATGAACCCGATGGGGTCGGTCGTTAAACGCTTTCATCCTTCTTGGCCGCCGAGGTAACGAGGCGGACGTGTGGGAGATGACAGCGTTTCCGCCTCCGGCCTTTGCGATCAGAACGATCCAGGCCGATGACGAGGTCGAACGGATGAGA
>Ga0065721_10053343_pt1 | contig 10101 bp, 8 predicted proteins | sample Mesricmetagenome_FD_59108 | JGI IMG/M metagenome (GOLD analysis project Ga0065721, IMG submission 59108) | Mesophilic microbial community from rice straw/compost enrichment Sample: eDNA_1 v2 (version 2) | ecosystem: Engineered > Solid waste > Grass > Composting > Bioreactor | place: USA: Davis... | reverse complement strand
GAAGTATGGGCCGTAGCGTCCCCAGAGCGGCTTGACGTTGCGCACGGGCTTCAATTCGGCCTCGATGCCGGTCTCGAGCACCTTGCGCTCAAGGCTTTCGAGCGCGTCGTGGGCGCGCCCGGCAGCGATCGCCTCGCCCACCGCATCGGCGGCGCCGATGCCGGAGAGGATGGCGTTGTGGATGGCCTTGATGCGCGGGGCGTTCATGAAGCCGGCCGAGCACCCGATGAGGGCGCCGCCGGGAAAGGCGAGCCGCGGGATCGACTGCCAGCCGCCCGAGGTGACGGCGCGCGCGCCATAGGAAAGACGCGTGCCCCCTTCGAGAAGGGCCGCGACGTAAGGGTGCGTCTTGAAGCGCTGGAACTCATCGAACGGCGAAAGGGTCGGATCGGAATAGTCGAGGTGGACGATAAGGCCGATATGCACCTTGCGGTCGTCGGCATGGTAGAGGAAGCCGCCACCGGAGGTGGAATTGTCGAGCGGGAAGCCGAGGAAGTGCTCGACGCGGCCGGGCCTGTGCTTCTCCTCGGCGACCTGCCAGACCTCCTTGATCCCGAGGCCGTATTTCTGCGGACTGCGGCCATCGGCAAGGCCGAAACCGGCGATGAGCGCCTTGGCGAGCGAGCCGCGGGCGCCCTCGGCGACGAGGGTGTACTTGGCTTCGAGGGCGATGCCGGCGGCGTGGCCCGGCTTGGGATTGCCCTGCCGGTCGAGGCCGAGATCGCCGGTGATGATGCCGCGCACCTCGCCCGCGGGGCCGGTCAGCACGTCGACGGCGGCGGTCATCGGGAAGATGTCGACGCCGAGGCCCGTCGCCTGCTCGCCCAGCCACCGGCAGAGATCGCCGAGGCTGAGGATCACGCCGCCATGCGTCTTCATCTGCGGGGGCATGAGGGCGGTGGGGAAGCGGAAGCTGCGCTTGCCGGTGAGAACGTGCAGCAGGTCTTCCGTCACATCCGGACCGACGGGGGCGCCCTTGAGGCGCCAGTCGGGAATGAGGGCGTCGAGCCCGCAGGGGTCCATCACGGCGCCGGAGACAATGTGGCCGCCGATCTCGGCGGACTTTTCGACGACCGTCACGGCGATATCCGGATGGCGCTGCTTCAGGCGGATGGCGGCGGCAAGCCCGGCGGGACCGGCACCGACGATGACGACGTCGGTCGATAGCGTTTCGCGGTTTCCTGCCTCGGCCATTGGTCGGGTTCCGACTGATCGATGAACGCCAATGCGTGTGAACTATGGCGAAGCGGAAGGCAAGACTTGGAACGGGTCGAGCGCTGCAACACCCAATACACTGAAGTGCCGAAGGTTGCGAGTGAGGACGGTCAGGCCATGCGCCTGCGCGGTCGCTGCAATGGCGATGTCCCCGAAGCCGGGAGCGTGGGCGCGCGCTGCATCCATCATGCGGCCGATAGCGCGGGACACCCGAACATCGACCGGCAGAATCCGGCTTGCATAGAGTTCCTCGACCGCATGCCACCACTCGCGCAGCCGAGCGGCCTTTGCCGTTGCCCCCTCACGTTCGGCCTTTGCGATGCCGCAGACGACTTCGGCGGCCGTAACCACGGAAAGAAAGAGGCCCTGTCCCTGCCCGTCGAGCCAATCGGCCACATCGTCATGGTGCCCCGACTTGGTGGCCAAGGCGGAAATGACGTTGGTATCGACGAGGTACATCAGAGGTCCACCGGGCGCGACGCGGTCTGCGACGACGCTCCGGCAGGTCGCCGGCTTCGCCCGGGAAAGCTGCCAGCAGCCGGCCAAGGCTCGGCACCTTCGACAAGCGCTCGAACTCCTCGAAGGAAACGACGACCGCCTGCGGGCGGCCATGGCGGGTGATGACTGCCGGTTCGCCGGCAACCGCCCGGTCCACAACAGCCGAGAGGGTCGCCTTGGCGTCTTTGAGCTGAATTTCGCGCATAGTTCAATCTCGAATATGACTACTGTGGTCATACAGAGAAAACGGTAGCACAGAGGAACCCTCGATGCTCAAAGCTGACGCTTGCGCCCAAGCGTGCTAGAACCTCCTCCATGCTTCCCGACCAGCCCCTCACCCCGGATGAACTCATCTCCATGCTCGAATGGTATCGGGCGGCGGGGGTGGACATGCCCGTGGGGGAAGAGCCGGTCGACCGGTTCGCGCAGCAGAAGGCGGCGCGGGCGGCGGCGAGCGAGCGGGCGCAGGCGGCGCCCTTGCCTGCCCCGGCTGCGCAGCAGCCCCCGCCGCCGGTGATGGAAGCCTCGCTTTCGTCCGATCCGGCGGAGGCGCGGGCATTGGCGGCGCAGGCGGAGTCGCTGGACGAACTGCGCGAAATCCTCGACGGCTACAATGGCTGCGGGCTGAAGTTCCGCGCGACACAGCTCGTCTTTGCGGACGGCAACCCGCAAGCCGAGATCATGCTGATCGGCGAAGCGCCGGGCGGCGAGGAGGACCGGATCGGCCGGCCGTTCGTCGGCCGCTCGGGCCAGCTGCTCGACCGGATGCTCAAGGCCATCGGGCTCGATCGCACCAGGGTCTACATCGCCAACACGGTGCCGTGGCGCCCGCCCGGCAACCGCGCTCCGACGCCCGAGGAGATGGCGCTCTGCCTGCCTTTCCTCAACCGGCAGGTGGAACTCGTCGCCCCCAGGATCATCCTCTCGCTCGGGGGGCCTGCCACCAAGACCGTCTTCAACACCGACATCGGCATCCTCAAGATGCGCGGCAAATGGGCCGAGGTGACGCTGGGCAACCACAAGGCGATGGGCCTGGCAACGCTGCACCCGGCGTATCTGTTGCGCACGCCCTCGGCCAAGCAGCAGGCGTGGCGGGACTTGCTCACGCTGCAGGCGCGGATGGAGGAGATGGGGATCGTCGGTGGAGCATAGGGCAAGAAGCGGGTTGCCGCTCTTGTCGGGAGAACTCAGACAGCCTCCATCGGCCAGCGGTCACTTGATGGCTGCTACCGGCCTCATAGTTGCCGTTCAGCGGAGCGACCATCATTCTGAAAGCGGCCGCGAATTGCAGCGTGCCATGTCAGGCCGGCGACCCATCAGCAGCCTTTGAAACGCCTAAAACCTGACGGTGAGCCCGGCGGTGCCTGCAAGATTATAGCTGCTGCCAAAATTGACGAGACTTGTATTGACGCCGACCTGGCCGTGGATGGCGTATTCATCTTCGCCCCAGGCATATGTGCCGCCGATCCCAAGGCCACCCCAGAGATTGTCCTGGGTGTTGACGAGTTCCACTCCGGCAACGTCGGTCCTGCTGTTCGGCAGAACGTCGTAATAGAGATTGGCAATGCCATAGGCATGGATACGGCTGGTTTCGCCGGCCTCATCGGTCCAGCTGTTCTGGTAGTCGGCCGAAAGGCCCAACCGGATCGTCAGGTCATTGCCTTCGGCCAGCGAAACGGCTGCGCCATAGGCGTCGGTGAAGCCATCATAGGCGACCTCAGAGTAGGTTAGCTGCGCCTGTGGCGTGATCGACCAGTTCGGTGCAACCGCGACCTGCTGGCCGGCCTCGACACCAAGTGCATAACCGAAGCCATCATTGCCCGAAACAAGGCTGGTCGAGGCGGTCGAGGAAGCCAGTGCGCTGTCGTACCAAGTCACGTTCGCCTGGGCATCGAGGTAGAAGCCACCCGATCCATACCAGGTCAGCGTCCCGCCCAGCCCATAGCCGGTGCTGTCGATCGAACCGTCTCCGAATACCGAGTTCACGTCGGCCGCAATGGTGCCGTATCGCGCCGAAAGTCCGCCGACAAGGTTGCCTTGCTCGCCCGAATAGAGCTGCCGGTCGGCCCCGGCCTGCAATTGCCAGGTGCCGACATCGAAGTCCGCGCCGGTCGTGGAGAACCGGGAACCCATATCGGCGTGGCGGCCGACAATACGGCCCCAGATGCCGCCAGTGGCGCCCGCCGCTTCCGGCACGGCGCCCGTTTCGATCAAGCCGGTAGTCCAGGCACGATTGCCAACACGCTGCTGCAAGGTTTCGAGTTCATTGAAACTCTGCAGTATCGTCGCATAGGCCTCGTAGAGCGGCGCGCCGGCCTGATAAAGCGGCCCGGTTGGAGTGGTTCCATCGATCAAGGCCGACCGGAGATACCAGTCACCGTCGGCGGGCGTGCTGACGCCCCCTTGGTGGAGACGATAGGCATAGGCGCCGGCGACAATGGCGGGCGCTCCCTCGAAGGTATAATGCCCGAGGAGCGTGAAATCGCCAGCGGAAACGCCGCCGACATCGACGATTTTGATGCCTTCGGCAGTCTGCGCGCCGACACCGCCGAGATTGATGACGCGAACATTGGTGCTGCCGGCCGTATCGCCGGTGATCGCCAACAGGTCGGTGGCCGAATTGTCGTCGCCCAGCACCGTCTCGATTTCGAGCGTGCCACCATTGCCGAGATAATTGCCGGCCACGGTCAGCGTGCCGATCGAATTGCCCGGAGCGATGGTGCCGCCGGCAAAATTCGTCGTCGCCCCCACCTGGCCGATGCCCTGCAATCTTCCGCCTATGGCCTCGAACGATCCGCCAAGCGTGCCATCGACCGAAAGAATGCCATCATAGACCCTGGAGACGCCCGACAGGCCTGAACTATCGGCGCTGAGCGTGGTCTGGCCGGTGCCGACCTGCCAAACGCCACCCGTCCCGCTGATCGTCCCGCCAAACGTCACCGCGTCCGAGCGATTGAAAGCCAAGACGCCGCTATTGGCGACGTTGCCCAAGATGCTGCCGCTCGTTCCGCCATTGCCCAGTTGCAAGGTGCCGGCCGCGATCGTCGTACCACCGCCATAGCTGTTGGCGCCGGTGAGGGTCAGCGTGCCCAGCCCCTCCTTGGTCAGGCTGCCCGCCCCGGTCATGACGGGGGCGATGCCGATATCGTGGCCATTGGTATCGATGATGCCGCCACCGGCGCCGAGCGCGACCTGTTGAGTGCCGTAATTGCTGAAGAAATCGGTATTGTCGCGGATGGCCCGGACGATGCCGCCATCCACGGTGACACTTGCGGTGCCCATGCCGCCCAGGAAACCGCTGGTTTCCAGAACTCCGCGCGCACCCGGCATGCCCAGCACATTGAGCGTGCCGCTGGCCGTCGCATCCGAAATGCCGAGATAGACGCCGCTATTCACGAAAACCCGCGCGCCATCTTCGATGGTCATCGCGCCGGTTCCGTAATTGCCCAGGCTGAGGTTGAAGCTGGTTATCTCCCAGCTTGCACCTCCGGTGACAGTCACACTCCCGTCGCCACCCACATTGGCGCCCACATAGCCTTGCCTGCTGGTCAGGCTGGCGCCGTCTTCAATGCGCAGATCGCCCTGGGTGAACAGCCCCACAGTAAACTGGTCTGCCACGGTCCAGGACGCGCCCGACGTCAGGAGCGCCTCACCATAACCGGTGATACCGATGATGGCGTCATAGCTCGAGATTGCGGCGCCGTCGGAAAGCTCGACCTGGCCTTGCCCCCAGGAGCCGACGCTCACTCGCCCGCCAGTGGCGACATGACCGCCCTGCGTGACGTTCAACGTACCCGTGCCCTCCTGCCCGATGTTCAGATCTTGCCGCAGGGACCAGGTGGACGCATTGCCCGAACCGTCCGCGCCCGAAACCATCACCTCGCCGGAACCGCCCGGGCCGGCGCCGATATAGCCTGTCTCGCCGGTGACGAGCCCGCCGGCAAGGATATCGAGCGTTCCATCGCCATACTGCCCGATGACGACGTCGCCCAGATTCTCCCAACGCGAATCCTGGCCCGAGACCATGACGACGCCGATACCCCCCACATCGCCGCCGACGTAACCTGTATTGTTCGTCAATGCGCTGCCGTTGAGAATGGTCAGGGTCCCGGGGCCGCTAAAACCGATATCCAGGTCGACGCTGCCATCAATGAGCGCGGGATCTGACGGGGTGCTGTCCCCGCCGATGGATACTTGTGCCGATGCCGGCGAGAGCGTCGCCAGCCCCACGACGAACGGCGCGGTCGACATGAGCAGACACTGGCGGGAGAGCCAAAGTTCTTGGAAAAAACAACTTCTTTGCATTGACCGAGCTGAAAACTAGAATTCAACAATGCCCGATGTTGCGAATATGACGCTTAATTATCCATTAATACCCTGTCTCGGCGAGAGCCGGCGTTTTAGAGGAACCGCTGCGGCTGGAGATACCAACCAAAATTCCTGCTGCGGCTTCCGTGATCAACAGTCGAATTCACTTGTTCAGATCTCGACTGGATAAAATTGAGAGCGCTGCATCGCGTGCCGAGAATGCGTACTCGGCGTCCCGGTGAAGCAACAGGCCACTTACCGCGCCATCAAGCAGCACCATCAACTGCCGGGCGGTGGGCTCCGCATCAACGTGGCCTTCCTCGGCAAGAAGCATTGCCAGCCACGCTTCGAAACCCTTCTTGTGGGCTCGCGCGGCGACGACTGCGGGGTGGCCCGGCAGATTAGCCAGTTCTCCCGCTACCCTTAGAAAGCCGCAGCCACGCCAATCTTGCTTCTCGGCAGCAACGGCCAATGCCGAGAAAAGTCTGGAAAGGCGCTCCGATACCGTGCCGGATGTACCGGCGAGGTGCTGGTACCTTTGCAACGTCGGGAGATTGCGAGCTTCGACATAGGCAGCGAAGAGGTCATCCTTGGACCTGAAATGATAGTAGAGGGTTTTCTTTGTGACCCCGGCGCGCCTGGCAATCTCATCCACGCTGACGCTCCTGAACCCCTCGGAATAGAAGAGATCGTTAGCCGCTTCGATGATGCGTCGGCGCGTTTGCTGTGTGCCGCCCGTCATGACCACTCCAAGTATACTGACTAGTGAGTTTACTCACGGCCCAGGCAGGTTTCAATGAGGCATGGAACCTGTCAGACAGCCCAAAATCAGTAAGGACGCCAAGCCCGCAGCAAGCTTGGGATCGGGACATATCAACGAAGCCCGTCTGGTGAGGCCGCTATCCGCCGACGCCGACTCGACCCGCGCTCTTCATTCTCCGGTCCAACCCATACGACGGCTTCCGGACGGCTCCATCGACCAGTCGCACTATGCCGAAAAGGCGCGGCTCCATCGGGCCGAAGCATGGACGCGGGCAGTCAAGTCCATTTGGAGCCTGATTGGCGCCCGGCGCAGAACAGGTGACTAGCTACTGTACTCAGGTGCCAGGGCAGATCCCTGCCGTGGGCGGCAACATTCCCGCCTATCCAAGCTCCAGACGCATGAGCGTCTCAGGCTGCCATTCGCGGTCGCGCAGCATTAGTTCCACGCCCTACCGGCGCAGACCGCGGCATTTCACACGCCCAGCTCCCTTCGCGAAGCAAGGGCGAGTGCGGAGATGAGTTCGTCAGGAATAGGCTTGCTCGGCGAGAACGTGACCCCGGTTTTGGACGCCTTGAGGCCGGCTGCGGCAATGTCGTCCGAATGTGCGCTGATCGCGCCTTTGCTGACGTAGAGGCCGCACTGTTTGCTGAAGGCCGCATAACCTGCGATGACCAGGCCCGCGGAACCGAACCCCGGCATGTCGTACTGGATGACCTCTTCCACGTCAGGAAGCGTTTGCGCAAGCCGGGCGCGCACGTGCGTCAGCAGGGGCCGGAGCGCTTCGGGCGCCGCGGCGATGTAGGCATCGTGGTCGGCAAAGGCGGTCATGCGTCATCATCGGCAATCGGACGTATTCGCACAAGCGGAGAAATGTCTGCAATCAACAGCCGCTGGTCCACCCATCACGGACACCAAGGCTGATAAGAACGCCCGACTATCGAAAAATGAGCGCGAACCGGACGATGGCAGGGAAACGTCCGGCTCGAGCGCCCCTGCCTCCGAATGCCTCGGGGCTTGGACCCAAAATTAACGGTTCTGCCGCAATTTAGGCCCGCTTGACCGACAGAACGAGCGCAACCGACGCCTTGCCGCAACGTTGCGCGGGTGACGTCGGAGCCGCCGAGGGGAGCGGCTACAACCTGCCGGGCACGACATGGCTTCCGTCATCAAAATCTATGCGCTTTTCCTTGGTTCGGCCTTGCTGATGTTCGGCGGGGGACTGCAGGGCCTGTTGCTTTCGGTGCGCGGCGCCGAGGAGAATTTTTCGCTCCTGGCGCTAGGCCTCATCGGCACGGGCTGGTCGGTGGGGTTCGTCGCCGGCTCGATCGCCGTGCCGATGATCGTACGCAAGGTGGGGCATATCCGGGCCTTTTCGGTAATGGCGGCGATCGGCACCGTCACGATCCTCCTCAACCTCCTCTGGATCAACGACATCAGCTGGATCGTCCTGCGCGCCCTTTCGGGCTTCTGCTTTGCGGGCGCGGCGATGATCGTGGAGAGCTGGCTCAACGAAGTGGCGGACAACCGCAGCCGCGGCACGATCTTTTCGATCTATGTCACCATCAACATGGCCTCCTCGACGCTGGGGCAGATCGCCATGTCGGTGACGGGCACGGCCGGCTACATCCCCTTCGTCGTCGGCGCCATCAGCTTCATCTGCGCGGTGCTGCCGACGGCGCTGACCTCGAGCCCGCAGCCCAAGCCCCTGAGCTCGGCCAAGCTCGATATCGGGCTGCTCTACAAGACCTCGCCGGTCGCGGCGATCGCGGCGTTCTCGTGCGGCATGGCCAACGGCTCGTTCGGCACGCTGGCGCCGGTCTACGGCTACGAGCAGGGGCTCGATGCGTCAGGAATCGCGTTCCTCTTCGCCATCGCGGCGATCCTCGGGGCGATCGCGCAGATTCCGGCGGGGCGCCTTTCGGACCGGATCGACCGGCGGATGGTGCTGATCGGGCTTGCGGGCGTCGCGGCCGTCGTCGGATCGCTGCTGATCCTCATCAATCCGGGGCCGGGCGTCATCATGTACGTGCTCTTTGCCGCCTACGGGTTCGCCGCCAACCCGCTTTACGCGGTGGCGGTGGCGCATGCCAACGACTTCGCCAGGGAGGGCGAGTTCGCCAAGATCGCCGGCGGCATGCTGCTGATCCTCGGCGTCGGGCTCGCCATCGGGCCGGCGGTCGCCTCGATGCTGATGGGCGTGCTTGGGCCTGTGGCGCTGTTCGTCATCACCGCGACTTTCCACGGCGTCCTGGCGCTGACGGCGTTCGCGCGCATGCGGGTGCGCGGACCGGTGGACGCGGCCGCGCGCACGCCGTTCCGCCCGATGGGCGGAGACCGTCAGGTGACGCCGGAAACTGTTGCGCTCGATCCGCGGGCTGATAGTGATGAGGCCGAGACGCGCGACGAGGAGAAGCCCGCCAATGTTCAAATCGGTGCTCAGCCCTGACCGGCAGTTCGTGCCGCTCTCCATCGCGGTGATCGCGGTCTCCGACACACGCACGCTCGAGACCGACACCGGCGGGGCGCTGCTGAAATCGCTGCTGGAGGCGGACGGGCACACATGCGCGGCGCGGGTGGTGGTGCGCGACGACATCCAGCAGATCCGCGCCGCCGTGCAGGGGTTCGTCGCCGACCCGCAAGTCGACGTGGTGCTGACGACCGGGGGCACCGGCTTTTCCGGCCGGGACGTGACGCCCGAGGCGATCGAGCCGCTGTTCGACAAGCGCATGGAGGGGTTCTCCGTGCTCTTCCACCAGTATTCGGCGACGACCGTCGGCACCTCCTCGCTGCAGAGCCGGGCGACGGCGGGGCTCATCGGCACGACGTTCGTCTTCTGCCTGCCGGGCTCGCGCGGCGCCTGCCGGGACGCGTGGGAGGGCATCCTCACCCACCAGCTCGACTACCGGCACATGCCCTGCAACTTCGTCGAGCTGATGCCGCGGCTCGACGAGCGGTGAAGCCGGCGATCGCGCGGGAAGCACTCGAAGCGGAGCTGGCGCGGCTGCTCGGCGGGCCGGTGAGGCTGACGCCGGTTTCAGAGGGCGAGGAATCGCGCGCATTCGGGCTGACGTCCCATGGCGAGGAGCTGATCCTGCGCGTGCACCCGAGCGGGGACGGCTACGCCAAGGATGCCTTCGCGGCGCGCAGCTTCGGCTCGGCGGACCTGCCGATTCCCAAGGTCGTCGACTACGGCATCCTCGATGCGGGCCGTCACTACTGCCTCTCGCAGCGGGCGCCGGGAAAGACGTTGCAGGACCTCGACCAGGCGGGGCTCGAACCGGTTCTCGATCCGGTCGCCCGTGTGATGGAGGCGATGG
>Ga0065721_10053342_pt1 | contig 10101 bp, 6 predicted proteins | sample Mesricmetagenome_FD_59108 | JGI IMG/M metagenome (GOLD analysis project Ga0065721, IMG submission 59108) | Mesophilic microbial community from rice straw/compost enrichment Sample: eDNA_1 v2 (version 2) | ecosystem: Engineered > Solid waste > Grass > Composting > Bioreactor | place: USA: Davis... | reverse complement strand
CTTCGAACCATACCGTGCGAAACTGTTTGAGACCATAGGTAAGAAGGTTGACTCAATAGAGACTTATCCAGCTTCAGAAGGATTTATCGCATACCAGGATTCACAGCGCGAGGAAGGACTCTTGCTGTTGTTGAAGAGTGGGATCTTCTTCGAGTTCATTCCTGCTGAGGAATTTTTCCAGGAGAACCCCACTCGACTGAGAATCGACGAAGTTTCCATTGGGAAAAATTATGCGCTCATCCTGAATAGCAATGCAGGACTTTGGGGTTATTCGATCGGGGACACGATCAAATTTGTTTCAAAGAACCCATATCGTATTGTTGTAACAGGTCGGATTAAGCATTTCATTTCTGCATTCGGGGAACATGTTATTGGCGAAGAAGTGGAACAAGCCATGAAACAGGCCATGGCAAAATTCCCCGAGACAGGTCTCATAGAGTTCACGGTGGCCCCGCGTGTGACAGTATCAGAAGGATTACCTCACCACGAATGGCTCATCGAATTCTCCACACCACCCAAAGACCTCGAGGCATTTGCTCTCGAACTGGATGGGGCCCTGAGGAAGTTGAACGTCTACTATGACGACCTTATCACAGGAAATATTCTAAGAACGCTTCGTATAACCGCCCTTCCACCTAATGCATTCATTGACTACATGCGTTCACAGGGCAAGCTTGGCGGACAAAATAAGGTGCCGAGGTTATCGAACGATCGGAGAATAGCTGACGAGCTTCATCGCATTTCTTCCAACAGGTGATGGATGCAATAAATAAAACCAGCTCCGCTAGAGACATCGACAAAAAAGGAGTAAATTCGGGAATATTGTCCATGCAAAGGATCACTTCCCTTTTCCAGGCTGTCGGCTATTCCTTTCCTGTTCAATTGCTTCTGAACAATGTAAAGCGCAATCACGTCCTTCTGCTTTGTTGGATCATCCTCTTCACGATGATCACGGGCGCATTCGGGAAGTATCTGGGCATCCCTTATCTCTTCCTGGATCCGGAGTATCTCAACAAGGTTAGCTTCGCCAGCTTCTTCATTATGGGCGTATGTACGGCCGGGTTCACTATGGCCTTTCATATCACATGCTACATTAACGACGGACATCGTTTTACTTTCGTAGGAACACTATCACGCCCCTTCACAAAATTCTGCATCAACAACAGTGTCATCCCGCTTGTCTTCTTCGGCTTATACATCTATCAGATTGTAGGTTTCCAGATCAATAATGAATACACCACGCGTGCCTCTTTGTTCACTAATCTCGCCGGGCTGCTCGTGGGATACCTTATCATGACCACCGTGTTCTTCGTGTACTTCTGGTTCACGAACAAGGACATCTTCAAGTACGTTGTTTGTCAGATCGACGAAAAACTGAAACATAGCGTCAAGGCGACACGGGCGAGCGCCATGAAAAAACTGGACATCGCTCGCAAGAAGCAGGTCAGAGTGGACAATTATCTCGACTACGACCTGAGATTCAAGAAAGTCCAGGATACCCACTTCTACGACCGTGCAACGGTGCTGCAAGTCTTTGACCAGAATCACTTTAACCTTGTAGTGATCGAACTCCTGATCTTCGCGACGGTTTTAGTGTTAGGCATATTCAAGGATTACCCTGTATTCCAATTGCCGGCAGCGTCAAGCTTTATGATCTTCCTGACCATCTTCGTCATGATCGCCGGAGCATTCTCCTACTGGTTTGGAAACTGGTCAGCAACCATCGCTCTTATCCTGCTTGTCTTCATAAACTTTCTTGTAGGAAGAGACTACTTCGCCAAACAATACAAAGCGTTTGGCCTCGACTACAGCATCGAAGCACCTGACTACTCAGTCGAAACCCTGCGGGCGTTGAATGACAGCCTCGTCATTGCTGAAGACAAAGCGAGAACGTACCCGATGCTGGAGGCATGGAGGTCGAAATTCCCTAGCGACGAAAAACCGCGAATGGTGTTCCTGTGCACAAGTGGGGGCGGTAAACGTGCAGCACTGTGGACATTTACGGTCCTGCAGACTGCAGACAGTCTTACCGGGGGCAAGTTGATGGACAACAGTATCCTGATCACTGGCGCGTCGGGAGGATTGATTGGAGCGAGCTACTTCCGAGAATTGAAACTGCGTCAAAAACTTGGAGAAGGAATCAACCCTTATTCTCCCACCTATCGGACAAAAATCTCTAGTGATAATCTTAATCCGCTGATCTTTAGTTTGCTTGCTAACGACTTGTTCGTCGGATTCACGCGATTCGAATATGCGGGCCACCTCTATTTGAAAGACCGGGCATACACCTTCGAGCAACAACTTAACAACATAACGGACGGCCTGATGGATAAACCCATCTCGTCGTATGATACATTTGAGATGCAGTCGGTCATTCCAATGATGATCCTAAGTCCGACTATCGTCAACGACGGACGCAAGCTCTATATCGCCTCGCGGCCAGTAACATTTCTTAACTCCGAATTGTGGACGTTTCCTAAGAATGCCCCGCCAAAATACAGCGGCGTGGATTTCCAAAGGCTCTTCGAAAACAATGGAGGAAAGGACCTTCGATTTTTGTCCGGCCTTAGAATGTGCGCCACGTTTCCCTACATCACACCGAATACCAGTCTCCCGACCAACCCATCATTGTACATCATGGATGCCGGTATCTCCGATAACTTTGGACTCAACGATGCCATCAGGTTCCTTCATGCATACAAGGATTGGATCAAGGAAAATACCTCCGGAGTAGTATTTGTTTCAATCCGCGATTCACCCAAGCTGGCACCCGTTCCGGAACGCAAAGGGCAAACGCTCATTGACGAGTTTACTCAACCCATCAGCAGCGTTTACAACAACTTCGAAAACTTCCAGGATATCACCAGTGATCTTTTGATTGGATATTCAACGACATGGTTTAACCACAAGATCGATCGCATCGATATCGAGTACCACACAGATTTCTATTCACCGATGCTCCAAAAAATGGACAGCATCCGTAAGAACAACGCACGAGCTTCATTGAGCTGGCGTCTCACCACGAGGGAGAAGCAGAGTTTAATTGATAATATTGGGTCTGGGAAGAATCAGGAAGCGATTGCGAGGTTGAGGGAGTTGTTGGAGTAATAGTCTTCATCCCGACGATGTGGGAGATTCTCAGATTTCACAACCCCACACCCCTCAACTTCGCCACATAATCCTTTATATACACATCCGTTTGTTTTCTACGATACTGCATAATAAACCTCGGATGTGCCAACGGCACAACTTCCCCGAACCACTTCTCCTTAGCATTGAGATCCTGAATGAATTTAAAGTTAGCTCCTTCGCCCAGGCAAAAAACAACATTGCGATGGATGCCTAGATCTACTAGCGCGGTCATGCTTTCGCGGATGAAAGGCATCAACGCATTCTTCAAGGCTGGTGTGTCGTAGTAGTTCAGGTTTTTTCCCGATTGGACGAAACCCAGAGGTGAGACCGAATTAATAAAAAACTTCCTGAAAAATTTTTCATACCCACCGAAGGCCGAGATCATTGCGTGAACGAATTCCGCTGAAAGCTCCGGCTTCCTTGCAAGGGTGCTTTTGATACCGAAGCGTTCTTCAAGTTTAATGGGATCTGTAAAAGGAATTCCAGTAATACCGGCGCCGTAGCGCCCCGGATTGATTCCGAGAATCAAGTGGCGCTTATCCTGGTCGTTGTAGAACTTGTTGTAAAATTCGGTACAAACTTTCATGCAGGCAGTATCCATGTAGGGATTCATAACTTCAACGCCACTAGGCAAGCGGCATGTAAGCTCGAGGCCTTTATAGAAGTTCAGGACTTTATCAGCAAAGGTCATGTCAAGAGAAATCTTGCAATGCTAAATTAGTTCGAAAGCGCTTTTGTAAAAATTCTCCTCTTGAACGAATTCAAGCAATTCAAGGTAAAACGGATGTGTGCTGAGTGTGGCGCTGTCGCCTATCATGATAAGTCTCTTTTTCGCGCGAGTCATTGCGACGTTCGTTCTTCGGATATCTGCCAGGAAACCAACCTCCCCATTACTGTTGCTCCTCACAAAACTGATGGCGATCACATCACGTTCTTGTCCCTGGAATGCGTCAACAGTATTGATCGTGATCAATCGCTTCACCGATTCAATTGTCGCTGACGACTCAGCGAGTTTGTTGAGGTAATCAACCTGAAGACTATAGGGAGTAATAATACCCATGGTGATCTTTTCCTTGAGCCATTGCTCGACACCAATTTCTTCGATTAGCGATTCAACCTGTCGGATGAGCAGCGCGGCCTCCTCCTCATTCATGCGACTCAGCGTTTCAGGATCCTGCTTTTCCTCATACCCACACCCTGCCGTGTCAATGAACGTGATGGGAGGAAGGTCAGGACGGAGCAAAACAGACCGGACGGACTCATGAGCGATGAGTTTGTCTTTGTAAAAATAATGTGAGGGAAACTCCATTATCTTCTCGTGCATCCGATATTGAACTTCCAACATCTTTGAGCACCCCGGATGTTTAGCGATTCCTTTTTCAAACAGTGTTTTCGACAACCCCTCCTTCGCCGCTTCCATAGATTTGATCGTCGGGGGAAGTTGTTGATGGTCCCCGGCAAATACGACCCGTTCCGACTTGAGCAGCGGGATCCAGGATGCCGGCTCGAGTGACTGGCCCGCCTCATCGATAAATACTGTCTTGAACCTCTTCCCGCGAAGGATCGGATGGGATGCGCCCACAAGTGTGCAGCAAATCGCGTCCATTGTCTGAAAGAGATCATTGATGATGTAAAACTCAAGAAGGTCGGCATCAGCTTTCAGCTTCTTGACTTCCTGGAGCATTTCGCGTCGTTGCGCTCTTTCGTAGTGACCAAATCGGCGCTTGTACTTCAACGCTTCCGATCTCACCTGCTCCATGCGCTTTCTCATGTTGCGCAGTTCCTTGTAATTGGGATGGGACGAAATCCTGTAATCGAGCGTTTTGCTCAACGACTGCTCTGTCACGCGGGCGGGGTGCCCAATTCGCAAAGCTTGAAGTCCCTGGTCGGAGAGCTTGTCGACTAGCAAATCAACTGCGGCATTGCTTGGCGCACATACGAGAACCTGTTTCTCACCTTTGATGGTGTGGCGTATGGCTTGTACGAGCGTGGTTGTCTTCCCAGTTCCCGGCGGTCCGTGTATGAACGCGACATCAGCACACTCGATCACCGTCTTCAACGCCTCCATTTGACTTGCATTGAGATCAGTCGAAACATCGGGTATCGCAACATCAGTCTTACGCGTTGCTTCCCTTTTTCCGATCAGTATCTCTTTCAACTCCGCGAGTCTCCCGCTTTCGGCCTTGATGACCTCTTTGAGCGCATACTCCATTTCGCGATAACTCATCTCGTCAAACATCACGTCGACGCCGAGTAATCCGTCATCAATCCAGTCGGGAACATCATCACTGTTCAACGTGATAACCATCGTATTGTCGCGAACATAGTTGACCACACCACCAACGTGTTCCTTCTCCGGCCTTTGCGAAGCATTGGAGAAAACACTAACAACCTTCCCACTCTGAAACCAATGAGGCTGCTCCAGATGATTCGTTCGCTCAATCTCGATCGTTGGCCTTTCACCCGTTCCAATGTACTCTCTCTTTAACGACACCGGGTACCATGTAGATCCTTCCTTCGTTCGCTGCTGAAGTGAACGCAACAAAATCTTCTGCCGATACTGCTCAAGATCGGCCTGACGTTCCAGTCGGATAAGTTCGAGGGTATGGAGGAGTTGGGAATTCAAGGCTCTAATGTGTTGATGTGTTGACGTGTTGACGTGTTGATGTGGGGCATCGGGTATCTATGGTTGTCTCTTTGTTCGTCTTGTGTCAATGTATCTCCTGGATCTTAAACACTGACATACTGAATACTGATTACTGAACACTGAATACTGAATACTGAACACTGCCTACTGATTACTGAACACTGAATACTGAACACTGCTTACTGAATACTGATTACTGATTACTGAACACTGAACACTGATTACCAACTACCAGCCAAACAACCGGCTACTTCCTCCGCACGCCCCTCACTGCCTTCGCTGTCCACGGATCTTCCGGCCAGGAGTGCTTGGGGTAGCGCATCCGTAATTCCTTGCGCACTTCGGGATAGGTATTTGTCCAGAAGCTCTTGAGATCCTGCGTGACCTGTACGGGCTTGAAACCCGGTGACAGAAGGTGCATGATCACTTTAGTTCTTCCGCCGTTCACCGAAGGAGTCTCGAGCAAACCAAAAACCTCCTGGAGACGGACTTCCATAACCGGCGGTCGTCCGTCCTCAAAATACATCAACCTGATATTCGATCCACTTGGCACCGGCAATCGAGATGGTGCAAGATCATCAAATTGATTGGCAAGATCCCAGGGCAGAAGGCCAGGCAGTATCGTGTTCCATTCAAGTTTCAAAAGTTCTGATCGTTTGTAAAGGTTCTCAATAAATGGTGCGAGCCAGTCTTCAAGGGTTGTTAGTAATGAACCATCACTTACATCCGGCCAATCTTCCGTCGGGCGCCAATGGCGAAGACTGAGTACACGCGCTTGCCATGCTCTTTGGTCATCGTCCCATCCAAGAAATGAAAGCCCATGCTGACGAATAACATCGCAGAGCACCTTCATCCTTTTAGCATTATCGGGCTTTGCGATCGAAGTTCGTGACAGTGGCAGTACTCCTACCTTCAGTTCTTTGGATGCGGTGACCATCTCGCGTTCTTCATCCCATGACACAATCTCTTCCTCGCTCGCCAATGGAATGAGATCGACCTCGTCGACCGCGGCAGCGAGAAATATCTTTCCTTCCTGTTGTCCTGCGTCGAGGTGAGCAACAGAGATCCAGCACTCTCGCGTCAGCGGATCATTCTCGGGCAAGCGTGCAACCCGACCGTTGACAAGTTTATAGCGCTCACTATGTTTTTCCAGCTGCCGCGCGATCCGTTCAGGGTACGCAGCCATCAACCACTTACCAACCTCAGTATCCGGAACAATATCATTGTTGACCTCCAGCTTCAGGAGTCTCCTCCACGTCGCAGCAAGTTTCTCGACGCGTTCGAGCGATCCCCGCTCCACGGGAACCCGTTCATCCTTTCGCCATCGACGAAGAAGTTCTATTCTCAGTGACAGGTCGGCGCTGCCCGCCTTTGGTAACAGGTCTCGTTCTTCGAGGAGCGCCGCGATGTCGGATGCCAGGGCGCCCGATGCCCCACCGGCGCTGACGGCCTCCAGCAACATGTGCGCAATACGAGGATGAGTCGGAAGGTTTGCCATTTCCCGACCACGATCCGTGATCTTTCTGTCTTTGATGGCATCCAATTGACCAAGGAGTTCAATTGCCTGGCTAACGGCACCTGCGGGCGGAGGCGTGATCCAGGTCAGTTCATTGATATCGGTCACTCCCCATTGCGCGAGATCGAGCATGACCGGTGCGAGGTCCGCTTCGAGAATTTCGGGTTTACGATTGCTCACGAGATTTGAGTGCGACGCTTCTGACCAAAGTCTGTAACATATCCCTGGACCGAGACGACCTGCACGACCTGCACGTTGGTCAGCGGCATCCCTGGTGACGCGTACGGTCTCGAGCCTCGTGAGTCCACTGCGCGGATCAAATCTCGGAACACGCGAATAACCACTATCAACTACGACCTTCACACCCTCGATCGTCAGAGACGTTTCAGCAATGGAAGTCGCCAATACAACCTTTCTCCTTCCCATCGAATCGGGTAAGATAGCCTCTTGCTGCTTACGGAAATTCAAGTCTCCGTACAACGGGTAAACCACCACCGGGAGATCCTGCTCTTCAAGCAGGGTCACGGCGCGACGGATATCGGACGTCCCTGGTAGAAATGCAAGTATATCCCCATCTGTCTCCCGTACTGCTTTCCTGATCGCACGCGATACTGCAACTGCGATAGGTTCGCGGTCCGTGGATGACACGTACTCGATCTCTACTGGGAATTGTTTACCAACACTTCGAACAACTGGAGCTTTCAGCAACTCGGCAAGTTGTTCGCCATCGATGGTCGCCGACATGATGAGAATGCGCAAATCTTCTCGTAAAAGTTGCTGGACTTGCAGACTCAGAGCAAGCCCAAGATCCGCCTGAAGACTTCGCTCATGAAATTCATCGAAGATCAGCAGGCCGACATCCTCGAGCGCGTTGTCTTTCTGAATGAGTCGCGTAAGGATTCCCTCCGTCACGACTTCAATTCGCGTTTGAGAACCCACGCGAGAGTCGAAGCGCATGCGATAACCTACCGTATCACCGGGGGATTCCCCAAGGAGTTCAGCCATCCGTTGGGCCACGGACTTCGTAGCCAGCCGTCTGGGCTCAAGCATTACAATTTTTTTTTCGCCCAGCCAAGGCTCGTTCAAGAGCTCAAGCGGCAATACGGTTGACTTACCCGCACCCGGAGGCGCCTCCAAAATAGTGATTGGGCACCGGGCCAGCTTGTCCTTTATGTCATCCAGAACGGTAAGAACGGGATAGGTCATCCGGCAAAAATACAACTAAGGAAAGTCTCGAGGTACTCACAAAAACAAAAAGGCAGTCCGAATCGAACTGCCTTGTTAAGGATCGCTTGTACATTCTATGTTGCGCTTCGGCTGAGGTTCCCGTCACCTAATCCCTCGTCTTCATCCTCATCCGTTTCGCTGTACGACAGATCCCTTTCGTTATCATCAGGAGACTCAATCTCGTCTTCCTCCTCAAGCGATGTCAAATCGTCAGACCCCTCCTGCTCTTCATCCTCATCAGGTCGGCCGTACTTCATTTCACTGGACTTTTTCCCACCGAGTCGAGAAATCTCTCTGAGCTTTTCCTTCTCCATGGATGCAAAGCCGCGATTTGAAGTTTTGTTGCTCATCGCTGAAGCCAGCCCGCCTTTTTTCGCGAAGTCCTTTTTAGTGTCGTCGTCCAAAGAAGCGAAGCCCTTTCCCATCACTATCTCCTTTCGCCCGTCATCGAAACAATCTCGTGCCCGATTACTCACACCCATCCTGCGGAGATTCATCTACATTCAAGTGTGTAATTGGGTTAAAACAAATAAGTCCCGATTGCGTCGGGACTTACCATTTCATGCACCGAAACGGATTACCGTTCACGGTTCTCACCGGAAGGAGTCCCTTGACTGCTCTCGCTGGAAGGACTGTTCTGGTTCTGATTTTGATTGTTCTGATTCTCTTGATTCATTCTATTCTGTGCGGCAAGTCTGCGGTTGTGTCCGCTAGCTTCGCCACCTTTTCTGCCTATCTCAGCCATATGAGCACGATTCATACTTACAGCTTCTCCCCCCTTCCTCGCAATCGCACGTTGCTGCTCTTGGTTCATCGAAGCGAAACCACGATTAGAAGTTCCGCCCTGTCCTTGACTCTTTTTTTGTGCCATAGTTATCTATTTATTGAACAATAATTTCTTTCCGATTCAAACAAAAATAATATGCCCGCTGCACGGGCCACCGAGGCGCCTCTCCTACTACGACAATTCTTGCCGCTAAAAAATTCCAACCATATACCGTATAGATGGAAAAAATGACCGATTTATTGCGTTTTTGATTGCGCAACGGGGGTCAAACGGGTATCCTGAGTAGTTTATTTAACGACGTAATCGACGTCTATTGTGATAGAAGTCAAGAAAATAAAAGCTTCCGTTGGGGGAATAAAGTATACAAACGGCGCTTTCTTTCCAGGAACCACTCACTCTGATGAAAAATGTAACACGTAAGTGTTCTGCATAGTTCCCCTAATCCACGTGATCATCACTGTGGAAGGTTTGCATTTTCCGCTCAGCTAACAAATATTCAGGATTAACCAAACACCGCGAAGGTTAAGTGCATTTTCGTCTCGCACTTAGTCAGATTTGCGTGCATTCTTTTGACCGTATAGCTGTCCCGTTTTCGCCCTTTCCATTAGATCAATTGCTCTCTTTATCCGACTATCAACGTTCTTTACAGATGTGACGTAATGAATAAGGCCTCGTTGATATCCCCTGGTCAACTTATCCCATGCCTTACGTGCGTCTTCGTCCTGCTCAAGCACGGCCTCAAGTTCCTCGGGAATATTAATCTTATCTGGATCCACAATCTTGAACTTCACC
>Ga0065721_10006727_pt1 | contig 10101 bp, 6 predicted proteins | sample Mesricmetagenome_FD_59108 | JGI IMG/M metagenome (GOLD analysis project Ga0065721, IMG submission 59108) | Mesophilic microbial community from rice straw/compost enrichment Sample: eDNA_1 v2 (version 2) | ecosystem: Engineered > Solid waste > Grass > Composting > Bioreactor | place: USA: Davis... | reverse complement strand
GTGGCCGACCCCGGTAAAGGCCAGCGATCCATGCAGGCTCGCCGTCAGCGCCACCGGCTGCGCCCGCGCCGGTCGCGGCCAGTCACCGTCGCGCAGCTCCGCCAGAAACCGTCCGGCAGCGACCATCGGCCCCATGGTATGGGAACTCGAGGGCCCCACCCCGATCTTGAAGACGTCGAACACCGACAGGAACACGCACGCACTCCGGCTCGCCAGTCCGCACTGTAGCGGCAAAGCTGTGCGGTATCGAGACGCCCGTCGCTACAGCCCCGGCCCGGTCCAGCCGCCCTGGCCGGCAGCGGAGTGGCAGAAAAGTTGTGGCCGTCCCAGGCAGCTTTTTGCTTCAGTTTGAACGAAATTGGGGGAACTTGTGCCTGCGCTGCAGCTCGGCCTTCTCACTCGGGATCGTCCCGGATCCTATCGGTGGGACGTTGCAGGATCTTCCCAAGCCCTCTATTCAACAGACCCAATCGTAACCTGCATTTGGGCGGCGCGGTTTAGCAGCCGGCCATCCCTCAGATGGAGCCGCTTAGGCTGCCGAAAAGAGCGGAACTCATGGCTGCAAGTCTTAGCAATATCGCGCTCCTGATCGCGATCGTTGCCATGTCGACAATGGCTCCCGTCGCACCGGAAGCAGCCAACGTGGTGTGGCTTGCCTGTGGCGTGGTCGGCCTTCTTCTGCTGCGGCAGCGGGACTTGGTCCTGTTTCGTCGGCCAGTGGTGTGGATGTCACTCGCGGCCTTGGCGCTGATAGCCGTAGCTTATGTGGCGGGTTCCCGCTCTCCAACGGGCCTGATCGGGCTCGCATACTTCGCACCCCTCTTCGCAATCTGGCCGCTTGTTGCCGCGGCGCGAGGCGCTGCGACCCCCGGTTTTGGACAAATGGAATGGTCTCTGCTTGTGGGTGTACTGGCGCTTTGCGGGGCGGCAGGAGCAATGGTGGTTGCTGTCGGCGAAGTCGCAACGACCATGACCCAGAGGGCGGGCGACACGGTAGCCAACCCTATCCACTTTGCTGATGTAGCCCTGATGACGGGTGTCCTGTCGACGGCCGGCCTCCTGTCGAGGACGAAAGGCCGCTACGTTTTTCTTCTTGGGCCGGCAATGGCCCTGGCGGCAGTCATCCTCTCGGGGACGCGCGGCGCCGTTGTTGCGGCGGCGATCATGCTTCTGGTGGCGATCATAGGGGCGGCGGTACTTCGGTTGATATCGCTGAAGAGGGTTCTCCTGCTGACCGGGAGCCTGATTGTCATAGGCGCAGTCGGAATCGTGGTGGGTGCAAGCCAGCTCTCTGGGATTCAGAGGGTTCTTTACGACATCGGCGAGATCATGCGCGCCGGTATTCCGACCGACGGAGCGACCTCCCTGCGCCTGCAGATGTATCTGGGAGGGCTCCGCGCTTTCCTTCAGTCGCCCATTTATGGTCATGGTCCACTGGACTTCACCAGCGTGGCGGCGGCACTGGCTGATACGCCCTTCGAGAACGCCCCGCATCTCCACAATGACCTTGCCGACTTCGCGGCGAGTGCAGGAATTATCGGCCTTGTCTCATATGTCCTGCTAGTCCTGGCACCCATCGCGGAAGTGCTCTCGGCCCCCGCATCGCCAGCGAGATCTCAGCTTCTTGTCCTCGCGACTACCCTGGTCATCGGGTTCGTGGTGATGGGATTGACCAATGCGATGTTCGGCATCCTGACTGTGACGACCTGCTTTGCCGGCCTGTGCGTGGTAGCAGGTCTTCTGACCGGCTTGACTGCGGATCACCGCGAGGATGCCCCCATTCCCGCAGCGCAATAGTTCTTCGTCGCGCGGCTGGACCTGCAGCCTATGGCTCGAGAGGGAGCCATCGCCGCGAGCGCCGCCTCTTTCCCTCACTGTGGTCCTAAGGGCCTAGGTCCCACTCGCTTACCGCAATAGCCGCACCGTGGCGGCTGAGATGATTGTCGTCGAACAGGATGGCCTTGCCATCGCGGATCATCGGGCACCACACGCCGTCACACAGAGATGTTGACTGATCGGCTCGTGCGACGCCAGGGTAGCTGGCCACGAGGCGATCGATCATGGCATCGGCCCTCGCGCTGAATGTGCGGTAGTGCTCCTGGCTGACGCGGGCAAGTTCGAGGCGTCCCGTCAGAGCAAGTCGGGCCGCGCCGAGCGGCAGCGAGTAGCCTGGCTCCGGATTGGATGACACCAAGACGACCCGCCTACCTGCACCCGTAAGCGTAGCGACGGATCGTTCCATCGCCAGTTCATATGCGGTTCCGGCTCCGCCTTGATTGTAGAACTCGTGGTAGGCGGCGAGATAGATCGTCGTTATTTCCGGGTGCGCGAGCAGAAATTCTGCTGTTTCGGTGTTGAATGCCTCGCAGCCCGTCGACAGTGACTGGGTAAAGCCAATTGCCGGTGGACAAGACGAGTAGGTCAGCATCAGTATGGAGCGACCATTCCGAGCGAGGCGATCCCCGATTGCCTCGCCGATTTCTACGCCGTGGCTGTCCCCCCACATGGCGACGGCCGGCGCGCTCGCTGTGTCGCCGAATGTGCACGACTTGTCCAACGAGAGCTGGAATTCATCTTTGCGGTGACACTGGGGCCGTGCTGCATTCCAGTCGTTTGCCGCATCGGCCAGGATTACAGACTCGGGTGGGAGCCGCCACGGCACGCCGCCCAACGAGTGAATTGCTGCAGCCGCCGCCAGGACGCAGGCGGCCGCGCCGATCGGGAACCTCAGGCGGGCCTGAGGGCGGCGGAAGGGCTGCTCGATGAACACATAGGATGCAATGCTCAAAGCCAGAACCAGCGCCAACATGGCAGCTGTTTCTGCGAGAGACGGCGTCGCTTCCAGGTGAACCAGCCGAAAGAACACCAGCACTGGCCAGTGCCAAAGGTAGAGGGAAAACGAGACCAGGCCCAATCCCACCAGCGGGCGCAGCGACAGGAGCGCAGTTATCGGGGTTGTTACGGTCCGCGGCCAGACCAGCAAGGCAGCTCCAAGACAAGCAAAGAGTGCGTCAAACCCCGGGAAGCTCGGCCCAGAGGTAACGCAAAAGAAGCTCCAACTGATCAAGGCCAGACCGGCTACACTCGTGAGGAGCGACGGCAACCGCCGGGACAGCGGTGGGAGAAAGGCGACTGTAGCGCCAAGGCTCAACTCCCAACCGCGCGGGTGTGGCAGGTAGAAGGCCGCTACCGGATTGCTGCCAAGTTTGCGCACGGCATAGGCAAAGCCCAGGGCTGTTGTAGCTGCCAGTATTATGCCGACCAACGGGCGCCACGGCACCATTCGCAACAAGAGCCACAGGGCGGCGGGCCAGACCAGATAGAACTGTTCCTCAACGCCCAGAGACCAGGTGTGCAGCAAGGGTTGGAACTCGGCGGCGCGGTCAAAGTAGCCTGTATGGCTGTAGAAATAGAGGTTGCCGAACCCCAATGTCGAATACGCAGCGCTCTCGGCCAGCGACAGATACTCGTTGGGAAAAAGGACCAGCCAGCCGACTGCAAGGCACGCGGCGATCATCACCAGAAGCGCCGGCACGATGCGACGGATGCGGCGCACATAGAAACGGCGAAGGGAATAGCCCTGCGTTTCGTAATCCTTACGCAGGATAGAGGTGATCAGAAATCCGCTGATCACGAAAAACACGTCCACGCCGGTGAAACCGCCCGGCAGCCACACGGCTCCGTAGTGATAGAGCACCACGGCGGCGACGGAAATGGCCCGTAGGCCATCGATGTCGGGACGGTATATCGAGCCAGGATGGGCAGTTCTGGAGGCCACGGCAGTCGCTAACGGCATCGGGTACAATTGGCTCTGAAGAACCGCATCTGACGCTGTTAGATGGACCATGCGTAAGAGGCAAGCGGGTCCCAGTATGGCCGCGCCAAATAGCCGACGAGGACGGTGGATGAAAGCGCCAGCAGCACTTGCCTATCTGGGTGGGATAAATCTATACACCGAGACTAAGATCCGCACGGAACGGATTTGACTTCCTCGTAGCAGTCACGTGTCCGGGAAGACTGTATATTGCTTGGATCAACGAACGCATGCCTCAGCGTAGTGAAAAGATCAGGGCTAACATCGCGCGGGGCGGTAAAGAATAAAGGCAACTGAGCTGCAGAACGCTGTACTCGATTTCCTTTTCAACAGGGATGAACGGCGGCTTCATTGGTCCAGTGCGGGCTCCTTTGGCACCCAATAAGGAGCTTGGGGCTGCTTCGCTCGACCAACACACTGCCCTGCGGTCGTCTGCGGGAGCAGCGGAACTCGGGTCAAACTGGCACTATCGAGGAAGACAATGACAATCACAGCCCTACTCGCCGTGCTGATGCTGGTGGTGGCAGGTCTGGTCTATGCGCGTACCAGGACCAGCAGCCACCCGGCCGTGATAATGGCGCTGTTCTGGTTCCTGGTCACCATTCTGCCGATACTGGCAGTCGGCGAGGCCGTCGGTTCAATTGCTGCCACCGGGTATTTGCTTGCTGCAGTAGCAGCCTTCGCTGCACCAAGCATGCTCTTGCATTGGAACTCAGCGACCCAGGTGGCTCATAGCAGACAGGGCACTACAGCACCGTATGGCGGAAGGATGCTGCTTACGACGGCCAACCTGATGCAGTTGCTCTGCGTCGGACTGATGATCGCCAACATCACCAAACAGGGTTTCGACGTTACGGCCTTTCTGGCTAACCCGCTGGAAGTGGCGTGCCTGTACCTCGGCGGCCGCTACAGTGGAGAGTTGACACCGACCATATTCGGCCAGGTAGCAACCGTACTCAACTACGTTGGCGTGTCGCTCGTGGGGGTCGCGCTGGCTAGCCGACGAGGCGTGGTTGTGCGCCTCGCCTCCCTGTCCCTCGCTTTTGTGCCCTCGCTCATGGCCGTGCTGCTCATGGCTGACAAGGGCACGATCTTTCTTGCCATAGCATTCTTCTACGGTGGTGTGCTGGTGGCGCGCGTAGCAGTCGGCCGCACCAATCTCCTGAATTGGACCACGATCGGCACCTGCGCGCTCGCGCTTGCCGTCGTTGTCCCCGTGATGCTGCTGGCGCTGCTCAACCGCGGTGACGGTTCCTGTTCAGATACTGGCCGAACGACGGAAATCTTCAGCACTTTGACCGAGTCCATCACCAGTGTGGTAGATGCGCCAGTCGCGGCCACCACGGACCCCACGGACACCACGGACACCCCCGTCACAGTTGATGAAGAACCTGCACCGCCTGACGCCTCGGTGGCTGAGCGCAGCGGTGGTCTCAGGCGTGCCGTGTTGTCATACGCCTTTGGTCACTATTTCGCGTTCTCTGACTGGTTTGATCACTACTTTTTTGGTCAGCCCAGCAGTGTCACCTATTCTGATCCACCGGGGCAAACTTGGGGTTACTGGACCTTCATGGCGTTCGGTAAGATCGTCTACCCCGAGTACAAGCTACCGCCGGGGTACTTCGACGAATACGTCGAGGTCGGGGGCGTCCTGAAGACCAACATCTTCACGATGTTCCGGGGTCTGATCTATGACTTCGGCCTGGTAGGCTCGCTCTTGGCAATGGCCGGTTTTGGGTTCGTTTCGGCGCTGATCTATCGCCGCATGCTGCATCGGCCGGTCGCGCCATGCAGCCAAGCGGCCTACATTCTAGTCTGTGGAGCCATCTACACGTCCTACATCATCAGCCTGCTCATCTGGAACAGTGCAGTGGCAATGCCCTTCGGAGTCGCCGCTGCACTGGCGGTCGTTGCCTGGCAGCGCCGAACACTATCGCCTGGACCCCGCTAACTCGAAACACGGTCGCCACTGCCCTTACCCGTGGCGGTCATGATGAGAAGCTTGAGGTCCAGCAGCAGGCCCTGCATGCCGAGATAGCGCTGGTCATAAACGACCAGGTCTTTCGGGACGCTCATGTCTACCCCGTTGACCTGGGCAAGACCCGTTATGCCGGGGGTGAGCTCCAACACGCCTGCGCGTCGACGCTCCTCCACCAGTTCGGTTTGAGAGGGCAGGCACGGCCGCGGTCCGACCAGGGTCATCTCTCCTTTGAGGAGGTTCAAGACCTGGGGAAGCTCGTCAAGCTTGGTGCGCCGGAGCACCTTGCCCACAGACGTCACCGAAGAGGTCGTGATTTCATGGGTGGCAGCCTGTCTGGTTCCGACATGCATTGTGCGGAATTTGTAGCAGGTGAAGGTTTGTCCGTGACGGCCAACACGCTCCTGGGCGAAGAGCCCGGGACCTTCAGACTTGGTCCGCACGAGAATCCAGACAAGCAGCAGGAGCCACCAGAGAAAGACGATGATCGACAATGAGGCCATGAGGTCGATCGTCCGCCGAAGCGTCTGGTAGACCGGGTTTTCGGTCTGGCCATTGGAGATGACTATCTCAGGTGGCGGGCTGTCGGCAGAAAGAACATGAGTGAGTTTCTCGGCGAGTGTTTTGCTGTCGACAACCGGCTTGAGCGCCGACAGCACATTGACGGCAGCGCCCCGCAATCCCGCCGGCAGGTTGTTGAGGGTGCTCCAGCGGCCGGTTAGACGGTGGCCGTGGAACGCAGGCAGATAGACGGTACAAACGTCCAGGCCTGTGACCCCAAGCAGCTTTTGGCGGCCAAGGCGCTTGCTCCTCGAATAGGCAGTATCGCGGCCAGTCTCCAGCGCGTGGAGGCTTGAAATGTACACGAAGCGCCGTATGCCAAGCTGAACCGCGTGGTTCGCAAGACGGAGCGGCAGCTCAGCATTCACTGCGTTGAACTCGGCTTCGGATGCGGAGCTATCGGAATTGACCACTGCCAGATTCAGCAGGGCGTCGAAGCCGGCAGCCTGGTCCACAAGTTGATCATAGCTGCAGGCGTCGAACTGCTCAAAGCGGCGCCGCAGCATTTCCGGATCACGACCGACCAGCAGAAGGTGGAAGCCGCGCGAAGCCAGTTGTGGCACGAGCTCGGAGCCAATATTGCCCGATGCTCCGGTGACGATGATCCTCATGCCCTTGCCTTTTGCCCTAGCGATACGATGTCGGCTGCCAATTTGCGTACAATCACGGAACGACCAAACTCTTTGACAAAGCCCGCTCGATCCGTCGGGCCGAGAGTGATCCGGTCGATGGCGTCCACAAGACCATCAACATCGCAGGGTGGAAACAGGGCCGCGTTGGGGATGTGGTGGGCAACGAAATCTGCGGACACCCCAGAGAGTCCAGCCAGGATGGGTTTGCCGGTAGCACCATACTCAAAGAGCTTTGACGGGATGACCAGCCGGAATGCCGGATAGTCATTCAGGTGCACCAACAGAATGTCGGCCTGGCTATATTGCTCGATCAACTGCGCCCGCCTCATCGGTGGCAGCATCTCGATATCGAGAGAATGCCCTACCTCTGCCTCAACAGCCTTGATGCGCTCTTCGAGTTCATGACGCTTGCCGCCGTCGCCGATGATCCGGAACCGATAAACTCCGTGCAACCGAGCGGCGGCATCAGGCAGTAACTTGCTTAGACCTTGGCCGTCGCCGATGTTCCCCGCGTAAAGGATGAGGGGCGGCTGATGGCCTTGTCCCGCATAGTCATGCCCGATGAATTCCTCATCGATGCCATTTGTACGCAGTAGCGGTGTCACGCGTGCGCCTGCGCGTTTCAGCGTGCCGTCGAAACCTGGCGAGACGATGCTGATCTGGTCTGCAGCTCGGAACGTCCAGCGCTCTATCAGGCGCAAGAGCGGCAGGGCAGATCGCGCGACGCCCTTGAGCATGTCGGACATGTTCTCTACGAACAGATCGCGTATATCGAGATGAAGCCTGGCCCTGGTGCGTCGCGCGACCAGCGCGCCCAAAGTGGCGGTACCGAGCCGCGACGACGTCGCATACACCACATCGGCGCGCTCCGACCCGACCCGGCGAAGAACCTCCAGAGCAAAGCCGATGAATGCCTTCACCTGGTCTTTCAGTCCGCTCTGGTGTTCGGACAGAGCTATCCTCTCGATGGTAAGCCGCGGATGGGTCTCTTTTGCCGGTGCAGGTGCCTTGAGTGTAGCATACCGGTTTGGGGCGGTAGTGATGACGCGTACGGTGTCATCCGGCCCGAGTGTATCTAGGAGGCTCTGTACCAATGCCCCGGTTCGGAATGAGCCCGCGCTGAGGTCGGGTGGGTAGTAGAAGCTTACAATGACGATGTGCACGGCTTTTCCTAAGCGTCCCACGTGAAGGACGTCTTGATGGTGGCTGGCAGGGCGCTGTTGACGCGAACCAAGAGAGCCTCACTGGGGACCGAAAGGCCAAAGCCGGGGTGCCAACTGGAGGGCACCAGCTCCGGCGCATGCGGCTCGGTGGTCACTCTTACGGTCGAGCCCGAAGGGGTAGTCAACACGACGACGCCGTCCACCAATTCGGCCCGTGTCTCGGGATGAAGATGGAACATGCACTCGAGCGCGTGTTCNCCTCCTCCAGTCACGGTATCTGTCACGAGAAGGCCGGTTTGATCGAGCTNCCAGTCACGAGTATGTCGGCAGTGGCCGGAGTGATGTGCATACCCATCATGGCTGGCTCCAACCGCAGCCTTGCTTTCGCCAAGCGCCAGCGTTTTGCCATGTACGCGTGCCCGCCTACCGACCCGGAAACCGGCCCACACGTCAGAAGAATTGAGCCCATCGATCGACAAGGTGGAATGCGCGGCCGTGGCCCGCTCTTGCTGGCGTACCGGGCCGGTTCCATACACCGACGTTCCGGAATTCACCACGAGGCGATGTCCTTTGAGGGATAGTTCGAAACTCAGCGTATCTGCATGGGCGTGACCCGGCAGATAGTCGGGTCCAACAGCGGCCAGGTCGGCAAAGAGAGTTGCCTTGCCCATGTCGAGACGAACGTAGCCTGAGGCCGACATCGTCTTCTCCGGGGCCGGTCGCTCGCCAGCGCCGAGACCCAGACGCCGAGCGTATGCTGCAAGATCCGCCGGCGGTGGGGCAATGCCAAACGTGGCATCGTTGAAAAAGGGAATGTCCCCGTCCGGATGCTGCATGACTTCGGCCCAGGCCAACATCGACGCTGCCACGTTCTCCACATGCGGAGGTAGCGCCGTGCCAAAGGTTCGCCCGATGTTGATGACGTCCAGCACATCCTCAAGCACGATCAGGTGGTACATCGGCGACAGCTCGAAATGTGCGCCGTCGGCCAGCACCTGCTCGTTGAGTTCACGAGCGAGTAGTTCTGCACCCAGTGCGCGCCAGCCTTCCGCCTCGTCACCGGAAAAGAACGCCCCGACCAGATACATGGCCTTGGCATTCGCGATCAGGTGATTGCCTAGGATGTGGTACTCCATTCGCTGCCGCAAATGGCGAGCTTGTATTGCGAGGCTGTGTTGGGCTGCGGGGCTGAGCGGCTCCACGAACAGGTGCCACTTGATCCAATTGACGATACGCAGCGAGCACGGATAAGGCTGCCACCCTATGCCGGAAACCGGGGGGTTCTCGGATATCCAACGCTCGATAAGGCTACGCTGCCATGCGGCCCTGTCGGCAGCGCCTTCAGCGGCAAGATCGTCCAGATAGTGTAAATTGTAGAGCCAGAGCAGAGGCCGGCTCGTGTCCTGCCATATGGTGGCAGCTGAGATGTCTGCGCGCTGGTTCAGCAGATTGATGGTGTTTGGCCCCTCCAGGGAACGCTGCTTGGCAATCCCAGGTGCCGGCGCAAAGGCAGGTGGGCGCAACGCCGGGGCGGCACGCAGATCCGGCTTCGGGCGGTGAAGCCTGAACCAGATTCGCCCGAGCACCTGCGATGGCCTGAGGTGCTTCAAGGTGTGGGCATAGCGCACCGCCGAGGCGAGTTTCATTTTGCAGCGCCGCCGGTGAGAGCATCAGCCACTTCGATGGAGACGCGACTGACCTCAAGGAGCTCTTTGAACGGGACCGGGGCGTGGCCCTTGCGCAGGCCGTTGATGAATGCGGCGGCACAGCGCTCCTGGCCCTTGTCTTGGCGCCAAAGCTTGGACCGGGAGAATCCTGGCCACCCATGCCCCTCGAGCCTGCGGAAGTTGTCCAGCTGAAGGATGCGCCCACCGCAGAAGACCTCAACGCGCTCCTTCGGAAACGCGGAATTGCCGTTGGCAAAGTAGTGGATTGTACTGATCGACCCATCCG
>Ga0065721_10012096_pt1 | contig 10103 bp, 8 predicted proteins | sample Mesricmetagenome_FD_59108 | JGI IMG/M metagenome (GOLD analysis project Ga0065721, IMG submission 59108) | Mesophilic microbial community from rice straw/compost enrichment Sample: eDNA_1 v2 (version 2) | ecosystem: Engineered > Solid waste > Grass > Composting > Bioreactor | place: USA: Davis... | reverse complement strand
AGATCGCCGTCGGCAACGGCCGCCACTACGGCGGCGGCAACGTCGTGGAGGCGAGTGCGGCCATCGACGACGGCTATCTCGACCTCTACAGCCTCGAGATGCGCAACGTCTGGAAGCTGGCGCTGATGCTGCCGTCGTTCCGCTCGGGCACGCACGGTGCATGGAGCGAGGTCCGCACCGCGCGGTCCGTCCAGTTCGACATCCGCACCCGGAGCCCGCAGCCGATCAACACCGACGGCGAGATCGTCACGGCCACGCCCGCGACCTTCCGGGTGCATCCGGAGGCGATCTGCGTCTATGCGCCGCCCGGCACCGACGACGCGTGACAGCGACCGTCCGACCGGGATAGCCTCCGGTGCCGACCGCGAGTCGGACCGGCGCGACGGCTGACCCAATGGCGCGGCGCGTCTGGCAGAGTGATCCCACCCGCTGCGTGGCCAAGGTGCGCCGAATGGCGGCCGACGCCAGGTTCAGGCAGGCAATCAGGAAATCGGAAGCGAATGGCCCAGGATATGCGACTGACGCCCGTACTCGATCATCTCGACGCGAATCTCGATGCCAGCCTCGACCGGCTGTTCCAGTTGCTGCGCATCCGCTCGATCTCGACCGATCCGCAGTTCAAGGACGAGTGCCGCAAGGGCGCCGAATGGCTGGTCGAGGACCTGAAGTCGATCGGCTTCGAAGCGAGCGCGCGCGAGACCCCCGGCCATCCGATGGTCGTCGCCCATCACGAGGGGCCGACGGGCGCGCCGCACGTGCTGTTCTACGGCCACTACGACGTCCAGCCGGTCGATCCGGTCGAACTATGGCAGGACGATCCGTTCGACGCGAAGGTTGCCGAGCGCGACGGCCACAAGGTCATCACCGGCCGAGGCTCGGCCGATGACAAGGGCCAGCTGATGACCTTCGTCGAGACCTGCCGGGCCTGGAAGGCGGTGCACGGCACGCTGCCCTGCAAGGTGACGATCCTGTTCGAGGGCGAGGAGGAATCCGGCTCGCCGTCNCTGAAGCCGTTCCTGCATGCCCATGCCGAGGAGCTGAAGGCCGATTTCGCGCTGGTCTGCGACACCGACATGTGGGACCGCGAGACACCCTCGATCTGCACNTCGCTGCGCGGGCTGGTCGGCGAGGAAGTCGTCATCAAGGCGGCCAACCGCGACCTGCATTCCGGCATGTATGGCGGGCCGGCCGCCAACCCGATCCGCGTACTGGCGAAGATCCTCGCCGAGATGCACGACGAGAACGGCCGCGTCACCCTGCCGGGCTTTTACGACGGCGTCGAGGACACGCCGCCGGAGGTACTCGCGTCCTGGGAGACGCTCGGCACCACGGCCGAGACCTTCCTCGGCCCCGTCGGCCTGTCGGTGCCGGCCGGCGAGAAGGGCCGCTCGGTGCTGGAGATGATCTGGGCGCGCCCGACCGCCGAGTTCAACGGCATCTCGGGCGGCTACACCGGCAAGGGCTTCAAGACGGTCATCGCGGCGGAAGCCACGGCAAAGGTGTCGTTCCGGCTCGTCCACGGCCAGGACCCCGTCAAGATCCGCGCCGCGTTCCGTGAGTTCGTCAGTTCGCGCCTGCCCGCCGACTGCACGGTGGAGTTCCACCCGCACGGCGGCTCGCCGGCGATCCGGCTCTCCTACGATTCGCCCTTCCTCGCCGCCGCCCAGAAGGCGCTGTCCGACGAGTGGCCGAAGCCGGCGGTGATGACCGGCGGCGGCGGCTCGATTCCCGTCGTCGGCGATTTCCAGACCATCCTCGGCATGGAATCGCTGCTGGTCGGGTTCGGCCTCGCCGACGACCGCATCCACTCCCCCAACGAGAAGTACGACCTCGCCTCCTTCGCCAAGGGCCAGCGCTCCTGGGCGCGCATCCTGGCGGCGCTTGCGGGTTGATTTTCTTCGGCATCGGCGTCAGGGGAAGGCCCTGACGCCGGAGACCACCCATGACTGTCCGCTTCCACAGGCACGACCTTCCGAACCTCGACAACTACGCCGTCGAGGCGGTCGCCATCGACACCGAGACCCTCGGCCTCGTGCCGCGCCGCGACAGGCTCTGCGTCGTCCAGCTCTCGCCCGGCGACGGCACCGCCGACGTCGTGCAGATCGCGGCCGGCCAGACCGAGGCGCCAAACCTGGTGCGGCTTCTGTCCGATCCGGCCGTCACCAAGATCTACCACTACGCGCGCTTCGACCTGGCGGTGCTCTACAACACCTTCGGCGTCACCCAGGACAACGTGTTCTGCACCAAGATCGCCTCGCGGCTGACGCGCACCTACACCGACCGGCACGGCCTGAAGGACGTTTGCGCCGAGCTTCTCGGCGTCAGCCTGTCCAAGGTCCAGCAGTCNTCCGACTGGGCGGCCGAGACGCTGACNCCGGAACAGCTCGAATATGCCGCCTCCGACGTCCTCTACCTGCACCGGCTGCGCGAGGCGCTGGCNAAGCGCCTGGAGCGGGAAGGACGCACCGGGATGGCNGAAGCCTGCTTCCGCTTCCTCCCCACCCGCGCCCGCCTCGACCTGCTCGGNTGGGANGAGACCGACATCTTCGCCCATAGCTGATCCNATGCCCTCCCGCCTCGCAGCAACCCTGTCCCGCCCGGTCCGCCTGGACCGCCGGACGTTCCTGCAGGCGATCGGATGGAGTGCCACGGCGGCTTTCGCGGGCTCCGCGTCGTCCTTTGCCGCCCAGCTGCAGATGTTCGCCGCCGCTTACCAGGTCCCCGGCGGCGGCTACGGCGTCGCCATCCTGTCCGAGGACGGTCGGGTGCTGCGCGAGGTGGCTCTGCCCGACCGCGGCCACGACATCACCGTCGACCGCGCCACGCGCCGCGCCGTCGTCTTCGCGCGCCAGCCCGGAACCTTCGCCGTCATCTTCGACCTCGACGGCCACGAGGCGCCCGTCACCCTCGCCAGCGTCGAGGGGCGCCATTTCTACGGCCACGGCGTCTTCTCGCCCGACGGTAAGCTGCTCTACGCCACGGAAAACGACTACGACGCGGCGGCCGGCATGGTCGGCATCTATGACGCCACCGACGGCTTCTCGCGCATCGGCGAGTTTCCCACCCACGGCGTCGGCCCGCACGAGCTCCTGCTCTGCCCGGACGGGCGCACGCTGGCGATCGCCAATGGCGGCATCGAGACCCATCCGGACTTCGGCGCCGCCAAGCTCAACCTCGCCACCATGCAGCCGTCGCTGGTCTTCATCGACCGGCTCACCGGCGAGCTTCTGGAAAAGCACGAGCTTCCGCCCGACCTCCACCGCCTGTCGATCCGCCACATGGATTTCGATGGCGCGGGCACGCTCTGGTTCGGCTGCCAGTACGAGGGCCCGGCAACCGAGCGGCCGGCGCTGGTCGGTCGCGCCCGCAAGGGGGAGCATTTCGGCCTCGTCGATCTGCCCGAGCCGGTCGTCTCGGGGCTGCGCAACTACATCGGCTCGGTGGCCGCCAATCCCGATGCCGGCACCGTCGCCGTGTCCTCGCCGCAGGGCAATCGCCTGCTCGTCATCGACGCGGCTTCCGCTGCGGTGGTGGCTGACCGGCCCATGACGGAAGTTTGCGGCATCGCACCGGACAAAGCGGGCTTCATCGCCAGCACCGGCATCGGCGAGATCGAACGCCCCGACGGCACCGTCACACGCGACCGCCGCCACGCCTGGGACAATCACGTCCTGCGGATCTGACCGGCCACCGCAAGCCCCCACGACCATCACCTGCCGTGCGGCCCCCCGCTCCGGTTCCCCGCCGGGATGTTTGGAGGTAGATGCAGCGGCAATGCCTGCCATGCTCACCCGCCTCGCCGCCCCACCCGATCTTCCGGTCACCGACGTCCTGCCGGATCTGCTCGCCGCGCTCGACGCGGGCTCCAACGCCGTCCTCGTCGCCCCTCCGGGCGCGGGCAAGACGACGCTGGTGCCGATCGCCCTGCTCGACGCGGCCTGGCGCGGCGACGGCACCATCCTGCTGCTCGAGCCGCGGCGCCTGGCTGCCCGGGCGGCGGCGCGGCGCATGGCGTCGCTGCTCGGAGAGGAACCGGGGCGCAGCGTCGGCTATGCCATGCGCATGGAGCGCCGCGCCTCGGCCGACACGCGCATCCTCGTCGTCACCGAGGGCATCCTGTCGCGCATGATCCTGGACGATCCGGAGCTGCCCGGCATCGCCGCCATCCTGTTCGACGAATTCCACGAGCGGTCGCTCGACGGCGATTTCGGNCTCGCGCTGGCGCTNGACGTGCAGGGCGCGCTCAGGCCCGACCTGCGCCTGCTGGTGATGTCGGCGACCCTCGACGGCGCCCGNGTCGCGCNCCTTCTCGGCGACGCGCCGGTCGTCGAGAGCGCNGGCCGCAGCTTTCCGGTGGACATCCGCTATGAGGAACGCGCTCCCGGCACGGCGGTGGAAGACGCCGTCGCCGCCGCCATCCGCCGCGCGCTCGCCGAGGAGGAGGGCAGCGTGCTCGCCTTCCTTCCCGGCCAGCGAGAGATCGTGCGCACGGCCGAGCGGCTCGATGGCCGGGTCGCGGCAAATGTCGACGTCATGCCGCTGTTCGGACAGATGGAGCAGCGCGCGCAGGACGCGGCGATCCGGCCCGCGCCCTCCGGCCGCCGCAAGGTGGTGCTGGCCACCTCCATCGCAGAGACCTCCATCACCATCGACGGCGTGCGGGTGGTGGTCGATTCCGGCCTGTCGCGCGTGCCGCGCTACGAGCCCGATTCCGGCCTGACGCGGCTGGAGACGGTGCGCGTCAGCCGCGCCTCGGCCGACCAGCGCGCCGGCCGCGCCGGGCGCACCAGCCCGGGCGTGGCGGTCCGGCTGTGGCGCGCCGAACAGACGCCCGCCCTGCCGGCCTTCTCCACCCCCGAGATCCTAGACGCCGACCTCACCTCCCTGATGCTCGACTGCGCCGCCTTCGGCGTGTCGGACCCGGCGAGCCTCTCCTTCCTCGATCCGCCGCCGGCTGCGGCGCTGAAGGAGGCCCGCGCCCTGCTCGTCGCGCTCGGCGCGCTCGACGAGAACGGCCGGNTGACCGAATCCGGCGCNGCCATGCGNGGCCTCGCCCTGCCGGTGCGCCTGTCNCATATGGTGGTGGAGGCTGCGAAAAGCGGCGCGGCNCTTCCCGCCGCCATGCTCGCGGTGCTCATCACAGAACGCGGTCTCGGCGGCGACGGTGTCGATCTCGAACGCCGGCTGGAGCGGTTCCGCTCCGACCGCTCGCCCCGCGCCACCCAGGCGCGCCAGCTCGCCGAACGCCTGGCGCGGCAGGCGCAAGCGAGTGCCGCCGCGCACCACGCCGGCAACGGGGACGGCAAGGCTTCGACGCCGGCGCCCCCCTCTCCCCGTCCGCGGGGGGAGGGCAAGGATGAGCGGCAGGATGACGTTGCCTCCCCCGGCACCCTCCTCCTCCACGCATGGCCCGACCGTGTCGCCAAAGCGCGCGGCGAACGCGGTCGTTTCCTGCTGGCCAACGGCAGCGGCGCGATGCTGGACGGAGCCGATCCCCTTGCCGGGGCCGACTACCTCGTCGTCGCCGACATCCAGGGCAAGGCGCAGGCTGCGCGCATCACGGCGGCCGCCCCAGTCACCGAGGACGAGATCCGCGAGACGCTGGGCGCGCGCCTTGAGCGGTTGAGTTCCACCGCCTTCGACGTCGCGCGCCGCGCCGTGCGCAGCCGCGAGACCGTCCGGCTCGGCGCCATCACGCTTTCCGAACGCCTGCTGCCTCCACCCACCGGTGCGGAGGCCGACCGCGCGGTGATCGAGGCAGTCAGCGCGCACGGCCTCGATCTCTTGCCCTGGAGCGAGGAGGCCGAAAAGCTTCGACAGCGTCTGCGCTGGCTGCACGCATCTGGCACCGGCGCATGGCCCGACGTTTCCGACGAAGCGCTGCTTTCCAACCTCGAGACCTGGCTGCTGCCCTTCCTGTCCGGCGACGCCCAGCTTGCCCGCATCCCGCCTTCGGCCGTCCGCGACGGGCTGATGTCGCTCGTGCCGCACGATCTGCAGCGACAGCTCGACCGAGCCGCGCCAACGCATTTCGATGCCCCGTCGGGCAGCCGCGTGCCGATCCGCTACGACGGCGAGACGCCCGTCCTGTCCATCCGCGTCCAGGAGCTGTTCGGCCTGCGCCAGCATCCGACCGCTGCCGGGGTGCCGCTGACGCTCGAGCTCCTGTCGCCGGCTCATCGTCCCATCCAGACCACGCGCGACCTGCCGAACTTCTGGCGCGGCTCGTGGGCGGATGTCCGCGCCGACATGCGCGGCCGCTACCCCAAGCACGTCTGGCCGGAGGACCCCACCACCGCCGAGGCCACCAGCCGCGCCAAGCCACGCGCGCGATAGGGCTTGGCGAGGCGCGCACGTACGTTCATAACCGGGCATGATCGCGAGCAAGGACGTTCCCGACCTCAGGCAGCCCGAGCGACTGCGACTGAATACGCTGATCCGGCTGCGATGGCTCGCCATCGTCGGCCAGAGCGCGACGGTGCTGGCCGTCGCCTACGGGTTCCAGTTCCCGCTACCGGTCAGTCTCTGTTTCGCGCTGATTGCCTGCTCCGCCTGGCTGAACCTGTTCCTGACCTTCCGCTACCCGTCGGCCTACCGGCTCTCGGCGCCCGCCGCCTTCGCGACGCTTCTCTTCGATTCGGCGCAGCTTGCCGGCCTGCTCTACCTCACCGGCGGCCTGACGAATCCCTTCTCGCTGCTGCTGACCGTCCCGGTGGTCGTCTCCGCCACCACGCTGCCGCTGCGGCTCACCGCCCTGCTCGGCGGGCTGGTGATGGTCATGGCGACGGTGCTGGTGTTCTACCACCTGCCCCTGCCGTGGAGCCAGGAGAGCGGGCTGAAGATCCCCTTCATCTACGTGGCCGGCGCGTGGGTGGCGCTGTTTTCATGCATCTCGTTCACCGCCGTCTATGCCTGGCGGGTGGCGGAGGAGGCGCGGCTCCTGGCGAACGCGCTCGCCGCGACCGAGCTCATCCTGCAGCGCGAACAGCACCTCTCTGCGCTCGATGGCCTTGCCGCGGCAGCCGCGCATGAACTCGGCACGCCACTCGCCACCATCACGGTGGTCGCCAAGGAGATGGAGCGGGCGCTCGGCAACGATCCGAAGTTCCGCGAGGACGTGACTCTGCTGCGCTCCCAGAGCGAGCGCTGCCGCGAGATCCTCAAGCGGCTGACCAGCCTGTCGTCCGAAAGCGAGGCGCATCTCGACCGCCTGCCGCTCACCTCGCTGATCGAGGAGGTGAGCGCCCCGCACCGCGACTTCGGCATCTCGATCCGCCTCGAACCCGGCGAACGCATCGGCGACGAGCCGGTCGGCCACCGAAATCCCGGCGTCATCTACGGGCTCGGCAACCTGGTCGAGAACGCCGTCGACTTCGCCACCGCCGAAGTGACCGTTCGCTGGCGCTGGGATGACTCGGCCGTCACCATCGAGATCGTCGACGACGGGCCAGGCTTTCCGCCGGAGATTCTCGACCGCATCGGCGAGCCCTACATGTCCACCCGGCAGGGCGCGGAGCCGGGCGGCGGACTCGGCCTCGGCCTTTTCATCGCCAAGACGCTGCTGGAGCGGTCAGGGGCGACGCTCTCCTTCTTCAACGCGAATGAACGTGGACTTGGCGCCGTGGTGCAAGTAACTTGGCGGCGCGAGCAGTTCCTCCGGCGCACGCAGGGGGCGGCTTTCAACGCAACCTGAGGCCGCCCGTGAATCGGCCAGGTGGCGACCGTTCTTTACGCTAACCGCAGAACCGGTGGATTTTGCGGCGTTTCGCTCCTATATCGCAGCTAAAAGACGAGAAGACGGAGCACGACCATGAACGACATCCCCCCGCGGGAGGACACCGGCCTGGGCGCTGATGTCTCGCTGCTTCTGGTCGACGATGACAAACCGTTCCTGACAAGGCTGGCGCGCGCAATGGAAGCACGCGGCTTCGCCGTCGACACGGCCGACACCGTGGAAGAGGCGATCGCCAAGGCGAAGGCCGCCCCGCCAGCCTATGCTGTGGTCGACATGAGGCTCAGCGACGGCAACGGCCTCGACGTCGTCGCCGCCATTCACGAAAGCCGCCCCGACGCGCGAGCGGTGATCCTCACCGGCTACGGCAACATCGCCACGGCCGTGACGGCGGTGAAGCTCGGCGCCGTCGACTACCTGTCGAAGCCTGCCGACGCCGACGACATCCAGGCAGCACTGACGCGAACCGGTACCGACAAGGTGGCCCCGCCCGAGAATCCGATGTCGGCGGACCGGGTACGCTGGGAGCACATCCAGCGCGTCTACGAGATGTGCGAGCGCAACGTGTCGGAGACGGCGCGGCGCCTCAACATGCACCGCCGTACCCTGCAGCGCATCCTGGCCAAGCGCGCCCCGCGCTAAGCCGCAGCGTTCCCGCTTACCGAAACACGAGTTAGCGCGCCCCGGCACTCCTGCCGCGGCGCTGCCGTTGGTCGGGTCGCCGGACCCGGCCGGCGAAGCTGCCGGTCACTGGCCGGCAGACCTCATGTCTTGTCCTTGATCTTGGTTGCCGGGACGGGCGCCGGCTTCAGGACCGGCGCCGCGGGCGGGGCAGCCTTCTTGTCCTTCTTCGGTTTCCTGGCTTCCTTGCCTGGTCGCATCGCACCCTTGGCCATGGCTCATCCTCCGCTCGGCTCCCCTGGAAGGTGAGCCTGACCACGCCGCTGCGCAAGGGGGAGCGCGCAGCGTCAGCTCACATCGTCGACGACCCGCAGCCTGAGCTGTCCCGTGCGGCTCTCCGCGGTCGGGGGATGATGCGCGGCCGGGGCGGGCGGCGGCTCGGCGAGTTCCAGCGCCTCGATCTTCTGGCCGCGCTTGGTGATCTTGGACGTGGAGACGACGATCTCGTCGATGTCCCGCGATGCCTGGCCGAAATGCGTCTGCAGCTTGCGGACCCGCTCGTCGAGGCGCGTGACGTCCTCCGTCAGCCGCGCCACCTCCTTCTGGATCAGGTGCGCCTGCTCGCGGGTGGCGGCGTCCTTGAGGATCGACTGGATCACCTGGATGGACAGCATCAGAAGCGACGGCGAGACGATGACGATGCGGCTCCGGTGTGCCCGCTGGACGATCCCCTCGAAGTTCTCGTGGATCTCGGCGAAGATCGATTCCGACGGCACGAACAGGAAGGCGGTTTCGTGGGTCTCGCCGGGGAGGAGGTACTTCTCCGCGATCGCCCGGATATGGACTTCCATGTCGCGGCGGAACGCCTGCTGGGCGGCCCGCAGCGCCTCGCCGTTGGCGTCGGCTTCCCCCGCCGCGCGCATCGCGTTCCACGACTCCAGCGGAAACTTCGCGTCGATCACCAGTCGCGGCATGCCGTTCGGCATCCTGACCGTGCAGTCGGGGCGGCTGCCGTTCGATAGCGTGTCCTGGAAAGTGTAACTGCCTTGCGGCAGCCCGTCCGCCACGATCGCCTCCATGCGCGACTGGCCGAAGGCGCCTCGCGTCTGCTTGTTGGCGAGGATCGCCTGGAGCTGCACCACCTGCCCGGCCAGCGACTGGATGTTGTTCTGCGCGGTGTCGATCACCGCCAGCCGCTCCTGCAGCCTGGCCAGGTTCTCGTGCGTGGAGCGGGTCTGCTCGGCCATGGTCTGCCCGAGGCGGCCGGTAAGGCTGTCGAGGCGCTGGCCGATGGCCTGGTTGAGCTCCGCCTGCCGGGCGCCGAACACCTCGGCGATCGCGCCCATGCGTCCCTGCATCTCGGCCTGCGCCTTGAGGATGCCGGCCAGCCGCGCCTCGGTTTCGCGCACCTGCCGCGCCGCCTCCTCGGCCGCCCGTGCCCTTGCCCGGGCAGATCGCCACAGGGCGATGCCCAGCAGGAGCAGCAGCAGGACGAACACCGCTGCCGTCGCCGCCAGCATATGACCGAACGGAATCGTGGCAGCCCCGAGCCGGAAGGCGGGCTGCGACAGGAGTTCGGACAGTTCGCTCATTGCGGGAGGATAGCTGATTCGTGTCGAAGCGGTAGATCAAAACAAGAACAAAGCTATCTCAGCGCGGTTGACGCTTTCTTTGCGAGCCATTACCTCAGCGCCATGACCATCAAGCCGCTGATAATCCTCCCCGATCCGGTTCTTCGGCAGGTTTCCCG
>Ga0065721_10006325_pt1 | contig 10106 bp, 8 predicted proteins | sample Mesricmetagenome_FD_59108 | JGI IMG/M metagenome (GOLD analysis project Ga0065721, IMG submission 59108) | Mesophilic microbial community from rice straw/compost enrichment Sample: eDNA_1 v2 (version 2) | ecosystem: Engineered > Solid waste > Grass > Composting > Bioreactor | place: USA: Davis... | reverse complement strand
CGGCGCCACCAACGTGCTCAGGACCGGCAACAAGCCGATCGCCGCCGCCACGCTGCTGCTGGATGCGCTCAAGGGTACGGTGCCGGCAGCGCTTGCCGCACATTTCATCGGCGTCGAAGGCGGCATCATTGCCGGCTTCATGGCCTTCCTCGGCCACATTTTCCCCGTCTGGCTCGGCTTCAAGGGCGGCAAGGGCGTTGCCACCTATATCGGCATCATGTTCGGCCTCGACTGGCGCATGGGCCTGCTTTTCCTGATCGTCTGGATTGCAACGGCCGCCATCACCCGCTACTCTTCGCTGTCCGCGCTGGTTGCATCGCTCGTCATCCCGGTTGTTCAGGCCTTCGTCGGAGACGTCCGGATCGCCGCCCTTGCGGGCGTGATGTCGGTCATCGTGTGGATCAAGCACCATGCCAATATCGGACGGCTCCTCTCCGGCAGCGAAGGCAGGATCGGCAGCAAGGGGTAGGCATGAGCGGGGTGGGCGCGATTGAAGGGGATCGAGCTCACCGACCGCCAGCGCATCGCCTGGCTGAGACTCATCCGCTCCGACAATGTCGGACCGATCACCTTCCGCGACCTCATCAACCACTTCGGCTCCGCAGAAGCCGCACTCGAAGTGTTGCCGGACCTCTCCGCCCGCGGCGGCTCGACACGGCCCATTCGCGTCGCAACCCGCGAGGAAGCGCAGGCGGAGCTGGATTACGCCCGCGAACTCGGCGTCCGCTTCGTCGGCATCGGCGAACCGGGCTATCCGCCGGCACTGAGGCAAGTCGAAGGCGCGCCGCCGCTGATCGCCGTCAAGGGCAGTCTCGAAACGCTTTCGCTCTCCTCCGTGGGCATTGTCGGCGCCCGCAACTGTTCCGTCTCCGGTGCCAAGTTTGCCGCCATGCTGGCGCGCGACCTCGGCATGGCCGGCTACGCGATCGTCTCCGGACTGGCGCGCGGCATCGACGCGGCCGCCCACCGCGCGAGCCTCGAGACCGGCACCATTGCAGTGCTCGCCGGCGGCATGGACCGGCCCTACCCGCCGGAAAACATCGACCTCATCGATGAAATCTCCGATCGCGGCGGCGCGGTAATCAGCGAAATGCCGTTCGGCTGGGAGCCGCGGGCGCGTGACTTTCCCCGCCGCAACCGGCTGATCGCCGGCATCGCGCTTGGCCTAGTGGTCATCGAGGCGGCGCACAAGTCGGGATCACTGATCACCGCGCGCATGGCGGCGAATTTCGGCCGCGAGGTCTTTGCCGTACCCGGTTCGCCGCTCGATCCGCGCTGTCACGGCACCAACGGGCTGATCCGGGACGGGGCGCAGATCGTCACCGCCACACAGGATGTCATCGACGCCATGGCGCCGATCAGCCGCCTCGATCTCTTCACCCCCGACGGCGCGGCCGAGCCACTGCACGAGGACGAGAGGCCGGAGGTCCAGACACCGGGTGAAGACGAGCGGATGCGGATCATCGAGGCGCTCGGCCCCTCGCCCGCCGAGATCGACGACATCGTGCGGCTCACGGGCTGCAGTCCACAGGCCGTCTATCTCGTGCTGCTGGAGCTAGATCTTGCCGGACGGCTGCACCGGCATCCGGCGGGACTCGTTTCCATTGATCTTGCGTGATGCGACGACGGACTTGCCGGCCAGCAGGTCGCCAGCCTCGGTAAACGCCATTTCAAGAAGGTAGACCAGGAGATCCGCCCGCTCGGCGCGGGCGACGCCGGCCAGTTCCGCCAGCATCTGCTTGATGTAGAGAATCCGCTCCCGCGACACGGTCGTCTGTCGGTCGAAATCCAATCTCGCTGTCATGGGACCACATCTCTACTTGTGATTACCGGCACGAATACTTGCATTCATCACGTGATTGAAGTTCGTACAATTTATCTATAATTGCAATACGATTATTTTCTCACAAAAGTTGTATCCGGTTGCGTATGCGATGCCAGTCATGGCGTTCGGGTTTTGCCGAACAAATTCCGGCAGATGCCCGTCATGGATCGGACGCGCGGTGCTCCGGCACCGGAAGCACAGGACAGAATCCGGCCGGCGATGCATTGCCATCGCGAGCAAGCGAAGGCTATAAGCGCGCAAAAGAGCCGAGTTCCCTTTGGCCGGCAGCGCCTGCCGGACGGGTTTGGCGAAAAGCTTTGGACGGTCTAGCAGCCGTATGGCGGGACGCAATATGAATGTAGTGGTGGTGGAATCGCCTGCGAAGGCAAAGACGATCAACAAGTATCTGGGACCGGACTACAAGGTGCTTGCCTCCTTCGGTCACGTCCGAGATCTTCCCGCTAAGGATGGATCCGTCCGGCCCGACGAGGACTTCGACATGTCATGGGAGGTCGATTCCGCCTCTGCAAAGCGACTCAACGAAATCGCCGAAGCCGTGAAGAAGGCGGATTCGCTGATCCTCGCAACCGACCCTGATCGCGAGGGGGAAGCGATTTCCTGGCACGTGCTCGACGTGCTCAAGAAGAAGAAGGCGATCGGCGACAAGCCGGTCAAGCGCGTCGTCTTCAACGCCATCACCAAGAAGGCGGTGCTCGACGCCATGGCCGAGCCGCGCGACATCGACGCGCCGCTCGTCAACGCCTATCTGGCGCGCCGCGCGCTCGACTATCTCGTCGGCTTCAACCTCTCGCCGGTGCTCTGGCGCAAGCTGCCGGGCGCGCGTTCCGCCGGCCGCGTGCAGTCGGTGGCTCTGCGCCTGGTCTGCGACCGTGAGGCCGAGATCGAGCGTTTCGTGGCGGAGGAATACTGGAACATTTCGGCCCTCCTGCGCACGCCGCGCAACGACGTGTTTGAAGCCAGGCTGGTGAGCGCCGACGGCAAGCGGCTGCAGAAGACATCGGTCGGCAATGCAGAACAGGCCAACGACCTCAAGTCGATGCTGGAGGGAGCAGCCTACCGCGTCGACAGCGTCGAGGCGAAACCCGTCAAGCGCAACCCGGCACCGCCGTTCACCACCTCGACGCTGCAGCAGGCAGCGTCCTCCCGCCTCGGCTTCTCGGCCTCGCGCACCATGCAGGTCGCCCAGAAGCTCTATGAAGGTCTCGACATCGGCGGCGAAGTCGCGGGTTTGATCACCTACATGCGTACCGACGGCGTGCAGATGGCGCCCGAGGCGATCGACGCCGCACGGCGGGCAATCGGCCAGCAGTTCGGCGATCGCTATCTGCCGGAAAAGCCGCGCTTCTACTCCACCAAGGCGAAGAACGCCCAGGAAGCGCACGAAGCCATCCGTCCGACCGACTTCAACCGCACCCCGGACAGCGTGCGCCGGTACCTCGATGCCGACCAGTTCAAGCTCTATGACCTGATCTGGAAGCGCGGCATCGCCAGCCAGATGGCAAGCGCCGACATCGAGCGCACGACGGTGGAGATCTCCGCCACCAACGGTGACCGCAAGGCCGGCTTCCGTGCCGTGGGCTCGGTGATCAAGTTCGACGGCTTCATCGCCGCCTATACCGACCAGCGCGAGGAGCTGGAGGACCAGGCCTCAGGCGACGAGGAAGACGGCCGCCTGCCGGAAATCCGGGCGCAGGAGACCCTCGCCCGCGAGAAGATCAACGCGTCGCAGCACTTCACCGAGCCGCCGCCGCGCTATACCGAAGCAACGCTCATCAAGAAGATGGAGGAGCTCGGCATCGGTCGCCCGTCGACCTATGCCTCGACGCTCGCCACGCTGCGCGACCGCGGCTATGTGACGATCGACAAGCGCAAGCTGATCCCCGATTCCAAGGGCCGCATCGTCACCGCCTTCCTCGAGCATTTCTTCACCCGCTACGTCGAATACGACTTCACGGCCTCGCTCGAGGAAAAGCTCGACAGCATTTCGGCCGGCGACCTCAACTGGAAGGACGTGCTGCGCGACTTCTGGAAGGATTTCTTCGCCCAGATCGAGCAGACCAAGGAACTCAAGGTCTCCGACATCATCGACGCGATGAACGATGCGCTCGCGCCGCTGCTCTTTCCGCCGCGCGCCGACGGCGGCGATCCGCGCGTCTGCCAGGTCTGCGGCACCGGCCGGCTGTCGCTGAAGCTCGGCCGCTACGGCGCCTTCATCGGCTGCTCGAACTATCCGGACTGCAACTTCACCCGCCAGCTTTCGAGCGAGGCGGCGGATGAAGGATCGGTCTCCAACGAGCCCGTCTCCTTCGGCACCGATCCGCTCACCGGCGAGGAAGTCACGCTGCGTTCCGGGCGCTTCGGACCCTACGTCCAGCGCGGCGACGGCAAGACCGCCAAGCGTGCCAGCCTGCCCAAGGGCTGGAGGCCGGACATGATGGACCTCGAAAAGGCGCTGGCGCTACTCAACCTGCCGCGCGACATCGGCGCACATCCGGAAACGGGCAAGATGATCTCCGCCGGCATCGGCCGCTACGGACCGTTCGTGCTGCATGACGGCGTCTATGCCAATCTCGAAAGCGTCGAGGACGTCTTCTCGATCGGCCTCAACCGTGCGGTTGCGGTGCTGGCCGACAAGGCATCCAAGTCGGCAGGCGGCAGCCGCGGCGCGCGTGCCGCAGCCTCGGCGCTCAAGGAACTCGGCGACCACCCCGATGGCGGCAAGGTCACCGTACGCGATGGCCGCTATGGTCCTTACGTGAACTGGGGGAAGGTGAATGCGACTCTGCCCAAGGGCAAGGATCCCCAGTCGGTGACATCCGAGGAAGCGCTGGCGCTGATTGCGGAACGCGCTGCCAAATCGCCCGTTAAGTCCAAGTCGACGGCGAAGAAGAAATCTGCCGCCGCCGACACGGGCGAGACGAAAACGAAAGCGGCCAGCAAGCCGAAGGCCGCCGCCAAGTCCAAGGCGGGAGCCAAAACCAAAAAGGCGTGATTTCAGTGGCGAAACGGCCCAAATCGAACGACAAGAAACAGCAGAAGAAGTCAGCCGCCGGAAAATCGGGCGAGATCATTCACGGTGCGGTGCCGTCGCGCGAAATCCTCCTCGAATTCATCCAGGAAAACCCCGACAGGGCCACCAAGCGCGACATCGCCAAGGCCTTCGGGCTCAAGGGCGACACGCGCATCGAGCTCAAGCAGCTGCTGCGCGAGCTGGAAGACGACGGGCTGATCGAGCGCAGCCGCAAGGCGCTCAAGCGGCCCGGCGCGCTGCCACCTGTCACCGTGCTCGACATCACCACCCGCGACACGTCCGGCGAGCTGATCGCCCGGCCGGCGGAATGGCCCGACGAGAACGGCGTGGCGCCCGCGGTGCTGGTCCGCCAGCCGTCGGGCGGTGCGGCGCGTTCGCGCGCCAAGGTGCCGGCAGCCGGCATCGGCGACCGCATCGTCGCCAAGATCTTCCCCAACAAGGAACCGGGCGGGCCGGCCTACACCGCCCGCGTCGTCAAGATCATCGACAAGCACCGCAATGCCGGGCTCGGCGTCTTCCGGCCGATGGACAACGGCGGTGGCCGCATCGTGCCGATCGACCGGCGCCAGACGGAACTCGAGGTCGATCCGCAGTTCACCGGTGAGGCCAGGGACGGCGACCTGGTCGAGATCGAGACTCTGCGCATCGGCCGCTACGGCCTGCCGCGCGCCAAGGTGCTGTCGGTCATCGGCTCGGTCGCCTCCGAAAAGGCGATCTCGATGATCGCCATCCATGCCCACGGCATCCCGCACATCTTCCCTGATTCGGTGCTGCGCGAGGCGGATGCCGCCGGCCCCGCCGACATGAACAAGCGCGAGGACTGGCGCAAGATTCCGCTGATCACCATCGACCCGGCGGACGCCAAGGACCACGACGACGCCGTCTATGCCGAGCCCGATCCCTCGCCCGACAATCCGGGCGGCGTGATCGTGGTGGTGGCGATCGCCGACGTCTCCTGGTACGTGCGTCCCGGCTCGGCGCTCGACCGCGAGGCACTCAAGCGCGGCAACTCGGTCTATTTCCCCGACCGGGTGGTGCCGATGCTTCCCGAGCGGATTTCCAACGACCTCTGCTCGCTGCGCGAAGGCGAGGACCGCCCTGCCCTGGCCGTGCGCATGGTGTTCTCGAAGGAAGGCCGCAAGGCCTCGCACACCTTCCACCGCATCATGATGCGCAGTGCCGCCAAGCTTTCCTACCAGCAGGCGCAGGCGGCGATCGACGGTGCGCCGGACGACAAGACCGGGCCGTTGCTCGAACCCGTGCTCAAGCCGCTCTGGGAAGCCTATCGCATCCTCAAGATCGGCCGCGACCGGCGCCAGCCGCTCGAGCTCGACATGCCCGAGCGCAAGATCCTGCTCAAGCCCGACGGCACGGTCGATCGCGTCTACGTGCCCGAAAGGCTCGACGCCCACAAGCTCATCGAAGAGATGATGATCCAGGCGAACGTCGCCGCCGCCGAGACGCTGGAAAAGCGCAAGCAGCCGCTGATCTACCGCGTGCACGACGCCCCGTCGCTCGCCAAGCAGGAAGTCCTGAGACAGTTTCTTGGAACGCTCGACCTGTCGCTCGCGCACGGAAACCTGCGTTCGAGCCAGTTCAACCAGATCCTCTCGGCGGTCTCCGGCAAGCCTTACGAGATCATGGTCAACGAGATGGTGCTGCGCTCGCAGAGCCAGGCGATCTACAGTCCGGAAAACATTGGCCATTTCGGCCTCAATCTGCAAAAATATGCCCATTTCACCTCGCCCATCCGGCGCTATGCCGACCTCATAGTCCACCGGGCGCTGGTCGGATCGCTTGGCCTGGGCGAAGGCGCAATCACGCCGGAGGAAGAAGGCCAGCTGGACGATATCGCCGCCGAGATCTCGACCTTCGAGCGGCGCGCCATGGCCGCCGAACGCGAGACCGTGGACCGCCTGATCGCCCACCACCTTGTCGGGCGCATCGGCGAGGAATTCGACGGCCGTGTGTCGGGCGTGACCAAATCGGGACTATTTGTCTCACTGCCGGCATATGGCGCCGACGGCTTCGTTCCCATATCTACCATCGGCAGCGACTACTACATCTACGACGAGGCGCACCAATCGCTTTCCGGCGAGCGTACCGGCCTGGGCTACAGGCTCGGCGACCCGGTGAGAGTGAAGCTCGCGGACGCGGCTCCGCTGGCCGGCGCCTTGCGGTTCGAGATCTTGAGTGAAGGGCGCAAGATGCCGGTCGCCATGCGCTCCTTCCACAAATCCGGCAAGCGTGGCCGAGACCCGGTGCGGAAAAAGACCGGCACCCGGCCGCCGCGCGGGCGCAGATAGCCAGGGGAGAGGAATGCAAGCGAGCGAGCACTGGACCAACACGACGGCGATGCGCGTCGACGACGAGCCCCGCGACTGGGCAAGAGCGATGAAGCTCGGCTTCCGCTGCCGCTGTCCGAAATGCGGCGAAGGCAAGCTGTTCCACAAGTTCCTGAAGTCGGTCGACAACTGCGCGGTCTGCGGCGAGAACTACACGCACCACCGTGCCGACGACCTGCCGGCCTATCTCTCGATCGTCATCGTCGGCCATGTCATGGTCGGCGGCTTCATGATGACCGACCTTGTCTGGCCGATGTCCAACCTCGCGCATATTGCCATCTGGGCGCCGCTGACGCTTGCCACCGCGCTCGGCACGATCCAGCCGATCAAGGGCGCCGTCATCGGGCTGCAATGGGCCAACCGCATGCACGGCTTCGGTGGCGAACATCCGGAGCCGGAAGACAGGTGAGCCCGTCCTGTCCGCGCGCCGGACGGTGGATCACGGAAAAATCGCAAGGGACTCCATTTGAACTTCACGCGCCAGCCGTCTAGACGATGATGCCGCCTCCGCCTCGGACGGCATCAAACAGGGTTACGCGTCTTCATCGACAAGGGGACGGCCTTTCGCGAGGATGATTTTCTCCCGCGAGGCTTCGACCGGAAATGAAAGTGGGCATGCATGAGTGAGGGGACAGCCTGTGAGCGCGAGGACATTCACTGGCCGTCATTGATCGCGGCCATCACCGCGATCACAGCCGTGGGCATAGCAATCGGTCTCGGACTGCCGCTTCTGTCACTGATTCTCGAAAATCGCGGCATTCCCTCGTCGCTCAACGGCCTCAACACGGCCACCGCCGGCATTGCCGCAATGATCGCCGCGCCCATCACCACCAAGCTCGCCCACCGCTACGGCGTGGCGACGACGATGATCTGGGCCGTGTCTCTGGCGGCGGTCAGCTCGCTCGGCTTCTATTACATCGAGAATTTCTGGGCCTGGTTTCCGCTGCGCATCATCTTCCACGGTGCGATCACGACGCTGTTCATCCTGTCGGAATTCTGGATCAGCGTCGCCGCCCCGCCCGGCAAGCGCGGGCTGGTGCTCGGCATCTATGCGACGGTGCTGTCGCTCGGCTTTGCCTCCGGCACGGCGATCTTCTCGATCGTCGGTACGGTGGGCATGCTGCCCTTCATCATCGCCGCAGTGGTGATCCTCGCAGCGGCGATTCCCATCTTCCTGGCGCGGGCCGAAAGCCCCTATCTCGACGAGAAGCCGCAGCACCATTTCCTCAAATATACCTTCGCCGTGCCGACGGCGATCATGGGCGTCTTCGTCTTCGGCGCGGTGGAAGCCGGTGGACTGGCGCTGCTGCCGGTCTATGCAACCCGCAACGGCTTCACCGAAGCCCAGGCAAGCAGCCTGCTCACGGTGATGGCGATCGGCAACGTGGCGCTGCAGATTCCGCTCGGGCTGATGTCCGACCGCATCCGCGACCGGCGCGTGCTCCTGGCGATCATGGGAATCATCGGCCTCTGCGGCTCGCTACTGCTGCCCTTCGTTTCCTCGAGCTGGATCCCGCTTGCGGTGCTGCTGGTGATCTGGGGCGGCGTGGTCGCCGGCCTCTACACGGTGGGACTGAGTCTGCTCGGCCAGCGCTTCTCCGGCTCGGATCTGGCGGCGGCGAATGCGGCCTTCATCTTCTTCTATGCCATCGGCACGATCGCCGGGCCGGCGGCGATTGGCGCGGGCATGGATCTCGACGGCAGCCAGGGTTTTGCACTGGTGATCACCGCTTTCTTCGCGGTGTTCGTCGTCTTTGCCCTGTATCGGCTGATTTTTCACCCCCGCCGGACTTGACTTTTCAAGGCCGATGGATAGTTTCCGCGCAAAGTTTCGCCGTGGCCTGTTAAAGGATTCCGCGGCAACCAGGACATCAAAGGCAGGATAACCATGGCGAAAGCGACCACCATCAAGATCAAGCTCCTTTCGACGGCCGACACCGGTACGTTCTACGTCACCACGAAGAACAGCCGTACGATGACCGAGAAGATGACCAAGATCAAATACGATCCGGTCGTCCGCAAGCACGTCGAGTTCAAGGAAACCAAGATCAAGTAATTCTTGATCCGTTTTTCGCGATGAGGCGCGCGACCATCCGGTCAGCGCGCTTTTTCGTTTTGGGCGGCTGTCAGCCGCCGCCGAGTTCGCGCTGGCGGAAGGCGCGGATGATCGAGCCCATGATGGCGACCGCAATCTCCGCCGGGCTCTGCGCACCGATGTCGAGCCCGATCGGCGCATCGATGCGACGGATGTCCTCATCCGCAATTCCCAGCGCATTCAGCCGCTCGACCCGCTTCGCATGCGTCTTGCGGCTGCCGAGCGCCCCCACATAGAAGCAGCCGATTCTCAACGCTTCGGCGATGGGGAAATCGTCGATCTTCGGATCGTGGGTGACGGCGACCAGCGCCGTGTAGCGGTCGAGCGGCCTTTCCTTGAGCACATCCTCCGGCCAGTCAGCAGTCAGATCCACACCGGCAAATCGCTCGGGCGTGGCAAAGGCAGTGCGCGGATCGATGATCCTGAGATCGTAGCCGGCGATCGGCGCGATCGCGGCCAGCGCCTGCGAGATATGCACTGCCCCGATCACGGCAATGCGCGGCGGCGGCACCTGGACGTTGAGGAACAGCCTGCGGCCGTCCACCTCCACCAGCTGCGAGCGGCCGGAACGGAAGGTCTTTTCAAGGGCTTCCGTCAGCCCGTCCGCGCCCTCTCCCTCGTGGAAGACGCGGTCCTCGCCGGTTTCGAGATCGGTTGCCAGGATCACGGCACGGCGCGCCTGGCGCGCAGCATTGATCGCACGGAGACTTTGAGCCCGCATCAGTCGATTCTCTCCACATAGACCGAAATCCTGCCGCCGCAGGAAAGCCCCACCCGCCAGGCCGTCTC
>Ga0065721_10053336_pt1 | contig 10110 bp, 12 predicted proteins | sample Mesricmetagenome_FD_59108 | JGI IMG/M metagenome (GOLD analysis project Ga0065721, IMG submission 59108) | Mesophilic microbial community from rice straw/compost enrichment Sample: eDNA_1 v2 (version 2) | ecosystem: Engineered > Solid waste > Grass > Composting > Bioreactor | place: USA: Davis... | reverse complement strand
GAGGCATCGAAGGGACGCGCAACGTCCTGCTGATCAACCCGAAGGAGATGAAAAAGCTCGGTCTTCAAGAGGGCCAGTTGGTCGGGTTGCAGACGGATATCGAGGATGGCCGGGAGCGCAAGGTGGAAGGCTTGAAGGTCCTGCCTTTCCAGCTGCCCGACGGCTGCGTTGCAGGCTACTATCCGGAACTCAACCCGCTCATCCCTCTCTCGCTCCATGAGAGGCTGTCTCAGACGCCGGCGTCGAAGGCTGTGCCTGTTCGAATCCTGCCGTGACTGTTGTTGCCAGGATGGCCTGATCTTCCGGGACCTCGGTACGCCGCGCTTTGCCGGCGCCCTCCGTGGCTCCGGAGGATCAGCTGCAGGTCCTTGATACTCGTCAATGCCAGAGGATCTCCCGGCACTAAGTTGCGCCGCCTGGACAGGCGGTCGTCGCCTGCCTTTGACACGGCTGCCCGGCCCTCGATAAATGGCCGGATGAAATCGAAGGATGAGAAGATGATCGCCGACCGTATCCGCCGCCCCGCTCTCCTTGACAAGATCGTTTCGGCGGAGGAGGCGGCCGCCCTGATCAAGGACGGGATGATCATCGGCATGAGCGGGTTCACCCGCGCCGGCGACGCCAAGGCAGTACCCATTGCCATGGCAGCGCGTGCCCATACAGAACCATTCAAGATTACTCTGATCACCGGCGCATCCCTTGGCCACGATGTCGACCGGATGCTGACCGAGGCAAAGGTACTCGCCCGCCGCATGCCCTTTCAGGCGGATCGGACCCTGCGCGCCGCCATCAACCGCGGCGAAGTGATGTTCATCGATCAGCATCTATCAGAAACGGTGGAGCACCTCCGCTCCAATCAGCTCGGTCCTATCGACTATGCCATTGTCGAGGCTGCTGCCATCACCGAAGAGGGAAACATCGTTCCTTCGACCTCCGTCGGCAACTCCGCGAGCTTTGCGGTTCTTGCCAAGAAGATCATCGTCGAGATCAATCTCAGCCAGCCGGCTGAACTGGAAGGCCTGCACGACATCTACTTCCCCGGCAAGCGACCAACCCGTGTGCCGATCCCGGTCGTAACCTGCGACAGTCGCGTTGGCTTCCCATTCGTGCCGATTGATCCCGACAAGATCGCCGCGATCGTAGTCACTGACGAGAAGGACAGTGCGTCAACCATAGAGCCGCAGGATGCCGACACCAGCGCGATCGCCTCGCACCTCATCCGCTTCTTCGAGGACGAGGTCGAAAAAGGCAGGCTGGACCTGACTCTGCAACCGCTGCAGGCTGGTATCGGCACAATCGCCAACTCCGTACTGACCGGTCTTGCCGATGGCCCGTTCCATCACCTGCGCATGTACAGTGAAGTGCTGCAGGACAGCACCTTCGATCTTTTCGATGCGGGAAAGCTTGCCTTCGCCTCCGGATCCTCCATCACCCTTTCGACGGCGTGCGCTGACCGGGTCTTTGCGGACTTCCACAAATACAAGGAGCACCTGGTGCTCCGGCCGCAGGAGATCAGCAACCATCCTGAAGTCATCCGCCGGCTGGGGGTGATCGGCATCAATACGGCGCTGGAACTCGACATTTATGGCAATGTCAACTCGACGCATGTCAATGGCACACACATGATGAATGGCATCGGCGGATCCGGCGACTTTGCGCGGAATGCCTTCCTGTCTATCTTCGTCACGAAGTCGCTCGCCAAGGACGGCAAGCTGTCGTCCATCGTCCCCATGGTGCCGCATGTCGATCACACCGAGCATGACGTCGATATCATCGTCACGGAAAACGGGCTCGCTGACCTTCGCGAGCTGGCGCCACGGGAGCGGGCAAGGGAAATCGTCCAGAACTGCGTTCACCCCAGTTTCCGGGAAGCCCTGATGAGCTATTTCGAGCGCGCCTGCGCGCGCGGCGGCCACACGCCACATCTCCTGGAAGAGGCGCTGTCCTGGCACATCCATGCTCAGGCGACGGGGACAATGCACAAGAGCTAGCCAGCTATCGGCCCGCTGCCAAAGTAATTGGTGCCGAGGCTTCGTCCGACTGCGCTTTCAGCTGGTGGCATGGAGATGGTGCACGGGGCCATGACCGGACCCCACATCGAGTTCCCCGGAACGATGGATCGCTGATGCGAGGTACAGCTTGGCCGTTCGGACGGCGGCCACGACATCATTACCCTTGCCCAGTTCGGCAGCAATCGCGCTGGATAGCGTACATCCCGTCCCATGGGTATTGGAGGTCTGGAACCGCCGCCCTTCAAGCCATGTCAGGCCCGCGGGATCGGCAAGGACGTCGGGACTTTCATCCTCCGGAAGATGGCCCCCCTTGACCAGCACGGCCCGGGCACCGAGGGCTCTGAGCGCTTCCGCCTGCTCGGCCATCGTATGGCGATCCCGCGCCTCTGGCTCTCCCAGAAGGGCGGCTGCTTCGGGAAGATTCGGCGTGACCACCATGGCAAGCGGCAGGAGGCGATCCCGAAGCGCTGCGACAGCCTGTTCTGCGAGAAGCGAGGCGCCGCCTTTGGCAATCATCACTGGGTCGAGCACGATCGGCACGCCGGGCTGCCGGGACAGGATGTCGGCCACGGTCTCGGCGATTTCCGCATTTGCGATCATGCCGATCTTAACGGCATCGACGCGGACGTCGTCGAAAACGGCCCGGATCTGATCAGCAACGAAGCCCGCCGGAACGATCTGGACGCCGTAGACGCCTTTCGTGTTCTGCGCGGTGAGGGCGGTCACGACCGCCATTCCATAGGTACCGCGAGCCGCGAAGGTCTTCAGATCGGCCTGTATGCCTGCCCCGCCGGACGGGTCGGAGCCGGCAATGGAGAGAATGTTCGCAATCATGGCCGCGCCTTTTCTATTTCCTGGATCAGGGCACGGGCTGCACTGCGTGGATCGGGCGTGCCGCAGACGGCGGAGACGACGGCAAGGCCGGCGGCTCCAGCGGCGATGACCGAAGCGGCATGCTCCATCTTCAGTCCACCGATCGCGACTGCCGGAACCGGTGAGACGGATACGATATGGGCGAGACCCTCCAGGCCGACTGGTTGCTTGTGATCCGGCTTGGTCCCGGTGGCGAAGACCGGGCCAACGCCGACATAGTCGACGATAGCTGGGTCCACATCGCGCATCAATTGTGCCGTCTCGACGGAAAGGCCAAGGATCAGTCGCTCGCCGATGGCAAGCCGCGCCGCAGCTGCCGACATGTCTTCCTGCCCGACATGCACGCCGTCTGCACCGATCTCGAGTGCGGCCTCTACGTCATCATTGACGATCAGCGCTATTCCGTATCCGGCCAGGGCAGCTTTGAGCGCCTTGCCCGTCTCGATCAGGCTCGTCCGGTCGGCGCGCTTGTCTCGAAGCTGTATCATGGTGGCGCCGCCTTCCGCGGCAAGGCGTGCAGTCTCGACCACGCCCACCGAGCGGCAAAGATCGGGATCGAGGACGACATAGAGCGACAGGTCGAAAATCTTCATTCCGCTCGTATCCTTGCTTCCGATTCCAGCCTCTGCGGGCCGATCGCCGCCAGCGCATCGAGGAACAGGGGCGGGAAAGAGCCAGGGCCCTCGGCCCGGTGGCTGGCATCCTCACCACAAACGGCGAACAAAGTCATGGCGGCGACGGTCGCCTCCAGCGGCCGGCCCGGCGCGACGGCGGCGAAGGCTCCGGTAAGGCAGGTCAATGCGCAGCCCAGCGCGGTAACCTTCGGCATGAGCGCCGAGCCTCCCTCGATCCAAACGCGGCGACGTCCATCCGTGACGAGATCGATCTCCCCGGTGACGCCAACGACGCAGGCGAAGCGTCGGGCAAGATCCACGGCCGCCGTTTCTGCCGCCAGGCTGCTGTCACGGCTGTCGACGCCTTGTCCCCTGCTCTCAAGGCCAGCGAGTGCCATGATTTCCGAAGCATTTCCCCGGATGATGGTCGGCTGGAGATCAAGGAGTTCGCTTACAGCTTGGCGACGAAAGCTCGTGGCATAGTGGGCCACGGGATCGAGGACCCAAGGCTTGCCTGTCTCCTTTGCCGCGCCGGCGGCACCTTTCATGCCTGGGACGTCAGCCGCCCACAATGTGCCAATATTGATCGTGACGGCCGCTGCAATTCGGGCAAACTCGGCAGCCTCCTCCTCGGCGCTGACCATCGCCGGAGATGCGCCGGCAGCGAGAAGGACATTCGCGGCAATGTTCATCGACACATCATTGGTGATACATTGGATGAGCGGGTTGCTTGCGCGCAGCGCCTCCAGCAATGTCCCGCAACTGGAAGGAAAATCGGTCAAGAGAAACGCCTTTCTTCGTCCAGCGAGGTAAGGCAACGGTATCTCGACCCGCGACTCCCTCCGCCAGCATGATCTGGTTCAGGTTCAAAGGGTGCTTCTCAGCCCGCTTCAGCGGACGCCCCCGTCTGTTCCCAACTTAGGAAGAATTCTGCCAGTTGTCACTCTGGAAAGCGTCTCGACTGCAAGGGACAGGATTCTGTCCACACTGGCTCGCGTCGGGCGGAGGTCACTCCGGTGCACCTAGGGTGCGAGGCGGGACGAGAGCAGTGCGAAGGCTTCGTAAGGCCCGAGGCCAAGGGTCTCTCCAACCTCCCCCACCGGCGAGTAATTGCTGATCAAGGGACGACCGCGTCGGTGGAGTTCATCCGGAAGTTCGATCGTAATCGTGCGAGGAGTGAAATTGGCGATTACCAGCAGTTCCTCGTCGTCCAGCGTGCGCGTGTAGACGAAGACGTCGGGATGGTGATCCAGCCAAGCCTGATAGCGACCATAGACGATGACAGGATGCTGCTTGCGCAGCGAAACGAGTTCCCGGTAATGCGCCCAGATCGATCGATCGTCAGATACCTGGCTGGCTGCATTCAGCGTCGCGTAGTTGGGATTAACCTCAATCCACGGGGAGCCGGTCGTGAAACCGCCGTGGGGATCGGCGCTCCACTGCATGGGCGTTCGCGCATTGTCGCGGCCGCTCTCATTGGCACCGCGGATGAAATCCTCCGTCGAAAGGCCCGCCTCGACGTGCAGACGATGCATGTTGAGGGTTTCGATGTCCTTGTATTGGTTGAGGGACGTAAAGGAGACGTTCGTCATGCCGATCTCTTCCCCCTGATAGATGAACGGCGTGCCCTTCATCAGGTGCAGCACGGTCGCCAGCATCTTGGCCGATTCAACATGATATCCCGTGGCATCCCCATATCGTGACACGGCGCGTGGCAGGTCATGATTGCCCCAGAACAGGGAGTTCCAACCGTCTTCTGCCAAAGCATGTTGCCACTTGCCCAGGACGGCCTTCAGCTTCACCAGATCGACGGGCTTTGGTCGCCACTTGCCGTGGGTCTCGTCCCAACTCTGGGTGACGTGTTCGAACTGGAAGACCATGGAGAGCTCCCTGCGGTCCCGCCCTGAGTAGAGCAGGGCGGAATCGGGTGTCGCGCTCCAGGCCTCGCCGACTGTCAAAACGTCCCGCTCTCCGAATGTCTCGCGGTTCATTTCCTGCAGGTAATCATGGAGGTGCGGGCCGTCTGCGGTGATGCCGGCATCGACCTCCTTGCCGATCAGGTCGATTACGTCCATCCGGAAACCGGCAATACCTCGATCAAGCCACCAGTTCATCATGCGGTAGATTTCGGATCTGACCTCTGGGTTCTTCCAGTTGAGGTCCGGTTGCCGCTTGGAAAACAGGTGAAGGTAATATTCGCCGGTGCCCGGATCGAGTGTCCAGGCTGAACCTCCGAAGGACGAGGTCAGATCATTGGGAGGGCCCCCATCGGCTGACGGCGGCCGCCATATGTAGAAATTTCGCAGGCGGCTTTCGCGCGAACTGCGGGACTCGACGAACCATGGGTGCTCGTCGGAGGTATGATTAACCACCAGATCCAGAAGGATTCCGATGCCGCGCTGGCGTGCCTCGGCGACCAGTTTGTCGAGATCAGCGAGGGTACCGAATTCATCCGCGATGTCCTGATAATCGGAGATGTCGTAGCCGTTGTCGTCCATGGGCGACTTGTAGATGGGCGACAGCCATAAAACGGTGACGCCTAGGGACTGCAGATAGTCCAGCCGGCCGATGATGCCGGGAAGGTCGCCAATCCCATCGCCGTTGCTGTCGCAGAAGCTGCGCGGATAGATCTGGTAGATGGTTGCCGCGTGCCACCATTTTCGCTCAATGCTCGAGAGGGATTTTGGCTTGTTGACAAGCTCTTTCATGGGCGGCTCCGATATCGACTCACGATCCGCAACGCAGGATTGGCGGGCCGGTTCCCCTTTGCAGGAACATCGGGCCATCCTGTCTGTTAGCCATACGACTTACTTACACAGGAGGTCGTCATGAACAGCAAACTCCCACCCGTCCCCGACGAGAACCGCAGCGACAAGGGCACCGGCGAGCGTTCCGCTGCCAGCCTTTCCAAGGGCAGCCCCGTCGACCCACGCGAAAAGAATTTCGACAAGCAGGGCCAACAGGGCAACAGCAAGGTGAACACCACGCATCAGGGTTACCAGCAGGACCGTTAGGAGCGTCGCATGTCTACATCGCAAAAGACGCCGGCCAGCATCCGGCAAGGAGGACCGGGCTCCTCGCACGAAAACGCCAAGGCGCCACTCGACTTGAAGAAGCCGCCGGCTGATCCAGACAATCGTTCACGCAGCAAGGTCTCGGGCGGAGGTGGTGAACATGACAGCCATCATACCCATGACTCAGTACGTAAGGGCGGCGGCAGCCACTAGACGACATGGGGATAACCGGCATAACGGATCGGTGCCGGTTTCTCCTGGACCATGCTCTCTGCCGCTCGCGTCTGACCGATGTTATCGCAGCAGACCTTGGCCGCCATCGACGTAGATCGGAACGCCGGTCACATGTCTCGCCCTGTGCGAAGCGAGGAACAGGATCACGTCAGCAACATCCATAGAGGCGCCCGGTCTGCCTTCGGTCAGAGGGATGTCGCCCTCCGGCCACTCTACGGGAACGGCCGTCTTGCCCGGATTACGAATGCTGGTGTTGTCATCGATCTCGGTGTCGATCTTGCCGGGGCAGACGGCGTTGATCCGTATCTTGTACCTGCCCAGTTCGAGCGCGAGCTGCTTCGTGATGGCAACCTGTGCAGCCTTGGTGGCCGAATAGGCGGTGGCGCCCGGCGAACTAAACGTCCGGTTGCCATTGATGGAGGAGACGATGATGATGGACCCGCCACCGCGCGCTTTCATGATGGGAACGGTCGTGTGGAGCGTGAGATATGTGCCGCGCAGATTCACAGCGATCGTCTGATCCCATTCATCGGGCTGGAGAGTGTCGATGGGGGCCCACACTCCGTTGATGCCGGCATTGGCGACAACGATGTCCAGGCGGTCAAAAGCATCGATCAGGCGTGTTACGGCGCTGCTCATCTGCGCCTCGTCGGAAACATCGGCCTCAAGGACGACGGCCTGCCCGCCCTGACTGGTGATTTCAGTAGCAGCGTCTTCCAGATCCTTCCGCGTGTGGCCGAGAAGGCCGACCTTCGCCCCCTGAGCGGCAAGGGTAATGGCTGATGAACGGCCTATTCCTGATCCGGCACCCGTCACCAGGGCCACGCGAGATTGCAGTTCCATGTTGGCTCTCCATTTCCGCCCGATCGCTGAGGTGGCTAGCTGGTTGTCACGCTTCCAGAAGCCGAAGCCCATTTCGGTATTTTTCGCCGTCGCCTCCCGTGCGCTCGGCAGTTGCCAGATTGTCCCTCAGGTCCGCGAGCTTAACCTTCCGAGCCAAAGGATTTGCCGCCGCCCTCCTTACCAAGTCAGCGTGGGACTCTCCGTCCCTCCGGGTAAGAGCGTCCACTGCCGCCAGAACGGCTGGCGCAAATCCCTCCTGCTGCAAGCGCTCGAGTGTCCATTCCGGGGCGTTCTCGGGGACGTCGTGGAGCCAGGCAATGATCTGCTCGACGTCGTCGGCGACGGATGCAGCAACACGGGCGACATGATCAAGCAGAGGTTCGCCGCCCTTCTTCACCCGGCCAGCAAGAGCCGCTTCCGCAATCTCGCGTGCATGTGCGACATCGGACTTCATCGCCGGTCCTCGGCAAATTGTTCTGCGGTACCGATGGGGGATAGCCAGTGCTCACGGCGCTTGATCCAGATCTCGTACGTCGGCTCAAGATCCGTAGGGGCCATATCAAGCGAGCCAACTCGGATCTCGACTTCTCCCTCGCCGGGATTGAATAATCGCGAGCCGCAGGTTCGACAGAAGCCCCGGCCCTCAAAAACGGTGATGTCGCCGCTGCTTTCGAACGCGTGCGCCGGCCAGACTGCAAATGTCACGAAGCTGGAGCCGCTTTCCTTCCTGCAGTCGGCACAGTGGCAGAGGCCGACCCTCAACGGCGGACCTTTCACCGAGTAGGTGATTTCGCCGCAGAGGCAGCGTCCGGAACGGATAATCATCCAGGCCTCTCCCCTCATCATCACTGCGGATCAAGCCAGTTACGCTGATTCTCGCACCGTGAACGGCCTCATTGCCCCATTCGTTCCGCGCCGCTTGCTCTTGGAAACGGGATGGCCCTTGGCTGCACGCGGCGGACCTCCTAAATGGCTAGGGCAACATAACTTCGACAGGTGCCGCCTCATGGAATGGCGAAAGGTTTCGGAACAATGACATCGATCCTCTGCGTGGCGCTCAACCCGTCCATCGACATCGCCAATGAGGCATCGAGAATAGTTCCCACCAAGAAGGTCAGGACGCGCAATCAACGGCAGAACATAGGGGGCGGGGGCGTGAACGTCGCGCGCGTCCTCGCAGAGATGGGAGACAGTTGCGATCTGCTGGTCATGGCGGGTGGCGCGACCGGCGAAGTCTTCCTCGACGCCGTGAAGAAGCTGCCAGTCAACCTCCACACCGTCAGAATTGCCGGCTCGACCCGGATCGCTTTCATGGTCAAGGACATGGAGACGGGGGAGGAGTTCCGTTTCGTTCCGGAGGGGCCTGTGGTCTCCCCGGCGGAATGCGAGGAGGCTCGCCGGTTCCTCGACACTGGCGCCTGGGATTACCTGGTGCTCAGCGGAAGCGTTCCGCGGGGAATGCCGAAGGATGAGTACGCGTCCATGGTGCGGCAGTTGGCGGGCCGCAACTGCAGGATCATCCTTGATACTTCTGGTCCGGCCTTGAAAGCCGCGCTGGACGTTGGAGGGCTTTTCCTGATCAAGCCAAGCCTCGACGAACTTGAAGGAATCGTCGGGCGCAGCCTGAGCCTGGAGGAAGCAATCAAGGTCTGCCAGGAATTCATCGCGCGGGGCTCTGTGCAATATGTCGCCGTGTCCCTGGCGCGAGAGGGCGCCGTGCTGGTCAGTGCGCAAGATCATCTCAAGCTACCCTCGTTCCAGGTGAAGGTGGGTTCGACGGTTGGCGCAGGCGACAGCTTCGTTGGTGGAATGCTCTGGGCGCTTATCCACGATTATCCGGTGCGGGAGGCTTTCCGGATGGGTGTAGCCGCAGGAGCCGCGACCGTCATGAGCGAGGGCACGGACCTATGCCGCCGGGAGGACGTCCTCATGCTCTACCAGCATGGCGAAGACGCTCTCGACTCAGCTGGGCTAACCTCGCCAAGAAGCGTGCAGAAGGGCCGCCAGCCCTGACATCACGTGAACCCCGGCCGAACTGATGCGTTGTGGGAGCAACGGACAACATCAGGAGCCGACCCGTGGACATTATTCGCATCTTGCTTGCCTTCCTGCTGCCGCCGCTCGGAGTCTTCCTCCAGGTCGGACTCGGGCTGCATTTCTGGCTGAACATCCTGTTGACGTTGCTGGGGTGGCTGCCGGGCATTGTTCACGCCCTCTGGGTCATCCTCAAGAAATAGGCCCTTCCTTCCGTCATCACCCATTTTTGAACCGCCGCTGACGTCGCAGCGTCGCGGGCAGCCCATCCTGTGCTAGTATTTGCGAAACGCAGGAACTGAGCCGCCATGCTTGCCACGCTTGCGATGCTTGTTTCCCTCTCTGGCGCAGCGGCCGGGGCGATTGCTGCGGAGAATGGCGGGGAGGTTGATGTGGAGCTGTTGCTGGCCGTCGACGTATCCCGGTCCATGGACTACGAAGAAGTCCGCATGCAGCGCGAAGGCTATATCGCGGCGATCCAGCACC
>Ga0065721_10053335_pt1 | contig 10110 bp, 9 predicted proteins | sample Mesricmetagenome_FD_59108 | JGI IMG/M metagenome (GOLD analysis project Ga0065721, IMG submission 59108) | Mesophilic microbial community from rice straw/compost enrichment Sample: eDNA_1 v2 (version 2) | ecosystem: Engineered > Solid waste > Grass > Composting > Bioreactor | place: USA: Davis... | reverse complement strand
TCGATGGCTTGCTCGAGGAGGAGTAATCATTCCGCTTGGACGTTGCCGCCTACAACTCCGTTCCCGTTAGCGGAAGACCAGAGCCCCGGTGGGATTGAGTGCGAAGGAACTCCGAGTACCGCTGTTTCAGTTCCTGGATTGAAATGCGGCCGTCTATCCAGTCGTCAACGCTGGCGCGGAATATCGGGCTTGCCTCAAACTGAAAACCCCGCTGAGCCCAACGATCGACAACGCGATCAAAGATTTCCCTGCGCCGTTCAGGCGTCATGCTGAACTCCCACCTCACCGGCCTCACGTCTGGATGACATACAGGATTCGCCGGGTCATCGCAGCAGCTAAATTAGCAGGTCGTACGGGTGACGCTGATTTGGAACGTACAAGGAGCTTTGAGGGCTCGGATATGACGGCAGCTATGATGCGACCAGAGGTGGTGCCGGTTTCTTAAACAGGGGCGTTGGGGGATTTTCAGATGAAAAGGATCTCAGAGCTTTTTGAGAGTGCGTCCTGAAGCATTGGCCTTGTCCAATGACAGGTCCACCACGATCCGCTCAGCTGCGCATTCTCCTCCTCGTGTTCGCGCAGCCGCTTCACCTCCGAGGACGTCGATGCGCATAGCGCTTGCGCCAGTTGTGGAACGCCGCTCGGAATTCTCGCCTTTCGGCAGACTATTCCAGCCACAAAGGGTCCACTTAAAAGGCAGCACGTCCCTTCGGGCACTCGCTTATTTTTCGGCTGTCGAGATTGGGGCAGGAACATCCAGACTTTCGCCTGGGAGCGCCATGTCAAGGTTCATGAGATCCGCTGCATGGAGGCTTCTTCGGATACTGCATTGCAGGCACGAGAACATCGCCAAGCCGGGGAGGGGGCTCAGCATTGGGTGCCGGGTCTAGGCGTGATTATTACGCGGTGCGGCCGCCGCAGGACTTCTTGGAAATACTAGCCATCGATGCTCTCAACTGGGCTTCAGGCATCGCTTCCAATGCCTTTGGAGATGAGCTCCTGAAGAAGCAAGCGAGGGAGTTCGATCCGCTTGACACCAGCAGCCACAGCAAGGAGCCGGCAGAGCGAGATGCTGCCCAGACCGGCGGTGCCTGCTCTCTTCGGGGGAGAGGAGCAGAAGCAAAAGCATGCGCGTACAAAGAGAGCGGGGGCAAGCTAGTTGTCCGTGGACAACCGGCATCCAATAAACCAGAAGCGTCACCTGTGTTGTCCGCGGACAACGGTCCTATTGGAGACAGATGGTTACCCATTTGTAAATTCTTTACGAATCGGTGAATATGTTGGCAGCGCAATTAAAGGCAGTTTTGCAAAAATTGCGCTGTTGAGGGATCCAGAATGCTTCAGACACGAGAGTTGACCACTGACGCTGAACACCTGCCGTCGATGCTGGCGGCTGATGCCAGCGAGTTACAGCGGCAGCTTCAGCTCCATCAAGCTCGGGTGTTCCCTCCCACTTCGCAAAAAACCATTCGCTTATTCAGCCCAAGTGAGGCCGCAGGCATGATCGGAATCGGCGAGGCGTATCTTCGTCAGATCGCGGCTGAGATCAACGTCCCCGAACCCATGGCCAACGGTCGTCGCATGTACAGCCCGTCAGATATGGATGTCATTCGAGGTGCTCTCGACGAAAAGAACGGCTCGCCAAAGTACGTGCCAACGAGGCGGCCAGGAGAAAAGCTGCAAGTCCTCGCGGCTATGAATTTTAAGGGGGGTAGCGCCAAGACGACGACTTCTGCCCACCTGGCTCAGTTCTTGGCCCTTAGAGGTTATCGCACGCTCGCCGTCGATCTTGATCCGCAAGCTTCTTTGTCGGCCATGTTCGGCCATCAGCCAGAGCTTGACGTGGGAGAGGGGGAGACGCTTTATGGGGCCATTCGATATGAGGATCCTCTTCCGATCTCCTCAATCGTCCGTGCCACCTACACCCCAAATCTGCATATCATTCCTGGCAACCTGGAATTGATGGAATTTGAGCATGAGACCCCGCGCTTGATGGCTGACGGCAGTGCTGAAACAATGTTCTTTGCCCGGATTGGTGAGGCTCTTGCACAGATTGAAAGCCTCTACGATGTCGTGGTCATTGATTGTCCACCACAACTGGGCTTCCTCACAATGTCAGCGCTGTGCTCCGCAACATCGGTGCTGATCACAGTCCATCCGCAGATGCTGGACGTGATGTCCATGTCGCAGTTCTTGTCAATGACTAGCGAGCTGATGAGCGTCGTTGAACGGGCAGGGGGCCGCACTAGCTACGACTGGATGCGTTACCTGCTGACACGCTTCGAGCCTAGCGATGGACCACAGGCTCAGATGTCTGGCTTTATGCGTGCTATTTTTGGCAACCGCATGCTCAACAACGCCATGCTCAAATCCACGGCAATCAGCGACGCCGGTGTAACCAAACAGACCCTCTACGAAGTGGATCGATCGCAGTTCACGCGAGGCACCTATGATCGAGCTATGGAATCTCTGGAATCTGTGAACGGAGAGATCGAGAACCTGATCCGTTCTGTTTGGGGGAGGAAGTAACATATGGCGAGAAAGAACCTTATTGGGGTCTCTGATGAGCCTGCGCCAGCTGCGGCGAGCGCACATGCAGTTGCCTCCTCACGGCCGATAGCTGGTTTTGTTCCGCCGCCGCGGGCGGCCAACCCTGTCGGAGGGATTACGAAGTCTCTCTCCAGCATCACATCGAAGATGGAGCGGGCTCAGGATCTCGAGAAGCAGCTAGCCGAGGGTCAATCGATCATTGAACTGGATCCAGCTTCCATTGACGCATCGTTTGTCAGCGACCGCCTTGCGCTGGACGGAGCTGAGCTGGCGCAATTAGCCGACCAGATCCGTGAGAACGGTCAGCAGGTGCCGATTCTTGTTCGGCCGCATCCGGACATCAAGGGGCGCTATCAGGTCGCCTACGGCCACCGTCGTCTGGCGGCTGTCCGTCAGCTTGGGCAGAAGGTGAGGGCAGTGGTTCGCGATCTGACGGACGACCAGCTTGTCGTCAGCCAAGGACAGGAAAACAACGCTAGAACGAATCTGAGTTACATCGAGCGAGCGCTATTTGCCTCCAAGCTGGAAGATAGGGCCTTTACTCGCGACATCATCATGGCAGCGCTTGGCGTAGACAAAGCGGCTTTGTCAAAGATGCTCAGCGTTACCAAGCTGGTGCCTCTAATCCTTGCGGAGGCGATAGGTCCTGCACCTGAGGTCGGCCGTCGACGTTGGATGGAGCTGGCCGAAAAGCTGGAGAAGACCAAGATAGCGGCGATCCTGAAGGTGCTGGAGGCAGATGATGCGCGGGCGAGGACCTCCGATGAACGCTTTCAAATTGCTTTCAATGAGGCCTTGAAGAAGACCGTAGCGACAGCGGATCAGGATCAGAAAGCGACCAAAGCAGAACCCTGGGCTCCTCACGACAAATCAGTTAGCGTCAAGCTCACTAAGACCGCGAAAAGGGCGACAATCGCCCTGGAAGCTAAGGATGGCCCACGGTTCGCCGAGTACATAACATCCCAACTTGAGAGCCTCTACCAGGCCTTCAGGGAATCGGAAAAGAGCGCGACAGGAGAGTGAACCGCAAAAGAAAGGCCCCCAAAACGTTTCCGTCGTGGAAGCCCTTCTCGTATTCCCTAAGCAAGAATGAGAATCGCATTTCCTCGAATCACAGTCAAGAGTCTTTGGCATCGTTTCGGTGAGCAAGTTTCTTTTGCCTAGTTGAAGGTAGAAGGAAATGGATATGCATATCGCCACGACCCCGTTTGGCGGTCGATCGATGTCGCTTGCCTTGTTGGCAGGCTATAAACAGGCCGAAGAGATCCCTGACGGGAAAGCGGTCGACAAGTGGAAGGTCTATAGGAATCTCTGCGAAGGGAAGACCATAATCGGTGTCAGTGACCGCTCTCTTGCCGTCCTTCACGCATTGCTGTCATTCTATCCAGAAGCTGAGCTGTCGGAAGAGCACGGCTTGGTCGTCTTCCCATCGAACAAGCAGCTTTCACTGCGAGCGCATGGGATGGCCGATACAAGCCTCAGAAGGCATCTGGCGGCCCTTGTGGATGTTGGGCTCATCCTGAGGCGTGATAGCCCCAACGGTAAGCGCTATGCCCGCAGAGGAGGCGAGGGAGCCTTAGAAGAAGCTTTTGGCTTCTCGCTCGCCCCCTTGTTGGTCCGTTCGGAAGAGATCCAAGCAACAGCAGATTGCGTGCGTGCTGATGCAAGGGCTCTCAAGCTCATGCGGGAGCGTGTCACCCTTTACCGACGGGATATCTACAAGATCATCGAAGCTGCAATGGAAGAGGGCGCTGTAGGTGACTGGGAAGGCCTCTGGAGCCGTTTCCGTGCTGTTGTTGAGGCGATCCCGCGCAGAGCCACCATTGGCCAGCTGGAGGCCATCGTCGGCGACTTGGCTGAAATCCGCGAGGACATCGACAACATGTTGAAAATGTTTACTAATGTCAAAATTATGGGTGGCAATGCCAGCCATAACGGATGGCAGCAAACTGAATCAAATCCAGACTCCTATTTTGAATTTGAACCCGCTTGCGAAAAAGCAGGGGAGGCCAAGGCAGAGCCAATCAGTCGGCCGACTAGACCGCCGAAAGGATATCCACTTGGTTTAGTACTTAAGGCTTGCCCCGAGATCATCGATTACGCTCCCGATGGAATATCCAGCTGGCGCGATTTCATGATGGTTGCCGCCCAGGTCCGCGGGTATCTAGGGATCTCGCCATCAGCTTATGCGGATTCACTCGACTTAATGGGGCAGGAGACGACTGCTATTGTTATCGGCTGTATCCTTCAACGGTCCAACCACATAGCCTCGGCTGGCGGATATCTCAGAGCGCTGACTGAGAAGGCGAGGAGAGGGGAATTTTCTGTTGGTCCAATGCTTATGGCTGCCCTCAAAATGAATGGCGAAAGTATGAGAGTGTCAGCGTGAGGAACGAATAGAAGAACTGTTGTGCCGGTGGCGTCGCCTTGACCGAGTTCGAGAGCCGATAGTAGCTTTGGCCTGCATTTCACGCGTCAATCGACAGAGCGATTTCCCGCCATGTCGAGATGGCGTTGAAGCGAAGCTGGCGATGGTCAGGTCTAAACGGTGAAGAAGGAAGAGATTACCGATCTGGCCACCGGTTAAGACGAAACGCTGGCCTTGCCCCGCCGATTTGAAGCGCATCATGCGCCGTTCCCGTCGTGGCACTGGAAGATGTGAATTCTCGACGCGTTGTTCAATCTCTTGTGCGATCGTTGCTCAACGCCCGGCATCAGCTCGGGCTTTGCAGCAGCGCATCAAGAACGTAGCCGTTGACATCGACGGCACGTCACAACCAGTATTTCTTTCCCTCGATCGTCACCACCATCTCATCAAGCTGCCATTTATCGACAAAGTGGCCTCGTGAGCGTCGGCGGAGCTGATGAGCGAATTTGATGCCGAACCTCGCGGAACGCGCGCTCCCTCTTCAAGAGGCGAAAGCCAAGAGTGGATTGGTTGCCGTCGGGCGAATGTCGAGCGCATTTTCGACGATGCGGCTCGAGCGAGAATTGTGCTTAGGCCGATCACTCGGCGCATAAGGCAGCCGGACCTCTCCTAACTCCATTGCAGAAGATCGCAGGGGGCCGCTTGAGATAGTGCTCCGCACTCCGCTGACACTGCATCAGGCCTTTGCTTGGAGCAGTATTTTCTAGCCCAAAACAACTCTCTTGCGCGCTACCTGAAACCAAATGGGCCGGTTACAGGCCGGTGGGTGCGGAACCGCCCGGAGGAGGGCGGCTCGTTCTGATTCAATGGTAAACGTCGTTATATGGAGTAATGGGGGGAGTGGCCGTGTTGACGAGCAAACGCCGTTCAGTCGGCATCATCCCGGTCCAGCAGGATGCGCGCCGAGGTGGGAGGCTCCTCCTGGAGATGGAGCTTGCGCCGGAAATTCCAGCCGCCATCGACATATTTGTCGATAAGCTCACCCAGCACCTGGTCTGAAGCTCTCGGGTCGAAACCTTGGGCGACCAGCCCCTCAAGCAAGACCTCCTCGACCTTATTCATCCTGGAAGGTTTATTCTGCTTCTCTGCCATCCTCGCCGTCTCCACGATCAGCCAGTGAAGCGCGATGCGAGCGACGTCATCACGACTAGGGCGGCGCTCTTCCTTGAGACGCTCCCGATAGACTCGCTGACGTCCGCGTTGCCTGTCTCGCCCGCCGCCACGCCTGCCGCCGCGCGTGCTCATGACCACCTCCTGCAAACGGCGTTTCTTCCAGAATCGAAAGTGTCGAATTCCGAATCGAGAAGTTGGATCAGATCGAAGAGGAGAGGGCGGGAGCCGGACGTTTTCCGGGGCCGTACCGGACTGCGTGGAAGCCGACCGGCAGCACCGCAGAAAGCGCGCTCAGGTTCTCTTTCAGTTGCCATCTCGACCTCCCAGCCATGCAAGGCCGGTGGAACCTCGCCATGAAAACATCCACCGGTCCGGTAGCTCTGCCAGGCGGCGCTGAAACGCGCCGAGTTCCGCTGGGTCGAGGTCGCATTGCGGTGCGGCCGTAAAGACGCTCGGCCGATGCATGTCGGTTCCAAGCGGCACCCATAGCAGGCCTTCGAAGATGCCGGGTTCGTGAGCTGCGCTGATGACTATCTGTGTCGCCTCCATCATGAGGGCCGACATCATTGGCAGTCGCTCGCTCGTTAGCAGGGCCAGAAAGCGCGGCTGATCACTGCTGTCGCATCCGAAAATCTGCTCGTCATAGGCAAGCTCGTGACGCAGTTTCCCTTCCTGAAGCGAGACTATCCGGTGGATGTCGATGAACCCTGGCAGGTCTGGCTGGCGTTGCACGTAGCGGCCGCCGAGGCGGATGCTATTGACGGCCAGCTTATCTGTGATTGTCTGGTGCAGTAGCAGCAAGCGCTGAGAGGCCTCTTCGCATTCGTCTTGCGCGTACCCGAGATGCTCAGGGGCTGTGATATCGCTGTAAAGAGTGATGGCATCAGGCGAGACACTGATCGAAAGGTCAATGCCGCTGAAAATGAGGTGGCTCAGCCACGCACTACCTCCAGGCACCAGCACGTCTGAGAGGTCGGGGGATTTGTCGGCAATAGTCGAGAGGGCGCGGGCCAGCGGTGGCCGCGTTAGGACGTTGTCGGGCATGTCAGGGAGAAATCCGGTTGATACTGATAATAGGGTCAGGTCATATTTTTGTGCTGTCAAGAAGTATCTTGTGAGAAGAAATTGGATTTGCGGGGGCGCGCTACACAGCCAAGTCTGTCGACCGGGAGATGATCACTTCGTCTGAGGGGTTAGCTTTGGCCCCAACGCCAAGCGCTACTCGTGTGCTGCTGTCGCAAACGGCGTTCATCCGGAATCGGATAAATTAGGTTCAGAATCGGACGTGTCTGAATTATCCCGTAGCAGGCCGGGACACTCTTTCCCGCCCCGTCAAAAGAAGTCCTGTCGCGGGGCAGCCGTTGTCGAAGCGTTTGGCAGAGTCAATCTCGGCCTTTCCAACGCACAGAAGCATCTAAGATGCTATAGAAACGGCGTTTTGATGAGAATCGAGCGCGGGACAGTTGGAATCGAGAACATCGAACTCAGAATCGAAGATGCGCAATGTGTTTCGACTTGCAGTAAAGTGCGGGCGCTTTGGATCGAAGTATGGCACGTTGAACATGCTTCACCGGCACATCGTAAGCATCCGGCGACGGCCGCAGGTTAGGCCGCTTGAGCGTTTAACGTTCTGGGTGTCCAGTTCCACGGAAGCAATTGCTCCAGCCTACTGACAGGAGTGTCGGCGATACGAGCGAGAACGTCAGCGAGCCAGGCCTGCGGGTCGATGTCATTGAGCTTGGCGGTCATGATCAGCGTGGCCATGAAGGCTGCACGATCAGCCCCACGATCCGATCCGGCAAAGAGCCATGACTTCCTGCCCAGTGCAAAGCCTCTAAGCGCTCGTTCGGCGGCGTTGTTTGTGAGGCAGACGCGGCCATCGTCGAGGAATGACGTAAAGCCATCCCAACGCTTCAGCATGTAGTCGGCTGCCTCAGCGACCGGAGAGCTGCGCGACAGCTTTGCCCGCTCATTTTGGAGCCAGTCGTGCAGTTCTTCAACGAGAGGCAGGCTGTTCTTACATCGGTGCTCCAGTCGCTGTTGGGCGGCAAGACCGTTGATCTCCCGCTCGATGTCGAACAGGGCATCGATCCGCTTGACGGCCTCCAACGCCATGGGTGAAATCGGCGCGGCTTTGCTTCCACGTTTGGCGTTCGTGGCAATGTCGGCCAGCACGAAGAACTTGCGGCGTGAATGTGCCCAGCAGAGTGCTTGGCGCAGCGGTGCGGGATCGCGATCTACTTTGTAAAGCGGGTTATAGCCGCCATAGGCATCGGCCTGCAGAATACCGGTGAAGGTCTTCAGGTGGCGCTCGGGATGCTCCTGTCGCCGGTCTCGCGATGCGTAGAACAGTGCCGCAGGCGGTGACAGCCCGCCGAACGGTCGATCATCCCGAACATACGTCCAGATGCGGCCCGTATCGGTCTTTCCCTTCGCCAGGATCGACACGGTCGTGTCGTCGCCATGCAGCCGCTCGGCGGCCAGGACATGAGCCTCGATCAACGAATGGATTGGCTTGAGGGCTGCGGCACACGCGCCGACCTGGTCGGCCAGCGTCGACAGGCTGAGGTCGATCCCCTCTCGGGCATAGCGTTCGCTTTGGCGATTGAGCGGCTGATGCTGGGCGAACTTCTCGAACAGGATCATCGCCAGGAGGTTCGGGCCGGCAAAGCCGCGGGGTGTCACATGGAAGGGTGCTGGCGGCTGCGTGATCTTCTCGCACTCGCGGCAGGTGAACTTCTCCCGCACCGTCTGGATGACCTTCCACTGACGCGGGATGACCTCCAGGGTCTCTGTAATGTCCTCGCCGAGCTTCGACAGCTTGTCCGATCCACAGCAGGTGCAACTGGATGGGGCGGCGATAACGAGCCGCTCGCGCGGCAGATGTTCAGGAAACGGCTTGCGGGATGGCCGCTTGCGCTCGAAAGCCCTGACACTCGATGCCTTGGCAACCATCTCTGCCGCGAGCTCGTCCTCGCCGGCATCAGCTTCGAGTTCTTCGAGTTGCAGCTCCATCTGTTCGAGTAGCCGCGCCTTGCGCTCAGAGCGGCTGCCGTAGAGCTCCCTTCTAACCTTCTCGATCTCCAGCTTCAGCCGCGCAATCAGCGCCTCGGAATGCGACACGAGCGCTTTTGCGCTGGCAGCTTCCGCCTTGGCAGTCGCCGCTTCTACCTCGGCAGCAACACGCCGCGCACGCTCTTCAGCCAGCAGTGCGAGCGCGCTGGCAAGGTCATCCGGGAGCTGTTCGGCGGGGTTGTTCATGGGCTGATGGAATCATATTCGCCCCCGCCATTCCAGCGTTTTTGCTCATCCGACTGATGTTGGTCGCCAGGTCTTTTGCGGCATCCGCCAGTCGATACCCTCCAGCAGATAACCGAGCTGTCCAGGCGTAATTACCACCGTACCATCGGCCACCGACGGCCATATAAAGCGTCCCCGCTCCAGCTTCTTCGTGAACAGGCAAGCTCCCTGGCCATCGTGCCAAATGACCTTGATCAGACCGCCGCCACGCCCGCGGAACACGAACAGGTGCCCGCACATCGGATCGCGCTTCAGTGTCTCTTGCACCATCAGCGACAGACCGGGAAAACCCTTGCGCATGTCCGTATGGCCGGTCGCCAACCAGACCTTCACACCACCAGGAACAGGGATCATCGCCGACCCAGCACACAGTCGAGAATGCGACCGAGCGCCTCCGTGTCGATGTCGCTGTCCACGCGGACACGACGACCACGGCCTAGCTCAATCGTCACATCGCTGCGCTTCCGGCGAGGTGGTGGCGGAACCGGCGTTTCCGGGGCAGCGGATTGGGCTGCCGGCGCGGTCTCCGACACGATCACGGGCACCAACGTGCTCGATACCTGCATCGACGGCTCCTCGATCCGGCACAGTTCCTTGCGCCAACGAAAGAGCTGGCTGACATGGATACCGGCTGCGCGGGCTACCTCCGAGATCACAGCGCCAGGTTCAAAGCAGGCAGCAACGAGCCGCTCCTTCTCCTCGCGAGACCAGCGGCGACG